>Ga0302324_100014687_pt1 | contig 15764 bp, 8 predicted proteins | sample Palsa_T0_1_FD_201949 | JGI IMG/M metagenome (GOLD analysis project Ga0302324, IMG submission 201949) | Peat permafrost microbial communities from Stordalen Mire near Abisko, Sweden - Palsa_T0_1 | ecosystem: Environmental > Terrestrial > Soil > Palsa > Peat permafrost | place: Sweden: Abisko...
TCCGCTCGCCCCCGCGATTGGTGTAGGCGATCAGGGCGTGGACGAACACGCCACGCGCGGCGGCGTTGGCCAGGGCCCTCTCGATTTCGGCGCGGTCGAACCGAAAGATGGCGATCTCCACACGAGTCTTCGCGGCGTTGATCGCCTCCACCAACGGCGCGACCCCGTCGCCCGGTTGTACCAGCAGTTTCAAAATTGCCTCCCCACCTGAGCCAACACAGTAGGACGAGGGCGTCCGCCAGGCGTCCGCCCCACATCGTAATGCTTGGCATCACCCTTGCTGAATCAAGCTGAATGCCATTCGGGAGGTCGGGCGTCTATGCGTATCAGCGGAAATAGACTTACGGTGGTTTGGCTGTTGGCGGCGGGGGTAGGTCCCTCGGCCTTATTCGCGCAAAAACGTTACATTGCGCCGGCTGCGGCGGGAGAAATTACACGGCCGGTACTGACGGAACTGTGGCGCGAACCACAAGATATCAGGTCGGAGAACCTGTTTTATGGCTCCGGCGGCAAGGAACACTCTCCGCACGGCCCGTTCACTTTCGTGAAAGAAGATCTGGATGGCACCAACCCCAAATTCAACGTGCGCGATGCAGACGGCGTGAAGTGGAAGATCAAACTAGGCGCGGAGGCGCGTCCGGAAACCGTAGCTTCCCGCTTTGTTTGGGCGGTGGGCTATCACACCGATGAAGATTATTTCCTGCCGGATGTTCAAGTGGTTGGGCTGCCCGCGCACGTTCATCGCGGTCAAAAGCTAATTGGCGCGGGCGGTGCGATGCACAACGTACGCCTCAAGCGAGAAGAGGGAGAAAAGAAGGAAGACACTTGGCGCTGGCGCGATAATCCGTTTGTCGGAACGCGCGAGTTGGACGGATTGCGCGTGATGATGGCGGTGATCAACAATTGGGATCTCAAAGACGAGAACAACGCGATCCGCGAAGAAAAACGCAAAGACGACGGCGAGAAACGGGTGTACGAAGTGAGCGATCTGGGGGCGAGCTTTGGCAGCACGGGCCGCGGGCTTTCCCATACCAAGTCCAAAGGAAACCTGCGGTCTTACACCGGGTCTACGTTCATCAGAAAAGAACGTCCCGAGTTCGTCGATTTCAACGTGCCCAGCCGCCCGGCCCTCTTGATTCTGTTCAACCCGCACGAGTTTTTCGGCCGGATGGGGATGAGGTGGATTGGGCGCGACATTCCCCGGCAAAATGCCCGCTGGGTGGGGGACATGCTGGGCGAGCTTTCGCCGGAGCAGATTCGCGATGCGTTTCGATCGGCGGGATATGGGGGTGCGGAGCTGGATGGGTTTACGGCCGATTTCGAACAGCGTGTTGCGGAGTTGAAGAAGCTTTAGGACCGGACCAGGGGGTCCGGCGCGGGCGAGGGCGCCCGCCCCACTTCAGCGAACTGGATGCCGTGCAGTTCCGAATAGAGGCCTCCCGAACGTATCAGCTCTTCGTGGGTGCCACGCTCGACGATCATGCCATCATCCAGTACGAAGATGCAGTTGGCGCGGCGAATGGTGGCCAGCCGGTGAGCGATCACGATGGAAGTCTTGCCTTCCATCAGTCGATCGAGCGCTTCAAAGACCAGCTTTTCGGAAGCCGCATCCAGGCCGGAACTCGGCTCGTCCAAGATCAGGATGGGCGTATTGCGGATGACAGCTCTGGCGATGGCGATCCTCTGCCGCTGGCCGCCGGACAGCGTAACGCCGCGCTCGCCGAGAACCGTGTTGTAGCCATCGGGGAGCCTTTCAATGAACTCGCTGGCGTTGGCCATTTCGGCGGCGCGCAAGATCTCGGCGCGGGTAGCTTCGGGCTTTCCGTAGGCGATGTTGTTCCAGATAGGTCCGTGGAAGAGCAAGGTCTCTTGTAAGACGAAGCTGATCTGCTGGCGAAGCGACTTCTGTTGGAACCGGCGAACGTCCTGGCCGTCGACCTTCACCACGCCGGAAGTGGGATCGTAGAAGCGCGGAATCAGGCTGATGATGGTGCTCTTGCCGGCGCCAGTGGGACCGACCACCGCGGCCACTTGCCCCGGATCGATCTTGAAACTGACATCCTTCAGAATCGGAGTGGCCGGCTCATAACTGAAACTTACGTTGTGGAATTCGATCTCGCCTTTGAATTGCGGCGCCCGGCGCGCTCCAGGCAGATCTTTCACTTCGTTGTCGGTGTCGAAGATCTCGCGGATGCGCTCGTACCCAACCACCGCTTTCGAATACGCGTCGGTCATCTTAGAGAGCTGCTGCATAGGCTTGTACATCTTGCCGAGGTACCAGATGAAAAGCACCAGCGATCCGGCCGAAAGCGTTCCGCTGAGCACCATGGTCGCGCCAAACCACAGGACCAGGCAGGTGCCCACGGCCACGATCACTTCCACCAGCGGCGCCAGCTTGGCCTTGAGCGAACGCGCGCGCAGACCGATCTCCACGCCTTCCAGGCTCTCTTCTTCTAATCGTTTCTGTTCATAATCTTCGCGAGCGAAGGCCTTCACCACGTGAATGGAGGAAAGCACCTCTTGCATCACCGAGACGATCTCGCCTTCCTTCTTGCGAACCTCGCGCGAGGCTTTCTTGATGCGGCGAGTGTAGGAGAACACCACCAGAAACAGAAACGGCGCCACCGAGAGCGCGATCAGCGTGAATTTCCAATTCAGATACAGCATCACGCCCAGCATCCCCAGCAGTGTGATGGCGTTGATCATGGCGTCCAGTAGGCCCGAGACGATAAAGCTTTGGATGGCATCGATATCGCCGGTAACGCGGCTAATCAGATCGCCGGTCTGCTTGTGATCGTGATAGGCCAGCGAAAGGCGCTGGATGTGCGAGTAGAGAGTTCGCCGCAGGTCGTGAGTCACCCATTGGCCGACGCTAGTGGTGACGAATTTCTCGATGTAGGAGCAGCCGGCGCCGACCATCGCAATGGCCAGCACGGCGAGCGCGGCGAACTTTAGAACGCCCAGCCGGTCATTTCCGAACGACCACAGAATCCAGCCGTTCAGCCATCCCTGCAGGGGCTTGGACCGAAGAACGTTGTCCAGGACGACCTTTAGCGGCCACGGTTCAAGGAGACTGGCGATAGCTTCGCCCAGGACGGCCAGGAATCCGATCGCCAGCAGCTTCAAATGGGGCCGCAGCAGGCTGGTGAGCTTGAAGCCCTTGGGATTGCGCGCCTGCGTGTCCGGCCTCATGTCCAATCAATAGATGCACATCGGCGGCAGAATTCGACGCCGATTCATGAAACGGTGAGAAGGGAAGAATTTTCCCAGGAAGGGCTTGGAAGCAGGTATTTTCTATACAAAGTCCGGCCTTAGCTCGCGGCTCAGGCTCGCTAAGGTGGTGCGGCCATTCGCATGCATGATGATTAAGCGAAATTAAGATCCCGCGGAAGAAGGAGTCCTTATGTCGGCAAAGAATAAAGCGGTTTTCGGCATATATATCAGCCAGTTAGACGCGGAGAACGCGGTCCACGGCCTGAAATTGGCTGGCTTTCGAAGCACTGACATATCCATCTTGTTCCCGGATAACGCGGGCACCAAGGATTTGGCTTTGGAACGGAACACGAAGGCTCCCGAGGGTACCGCCGCGGGCGCGGGGGGCGGCGCTGTGGTGGGCGGCATTTTGGGCTGGCTAGCCGGGGTAGGGTTGCTGGCGATTCCAGGTCTGGGGCTGTTCGTGGCGGCGGGCCCGATCATGGCCATGCTCAGCGGCATCGGCGTGGGCGGCGTGCTGGGCGGAGTGGCGGGCGCTCTGGCCGGTTTAGGAACTCCCGAATACGAAGCCAAGCGCTATGAGGGGCGCATCCGGAAGGGCGGGATTTTGCTATCGGTGCATTGCGACGATCGGGAATGGGTGAAGTCGGCGCGGGAAATTCTGGTGCAGACTGGCGCCGAAGATGTGTCGGCGACCACGGAAGCGAAGGCCGATTTCGCGACCAGCGATCGGCCGCGACCGCGAACGATAGCGACTAAGGCGTAGCGCGCCGCGCCGCTTGCTCACGCGCGCGGTTCAGTAAGGGGCGAGGTAGAGTGAGGCGCTGCACGGGTGGGGCCGGTCCGGCCCCACCGCCGCGGTGGAGAGGGCTAGCTTCCAGTCGCGCCCGTCGAGAATGGGCTTGGCTTCGCTGTTCGAAAAATTGCAAAACAATACGGCCCGGCAGCCGGAGGGATCGGCGCGTTCCATTCGGAGCCAGCGAGCGGCTTCGTCGATTTCGACCCTGGTTAGGTCTTTGCGTCCGTTGTGGAGGCAGGGCCACTGCTTGCGCAATCGGATCAGCTCGCAATACAGATTGAGAACGGCCGAGTGCCGCGGGTCATGCACCAGATTCCAGCTAAGCTTCGACCGCTCGAAAGCGTCGCTGGCCTGAGGATCCACGAAGTCGGCCGCTACCGTAAACTCCTCAAATTCCCTTCGCCGGCCTTCGCTCACCATCCGAGATAAGTCGGGATCGCCGTGGCTGGTGAAATACAGGAATGGATTGGTTTCGGCGAATTCCTCGCCCATGAATAACAACGGCAGGCAAGGCGAACACAACAGCAGAGCCACCGCGATCTTGTACTGCTCGATCGGCATGAGATGCGACAAGCGGGCGCCCTGGCTGGTGTTGGCGATCTGATCGTGATTTTGAAGGAACGCGACAAAACGGTCCCCCGGCAAGTGCCGAGAGGAACTGCCAAAGTTCCGCCTCCGATACGACGAGTAGCCACCGTCGTGGACAAAACCGTCGGTAATGGCCTTTTGAATGTGCCGCAGCTCGCCGAAGCCGGCGAGATACGCGCGACTCGCACCGGTGAAATAAGCGCGCACCGCATGGTGGAATTCATCGAGCCATTGGGCATCCAGAGCGTGGCCGCCTTTTGCGTGGCCATCGAGAATGCGCACGTCGTTGAGATCGCTTTCGGCAACGATCCATGCCTTTCGTCCCAGGTGCGCGGCTCGCTCATGAAAGCAGTCGCGAAGTTCCGCCAGGATGTGGCGCGCGCTGAAGTCGAAGATCTCGTGGATCGCGTCGAGCCGAAGGGCGTCGATGTGATACTCGGTCAGCCAATAGAGCGCGTTGTCGATGACGAAGCGGCGGACACCATCGCTGAACGAGCCATCGTAATTCATGGCGCGTCCCCAGGGAGTCCGGTAATGATCGGTATAATACGGCGCGAATTCAGCCAGGTAGTTGCCTTCCGGGCCCAAGTGGTTATACACAACGTCGAGGACCACCGCAAGGCCGGCTTGATGGCAGGCGTCCACCAAGCTCTTCAGTCCATCGGGACCTCCGTAGGCCGAGTGCGGAGCATACAGATCCACTTGATCGTAGCCCCAGTTTCGCGGCCCGGGAAATTCGCCGACCGGCATCAGCTCGATGGCGGTGATCCCCAGATCCTTCAAGTGGCGAAGCTTCGAGATAGCGCTCTGGAAGGTGCCTTCCGGGGTAAACGTTCCGATGTGCACCTCGTAGAAGAGGGAATCGGAAAGCGCGATGCCCTTCCATTCGCGATCGGACCAAACGAAAGCATCTGGATCCACTACCTGAGAGGAACCATGCACTCCGTGGGGTTGAAAGCGCGAAACCGGATCGGGGCGCAGGCGCCCGTCTTTGAAACGGAACGAATAGTTGTCACCCGGCTGGGCATGGGGAACCAGCAACTCAAAGTCTTCCCCATCGCGCGTCATCGTTAGGGGAGGCCGCTCACATAATTGGAGAGATAAAGAACTCACGTCCGGAGCCCAGACGCGAAACTGGACGCCTCCGTTTTTGAGGGGAGTCGCGCCGTACTCCATTAACCCGCGCGCTCCGCGAACAGGAGTGCGACGGGGCAGTGGGTGAAGACCTTGGAGAGCGGAAGAACGAGGCCGCCTTCGCGCGGCTCCGCGGTCAAGGTTTCGCCGGTGAAAATATCCGTAAAACTCGTATCCTCGGATTTCTTGGGAAGCGCGACGGTTGTGTTCCCCCACACGTCGCCGATCGGCTTGCCGTGGGAGTTGCACAACTTATAGAAGAAGCGGCCGGTCAAAGCGATCAGCGTTTGATTGGCCAACGCGCGTGAAAAAGCGATCACGTGGCGGGCGCGCGCTCCCTCGGCGGCGAGAGCGGTGTAGGAGCCTTCCGCGAATAGCTGGCGACGATCCCGGCGGAACCGCAATGCTTGCTGCGTAAGATAGAGCTTGATGGCGCCATCGCAGGGATTCTCGCGCAGCCGGTCGACCAGCGCCGCTCGATCGCGCGCCGCCTCTTGAAAGCTCTTTAGCATCTGGCGGCGCGCGTTGTAATTCACAGCGCGCCGGTTGTCGGGGTCCACCAAATCGAAGGCCCACAGGTCGGTGCCCTGATAGAAATCCGGCACGCCGGGCGAGGCGACTTTCAGCAACATTTGCCCAAGCGAATTCCACATTCCCGCCCGGGCGATAGGCGCTTGAAACTGGCGGAGCTCCTGGAGAAACACGTTGCCGGGCGCTGGTTCCAGGACGCGCTCCACGAATTTCGTAACGGCTTGCTCGTATTCGCCGTTGGGATTCACCCAGCTGGTATGGACCTTGGCTTCGTGCAGGGCCTTTTGCATGTAGCCATCGATTCTTCGAACGTAGGCTTGATGCTCTTCCGGATTCATCGGAAATAAGGGCCAAGTGCCTACCAGCGTTTGATACAACAGGTACTCTTCGTTGGCGTCGGGCGCGTGGCGGTCGTCTACCCTGGTTTTGGCATGCCGGTTCAACTCGCGCCAGCGGCGAATGGCGCGATACCATTCTCCGGGCGTTTCAGAAAGCACATTGATGCGCGCACGAACGTCTTCGCCGCGCTTGGTATCGTGGGTGGAAGTGGCGCTCATGCTGTTGGGCCACGTTGCCAGGCGAATCAGATTGCGGCGATGAAACGCATTTACAGACATGCCAAAGCGCGCCGGATCGCCACCCACTTCGTTCAGAGACGCCAGCGGAAAGTAGCGATAAAAGGCCGTGTCTTCGACGCCTTTGGCCATCACGGGCGCGGAGAGTTGCTGGAACCGCATCGCGAACATTTTCCACTCGGCCCGCTGCGCGTCGTCGACGCTGTCGGGGTACTCCAGCAACAGCACGCTTTGGATGAAATTAAACACCGATTCGCTGATGGCGGGGTTGCGCAGTCTGGCTTCCCGAACCGCGATGCTCACCTGCCGGCGGTCCTGCGCGTCCACTTCGGTTTGATCGCTGCGCACGTAGGTGCGATAGACCGGGAAAGCCGCCAGCACTTCGCGCAGCCCGTCGCGCAAACTCTCGAGGGTAAAATCGCGAGACCAGCGATTCTGTTCTGAAATATGATCCAGCCGGCGGGCCAGCACATTCAGTTCGCTGGACATGGCCACTTGCAGGACCAGCCGCTTGCTGTCGCTCACCAAATCCTCAAACGAGTCGGTCCATCCAGTGAAGCGGCGGTAGAGCAGTTGAAACGCTTTCTCTTTGGTGCGATCGACAAAGACCCCGTTCACCAGGTTCATAAAGCCGTAGCCGGTGGTGCCCTCCACCGCCCATTCGGTTCGCAGAGGCTCATTGCCGTTCAGGATCTTCTCGGCCACGATATAAAACGTCCGGCGGCCGGGGCTTGGTTTACTGTGCCCATTGGATGCCGCCGCTCTCCAAGCCTGGCAGGCGTCCTGCAAGAAGCGAAAATATTTCTCGGGCTCGAACAGACCGTCCGGATGATCTACGCGCAGGCCGCGGATGTGCCCTTGACGGACCAGATCGAAAATCAACGCGTGCACGGCGGAGAAGACCTCGGGATCTTCCACGCGAATCGCGGCCAGATCGTTGATGTCGAAGAAGCGCCGGTAATTAATTTCATCCATGGCGACGCGCCAGAAGCTCAGCCGGTAAGCTTCGCTTTGGAGCAGCCTCTCCAGCCGGTCGAAGCTGCGGGGCTCGCCGGTGCGCCCATTGATTTCGAGCAGCGCCGCGTCGATGGATTCCGCCGCTTCCCGGCTCGCCTCGAGCAAACCGGACAGCCTGCGCTTGACAATCTCCTTCTCCCGCTGGCGCTCACGGACTTTTGCAGTGTCCGTCTCGGTATGCCCGGGCAGATGGCTCAGAGCCGTGGCGATGCTCTCCATCTCGGCCACGTGTTCGTGATCGGCGCCTAGTTTCTCGCGCAGCTTGGCGATGGCCGGTTCCAGCAGCATGATCCAGGAGGCCGGCGCCAGGGGCAGCGGGGTGTCGTAAAGGGAAACGTGAAATTGCCCGTCGGCGTAGACGATCTGGATCTCGCGGTTCTCCAGGACGCGGCCATATTGATCCCCGAGCACCGGCAGCAGAACCTTATTTACAAGTTCTTCCTTGGGCGGATGCCAGTCGATATCGAAGTACCGGGCGAAGGGGCTGCTGGGGCCATTCTCCAAAATATCCCACCACCAGACGTTGGAGGGATGGGTGATGCACATGTGGTTGGGCACCACATCGGCAATCAATCCCATTTCGCGTTGCTGGAGCGTTTCCGAGAGCCGCTGGAAAGACGGTTCGTCGCCGATCTCGGGATTGAAACGCGATTGATCGGTGACGTCGTAGCCATGAACGCTTCCAGGCCGCGCCATCAGGAACGGCGAAGCGTAAATATCGGTGATTCCCAGCTCGTCCAGGTAATCCACCAAGCCGGTTGCGTCCTGAAAGGTGAATGCCTGGTTGAACTGAAGACGATAAGTGGCCGAAGGCGTGTAGATTGGCTGTTTTTCCCTGCGCTTCATAGACCAATGACTGTCCCCCATCATGGACTCCACGCGGCCTGCATAAGTTACGCGCGCACGGGCACTACCGGCGACTCACATTGTCGATACCGCACGCTTAGTTTTCGGCTTGGCCTAGTTTGTAGGGAGCTCGATGTGTTGGCGACCGGCGGGTCCAGGGGGACCCGCGCGGACCAGGGGGTCCGCCCCACTAACCTAAGGGAGCGGAGCTTCTAGAATCCGCAGGAGCATTCCGATCGGGACCCGGGCCCAGTCCGGGCGGCCGCGAAGTTCCTCCCCGGCGCCTTCGAGCGCTTGTTCGAGCAGACAGTGGTCGAGGAGCAATCGGAGGTCCGCTTCATTCCGAGGAATGAGCGGGCTTTGGTCCAAAGCCTCCAGATAAGCTTTCAGAAAAATAGCCGACACCCAGTCGGACCAGTAGCGCGCCCAGAATTCCAGCGCGTTCATGGTTTCGGGCCGGCGAGTTACGCCCGGCAGCTGATCGAAGAACACGGCCTGTGCCGCATATTGGAACGACACCAGCATGCTGGCGACATCGCGCAGAGGCGATCGCTTGATTCTTCGACCACCCAAGGTGCGATCGGAAGAGCCGTCAAATCCGATGAACACGAAATCCTTGCCGGTGTGCAGCACGCGGTTCAATCCCAGATCGTCGTGAATACGGATGCGCCAGGCGGAGAGGCGCCGCTCGGAGATCAGGCGCGCGCGGGCGCGAATATCTTCCCGGGCATCCAGCACCTTCTGAGCGTCGCCCTGCACGGAGGCCGGCAGCGATTTTAGCAGCTGCCGCAAAAGCTGAAAGGCTTCCGTGGAATGACCCATCAAGCTATGAAAAATCGAGTGGCGGTAATGGTCGGAGAACGGCTCGGGCGCGAACGCCGGATCCACGGGATCCGAACTCAGCGCCAGGTGCAGATCGGCCACCCGGCGGCCGAGCAGATGAGCGGAGTCGAGATAGCCACCGATGGATTCATGGGCGTGCGCGGGAACCTCCACGTTGCGAAGGTCGAACGGATGATGGCTGCCGTCGGGACCGGAGAACTCGCTCTCCTTGCGCGCCAGCGCCGCTTCAAAAAACTGGCTGAGGGAATCCAGGGTGTAGTTCCAGGCGTCGCCTTGCTGGTCTTGCACGAAGGCATGCTGAGAGGCAATAGTAATCGGCTCGCCATCGTTGGGCCGGTATTCGATGACGCCGGTGAGCGGGGCGCTATAGAGGAAATTCTTCTCGGCCAGGAATGTCCCGATCTCCACCTCGGGATGGATGCCAGGCTCCACGCGGCGATAGATCTTGAGGATGAACCGATTCCCAAAAGTAATGGATGTGTTGGATTGTTCGGCCTTCAATACGGCGGGTCCGAGATCGGGATGGCTCTCGCCCCAGGCGGCGCGAAAGGCGCGCGTGTGCGAGCCGACCAATTCGCCGGATCGCCCGCGAAAACGACGGCGCCGGAGAATAGCGCTGAAGAGCGCATTGCCGAACGTGGGATCGAAAATGGCGCTATAAAGAACGCCGCGCGTTCCGTCCTCGGCGTGCAATTGCGCGACGGAAACATCGGCCAGGTTGTCCTTCACTAGCTCGGCCGCCTCGCCAATTGCAACCGAACCTGGCAGGACGTAGATCTCCGGATCGCCGTCCGTGTATTCGACTTCTCCCAAGAGCAATTGAGCCGACGAATCCGGGATGGGAACGGTGTCCAAAACCTCGATGGTGCGTATGGTGCGGTCTTTGCCCTGGAACCATCGGCGCGTTTTGAGATAGGCGGGCAGGCGTCGCAGCAGAATGGCCAGGCTCCGGCCGTGAAACACATGGGCCCACGATTCCACCACGATGAGGGGCAAGCCGGACGGCGTCCCCGGCGTTTCGATGCTCTCCTGGTGGGCCTGCTTGGCTTGAAACGCAAACCAATAGAAACCTAAGGAGCCGAGCGTAATCTGATACGGCTGGTCGTTCACCAGGGGAAATTCGGCGCGCCCGAAGATCTCGATCGGCGTCATGCCTTTGAGCTCCGCCAGATCGAGCTCGACGTGCTGTGGAAAGCGCGAGAGATTCGCAATCACCAGGACGATCTCGTCTTCATAACGGCGGAAAAACGCGAGCACTTTGCGGTTGGACGGCCGCAGAAATTCAAGCGCTCCCTGTCCCAGCGCCTTGAACTGCTTGCGCTGCTCGATCAAGTGCTTGGTGAACCACAGCAGCGAGTGCGGATTGTTCTGCTGGCCTTCCACATTGATGGCTTCGTAATGATACGCCGGGTCGATGGTGATCGGCATATAAAGCTTCTGCGGATTGGCGCGCGAGAAGCCGGCGTTGCGATCGGCGCTCCATTGCATGGGCGTACGCACGCCGTTGCGATCGCCCAGATAGATATTGTCGCCCATGCCGATCTCGTCGCCGTAGTAAAGAACTGGAGTGCCGGGGAGTGAAAACAGCAGCGCGTTCATCAGCTCGATCTTGCGGCGGTCGTTCTCCAGCAGCGGGGCCAGGCGGCGGCGAATCCCAAGATTGATGCGCATCCGGCGATCGTGCGCGTACACGCGGTACATATAGTCGCGCTCTTCGTCGGTCACCATTTCGAGCGTCAGCTCATCGTGATTGCGCAGGAACAGCGCCCACTGGCAATTGGGTGGTATGGCCGGCGTCTCTTGCAGGATCTCCATCACCGGGAAGCGATCTTCCATGCGAATGGCCATGAAGAGGCGCGGCATCAGGGGGAAGTGAAAGGCCATCTGGCATTCCGAGCCATCGGCAAAATAGGCCACCGCGTCCTCGGGCCACTGGTTGGCTTCGGCGAGCAGGATGCGGTCCTGGTATTTCGAATCGACGTGCTCGCGCAGTTGTTTCAGAAACGCATGAGTTTCCGGAAGGTTCTCGCAGTTGGTGCCTTCGCGTTCGAAGAGATAAGGGACGGCGTCCAAGCGGAATCCGTCGACGCCGAGATCGAACCAAAAATCGATCACCTCCAGCACCGCTTCCCGAACCAGCGGGCTATCGAAGTTCAAATCCGGCTGATGGGAATAGAAACGGTGCCAGTAATACGCTTTGGCGACTGGATCCCAAGTCCAGTTAGAGGTTTCGAAATCCTTGAAGATGATGCGCGCGTCCTGATATTTTTCGGCGGTGTCGCTCCAGACATAGAAATCGCGCCAGCGCGTACCGGAAGCGGCCCGGCGCGAGCGTTGGAACCAGGGATGCTGATCGGAAGTATGGTTCAGCACCACTTCGGTCAAGACGCGGATACCGCGGTTGTGGGCCTGCTTCAGGAAATTTTGAAAATCCCGCAGCGTCCCGTAGGAGGGATGGACATCGTTGTAGTCGGAGATGTCGTAGCCATCGTCGCGCCAGGGCGAGGGAAAGAACGGCAGCAGCCAGATGGCGGTGATGCCGAGATCCTGGAGGTAGTCGAGTTTCTTGGTGAGGCCGCGAAAGTCGCCCATCCCGTCCTCGTCGCTGTCGAAAAAGGCGCGGACGTGGACTTCATAGATGACGGCGTCTTTGTACCAGAGCGGGTCCGAGTCGGGGATGGTCGTAGAATGGTTGGTCGCCACTTGCCTTCAGTTTGACCGATTCGGACGGAAAGTTGTTTCACGCGTTCTTTGCACTCGCGCCAACACCGAAACCGTTCATACGAGTGTGAACGCTGCGCGCAAGAGTGCGCACGCCACAAATGCTTGGTGCAGAGACCATGCTTGTGTGAGGCCCGGTAAAATGTTGAAATCATTGTGGCGCACGCACTCCTGCGTGCCGCGTTCACACTCGTGTGAACGCTTGCTTGTGGCAATCGAACATAAGTCCTTTAAAATGTTCCCGCCTGATGACAGGGGCTGGGCTACGGCGTGACGCTGACGTTGGCTGAATTGCTAGCCTGCCCGCCAACCGTGACCGTCAACGGGAAACTTCCCGTAGTCAAACCGGAGGGGACGACGATATTCACCTGCCAAAGGCCGACGAACTCGGGAGCCAATCCGGCGAACGACACTTCAGCGGTTTGTCCTCCAATGGTGGCGGTGACCGTCGAAGTCACTTGGGAAAGGGGACTGGAGCCGGCGGCCGCTCCATCGACGGGCTGGTTGCTTACGGCGCCCGCGCCGGTCAAGTAAGCCAGGATCGTGCCGCCCACTTTGGCCGGATTGCTGGAGCTGTTGAGACTGAAATCGGAGTTTTGCACCACCGCGTGCGATCCCTGTACGAACAGACCTGGGGCCGCGGCCTCCACCGTCACGTTCACTTGAGCGCTCGCCAGACCATTGACGCTCACCGCTACGGTCGCCGATCCCGTTTTCGTTTCCCAAGGGATCTGGAAGTTGATCTGATCCGAACTGGCGTAGAGCACGCGAGCGGCAACACCATTCACGAGCACGGAAACTCCGCCTAAGCTGGCCGGCAATGGAAGCGATGCGATGGCGTCCAGACCCGCTCCAGTGAAGTTCGATCCGAAGATGCTCGCCAGCGCGCCGGGAGAAACATGCGCGGTGAAACTGGCGGCGTTGACCACCCCGCCGGTGGCAATGGCCGGAGTGACCGGTTTCAATAGGCGAACGATGTAGTTGTCGGTATCGGAGATGTAGACGTTCCCGGACCCATCCACCACAATGCCTCGCGGGAAAAATAGCAGCGCCTGCGTTGCAAAACCACCATCGCCGTAATAGCCGGGGTTGCCCAGTCCGGCGATGGTGGTGATGATTCCGTCCGGCGCAATCTTACGAATGCGGCCGTTGTCGGTGTCGCAAAGGTACAAATAGCCTTGTGAGTCCAGGGCCATGCCGGAGGGCTCGTTGAGTGAAGCATCCGTGCCCGGCCCATTGTCGCCGGAGAAGCCGATATTTCCGTTGCCGGCGAGAACGGTCAAATTACCGTTGGAATACTTCGAGATCCGGTATCCGCTTTGCTCCGAGATGTAAAGATTGCCAGAGGAATCCACCAGGACCGTCTCGGGATCGATCAACGGCTGTCCGGCGACGCCACCGACAATGGTGTTGATGTTGCCGCCGGAGACTTCGCGGATCACGTTATTGCCGGAGTCGGCGATGTACACGTTGCCGCCCTTATCCACCGCCACGCCGGTGGGAAACTCCAGCTCGGCATCGATGGCCGCCGCGCCGTCGCCGGTATAGCCGCCGGTGTTGTTGCCAGCGATGGTGCTAATGGTGCCGCCGGTAGTAACCATGCGAATGACATGGTTGGCAGTGTCGGCGATATATAGATTCCCGGATGAATCCACTGCGACCGATGAGGGACTCAGCAACTCAGCGCTGGTGGCGGCGGCTCCATCGCCGCTGTAGCCGCCGGTTCCGTTACCCGCCACCGTGGTAATGTCGCCACCGGAGATTTTGCGGATGCGCTGGTTGAACGAATCGGCGATATACAGGTTGCCCGACGAATCGAATGTCAGCCCCAAGGGCAAGTTGAATTGGGCGCTGGTGGGAGCGCCGCCGTCGCCGGAGAAGCCAGCGGTTCTGTTACCGGCGTAGGTGTTGATGGTGTATTGCTGGCTCCACGCACAACTCAAAGAAAGAACCCCCAACGTGAGGGGCGTAAAAAATTGCCGAATTGTCATAATGCGAACTTAGAAACAAACCCCCGCGAAACGAGCAAGTTTTGCGGATACCTTAGGATGCCATACTGGAGTGGCGGCTGGCACGGCTTGCGGATGTGATGCGCTTGTCACACTGTGCCTTTGACGCACAGGTAAAATCGCGAGAAGATTCTTGGAGGGAGAATAGCGAAGATGATATCAAGAGTTATGGTTGTTACCGCGGCGGGATTCATGGCCGCCTCATTATACGCCGCAAGTAAGCCGGTGACGGTGGAGCTGAAGGACGCCAAGGGCGCAAGCGTAGGCAGCGCCGTGCTCAGCGATAGCAAGGGCGGCGTGAAGATCAAGCTGGATCTCAAGAATCTGCCGCCGGGCGAGCATGCCATCCATTTTCATCAGATGGGGAAGTGCGAGCCGCCCTTCGCTACCGCCGGCGGGCACTTCAACCCCGACATGAAAAAACACGGGCTGGAAAATCCGGATGGGCCGCACGCCGGCGACATGAAGAATTTCACGGTCAAGCCAAACGGCACCGCCAAAGTAACGGTGATGGATGAACGCGTCAACCTGGATGATAACGCCCACTCGGTGTTCGCCAATGGCGGAACGGCGTTGATGATCCATGAAAAGGCGGACGACATGAAGAGCGATCCGGCCGGAAACGCGGGCGCGCGCATTGCTTGCGGAGTGATCGTGAAATAGTCCGGCGACGTTGTGGCCGGCGCAACGCGATATTAACCTTTGCGCCACGAGACTGTAACGCCGGGATGTCACGCTGTTTGCTTCCCTCTCCATGGAAAAGAAGCGCAAGAAAGCGGCGGTCCCGCCTCCCGAACCGCCAACGGCTCAACTGACCGACCCGAGCCTCTACATTAATCGCGAGCTAGGACTGCTGGCTTTTCAGCGGCGGGTTCTGGAAGAGGCCGAGGACCGCGGAAATCCCCTGCTGGAGCGCGTCAAATTCCTCTCCATCCTGGGCTCCAACCTCAACGAGTTTTTCATGGTGCGGGTGGCGGGCCTGGTGAGCCAGATGGAGGCGGGAATCACCGAGGCGGGTCCCGACGGATTGCCGCCGCGCGCGCAGTTGATTGCCATTCGCCGCGAAGTCAAGCGGCTGGTGGCGGACGCTTACAAGTGCCTGGCCGGCCTGGAGCCTGAGCTGGATGCGGCTGGGATTCGGATTCTCGATTATTCCGATCTGAACGACGTCCAGCTGCGCGTCGCGAACAAATACTTCACCGAATCGGCGTTTCCGGTTTTAACTCCGCTGGCTTTCGATCCGGGCCGGCCATTCCCGCATATTTCCAACCTCAGCCTGAACCTGGCCACGCTGATCCGCGACACGCAGGGCAACGAGCGCTTTGCGCGCATCAAAGTTCCCGATTCGCTGCCTCCGCTGGTTCCGGTAAACCGCGCCGCCACGCCGAAGCAAAAGCGCAGCCGGTCGCAATCCCATCTGGAGTTCGTGTGGCTGGAGCAAGTGATCGCGGCGCATCTGGGTTGGCTGTTCCCTGGAATGCAGGTGCT
>Ga0302324_100014690_pt1 | contig 15764 bp, 12 predicted proteins | sample Palsa_T0_1_FD_201949 | JGI IMG/M metagenome (GOLD analysis project Ga0302324, IMG submission 201949) | Peat permafrost microbial communities from Stordalen Mire near Abisko, Sweden - Palsa_T0_1 | ecosystem: Environmental > Terrestrial > Soil > Palsa > Peat permafrost | place: Sweden: Abisko...
CGCGGGGCCGGATGCAAGGCCCCCCGGCCCAGGATTGGCTGCTTGGGGGCCGGTCGCCGAGGGCCGGCGGGGCCTATTTCGGGGCCACCACCATGACCATCTGGCGGCCTTCCATCTTGGGCATCTGCTCGACCTTGGCGACCGGATCGAGGTCGTCGCGGACCCTGACGAGCACCGCCATGCCGAGATCCTGGTGCGCCAGCTCGCGGCCGCGGAACCGCAAGGTCACCTTTACCTTGTCGCCTTCCTCGAGGAAGCGCAGCATCGCCCGCATCTTGATGTTGTAGTCGTTGTCATCGATCGTCGGTCGAAGCTTGATTTCTTTGATCTCGATGACTTTTTGCTTCTTGCGCGCCTCGTTTTTCTTCTTCTGCTCCTCATACTTGAACTTGCCGTAATCGAGGATCTTGCAGACGGGGGGATCCGCGGTCGGCGCGATCTCCACCAAATCGAGGCCGGCTTCGACCGCCTTGTCCAAGGCTTCGCGAAGCGTCACCACGCCTTTCATCTCGCCCCGCTCGTCGACCAGGCGGATGGAGGTTGCGGTGATCTCATCGTTGACGCGCGGCCCGTCTCGGCTGGGCGTCAAATCAACGGGTGGTCTGGCTATCTGGCTCTCCTTGCTTGTTGAATTGTCGGCTTGCCGGCGTCGTCATGACGCGGGCGGAGCCGCTTCCGAACTTAGTCTAGAGACGGCTTGCGACAGATCAAGCACTTCCTGGGCCTCGCCGCCGAGCCGGCGCAGCGCGACTTGGCGGCCCTCGGCCTCGCGTTTGCCGATCACGAGCAGGATCGGCACCTTGGCCAGGCTGTGCTCGCGCACCTTGTAGTTGATCTTTTCATTGCGCCGGTCGATCTCCACCCTCAGCCCGGCCGCGCGGCAGGCGGCGGCGACCTCGTCGGCATAGATATCGGCATCGCGGGTGATGGTTGCAATCACGGCTTGCACGGGCGCCAGCCAGAGCGGGAAGCGGCCGGCATATTGCTCGATCAGGATGCCGATGAAACGCTCGAACGAGCCCAAGATGGCGCGATGCAGCATGACGGGGCGGTGCTTGTGGCCGTCCTCGCCGACATAGGTCGCATCGAGCCGCTCGGGCAGCACGAAATCGACCTGCAGGGTACCGCACTGCCAATCGCGGCCGATCGCGTCGCGCAGCACAAACTCGAGCTTCGGGCCGTAGAACGCGCCTTCGCCCGGATTGAGCGTATAGGGCAGCCCGGCCGCCTCGACCGCGTGCTTGAGCGCCGCCTCGGCGCGATCCCAGACCGCGTCGCTGCCGGCGCGCAGTGCCGGCCGGTCCGAGAACTTGACCGTCACCGAGTCGAAGCCGAAATCGCGATAAATCAGGCGCAGCAGGTCGCAGAACGCCACGCTCTCGGCGGTGATCTGGTCCTCGGTGCAGAAGATATGCGCGTCGTCCTGGGTGAAGCCGCGCACCCGGAAGATGCCGTGCAGCGCGCCCGACGGCTCGTTGCGATGGCAGTTGCCGAACTCGGCCATGCGCAGCGGCAGCTCGCGATAGGAGGTGATGCCCTGGCGATAGATCAGCACCGCGCCCGGGCAGTTCATCGGCTTGAGCGCCAAGGTGCGCTCCTCCGACTCGGCGGTGAACATGTGCTCGCGGAATTTCTCCCAGTGGCCCGACGCCTCCCATAGCGCGCGGTCGACCAGCTGCGGGGTCTTGACCTCGACATAGCCGGCGGCCTCGAGCCGGGCGCGCATGTAGCGCTCGATCACGCGGAACAGGGTCCAGCCCTTGGGATGCCAGAACACCATCCCGACGGCTTCTTCCTGCTGATGGAACAGGCCCATCTCGCGGCCGATCCGGCGATGGTCGCGCTTCTCGGCCTCGGCGATCTGGAACAGATGCAGGTCGAGCTGCTCCTGGGTCGCCCAGGCAGTGCCATAGATGCGCTGCAGCTGGGCGTTGCGCGAGTCGCCGCGCCAATAGGCGCCCGACACCCGCATCAGCTTGAAGGCCTGGCCGAGCTTGCCGGTCGACGGCAGATGCGGGCCGGTGCACAGATCGGTGAAACCGCCCTGGCGATAGACGCTGATCGCCTCGTCGCGCGGGATCTCGGCGATCCACTCGGCCTTGTATTTCTCGCCTTTGTTCTTGAACAGCTCGACCGCGTCGGCGCGCGCCAGCTCCTCGCGCACGATCGGCTCGTCGCGCCTGACGATCTCGCGCATGCGGGCCTCGATCTTCTCGAGATCTTCCGGAGTGAACGGATCGTCGCGCGCGAAGTCGTAATAGAAGCCGGTCTCGGTCGCCGGACCGAACGTCACCTGGGTGCCGGGATAGAGTTCCTGGACCGCCTCGGCCATCACGTGGGCGGCATCGTGGCGTAGCAGCGCGAGCGCGTCGGGCGATTTGGCGGTGACGATCTCGACCTTGGCGTCGCGGTCGATCACGGTCGCGAGGTCCTTGACCGCGCCGTCGAGCTTGATGGCGAGCGCCGCCTTGGCGAGCCCCGGCCCGATCGCCGCCGCGAGCGCGGTGCCGCTGACCGGCTGGTCGAAGCTGCGCTGGCTGCCGTCGGGAAGGATTATCGCGACCATCGGGATCTCGGTTCGCGCGCGCGGCTGCGCGCGGCTGATAGGCGAGTGATTGAGGGTGGCGGAAGGTGGGGAGAATCGCCAGACCTGTCAAGAACGCGCCGCGCCGTAGCGCGCCCGTCATGGCCGCTTTCGCGGCCAAGGCGGCATGATTTTATCCCTAAATTTAATAGCTCTTTAGTGTTCTGGCTGCATGCTTTGCGCGTGTCCCGAAAAGGGGGCTCGCGTGAAACAGACCCGGCAGCGTCCCGCCGCCTCGCGTCGCCTGGCGCCGGTATCGGCCAGCGCCGTCGCCGACAGCGCGCTCGACGCGTCGGCGGCGCGGGCAGCCGACCCCATGAAGGCGCTGCTGGTCCGCCTGGCCGCGGCCTTGACGATGCTCCTCCTCTTGCTTGCCGCGCCGATCGCCTGGAGCGCGGATCCGGCGCGCAATTCGTTCCTGGCGCTGTGCTATCACGATGTCGAGGATCACGATCCCGACCCGAATTTCGTCGGCGTCTCGACGGCGCATCTGGCCGAGCAGCTCCGGTGGCTCCAGAGCGACGGCTATCGGTTCGTGTCGCTCGATGCGGTTCTCGCGGCGCGCGACGACGGCGTGCCGTTGCCCGAGAAAGCCGTTCTGCTGACCTTCGATGACGGCTTCGCCAGCTTCTATACGAAGGTGTTCCCGATCCTGAAGGCGTTCGAGGCGCCTTCGATCCTGGCCCTGACCGGCGCCTGGATGGCGGGCCCGCCAGGGTCGATCGTCGGCTACGGCGACAGGCTGTTGCCGCGCGAAACCTTCCTGTCATGGGCCCAGGTCCGCGAATTGGTCGGATCCGGATTGGTCGAGGTCGCCTCTCACACATTCGACTTGCATCGAGGCATCCCGGCCAATCCGCAGGGCAATTCCGAGCCCGCCGTCGTGACGCACCGCTACGACCGGGCGACCGCGACGGTCGAGAGCGACGAGGCCTATCGCCGGCGCCTCGATTCCGATACCGCGACGATGGCGCGCGAGATCGAGCGCGAGACCGGACACCCACCCCGCGTGCTCGTGTGGCCCTATGGCGAGTACAACGAGTTCGCCCGCTCGATCGCGGCACGGCACGGGATGCCGATCACTTTCACCGTGGTCGATTCGATCGCGACGCCGGACAACCTCGGCGCCATGCCCCGGTATCTGGTCGCCTCCGACCCGGACCTCGGCACCTTCGTGAACCGGCTGCAGCGCCTCACCGAGACGGGGCCCCTGCGCGTCGTCCAGGTCGATCTCGATTATGTCTATGACGCCGACCCGGCGCAGCAGGAGCGCAATCTCGATCGCCTGGTCGAGCGCATCGCCCGGATGAAGATCAGCACGGTCTTTCTTCAGGCGTTCGCCGATCCCGAGGGAACCGGCCTCGCCCAGGCGGTCTATTTTCCCAACCGCGAGCTGCCGATGCGCGCCGACCTGTTCAATCGGGTGTCGTGGCAGCTGCGGACCCGAGCCCAGGTGAAGGTCTATGCCTGGATGCCGGTGCTCGCCTTCGATTTCGGCGACAGCGTGTCGACCGTGCAGGCGTGGAATCCGCGGACCGGCCAATCGCGCACCGATGCGACCGGCTACCGCCGGATCTCGCCGTTCGACGCGCTGGGCCGCCGGAAGGTCCTCGACCTCTACGAGGATCTCGCGCGGGCCGCGCCGTTCGCAGGCCTGCTGTTTCACGACGACGCGCTGCTGTCCGACTTCGAGGATGCCAGCCCGCCGGCGCTGGCGGTCTACGCGCGCGCCGGCCTGCCGGCGTCGATCGACGCGATCCGCGCCGATCCGGTGGCGATGCAACGTTGGACCGAGCTCAAGACCGAAACCCTGATCGAATTCACCCACGAGCTCACCGCACGCGCGCAGCGCTTCCGATCGCCGCTCAAGACCGCGCGGAACCTGTACGCCCGGCCGCTGCTGGATCCGACCAGCGAGGCCTGGTTCGCCCAATCGTTCGATCGGTTCCTCGACGCCTATGACTACACCGCAATCATGGCGATGCCGCTGATGGAGGATGTGCCGCCGCGCGATGCGGAGTCGTGGTTGAGACGGATCGTGGATGCGGTCGCGGCGCGACCGCTCGGCCTGAAACGAACGATTCTCGAGTTGCAGGCGATCGATTGGCGGCGTCATGGCGATGCGCCCGATCGCAAAGTCTCGACTGCGACGTTGGGCCATCAGATGCGACTCCTGGCCGATCTCGGCGCGCCGAATTTCGGATACTACCCCGACAATTTCGTCGAGGATCATCCCGCCGCGACGCGCCTGTATCGCGATTTTTCCCTGCAGTCCAATCCCTACCGGCCATAAGCCCGCAGGCAACTTGGAATTCAAACCAATCCAAGGGTCGGCGCCGGGTTGCTGCGTGCCGGCAGCTGGCGCAACACGGTCTCGACCGCCAAATCGGCCAGCGCGGGCACGCGCAGGATCGCGACCTGGGGGCCGCGCGGCGCGCACAGAGCGGGATCCGAGGCGGCCGAGAACAGCACCAGCGCGGGCGCGCCGGCGACCGCCAGCAGATGCATCGGGCCGGTGTCGTTGCCGACCGCCAGCGCGGCGCCGCGGCCGAGCGCGACCAGATCGTCGAGCCCGGTCTGGCCGGCCAGATCGATGCTGCCCGGCGCGGCGGCGGCGATCGCGCCGGTCAGCTTGCGTTCGGCCGCCGCGCCGAGCAGCACCGGCGCCGTGCCGCGCGCCGCCAGCGCGCACGCCAGGGCGGAAAATTGCTCGGCCGGCCAGCGCTTGTCGGGCCGGTGCGCGGCGCCGCCCGGCACCAGCACGGCATAGCGCGCCGGCAGCGCGAAGCGCGTCGCATCGGCCGCGACCCACGACAGATCGGGCGGCGGCACCGACGCGATGCCGGCGGCGCGCAGCTGGCCGGCCTGGCGCTCGAGCGTGTGCAGACGGTCGCGCCGCGGATCGCTGTCGGGATGCGAGCAGCCGGCGGCGATGCCCGACCATTGCGGCCGCGGCCGCGCCAGCAGGCGGAAATAGCGCGTGCTGCGCGCCGAGGTCTGGAGGTCGTAGATGCGGGCGAAGTCGCCCGCATTTAGCTTCCTGCGCAGCGCGAGCAGCGCATCGAGCCGCCACCACGGCGCCCGCGGATCGACCCAGACGCGGTCGACATAGGGGCTGCTGCCGAGCAGCCCGGCGAACCGCGCGCTGGTCAGCAAGGTGATCTCGGCCGCCGTATGGTGGCGGCGGATCGCGGCGAGCGGGCCGAGCGCCTGGACCACGTCGCCGAGCGCGCCGAGCTTGATGACCAGGATGCGGCCCAGGCTTCGATTCGTCACGGGCGATCCAGCAGCTCGCCATAAACCCGCAGGGTCGCGGCGCACATGCGCGCCTTGGAGAAGCGCTCGAGCACGAAGTCGCGGGCGCGCTCGCCGAGTGCGACGCGCTCGGCGGCGCTCAGATGCAGGACCGTGTCGATCGCCTGGGCGAGCGCCGTGCTGTCGCCGGGGGGCACCAGCCAGCCGGTCTCGCCGTGCCGCACGGTTTCGCGCGAGCCGCCATGGTCGGTCGCGACCACCGGCCGCCCCATCGCGCTCGCCTCGACCGCGATGCGGCCGAACGCCTCGGGATCGGTCGAGGCCGACACGACCACGTCGGCCAGCATGTAGGCGGCCGGCATGTCGCGGCAGTCGCCGACGATGCGGAGCCGCGCCGTGATGTCCAGCGAGCCCGCCAGGGTCTCGAGCTCGCGGCGGTATTGGTCGCGGCCGTGATCGCCGCCGACCAGCACGCAGACGACGTCGCGCCGCGCCAGGCGGTGGATCGCCTTGATGAGCACCGCGTGGCCTTTCCAGCGCGTCAGCCGGCCGGGCAGCATGACGACCGGCACGCCGTCGGGCAGCCGCCACGCGGTCACCAGCGCGGCCAGCCGCTCCGCGTGCACCCGCAACGGATCGAACGGCACGAAGTCGATGCCGCGCGCGATCACGCGCAGGTGCGCCGGATCGATCTCGTAATTGTCCTGGATGTGGCGGGCGATGAAGTCCGAGATCGCGATCACGCGATCGCCCTTGGTCATGATCGCATTGTACCAGCGCTTCAGGGGCGAACGGTAATTGTAGGTGCCGTGGAACGTGGTGACGAACGGCCGCCCGGTCAGGCGCGCAGCGCCGAGCGCGCTCCAGGCCGGCGCGCGGCTGCGCGCATGGACGATGTCGACCCGGTGCTCTTCGATCAGCGACACCAGCTTGCGCCGATTGTGCAGGATCGCCCACGGCGTCTTGCGGTCGAGCGGCAGCATCAGATGCCGCGCGCCAAGCCGCTCGAGCTCGCGCACCATCGGCCCCCCGGCCGATGCGACCAGCGCGGTGCCGCCGGCCTGCACGATCGCGCCGGCGACGTCGAGCGTGCCGCGCTCGACCCCGCCGGTCACCAGCGCCGGCAGAACCTGCAGGATGACGGCCGGCCGGGATGCCGCGTGGTGGGCCGCCGGCGGGACGGCGCCGGGCTCCGTCACTGTGCTATCCATGACCATGTCGGTTGCGAGCGCTCGGGGAGTTGGAGATGTCTGATAGCGAAAATGCGGGCCGAGCGAAATCCTCCTTTGGCCGGCTGGCGGTCGGCGCCGATACCATCGCCTACCACCGTCACGGCGGGCGCGGGCCCGGGCTGGTGTTCATCGGCGGCTTCCGTTCGGACATGACGGGCACCAAGGCGACCTTCCTGGAGCGCCTGGCGCTGGCGCGCGGCCAGGCCTTCCTGCGGTTCGACCATTTCGGCCACGGCAGCTCGTCGGGACGCTTCGAGGACGCCACGATCTCGCGCTGGGCCGAGGATCTCATCCGGGTGCTCGATGCGCTGACCGAAGGCCCCCAGCTCCTGATCGGCTCGAGCATGGGGGGCTGGATCATGCTGCTGGCGGCGCGCGCCCGGCCGGCGCGCATCCACGGCCTGATCGGCATCGCGCCGGCCCCCGACTTCACGTCGGCGCTGATGTGGCCGCGCTTCTCGGTCGAGCAGCGCGCCGCTCTCCTGCGCGACGGCATCATCCATGTGCCGTCGGACTACGGCGATCCGGCGCCGATCACGCAGGCCCTGATCGAGGACGGCAATCGCCAGTCGGTGCTCGATGCCCCGATCGCGATCGACGGCCCGGTGCGGCTGCTGCACGGCATGGCGGATCCCGACGTGCCTTATCAGCACAGCTTCAAGCTGGTCGATCGGCTGCGCGCCGGCGATGTCCGGCTGACCCTGATCAAGGACGGCGACCATCGCCTGTCGCGCGACAACGATCTCGCGCTGCTGGCTCAAACCGTCGCCGAGCTGTCCGGCGACGATGCGCTGAGCAGCGCGGCGAGCCCGGCGCGGTAATCGGGATAGCGCAGGCGGACGCCGAGCTCGCGCTTGATGCGCGCATTGCTCACCCGCTTGCTCTCGCCATAGAAGCTGCGCGCCATCGGCGACAGATCGGCCTGGTCGAACGCGAGCGCAGGCGGCGGCGCGCGGCCGAGCAGCCGGCAGGCATGCTCGATCACGTCCTGCGGCGGCGCCGGCTCGTCGTCGCACACATTGTAGACCGCGCCCGGGTTGGGCCGCCCGATCGAGGCCTCGAGCACGGCGGCCAGATCCTCGACATGGATGCGGCTGAACCACTGGCCTGGCTTGACGATACGGCGCGCCGTGCCGGCGCGCACCGCGTCGAGCGCGCTGCGTCCCGGGCCGTAGATGCCGGCCAGGCGGAACACATGGAGCTTGAGGCCGAGCGCGCGCCAGCCGGCCTCGGCCGCGACCCGGCGCCGGCCGCGCTCGCCGACCGGTTCGAGGGGAGCGGTCTCGTCGACCCAGCCGCCGGCGCGATCGCCATACACGCCGGTGGTCGACAGGTAGCCGACCCATGCCGGGTCGAGCCGCTCCAGGTCGGCGCCGTGGCGCGCCAGCACGAGATCGCCGGCTGCGTCGGGCGGTACCGCGCTGACGACGTGGCTGGCGTCGGCGAAGGCGCTCGGCTCGAGCGCTTGCTCGGGCCCGAAGGCGTGCGTCGTGATGCCGCGCGCCGAGAGTTCGCGCGCCTTGTCGGCCGAGCGCGTGGTACCGCTGACGCGCCAGCCGCGCGCGCGCAATCGCTCGGCCAGGGCCAAGCCCGAGAAGCCCAGCCCGAAACAGAACAGATGGCGCTCCCGCGGGTTTCCCATCGCCCTATATAATAGGACGCGCCATCGATCGTGCTGGGGAGAAACATCCTGAACTGGAAGCTTCGGGCCGGCTTGCGGAGCGGTCTGCTGGTCGGCGTGGTGCTGCTCGCCGGCCCGGCCGCGGCGGCCCCGGCCGACCGTGATCGCGAGTACGCCGACTGCCTGCGCGCGGTCGACAAGGACGCCGCGCAGGCCTTCGAGACCGCCAACAGCTGGGCCGAGCGCGGCGGCGGCTACCCGGCGCTTCATTGCGGCGCGCTCGCGCTGCTCAAGCTCGGGCAGTACGACCAAGCCGCGATGCGGCTCGAGCAGCTGGCGACCGACATGGCGCGCGGCGAGGGCAATCTGAGCGGCGAGGCGCTGGCGCAGGCCGGCCAGGCCTGGCTGCTGGCGCGCAAACCCGACCGCGCCTATGCCGCGCAGACCGCGGCGCTCCGGCTGCGGCCGCGCGACGTCGACCTGCTGATCGACCGCGCGGTCACCCTGGCCGAGGCGAAGAACTATTGGGAGGCGATCGACGACCTCAACCATGCGCTCGAGATCGACCCGCGGCGCGCCGATGCCCATGTGCTGCGCGCCAGCGCCTATCGCTATGTCGACAGTCTCGAGATGGCGGGCGAGGATCTCACCGCGGCGCTCGCGCTCGAGCCGCGCAACCTGGATGCGCTGGCCGAGCGCGGCATCGTCAGGCGGCTGACCAACGATCCCGCGGGCGCGCGCCAGGACTGGCTGACCGTGCTGCGCAGCGCCCCCGACAGCCCGGCCGCCGACATCGCGCGCGACAACCTTGCCAAGCTCGACGTCAGGATCGAGTGAGCGAGCCGGCCGACACCAGGCGTGGCGTCAGAAATCCAGATCGGCGTAATGGCGCGGCGGGGCGGCGCCGGGGATGTGGTCGGCCAGGATCGGCCGAAAGCTCGGGCGCGACTTGACCCTGGCGTACCAGTCCTTGGCGGGCTCGTAGTCGGCCCACGGCACGTCACCCAGATAGTCGAGCGCCGACAGGTGCGCGGCGGCGGCGATATCGGCCAAGCCGAACTCGTCGCCGGCGAGGTATTTCCGGCGGTCGGTCAGGTAGCCGATATAATCGAGGTGATAGCGGATGTTGGCGTAGCCGGCGCGGATCGCCTGGCTGCTCGGCTCGCCCAGGCCGAGAAAGCGCTTCATCATCTTCTCCTCGACCAGATTGTAGGTCACCTCGCGGTTGAACTTGATGTCGAACCAGGTGATCAGGCGCCGGCATTCGGCGCGCGCCGTCGCGGTCGCGCCGAGCAACGGCCGGTCGGGATAGACCTCCTCGAGATATTCGGCGATCACGTTGGCGTCCGACAGGGCGGTGCCGTCCGGCTCGACCAGCACCGGCACCTCGCCGGCCGGGTTCAGGGCGAGGAACTCGGGCCGCCGCTCCCACACCTTCTCGACCCGCATCTCGAACTCGAGATGCTTTTCCTTGAGGATGACGCGCACCTTGCGCGCGAAGGGCGAAAGCCAGAGATGGTAGAGGGTGCGCATCCTAGCCGCTAAGTATAGCGTATGCTTCATGGCTATGCCAGCCGGTACAATGGCACCAACCGGGGGCTCGACCCTGTGCGGCGGTTCGAGAGCGGCCCGGTCGAGGCGCCGGCCGCGGAGCCGGCAGGAAGCAGCGAATCGATGACCAGCGCAGCGCTCAGGATTGCCGTGATCGGCGCCGGTATCGGCGGCCTCAGCGCCGCCGTCGCGCTGCGCCGCGCCGGTTTCGACGTCACGGTCTTCGAGCAGGCGCCGGCGCTGACCGAGATCGGCGGCGGCATCAATATCGGTCCGAACGCGGCGCGCATTCTGAGTCGGCTCGGTCTCGGCGACGCGCTCGAGCGCGTGGCGGTGCGCCCGGTGAGCACCCGCCAATGTCGCTGGCAGGATGGTCGCAGCTTGCAATGGGCGCCGCTCAATCCGCTCTGCGAAGCGCTGTACGGCGCGCCGTATCTGATGATCCATCGCGCCGATTTGCTCTCGATCGTCGCGTCGGGCTTGCCGACCGAGCGCATCCATCTCGGCCATCGCCTGGTCGGGCTGACCGACCGGGGCGATTGCGCCGAGGTCCGGTTCGACGGCGGCGCGCGCATGACGGCCGATCTCGTGATCGGCGCCGACGGCATCCATTCGACCGTGCGGACCGCGCTGCTCGGCGCGGAGGCGCCGCGCTTCGCCGGCTGCGTGGCCTATCGGGGCCTGGTGCCGGTCGAGCGCGTCGCCGATCTGGCGCTGGAGGTCGGCTTGCAGTCCTGGCTCGGCCCCGGCGCGCATTTCGTGCACTACTTCGTCTCGGGCGGGAGCCTGCTGAATTTCGTCGGCTGGACCGAGCACGACGAGTGGAACCGCGAGGACTGGACCGATCGCGCCACGATCGCCCGCGCGCTCGCCGCGTTCGAGGGCTGGCACCCCCAGGTCCGTCGGATCATCGGCGCGGCCGACACCTGCTTCGTGTGGGCGCTGTTCGACCGCGAGCCGCTGTCGCGCTGGTCGGTCGGGCGCACGACCCTGCTGGGCGACGCCTGCCACCCGATGTACCCCTTCATGGCGCAGGGCGCCGCGCAGGCGATCGAGGATGGCGCCGTGCTGACCGCCTGTCTGGTCGCCGGCGGCGCCCAAGATCCCGCCGAGACGCTCCGGCGCTACGAGCGCCTGCGCCTGCCGCGGGTCAGCCGCCTCCAGGACATGTCGCGCGCCAACAAGATCCGCTTTCACCTGCCCGACGGCCCGGCGCAGGCGGCGCGCGATGAAGCGTGGGCCTCAGAGGGCGATCGTTCGCCCGAGGCCTTGAGATGGCTGTACGGATTCGATGCCGACGCGCTCGACCCCGCGCCAGGCTCGTGACCGCACAGAGACACCGGCGATCCGGCCGATCCTGCGGTTCGGGCTTTGCGCGCGCCTAATAGAGCCGCTCGCGGTAGCTGGTCTCGACATAGGATTCCGAGTCCTGCACCGACACGATTTTGGTCTGCTCGGCGATGATCCGGCCGTGCGACGGGAACGTCGTGCGGTCGCGCCGCTTGGCGGGATCCCACAGAAGCGACCGCTTGAGCGCCTTGCCGCAGTGGAAATAGACCTCCTGCACGGCGACGCGCACGACCGACAGGGCCGGCTTGCCGTTGACCGCGAAGCGGGCGCACAGATCGGGCGCGTCGACCAGCTGCGCGACGCCGTTGACCCGCAGGGATTCATCGAATCCCGGGATCAGGAACAGCATGCCGACGCCGGGATTGGCGAGCAGGTTCGTCATGGTGTCGAGGCGATTATTGCCCGGCCGATCGGGAAACTGCAGGGTCGCATCGTCGATCACCTCGACGAAACCGGGCCGATCGCCGCGCGGCGACGCATCGAGCCTGCCGCTGCCGTCGGATGAGGCCAGAACGAAGAACGGCGACCAGGCGATGAACTGGCGCGCGAATTCGTCCAGCCGGTCGAGGCACTTCATGGTCGCCGCCGCGCGCGGCTGCCCGTAATGGTCTCGAAGCTGTACTTGTGTTGCGATGCCGGTCGGAAGTTTGTCGTCCATAGGCTGCCTCCCAATCGCACCGGCCGATCCGACACTCTATAGTACACGATAGAGTCTGGATCTCACTGACAGCTTTAAAACAACCGCGCAAGCGGACGCCCGGAGGAAACGCGCCGGAGGTGCAAATTGATGGGGTGACGAGGATGGCGCGCGGGGTTGGTCGATCGGGTCGATTTGTCTTGGTGGTCGTGGCCGCGGCGATGGCGTGCGCCGTTGCGCATGCCGAGAGCTATCCGGCTCATTCCATCACCTTGATCTGTCCGCTGGCGGCGGGCAGCACGACCGATATCCTCGCCCGGGTGGTCGCGGCGTCGTTGACCGAGCGCCTGGGCGAGTCGGTGATCGTCGACGATCGCCCGGGCGCCGGCGGCACGATCGCGATGCGCCAGCTCGCGAAGGCGCCGCCCGACGGCTATACGATCGGGCTCGGCACCAACTCGACCATGGCGATCAACATCGCCCTCTATGCCAAGCCGGGCTACGATCCGGTCAAGGATTTCGCCCCGATCCTCGACATCGCGACGAGCTCGAACGTCCTGATCGTGAATCCGGGCAGTCCGATCCACGCGCTGAGCGATCTGATCGCGCAAGCCAAGCGCGAGCCCGGTCGTCTGACCTTCGGCTCGGGCGGCAACGGCACCACCCACCATCTATCGGCGGCGCTGTTCAACCAGATGGCCGGAGTCGAGACGGTCCACGTGCCCTACAAGGGCGCGCCGCAGGGCATCGGCGCGGTGATCAGCGGCGAGGTCGCGTTCGGCTTCTTTAACACGCCCAATGTCGTGCCGTTGGTGCGCGAAGGAACCTTGCGGGGCCTCGCCGTCACGAGCCTGGCGCGCTCGCCGCTGCTGCCCGACCTGCCCACTATGGCGGAGGCCGGGCTGCCCGGCTATGAGACGACCGTGTCGTTCGGGCTGCTGGCGCCGGCCGACACGCCGGCGCCGATCGTGATCCGGCTGCACGACGCGCTGGTCGGGATCCTGGCCGACCCAGCAGTGCACGATAAGCTGACCGCCGAAGGCTACGATCTCCTGCCGCCGGCTCCGCCGGCCGCGTTCGCCGCTCAGATCAAGGCCGACCTTGCCAAGTGGGGGCCGATCGTCCGGGCGTCGGGCGCCTCGGTCGACTGATCGCGGGCCTCGACCGGCGCGCTACCGCCTATTCCGCCGCGCCCGCGGTCGGGGCACGGGTCGGCTGGGCCAGCCGGCCGATCATCTCGCGCGGCACGATCTGCCAGAAGCGCGGCAAAGTGCGCGGCCAGTCTGCCAGCAGCTGCTCGGCGTAGCGCGACTGCGTCTCGGCCACGTGGTCGGCGACCAGGCGCTTCAGCACGGCTTCCCAATGCGCGGTCTCGACCCGGTGGTGCAGCACCGAATCGGGATTGATGCGCTGGGCGAAATATCCGTCGGTGTCGTAGACGAACGCCATGCCGCCCGTCATGCCGGCGGCGAAATTGTCGCCCGCGTCGCCCAGGATCACGGCGACGCCGCCGGTCATGTATTCGCAGCCGTTGGAGCCGCAGCCCTCGATCACGACCTCGGCGCCCGAGTTGCGCACTGCGAAGCGCTCACCGGCCTGGCCGGCTGCGAACAGCCGGCCGGCGGTGGCGCCGTACAGCACGGTGTTGCCGATGATGGTGTTGGACTGGGTCGCCAGCGGGCTCGAGGTCGGCGGACGCACCACGATGGTGCCGCCCGACAGGCCCTTGCCGACATAGTCGTTGGCGTCGCCGAACAGCTCGAGCTTGAGCCCCTGGACCGCGAACGCACCCAATGACTGGCCGGCCGAGCCGCGCAGCCGGACCGTGATGTGGCCGGGCTTGAGCCCGCTCATGCCGAAGCGCTTGGTCAGCGCCGACGACAGGCGGGTGCCGATAGCCCGGTGGGTGTTGCGGATGTTGTAGGCGAGCTGCATCTTCTCGCCGCCCTCGAACACCGGCTTGGCGTCCTTGATCATCTGGGCGTCCAGCGTGTCGGGCACCTCGTTGCGGCCCTCGAGCGTGCAGTAGCGCGGATAGTCGCCCGGGTCGGCCTGGGCGAGCAGCGGGTTGAGGTCGAGATCGTCGAGGTCCGAGCCGCCGCGCCGCACCTGCAGCAGCAGGTCGGTGCGGCCGATGATCTCGTTGAGCGAGCGCGCGCCCAGCGCGGCCAGGATCTCGCGCACCTCTTCGGCGATGAAGCTGAACAGATTGACGACCTTCTCGGGCGAGCCCTCGAATTTTTCGCGCAACTTCGGATCTTGGGTACAGACGCCGACCGGGCAGGTGTTGGAATGGCACTGCCGCACCATGATGCAGCCCATCGCGACCAGCGAGGCGGTGCCGACGCCGAACTCCTCGGCGCCGAGCAGCGCCGCGATCACGACGTCGCGCCCGGTCTTGATGCCGCCGTCGGTGCGCAGCCTCGTGCGGTGGCGCAGCCGGTTGAGAGTCAGCACCTGATGGACCTCGCTGAGGCCCATCTCCCACGGGATGCCGGCATATTTGAGCGAGGTCTGCGGGCTCGCGCCGGTGCCGCCGACATGGCCCGACACCAGGATGATGTCGGCCTTGGCCTTGGCGACGCCCGCCGCGATCGTGCCGATGCCCGAGCGCGCTACCAGCTTGACGCACACCTTGGCCGCCGGGTTGATCTGCTTGAGGTCGTAGATCAGCTGCGCCAGGTCCTCGATCGAATAGATGTCGTGGTGCGGCGGCGGCGAGATCAGCATGACGCCCGGGGTCGCATGGCGCAGCTTGGCGATCATCTCGGAGACCTTGAAGCCGGCGAGCTGGCCGCCTTCGCCGGGCTTGGCGCCCTGCGCGATCTTGATCTCGATCTCGCGGCAATTGACCAGATAGTCGGCGGTCACGCCGAACCGGCCCGAGGCGATCTGCTTGATCGCCGAGTTGGCGTTGTCGCCGCTGGCAAGCGGCTTGAAATATTGCGAATCCTCGCCGCCCTCGCCGCTGTCGGACTTGGCGCCGATCCGGTTCATCGCGATGCTGAGCGTCTTGTGCGCCTCGGGGCCGAGCGCGCCCAGCGACATGGCGGGCGTGTTGAAGCGCTGGCGGATCTCGGTGATCGATTCGACCTCCTCGATCGGCACCGGCTGGGGGCCCGGCTTGAAGTCGAGCAGGTCGCGCAGCGCGACCGGCGGCAGCTTGCGCGTGGCCTCGGAATATTTCTTGTAGGTTGAATAGCTGTCGCTGCCGACCGCGCTCTGCAGGGTGTGGATCAGCCCGGCCTCCCAGGCATGGGTCTCGCCGCCGTTGCGATAGCGGTAGAAGCCGCCGACCGGCAGCGCGACGACGTCCTCGGCGAAACCGCGCGCGTGGAGCGCCAGCAGCTTGCGCTGGATGCCGGTCAGCCCGATGCCCGAGATGCGGCTCGTCATGCCCGGGAAGAACTCGGCGACCAGGGTACGCGACAGGCCGATCGCCTCGAAGGCATAGCCGCCGCGATAGGAGCTCAGCACCGAGATGCCCATCTTCGACATGATCTTGAGCAGCCCGTCGTCGATCGCCTTCTTGAA
>Ga0302324_100014691_pt1 | contig 15763 bp, 10 predicted proteins | sample Palsa_T0_1_FD_201949 | JGI IMG/M metagenome (GOLD analysis project Ga0302324, IMG submission 201949) | Peat permafrost microbial communities from Stordalen Mire near Abisko, Sweden - Palsa_T0_1 | ecosystem: Environmental > Terrestrial > Soil > Palsa > Peat permafrost | place: Sweden: Abisko...
CGGCATTCTACAAACTCACTTTTTACGGCCGAATGCTCTTGGATCTGCAGGTCTTGACCGTGTTCAGGGATCTGAGACAGGATCTGCCACGCTTCAGGGGCCGAGTGCTCGACGTGGGCTGTGGCGAGAGCCCCTATCGATTCCTTCTCGATGATCGGGTCACCCAGTACGTGGGTGTTGACATCTTTGATCCCCAACCCTTCGAGCGCAAGATGACCAAGATCGTGGCCTTCGACGGAGTGCGCCTGCCCTTTCTGGAGCAGGCTTTTGACGCAGTCATATGTACCGAGGTACTCGAGCACGTCATGAACTTTCAGCTCCTCATCGACGAAATTCACCGGGTCATGAGAGCAGGGGGAAAAGCAGTTCTGACCGTGCCGTGGTCCGCCCGCAATCACTACATCCCCTACGACTTCTACCGCTACACTCCGGCTCGACTGACGACTATGTTCGCGGCATTTCAGAGCGTCTCCATTTCCGAGCGCGGGACCGACATCTCAAGCATCGGATCCAAGATGGTCGTACTCTGGTTCCGAAACCTCGTTCCATCAAAGCGATCGAAGTTGGCTCTGGTTCCGTTTTGGATCCTCACCAGTCCGCTCCTCATCGCGAGTCTCGTAATTGCCCATATCTGCACCCTGACCCGCACGGGATCCATCGATGACCCGCTTGGCTATACGATCAGAGTGACGAAATGAAGTCTGCGCCTTTGCGCCCTGTGGACAGCGGTTTCGGGGAATGAAAAGCATCCAGGACGAAGGTGGGTACAACCAAGGATGGTCCGGAGGGCTTGCGACGCGGATCCGGTCAGATCGGCGTGGGGACCTCATGATGACCAAGATGATCCCCGACCCCTCGAGAAGCGTCCTCGAGATCGGCTGCGGCAGAGGTGAGATCGCACGCCGGCTGGCTGCCCGGACCGGTATGCAGGTTCTGGGAACAGATCGGTCGGAGGGGTTTGTCGCCGAGGCCAACGCCACCGCCACCGGACCGAATATCCACTTCTGCGTTCTGGATTTTACCCAGCCCGATCAACTCGATGACCGTCGTTTCGACTACCTGGTGGGTAACGGCATCCTCCACCACCTCTTTCACGATCTCGATGCGTCGTTGCAGACGATGCGAAACCTCCTTGAGGATGGTGGTCGGGTCATCTTCCTGGAGCCGAACCTCCACAATCCCTATGTGTATGCAATCTTCACCTATCCCTCTTTGAGGCGCATCGCCAAGCTAGAGCCCGACGAGATGGCTTTCTCCAGGCGATTCATCATCGACCGCCTCCGTCGTGCCGAGTTCACGGACATAGAGGTGGAGTATCGGGACTTTTTGCTGCCGGGCGTCCCCGATTGGCTGATCCGTCCTCTCATTACGTTCGGTCACATCGCGGAGAATGCACCCGGGCTGAAGCACCTCGCTCAGTCCCTCTTTATTTCGGCGAGCGTTTGATGGGAGCTCGCGGGCAGGAAGGCGTCAGGCGCAACCCTGGCCGCCCAACCGGATAAGAAAGGTGCTGAACCTCATAGAGAGTCTTTGGCGCCCATCGCGCGGCCCTGAGAGTAAGAAGATGGTGCGGTACATCATGGTGTCGTTCCTCACCACCTTTCTCGGGTTCGCGCTCCTCGGATTGGTCTTCGGCGTCCTTCATCTGTGGTCTGAAACTCCGAGCGCGATCGTGACCAGCGTGGTGGCGACGGCGCCCGCGTATTACATGAACCGGAGCTACGTGTGGCAGAAAAGTGGTCGTTCCCATTGGAGGCGCGAGGTCCTGCCGTTCTGGGCGGTCTCAATAGTCGGGATCCTTGTGACGGTCGCCGCCGCCGCCGAATCGCATCACATCAGCACAACTAACCATTTCAGCCATCTCCAGGCGACAGCGCTGTTACTGACCGTCACACTGATCGCCGCCGGGGTGCTGTGGACCTTCAAATTTCTGATATTCAACCGGCTATTCGTGCAGCCACCCCTTGAGACGAGCGAACCGAATCATCCAGTCGGCAATTGAAAATGATGCGTAAGCAAGGAGTCATCCGGCGCCCGCCTATTCTCATCCGGCTTGAAGACGAGTCGACGGTGGTAACAGCGCTCTTCCCACGTGTGGCAGCGATGACCGCGCTGCTCCTTATTGTGACCACCGCGTTGCGGGGCGCCGACGGGGCGAAGACTTGGGACAAGGTTGGCTTCTTCTTCTCAGTCGCGTCCGCCGTCCTGCTCGCAGCATGGTATCTGCGTGGAGCGACAATGAAACCAAGTCGCCTGGCACTCGTCGTGTGCGTGGGCGCGTTTCTCTGGGGAATTGCGACCGTCGAGCGACCGACCCTGACCGCCTTTTACTGGGAGGGATTTGGGAGGTCGGTGGCACTCCTAGCTTTTCCGGTAGCCCTACTGTTGATCCCTTTCTCAGCGTGGATTCGGCGATCTCGCGTACGGGCCATCACGCTCGGAGTGGTCGTCACACCACTTGCCATTTTCGATCTGCTCAGTTTGGCACGAGATTCCTCTAACTTTGCCTATGCGCCCAACAATGTGTTTGTTCTGAATGAGGTACTGGCACCAGTTGCCGGCCGGGTTCCAGGCGCAAATTTCGTTCCCCAGTACACGAACTTGGTCGGCTGGGTTCTGGTGCCTTTTCGAAATCATATATCTGCCAATGAGATGGTAAATACGGCTTCAATCCTGTTGAGTGGATTGGGCGCCATATCGTTGGTGTTGACGGTGATTCTCGCTAGACGATGTTTACCACCGCGATCACTGTGGTTGGCCGTCATCGTGACAGTGCCGTTGGTAACGGTCACCGTCATGCACGGCCTGGTCACCAGCTCCATTGGCTCCCTCTTCCAGGAGCTTCCCCTCCGCATGTTTCCAGCCATGCTCTGTACCGTGATTGCCGTCCGCTCGCTAGACGGTCTGTTGCTAGGTGCATTACGCACGGGGTCGCTCGTTTCACTGGGTGTCCTCGCCGGCCTGATGGCCTGGAACTCACAAGATATCGGTGTCGTGGTGGCCGTCGCTTCCGGAGTCGTCCTGCAACTGGCTGCCCGGGGGTCGCTCCGCAAGCGGGCAACGGTGTTGTGGCTGGTGGGCCTGATCCCCGGACTCTTCGTCTATCCCCTGTGGACCCTAAGTGCGGGCCATCCTTTGGAGTTCAAATATTTTGCCCTTACAGTGCGCTCATTCGGGAATGGGTTTGGTGCTGCTCCCATGCAAGTCCCGGGGCCGGTGTTGGTCGTGCTCCCCGTCCTACTCGGAGGCGCGGTTGTTGGCACCTGTCTTCTCTGGAGATCCTCTGGTGGGTTGTCCCAGCTGCCGGACCACAAGCGGTTCGCAATCGTTACGCTCGCATTCGTGGGCCTGTGGTCGGTGGGATTTCTTCCCTACTACGTGAACCGGTCGTATGCCTCAGGCCAACTCCAAGTGTTTCTCTTGCCGTTCGCACTATGTACCTGCGCGCTCCTGTCGCTTTCCCTCGATGTGCTCCCAGTTGGTGGTCGGGATCGAAGACCTACCGCGAGTCCGTTGAGGAGTCGTGGCGTGTGGCTCTTGCCAGTAACCCTTCCCGCGGCGCTTGGATTCGGTGCCCTCTTGCAGACGCCAAATCCCACTACAACTCTGAGCACTTTGTTCCATTCGCCAGCGCCCAACGGCTTTGTGTCGACCCTCGAGGAGGCAGAGATCCAGACGCCTGGAAGTGGTTGGCCGGGACCGCCCGGTAGCACGCTGAGCGCCCTTGTCACCAAGGAGATCTCTACAGCCCAGTCATACGCTCGACGTCACGGAGGAGGGTCGGTTGGGTATTTTGGACCGAATGCCAACTATCTGACCTTGTTGACCGGGATTCAGTCCCGTTTGCTCTACGACGATCCGGGCGATTTCACCATCGGACAGGGCGCTTACCAACTGGGCTGCTCGTACCTGCTTCACCACCCGACGAGGTGGTTGGTGACCGAACCCAATGCGACGGCTTACACCGGGACCACGGTTTGTGGGGCATACAAGGTCTTGTCGGTCCCCGACGAACTGCCGGGGACAATCTTCAGGCTCCGAAGTGCCCACTGACCATTCCCGGTGATGGGAACGGACCCAGCCACATCCCCGTGTGCCAAGGACCGTTGATCAGGAACCGACGTGGTACCACGCGGTCACTCCACCTTGGGTGTGGCCGGGTCGACCGAGCAGTTGCGTGAAGAAGTTCACCATGACACCCTGGTTGGGCATGGGTCCAACCAGGACGGTCGTGGCATGCCACGCGCTAATTTGGGCGAGGTACATTGAACGGTCCGCCGGCGTGATCTGAGGAGCTGGCGATTGTGGCGACGCGGCGAAGATGGCATCCAGCGTCAGGCTGAACGGTGTGGGTAAGGGTCCGGTCGAGGGCCCTGGGCCAGTAGGATTGGGAACGTAGACATATCCCTCGGGCATCCGGAAGCGGAACCCACTGGCCGCCTGCCAGAGCTGCGGTCCGTCCTGCGGTCCAGACCAATCAAACGGAGCGACCAGCGCTGTGCTGCCTTGTGGGATCTTGTCAACTGCGGCACTGGTGAAATACGTGGGGATCGAATAAGGCTCCGTCGGGGTCGTGACGGGGATGATCAAGAAGAGACCGAAACAAAGCCAGGCGAGGCCGAGGAGGTACCAACCTACGTCGGCCTTGCGGAGCCACTGGATGAAGAACGCGACAAGGATCCCGACACAAAGGTCCGCGACACCCATGAATCGTGCCGCCAAAATATTGTCGACGAGTGGAAGCCGCGACAGGAGATCAAACGGAAGCGGAAACTTCGTAATCGTTCCGTCCACGTGGAGGTGCGGACCGAGAGAAAGTACTGCCAAGATGAGGCCAACCAGCGCAGCCGTGCGGACGACGAGGTGCCGCCATAAGACCACGGTTGTCAGGATGCAAATCGAGATAATCGGAATCCCCAGGTACGCACCGGATTCGACTCCACCACCGATGTGAGATGCCGCAGCGAAGAGTGATGTCGGAGCGAATCTTGTCGTCACCGTCGGCACGATGAAATTGACGACGTCAGTGACAAAGGCATCCGGTGGCTCGACTGTACCGTGCCCGAGGCGTTGGCTGTCGAAGAACATCGTCCGCAGGGGGTACGCGTCGACCACCACAAAGGTGATGAGCATGACCAGCCCCGCTCGCAGAGCGTGGGGAACTCGCCTGATGAACGCCTGTGGGCGTTGCACGGCCACGATCACCATCGCCAACCCTGCGGCCAGGGCGGTGATCACTATCGTCTCGATGAATGTCACATACTGCAGGGCGAGGAGGAGCCCCGCGAGCCCTCCGGTGACCCACCATCGCCATCGCTGTCGAACGAACATCTCATGGAGGAGAATGAGCATCAATGGGGGGAAAAACGCCATGGTGATGACGACGTGACCCCACGCATGGCCCATCATGTAGGGGGAGAATCCGAATAGCAGTCCGCCAACGAACGCCGCGAACCAAGAGGGAACGAAGCGATGGATGGCGAGCTGTGCAAACCACGCTGACATGGCGAGCGACAACGTCGCGATCAAATTGTAGACGAGCACTGGTCCCAGGAGGGAGACAACAGGTCCGAGAATGATGCCCGGTGCGGTTGAATCGGACCACATCAAGTTCGTTCCTTGTGGCGCGATCAGGTAGGTGCTGAAGAACGGGTTGTGGCCGTGAGCTATCGCAAAGGCCGGCCACTGCAACGCCCAGAGGAAGTCGTACGGATCACCGCCGGTACCCACCACCTGGCTCGTCGGGTGAAACCACGTGTTGGCTGTGAAAGCGAAGGCGATAAGTGTGTAGATGATCGGTCCGGCGAAAAACGACGCGCGGTAACGATGGAGGAGAGGCTCCCATCGAGATGTGGCCAATCGTGACGAGTGAGCTCGGGGGATCCGTTTCGAAGTGGGCCGAACCGGGTCGGGAGAGGTCACGATCATCCAGACGCTCCCCTACCAGTGACCATCGGGTACCGCTGCCCGAGGAGCTCCCCTTTAAGACCGGACAGTCGCGAAACCGCGATGCCGCTGATTGCTTCCTCTGAGAACTTCGAGGAGATCGTCCGCCGCCCTGACTGCCCTATCCGATCACGCAATCGTTCGTCGACAGCCAGGATCCGCATCCACTCCACAGCCTGATCGATATCAGGGTGTGCCCACAGTGTTCCTTCCGGGTAGAGGGGTGCTGCCCCGGGGTTGTGCGCATGGTCATCGGCGGTGATGGGACACAGGCGGTAGCCCACCAGGCAACTATTGGTGACATCCATGAAGTCGAGGTTTCCCGAGTACCCGGTTCCAATTACTGGCTTGCCTATCCCCATGGCCTCGGCCATCCCCAGCCCGAACCCCTCGGAGCGATGAAGCGAGACGTAGACGTCACAGGCAGTGAAGAGATCCGCCATCTCCTGGCTGGACAAGTGGGAGTTGATGAGCAGACCGCCTACGTTGGCGAGGCCCCCTTCTATAGCCCTGTAGAACTCGGGATCGCGTTCCATATTGATGGTCTTTAGAACGAGAACGGGAGAGTTCGGTCCTCGTTCAGGGAAGGCTCGGGTGAAGGCCTCGAGAACGCCCAGTGGGTTCTTTCGACCGACGTTGGAGTTGAAGTCAAATGTAAAGAGAAACATCACCTGGTCATCGTGAAGGCCGAGACGGGCTCGTAGTGTTGCCTGGTCTGCGCTCGGGATGAATTCCGGAACGGTCGTCGGCACAACGTGAACAGGTTTTTTCGTATACCGCTCGAAGACCCGCTGGACAAAGCGAGTCGGTGCCCAGATCTCGTCGACGCGGTCGAACTCTTCCGTCAACCATTCCGGGATGGTGGCGAGCTCCCAGTACCAGGTTGCAATGTGGTACCGATTGGTTCTCGGTGATCTCAGATCGGCATCCTGGACCAGGTGGAATTCATTGATGTTGAGCGTCCAGAGATCGACCGGTCGACTCGGTTCTTGAGCCAGTGGGATGAATTCTGGGGGGAAGAGTGACGCATCCCTGGGCTGTCTCGAGGAGACGGTTTTGACCGTAAGTGGCACGCCACGATGGAGAAGTCCCACGCAGAGGCGGCGTCCCGCGTGCGCCAGGCCTGTCGTCGCAGACCAATCTCCGTACACGTTCAGCCCGAGGATTCCCTCAGCGTCCGCAGATTCGGATGAGACGGTTGCCGTCGCGCCCATCTCTCCGGCGGATGTGGCCGGAGAACGTAAGGGGCCGACGTATTCGCGGATCAGAGCCACATAGGACTCGGCAACGCGTTCCCAGGTTGACGTGGATCGAACAAATTCTCTTGCTCCGTTGCCGATTTGCCGAGTCTCGGCAGGATGGTCGATGGCTGCGCGGATGATCGCCGCCGCGTCGTCGACTTCACGAGGAGTGTTTGGTGTCACCCGGAACACGTAGGGGCTGTCCAGCTCGGCAAATTGAGGAACGTCGCTGGTCAGCACGGGACGGCCGGCCCCCAATGCCTGCATGAGAACGGCGCTCATCTCGCCCGCGGTCGGCCAGCGAAGCGAAACGACCAAATGGGAGTCGCGGAGTATCTGCTCGAACTGCTCCGATGAGATGTTGAGCAGGATGCGCGTCTGGTCATCGATCCCGAGATCATGGATCAACGAGCGCAAGTCGGTCACCAAAGCCGGTTGGTCGGACCGACCCGCCACTATCAGCCGAGCGTCCCGTCGGTCGTGAGCTGCCCGAGCGAATGCCCGTAAGGCGATGTCGACCCGCTTGTGAAAGTTGATTCCGCCAAGGATGGCGATTGTCGGAACTATCGATAGCGTTGCTTCAGCGGCGGGCGCTTCCTCCAGCAGCGACGACGCGAGGGGGAGGTGCACGATGCGTGATTCCGGATAGAGCCCGTGGAGTTGTTCCACCGCCCACTGAGAGTGAACGATGGTGCACAGATTGTGCTGCACCACTTCGTGGGTGAAGGCGTACTTGGTCCGGTCAAGAGTCGTTACACCGGCGAAGTTGCTCGGGTTTGAGAGAAGTTCGGCATAGCCTCCGTGAGTGAGGACCTGTTCCCACAGCGACGGTGAGGGGCCGCAAAGGCCGCGGTACAGGTCGAACAGCGAGAGGTCGTGAAGCACCACGATTCCCGGGCGGGTTGTGATCGCGTCGAGCATCCAACCATGGAATTGGGAATGGTTCCCGACGTGGTACAGATGAAGGTCGGGTTGGTCCAAATGGCCATGGAGCGCCTCGTCGGAGCTGAGTAGACCGACCCCGTCGGGTACCACTACTCCGTCTATCTCCCACTCAGGGACTACGACACTTACTCGAACCTTTCGCCTGAGGGCATCTGCCAGTGTGAACCCATACTGAGCTATGCCGGAGGCGGACGGCGGCATTGGACACCAAAAGGCGACGTGGAGTGAATCCTCCGTCATATCCGACGGGCGAGCACCGCGTAGTCCTCGCCAGCCAGCAGATGGTCCTGCAGCAGCTCGATCATCGGTACGAGCGCCGGATCGAGCGTTGCCAACGCACTTGTGGGAACTGGAGCCAGCGTGCCGCGCCGCAGACGTCGGATGTTGGCATCGGAAAAGCCACGTGTCCCGGTGAGGAACGCCAGCAGCGGTGGTGGGATGGGGTTCCGGTGGGTCGGGTCGAGATAGAAGTCGGTGATTCCGACGACGAGATTTTCGGGATTGGGAGTCTCCAGGATGAGCAGCCCACCGGGCATGAGGGCTCGGTAGCAAAGGTCGAGCAGGCTAACCAGATCGTCGGTACTCAGGTGCTCCACCAAGTGGAACGCCGTTATGGCGGCCAGAGAACCGACGGGCACTTGGGCCAGGTGGGCGAATGCATCCGCCAACCGGGCATCGAGTTTGTTGCTGCGCGCCTCTTCGATGCTTCGCTCGTCGATGTCCACTCCGTACGCGACGATGCCCTCTTCGGACAGGAGTGCGAGCCAGTCCCCCCGGCCACAACCGACATCAAGAACCGCCCGGTCGCCCCGCTCGATGTCGTGGAGGTCCGTTAGGTAGATCGAGAGTCGAGATTTGATGAGCTCCGACGATCCGCGAAAGGCGCTCTCAAAGGGTAGGTAGAGGTCGTCCCACGCCGAGGAAGTGTGCTGCAACGTGGTCAGGTCGATCGGTTCGGGTAATGCCCTACGGATTCGGTCGATCACGATGTTGGCTTCAGCGCGAGCAAGGTGCATCTCGGACGTCTCCTTGCGGAGCGACTCCTCGAATCTCTTGACGGCGAGGTATATCTCGGACGACTCCTTACGGAGCGATTCGAGTTGGTCTATGCGTGATTCCAGCCGATCAACATGTTGAGCCAGAGCTGTCTGATCAAAACGGGCTTGGGCGATGTGGTCCCCGATCTCTTGAAAGGCCTGCCGTAGACCGAGATCGAGTCGTTCGTTCATGCCGCCCTCGGCCCTTCCGAGGTGATCGCGGAGCGCGTCAATTCGCTCCTCAAGAGCGGCGAGGGTGTCGACCAGTCCGTGGTTAACCGTGATCTGCCGACTCAGGGAGAACCAGTTCAGGCGAACAAGCATTCGCTTGATGAAGCGAAATCTGGTCGGTCGACCCAGCGGCAGGCCCAGTTCGGCGCACTCCCGAGCTTCCTCGAGGGGAGACTTGTCCGGCTGGGCGCTCATCGTCGTCTGTCGGCCACTGGGGTGATCTGCATGCATTTTTCCTGTTCGGTGGGAGTATCGGCGGGCGCCACCGCCGGTGCAAGCATGCCACGATAATTCAACCACTAGACCTCTCCCGATCGCTAGACGTGGGGCTTCCCGAGCCCGAACATGCTCACCCGCTCCTGGCCGCTGCCCGGCCAATCACGTCTTCCGGCGGATGGAGAGAGTCGTCGGGTGGTCCGGACCTGAGGATGACCGCACCCGCGCTCGCCGTCGAAGCGCCGTTTGACAGGGAAAGGCCCCCGCGCTTGGCTGTCGAAATGTCTCTCTCAGACGAGGTGAACGCGCTCCCACGCTGGTGGCACACGATTGACCTCGGGGGTGGGGTCACGACGCCCGGGTCGAAGTCGGTAGCCGACCTCGAACTTGAGTGGGAGCGGATGGCTCTGGGAGACCTGACTGGCAAAACGGTCCTCGACGTGGGCGCCTGGGACGGCTGGATGTCCTTTGCGGCGGAACGTGCCGGCGCAGCGCGCGTCGTAGCCCTTGACCATTACGTCTGGGCCATGGACATCGAACAAGAGTGGCGTTACGAGAAGGAATGTCGGGACGCGGGAGTGCGACCACTCGACGCTGAGTTGGTGCCGAGCGTTTGGCGAATCGATGAGTTACCGGGCAAGCGGGGATTCGACATCGCCCGGGCGGCTTTAGGTAGCGCCGTGCAACCCGTGGTGGGTGATTTCATGACCATGGATCTCGACGCCCTCGGCAAGTTCGACGTCGTGATCTACCTCGGCGTGCTCTACCACATGCGTCACCCGATGCTTGCCCTCGAGCGCCTGAGACAGGTGACCAGGGGAGTGGCGTACATCGAGACACACGCGATCGTCGTGCCCGGGCGGCCGGACTGGCCGGTCTGCGAGTTCTACGAGACGAATGAGCTCGTCGGGGATCGTACGAATTGGTGGGGGCCGACGATGCCCGCCCTCGTGGCGATGTGCCGTGCAGCTGGGTTTTCCGATGTCACGCAGCTGTCGCCCGTTCCTGAACCGGGCGATGACATCATTCGTTATGCGGCGATGGTGGCGGTGACGCCCTGACGAGCAACCATGAAGCCCAGGAATCGGCAGCACCCCTAACCCGATACGGCGCTCCACAGTCCGCTTAGGGTTTTCCGTAGCTCTGGCGAGACCTGGCTAGGCCCGACAACCCGGATAGGTGTGGCGAGTAGTCTTTCCCCTGTGGAAACCCAGGCTGCGGAGATGGCCACTGGCCTCTATCGGCCTGCCGAGCCGATCGTCACCATAGTGATCGTTGGATGGCGCGCCGCACCCTACCTGGCCGAATGCCTGCAGTCGATTGGCGGCATCGATCGTACGGTTGATCTTGAGGTCGTCATCGCCCTCAATGAGCCATCGGCTGGAATGCCGGCTGGGATGCCCGGCGATGGATTCAGCATCCGACTCACATCCTCCCCAGCGAATCGCGGATTTGGGGGAGCAGCAAACGCTGCTGCTGCCGCGTCCTCTGGTAAGTACCTGGTATTCCTGAGCCAAAGTGCGCAGGTGGACCGGCATTGGCTCCGAGAGCTGATCGAAACGGCCGAGCGAGGGCCCGAGATTGGAGCTGTGGGGAGCCTTATTCTCGACGCAGACGGTAGGTGTCGAGAGGCCGGATCCTTCGTGTGGTCCGATGGGTCCAGTTCTCCGGCGTCGGGTAACGGAGCACCGTTTCCTCACCGGTACGATTGGGCGCGCCGGGTGGACTCCTGCTCGGCGACATCATTGTTGGTCAAGAGGTCGACGTGGGATGAGGTTGGCGGATTCGATGAATCCTATTTCCCCGCCTACGGGGAGGATGTCGACCTGAGTCTCGGGATTGGTGCGCTCGGCCAGCAGGTGTGGTTTCAACCCCTCTCCGTCGTGCACCACGCCGGGCCGACATGCACGAGCGTCCCGTACCGGGATTTCTTGCGCGGGCGGGGTCGTGAGGTGCTCTCCGCCCGGTGGCCGAAGGCGCTCGAACAACGGGTGCGGCGCTCCGACGACCAGGTGGGTGACGAGGAGGCCGCCAGCTGGTTGGCAATGGGTCGTCCGCAGCGGATCTTGGTCGTCGACGACCGGATACCCGAGGCCTCGCTCGGGGCTGGTTTCGGGAGGATGGTCGATGCCTTGTCTGACCTCACTTCGTCCGGAGAGTATTTCGTGTCACTCTTCCCGACGCAGGTGCCCGAGGGCGACCGGGCCGCCATGTCCCGTCAAGGTGTTCGGGTGCTCCATGGCGATCTGGAAGCTCACCTTCGCCATCCCGTCACCGCCTACGACCTGGTGATGATCTCTCGTCCTCATAACTTTGAGCGGGTTGGTGGTCTGGTTCGGGAGTGTCAACCTCGTGCCGCAATCCTCTACGACGCCGAGGCGCTCTTCTTCCGCCGAATTGAGCAACTGGCGCAGTTGACGAGCGATGAGTCCAAGAGGGAGGACCTACTGGCGGAAGCGGCAACCATGCGACAAGCCGAAGAGGGCTGTTTTGTCAATGCCGACCAGTCGGTGTGCATCAGTGATGCCGAAGCTCGCGTCGCTCGCGCCTTTCCAGGCGCTGCACCCGTGCACGTCGTTCCTCCTCACCTGGTCTATCCCACTTTTACGACCCGATCGTTTGACCAACGGCGCGATGTCATTTTGGTGGCCAGTTGGCTGGCCGGGCCGGAGTCCCCCAATGTCGATGGTCTGGCCTGGTTCGTTCGAGAAGTGCTGCCCCTCGTCGTAGAGCACGTCCCCTGGGTGCGGGTGCGGATCACGGGAGCCGATCCCCCAGCGGAGGTGATGCGCCACCGGGGTCCGAACGTGCGCTTCGAAGGCCGAGTTGACGACCTGGCTGACCTGTACGACCGGTCACGGGTCGCCATCGTCCCGGTCCGCTACGGCGCTGGAGTCAAAATCAAGACGATCGAGGCACTCCAGTTCGGGGTACCGACCGTCGCAACCTCAACCGGAGCTGAAGGCATAGAAACACACGGAACCGGTGCGCTGCCGGTTACCGACAATCCGCTGCAGTTTGCCCATCAAATAGCGCGCCTCGTGGACGACCGGAGAGCTTGGGACGCGCAACGGAACGAGATCGCCGAGTTGCTCGACATGTGGAGCAAAGATCGAGGTGCGACCACGTGGCGCGACGTGGTGGAACGAGCCATTCGGGATAAGCTCGGCGCGCCCGTTGGCGCCGGAATGGTAGCGGAGACCGGGGGATCAGCAAGGTGACTGGGACCACTGATCGGTCGGGCGTGCGTCCGGAACTGGACGTGGTCCTCGGTAGGATCGCTGAGCTCGAAATGCGCCTGAGGGAGCGGATCGACGAGTGCGCGGAGCTGACCGAACAGGTGCGATGTCTGGAAGCCGAGCGAACGATTCGTGACGAGTACCTCGGGTCCATAGAGGTGGTGGCGATGCGGTTGGATGAAGTCGACCGGGAGCGCATGGCTGTGGAGGCAGCGCAAGTCACGCTGCAAGAACAGTTCAACGCGTATCGAGCCGCCGCCGGGGCCACGATTGGAGAGCTGCGAGCTCAGCTGGCCAGCGACCGAGCCCGCCTGGCGGAGTTGACGACGCAAGTTGAGCAGTACCAGGGTCGCCTCTCGAGCCGCTTCATCGATGGCTTCATCAACAAGTTGCGACGACTGTCCATTGCACCGCGCCGTGTGACCAGTTGGTTGACGCACCGGTAGGGCCGCTGACTACCAAATGGTCAACTTCGAGTCTTTTGACGCCGACTTCTTCCGGCCCGGCGCTGACCTCGTCCTCAACAGTCCCATCGTGGGCATGGTCGCGACTCCGAGCGGAAAAGGCTACTGGTTGGTCGCATCCGACGGGGGGGTCTTCACCTACGGCGACGCCGACTTCTTCGGGCCCGGCGCTGACCTCGTCCTCAACAGTCCCATCGTGGGCATGGTCGCGACACCGAGCGGAAAAGGCTACTGGTTGGTCGCATCCGACGGGGGGGTCTTCACCTACGGCGACGCCGACTTCTTCGGGTCCGGCGCTGACCTCGTCCTCAACAGTCCCATCGTGGGCATGGTCGCGACACCGAGCGGAAAAGGCTACCGGTTGGTCGCGTCCGATGGGGAGGTTCTGACCTTCGGAGACGCGCACTTCAGTGGAGCTGCGACTGAATAGGCCGATCGGCATAGGTCGGTCGGCTCGGCGCTATTTTTCAAAATCCGGTTGGCTCACGAAGGGAGCGGACGTCGTTGTGATTCCGTTGGGATCCCGTTGTCGCCCCGTTGTGACCGTGACATCCGCATCTTCGACAGAACGACCTCTGGGCCAAGGTCGTGAATCCTTGTGTGACAGGGGGTTTTCAAGGCATGGGGGACCGGGACGGTTGTGGATCGTTGACTCTCCCCGGGTAACACGTTAACGTGCCGAGCGCAGACCTCAGGGGGTGTCCTAGTTATTCATGAGCCCGACCCTGGATCAGTACCGATAGGCCTTGACGAAGCCCGACAAGCAACTCTATGGAGGAGTCTGAATGCACAGGAAGCGCAGCAATGCGGAGAACGACGTGCCAATTACCGGATCTATTCGTCGTTCGGGAAAGTTCTCCCGTTGGAACACGAGCTTCCGCCGACGCATCACCACGGCGTGTGCTGTGGTGGCTCTCGTGAGCGTCGGCACCATAGTGGGGACCACCGGGGTCGCCAGTGCTGCGACGCCCCTGCCGTGCCCCACGGGAGCCTCGTGCGCCTTGGGTTACGTGCCATTGCCCAGCCCGACGCGCATCGCCGACACCCGCACCGTCGCTAATGGAGGGAGCGCCAGCAGTTACAACGGCGACACACTGGCCGCTGGGACCAGCTTGGCCGTAAGCGCGGCCGGTGCCGTCCCGTCGACCGCCTCCGCTATCGTCGTCAACGTCACCGCCGTGAACCCGACCAATGCCGGTTTCTTGACGGTGTACCCGACCGGCGCAACGCTTCCCACCGCCGCCAATATCGATTTCACCAAAGGTCAGACCGTCGGGAACGAAGTGACCGTTGGCCTGAACGGGTCCCAGAGCTTCACCGTGTACTACGGACCGGCCGGTAGCGGCACCGTCGACTTCACCGCCGACGTCATGGGGTACTACGAACCGCAGGCCACGAACACGGGCTCGTCGTTCTACGTGCCCGTCACGCCGACTCGCATTTACGACTCACGCACCATCGCTAACGGCGGTTCAGCCAGCATTCCGGGGACCGCCACCACGCTCACCAACGGCGGGAGTGACAACGTCACGGTCGGCGGCGTGGGCGGCGTTCCTACCTTCGCCAACGGCACAACGGCCGTGGTACTGAACGTGGCCGTCACCAACCCGACAGCGTTCAGCTTCATGTACGCCTACCCGACGGGTAGTACGGCGCCTCTCGTGGCCAACCAGAACTACACCGCCGGTGAGACGCTATCGAGCCAGGTGGTCGCCACGGTGAACAGCAGCAATCAGGTGACCATCGCCAACCACACGGGGAACGTCGACATCGTGGTTGACGTGGACGGGTACTACACGTCGGCCGGCGCCACCGCTGGTGCATCGCTGCTGTCCACCCTCCCGACGCCGGTCCGCCTCTACGACGACCGGAACAACATTCCGGCGGGCACCCCGGCAGGCACCGTGGCCGGCGGCAACTCGGCAGTCGCCCCAGTCAACATCTCGACGTTCTCGTCGCCCTACACCGCTGGGGCGGGCGCAGATGCGTACGCGCTGAGCATCGCCGACATCGCAGGCGGCGGGAACTATCTCACCGCCTACGCCACCGGAACCGCGCTACCAGTCGTCGCCAACGTCAACTACACCGGGGGTGACGCTTACAACGTCGTGGAGAACGCGGCGTACGCCGCGGTCGACGCCAATGGCGAGGTGAGCATCGAAAACGGCCCAGCCACTGCGGCCGGTGCCAACATCGTGGTTGACGAGGACGCGTACTTCGTCCCCGAAGCACACACCCTCACGGTGTTTGCCGTACCGGGTGGTGCAACATCGGCCTATCCGGTCTCCGGGACCAATGCCATTCCCGCCAATGGAACGTCAACGGCCGATTTCTATGTCAATGACACTGCCGACGGGTTCGTGTTCACGGGTGACGCCATCGACTACTCGCTTTCCGGGAGTTCCGCCTGCGCGGCCAATCAGTTCGTCATCGGCGGTGGGGCA
>Ga0302324_100014696_pt1 | contig 15760 bp, 19 predicted proteins | sample Palsa_T0_1_FD_201949 | JGI IMG/M metagenome (GOLD analysis project Ga0302324, IMG submission 201949) | Peat permafrost microbial communities from Stordalen Mire near Abisko, Sweden - Palsa_T0_1 | ecosystem: Environmental > Terrestrial > Soil > Palsa > Peat permafrost | place: Sweden: Abisko...
ACCTCGAGATTCCCAACGCGGTCATCTGGGCCACGATCGTCATGACGGTCGTGATCCTGCTCTTCGGCGAGATTCTGCCCAAGACGGTCGCCGTCGGTGCCGGCGACCGCATGGCCCTGCGGCTGGCACCGATCCTGGCGGTCGTGACGCGCGTCGTCTCGCCGCTGACCACCCTTTTTCTTTGGGTAACCGACGGACTGATTCGCCTCTTCGGCGGAACGCCGAACGTCGGCCCGTACGTGACCGAAGAAGACATCAAGACCTTGGTCAACGTCGGGGTCGAGCAGAACGTCCTCGAAGAAGGGGAGCGCGAGCTCATCCACTCGATCATCCAGTTCGGCGACACCATCGTGCGCGAGGTGATGACGCCGCGCATCGACATGGTGACGGTGGCGGAGACGTCGTCGCCGCGCCGCGCGCTCGACCTGGTGATCGCCGAGGGCTACTCCAAGATCCCCGTGTACGAGGAAACGATCGACAAGATCACCGGGGTCGTCCACGATCGTGAGCTGCTGATCGCGCTTTCCAACGGCACGATCGCGACCGTCTCGCTGCGCACGCTGATGCGGCCGGTCGAGCACGTCCCCGAAAACAAGCGCGTCTCCGAACTGTTGCGCGAGATGCAGCGCGGCAAGTTTTCGCTCGCAATCGTGCTCGACGAATACGGCGGCACGGCGGGTCTGGTGACGATGGAGGATCTGCTCGAAGAGATCGTCGGCGAGATCCGCGACGAACACGATGAGGGCGAAGAAGAACCGATCCGCAGCATCGCGCCGGGCGAGTCGGTCGTCGAGGCCGGCACGAACATCGAAGACGTCAACGCCGCGCTCGGGATTGAGCTGCCGCACGAGGAGTTCGAAACGATCGGCGGCTACACGGTCGGGCTGTTCGGACGCTTGCCGCGCGAAGGCGAAGAGATCGAGGCCGCCAACAACATTCGGCTGCGGGTCGATCGGACGCGCGGCCGGAGGATTCTCAGCGTGCGCGTGCTGACCGATCACGCCGAGGCGGTCCGCGAAGCCGAGACCGCCGTCGCCCGTGATTGATCCGGCGGCGCTCCTCGCGCACGCCGTGGCGGCGCGCGCGGGCGCCTATGCGCCCTACTCCGACTTCAGCGTCGGCGCGGCGCTGCTCGACGCCGACGGAACGATCTGGAGCGGCGCCAACGTCGAGAATGCGTCCTATGGGTTGTCGATGTGCGCGGAACGCACCGCGATCTTTCACGCGGTCGCGAGCGGCGCGCGCGCCTTCGAAGCGGTAGCGGTCGCCGGACCCGACGGGGTGCGAACCCTGCCCTGCGGTGCGTGCCGCCAGGTGTTGTGGGAATTCGCGCCCGGGCTGCGCGTCGTGTACGACGAGGGCGGCCGCGTGAACGAAGTACCGCTGGCCGCGCTGCTGCCGGATGCGTTCGGCGCGGAGCAGCTGGCCGAGGCGCGGGTGCCGGCCGGTCCCCGCGGGTCGCGCGCCTGACCGAGCGCAGCTCCACCACCGATGCGATCGTTCTGCGCGGACGCCCGCTCGGTGAGGCCGACCGGGTCTACACGCTGTTGACGCGCGAGCGCGGAAAAGTGGACGCGGTTGCCAAAGGCGCCCGCCGCCCGCGCAGCGCAATCGGCGGCCGGCTCGAGCCGTTGGCTGAGGTCGTGGTGTCGCTGCATCGCGGCCGCTCGCTGGACGTCATCCGCGAAGTGCGCACGATCCGCTCGCACTGGAATGGTCTGGTGCGGCCGGAAGCGTTCGCGACGGCGGCCCTGTTCGCCGAAACGATCGATCTGTTCTGTGAAGCCGACCTGGCAATGCCCGAGATCTACGCGCTGCTGACCGCCGCCGTCGCCGCCGTCGCCGGCAGCGAGACGCCCTCGACCCTGGTGCCGCGCTTTCAGTTGCGCCTGCTGCACGCGCTCGGCCTTGCGCCGGCCGACGACGCCTGCGTGCGCTGCGGCGGCGCATTCGACCAGCACGGCGCGTGGCTCGACCTCGAAGCCGGCGGCTTGGGCTGCCAGCGCTGCTACGGCGGGCGCGGCGACGCGCACGCGCTCAGCGCCGACGACGTTGCGAACTTCCGCGCCCTGGGGGCCGAGCGCGGGAGCGGTGCTGCCATGCGCGGGACCGTGCGGGTGACGCGTGCCGCCGACGACCTGATCACGTGGCATCTGGGACGGCGGCCCAAAGCCCGCGCGCTCATGCACGAGCTTTCGTGACCGGCGGCAGCGCGGGGACGGTGCTGGCGCTCGACGTCGGAACGCGCCGCATCGGCGTCGCGATCGGGGAGGGAACGTTTGCGCTGCCGCTGGTGACGCACACGCGTACCAACGTCCGCGACGACGTCGACGCGATCGTCGCGCTGGCGCGCGAACGCGGCGCGCGCATCATCATCGTCGGTGACCCGCTCACGCTCGCCGGCGAGCGGGCCCTGGCGAGCGAACACATCGACGCGTTCGTTGCGCATCTGGCGCGCGCATTCGACGGCACGATCGAGCGCATCGACGAACGGCTGACGACGGCCGCGGCGCAAAAGGCACTGATCGCCGCCGATGTGTCGCGCGCCAAACGCAAGCAGGTCGTCGATCAGCTCGCCGCGGTGGGAATCCTGCAGACATGGCTAACCCGCAACGGTCGGTAGCCCGCGCCGGACGCGCCCTCGTCGGCGCGGTGATCGCCATCATCGTCGGTGCCGGGGTGATCGTCGGGGCGGCTTCGCTGTGGTTTCGCAACGCGGTGTACATCGACCGTGCGCTGCCTGCGCACCAGATCGATGTCGTAATTCCCAGCGGCTCGAGCTTCGGCGAGGTGGTCGGGCTACTCGATCGCAACGGCGTCCTGGCGCACCCGATCGCCTTTCGGCTGCTGGCGCGCCTGCGCCACGTCGACGCCGACGTGAAGGCCGGGGAGTACCGCTTTCCGGCCCACCAATCGAGCGACGAGATCCTGAACCGGCTGGTACGCGGCCAAGAGTTCGCGGTGTGGGTCACGATCCCCGAAGGCTACACCGCCGATCAGATCGCCGGGGCGCTCGCCGCCCGGGGCTTGGGATCCGTCTCGGATTTTCGGAGCGTCTTCTTTCACCGCAGCATCGTCCTGGGCGGCGTTCGGACCGTGAACCTCGAGGGCTATCTGTTCCCCAGCACCTATCTCGTCCCGACCGATCTGACGCCCGACGCCGTCGCGGATATCTTCATCGACCAGTTCCGCAAGGAGCTTCCGCCCGACGCCGTCGCGCGGGCAAAGCAGCTCCACCGGACGATCCCCGAACTGGTCGCGATCGCGTCGCTGGTCGAGCGCGAAGGCAAAGCCGATGACGAGCGGCCGCTGATCGCTTCGGTGATCGACAACCGGCTCCGGCTGGGGATGCCGCTCGAGGTCGATGCGTCGATCGAGTACACGTTCCCGGAACATCACGATGTGATCACGAAGCGCGACCTCGAGATCGACTCGCCCTATAATACCTACCTGCACACCGGCCTGCCGCCAACCCCGATCGCAAATCCGGGTAAACCAAGCCTCGACGCAGCCTTTCACCCGGCGACAAGCGGGTATCTGTACTATGTGGCCCGCGGCGACGGCCGCCATGCCTTCGCCAAGACCCTCGACGAACACAACGCCAACGTCGCCCGATACCTGAAGTAAGGAGCACCGCCATCGACACCAACGGTACCGCCGGCGACCCGGGAAGCGCGGAGAAGCACCCGCTCGATCTCAAAGATGCGCTCGAGCTGCATATGGAGGACGGCAGCGCGTTGCGGTTCGAGGTCGTGGGTCTGGTCGAAGACGACGAAAACAATGCCTTTGCCGTCTGCTACAACGAGCAGTCCGACCAGTTCGTGGTGACGGATCAGTTCGGCGAGCTGCTCGAAAACGACGAGCTGGCCCAGGAGATCCTCGACGACTTCTTCGTGCTGGCGGAGGAAGCCGCGCCGCCGGAGGAACCGGCGTAGGCCCGGTTCTCTTCCTCTCCGCGCGCGTCGGCGAAGGCCACCGCGCAGCGGCCGACGCGGTGCGCGCGCAGCTCAGCTTGCGCGGCATCCGCGGCGAGGTGCACGACAGCTACCGCTACGCGGCCTCGCTGTTCTCGAAGGTCGTCAGCGATGGCTACATCGGCATGGTGCGGACGATCCCCTCGCTGTACGGCCTGATCTACGACCGTGCCGAACGCGCGCCGGCCGCCGGCGGCTTCCGCAAGTGGGCGGCGGAGTTTACCGCCCGCAACATCACCGGCCTCATGCAGCGGCTGCAGCCCAGCGTCGTCGTCTGCACGCACGCCTTTCCGGCCGGCGTGATGGCCGCCTACAAGCGACTCTACGATTCCGCCATCCCGGTGATGGCCGTCGTGACCGACTTTGCGGTGCACCCGTTTTGGATCTACAAGAACATCGACGCGTACGCCGTCGCAACGCCCGAAGTGCGCTCGGCGTTGATTGCGCGCGGCATCGAAGCGACCCGCATCGGCATCGATGGGATTCCCGTCGATCGCCGCTTCGGGGCGCTCCCCGCCGATCGAGCCGCCCTGCGCGCGGAACTCGGCGTCGACGGCGAGCGTGCGGTGGTGCTGGTGATGGGCGGCGGTCTGGGACTCGGTCCGGTCGCCGCGACCGTGAGCGCGCTCGCGCAGATGGCGCCGGCGGTCACGCCGGTCGTGATCGTCGGCAAGAACCGCCGGCTCGAAACGCGGCTGCTCGAGGAAGCGCGCCGCAACGGCGGCGACGCGCGCGTCCGCGGCTTCGTGGAGAATGTGTTCGACTGGATGCACGCCGCCGACGTGCTGGTGACCAAGCCGGGCGGCTTGACGACGTCGGAGGCGCTCGCGGCGCGCGTACCGCTGGTGCTGCTGCGGCCGCTGCCGGGTCAAGAAGAACGCAATGCGCGCTTCTTGGGCACGCGCGGTGCCGCAGTGCTGGCGACGCGCGGGCGCGACGTCGGCAGTGCGGTCGGTGCAGTACTCGAAGACGAACGGTTAGCCCAGCGGCTGCGCGACGGAGCTGCTGCGCTCGCGCATCCCGACGCCTCCGAGCGGATCGCCGCACGCATCGCCGCTATGGCGCAAACCGCCGGCCGCTGAGCACACAGGGAGCGGCCCGGGAACGTCAGAAGGCGCTCGTCACCGCATGAGCACGATCGACGCGCCCGACTGGTCCCAGATTCCCGCGCCCGAAGACGACGGTGCCGCGCGGCACCTCGCCGGCTTCCGTCTGCCGTCCGTGCCGTTGCGCGCCACCGACGGCGCGCTGGTCGATTTGTCGGCCGAGCCGGGGCTCGTCGTCGTGTACGCGTATCCACGCACCGGACGTCCGGGCGTCGCAAATCCGCCGGGCTGGGACGCAATTCCCGGCGCGCGCGGCTGCTCGCCGCAATCGTGCGCCTTCCGCGATCATTTCGAAGAACTGCGCGCACTTGGCGTCGCTCGCGTCTTCGGTCTCTCCACCCAGGACACCGACTACCAGCGTGAGGCGGCTGAGCGGCTCGAACTCCCGTTCCCGCTGCTCTCCGACGCGCAGCTCGCATTCGCGCACGCGCTGCGTCTGCCGACCTTCGAAGTCGAAGGGATGACGCTGCTCAAGCGCATCACGTTGATCGTGCGTGACGGCGTGATCGAGGACGTGCTCTATCCGGTGTTTCCGCCCGATGAGAATGCCGCTGCGGTGATCGCGCTGCTCAGCACGAAGGCGAGCGGAAGGGCCGGCGAGGGAGTCCGCTAAACCACAGAGCCCGGGAACAGCCGAACGCGAGCGAGCGGTTTCGCGGAGAGATGGCCGAGCGGCTGAAGGCGGCGGTTTGCTAAACCGTTATACGAGTTACATCGTATCGAGGGTTCGAATCCCTCTCTCTCCGGAGTTGCCGCAGCAGGGAACGTTCCCGGCGCGCCGTACCTCCCGAGGTCGCCCGCTCACGCGGCGACACATGCGCGCGGTCGTAGCTCAATTGGATAGAGCAACAGGCTACGAACTTGTAGGTTGGGGGTTCGAGTCCCTCCGACCGCACGTACACAAAACCCCGCTGCAATAAGTACAGCGGGGTTTTCGCTTTGGTAGCGGCCTGCGCTGCACTAACTATCGCACTAAAGATGCGCTGAAAACGAACTGACTGAGAAGGCGCGGTGAGCGCTGACCTCGCCCAGGGACGTTGCGCCATCACACCGGAACGCACGGTACATCAGCCGCGACGTCGGCGATACGTGGCATCGTTCTTGCGCTGCGGTCCTCCGGCGCGCTTCCGGTAGCGGTGTCCCATCAACAAGGCCCACACTGATTGATCCGGAGTCGATTCGTCCACGCACTCGAGACGATGGCCGACCACTTCGGTCCAGACAGAGAAGTGCTCCGGTGCACCCGCACGCATGCTGCCGTTCAAGAAAACGATGATCTGAGTGGCCGCTTCATCCATGGCTTTGAAGACGTGTTCGAGCCAGCGATCGCGACCAAAACGCTCATCCTCATCAATGCGCTCATCGAGTCGGGCACCAGGCCTCCCGCAGAATACAGCTACGTGGCGGACACAATGTTCGAAGGCATCCATCGCGGCAATTTGACTCTCTCCAGAGTATTCTTGGATGCGGGCCCGAGGGTAATCGTAGTCTAAGAGGTGCACGAATGTCTCACGGCCCCCCTCAACCGCAAATGTCCCATCGAAGATAACGATTACCCGAGCGGGTTCTCGCAGCGCACCGCGGAATTTCGAAAAATTGCTCGGCGCGTCGTCGGTGAGTCGGCGGAGTGCCGTTGAGAAGTCGAGAGTTTCCATCTGCTTAACCATCCTCCGTTTCTCAGGGCATTCACTCGTTCGGCGGGTCCAGGCCTAGTTCCCGATTACAGCGTCTAGCTGCGCCAGCGCGCCTTCCTGTAGGGCGGGAGCGACGGACGAGTACGTGTCCAGTGTGATCGCGATCGACGCGTGACCTAGGATGCGCTGAACGACCGCGGGGTGGACCCCGCGTTCAAGCAACAGCGTGGCGGTCGTGTGCCGCAGATCGTGAAACCGAATCGGGCCCAGACCAGCGCGCTTGAGCAGCGGGTGCCAATGGGCGCGCATGAAGTGCCGCTTGTCGGTCGCGTTGCCGCAACTGTTCGGAAAGACCCAGGGAGACGCGCGCAGGCCGACACGTGTCCAGCGTGATAGCGATAGACGCGAGCCCATTGACCCCGTCAGGTCGCCGCGAGCAGCCTAACCGCGGAGACCGCTTCTGTGGACAAGGAGTACCGAGATGTTTCGTTTCGTGGCTTTGGTGAGTGTTATGACGAGCGGTCCGGTGTTTTCGGTCGGCGTGGCGGGACACCCGCACATGACGATCGCCGTCTCCGTGGACGGCGGAATAAGCGTCGATGGGAAGCCGAGCACCTTGAAGCAGCTCGACGGCAGCTTGGCGGAGTTAAAGAGACGTCACGGCGACATCTGGTACACAAGGGATCGTGGAAACGGCGAGCTTTCGCCAGGGCAGCTCACGGTATTTGAACACATCGTGCGGTCCGGTTTACCAATCCGGCTCTACACGGATCGAACCTTCAAGACGGAAGCACCTTAGACGGACGGTGGGTTCCCGTTATTCGAGCTTCGGCAAACTCAGGAGTTGCATTCCTGTGGTTGACCGGGCGTGCCGAAGGTGCCGCTCCCGACCGTATTGATCGTGAGCACCTGCGTTATGCCGTTGCCGCCGGTTGCCGTAATCGTGAATGGCGACGGTGCCGGATTTGTCACGCTTGACGAGGCGAGGACGGTGTACACCGTGCTGGCGGGCCCGGTCGCAGGCGTCGGCGTCAGCGCGACCTGCCCCGGATTGTTATCGGCGAGCGTGAAGCTGCCGGCGAAGTTCGCTTGCGAAACGGTGAACGTTTCGTTGGTGTCGCACGGGAGCGTCATCACGTTGTTCGCGATCGTCGAACCGGTGAAAACGACGGCCCCAGGGCTTGCCGCGGGGGTAGGTGTAGGGGCCGCGGCATGTTTCGGCGTGGCGCTGCCGCCCGAGCCGCTGCAATTGGCCAGGAGAATGCTCAGCGCCGCCAACGCAGCGATCCGTGGTGCAGAGAGTCTTGCCAAGGGCACAGAGAGCTCGCTTTCGTGAAATGGAAGCAGTATGGCCACCGTACGCGGGTGGCGTTCCCGAATCGTTCCGCATCGAAACTGCGAAGGGGAGTGCCCCCAGGGGAGGGGCCTTCGTGCTCATGGGCGCTATTGCTTGCGTGGGATCATGACCATGATTCCGTCGGGGTAGTCGAAGACGAAATTGAAGGCTTTCATGAAATCGAGTCCGACCAAGATCTCGTTGCGATATTCATAGTCGGAATCGCAGGCCGGGACCGGCTTGTAGACGATCGGACCGAGCTGCAGCGAACTCAACTTCCCGCACTGCTCGATTTCGTAGCCGCTGCCCACGCCGCCGCCGTATCGCGTCGAACCGAACTGGTTGGGGTCGACCAGAAACACCATTCGATCGCGAAAGATGAGATCGCGCGAGAACAGGACATTCAACGGGTTGCCCGAGTCGAGTGTGGCGATCACGTCGTACTTGTCGTTGAGCTTCATCGGTACCCGGATGTGGTGGTTCGAAAAGTCCGCGTGCACGACGATCCCCTTGGTCTGGTCGGGCTCGACCTTCGCCGCGTCGAGCACCCGCAGCGTACCGGCGTCGAAATCCAAGTCGATGATCGCAGCGGCCAGGAGATCGAAACCGATCAGGCCGACGATCCCTTCTTGCTCCTTCCATTCCTCCCGCAGGCCGCTGTTCACGATCACGTTGTGCAGCGTCGAGGGGCCGATCGCGATCGAGTCGACGCGATACAGGCTCGCCGGCGCGGAACCGCCGATACCGTAGACGCGCGACTCGGCGAAGCGCTTCGCGCCCGCGGAGCGCAAGAAGGAGTCGGAAATCAGCGTCGATCCGGCCCCCGTGTCGAGAATGAACTTGCCTTTGACGCCGTTGACGACGACATCGACCAAGACCCGCGGGAACGTGTCCTTGGTCAGCTCGATTGCGGCGGTTCCGTCCCCAAAGGTCCAGGTTGCGGTCTGCTTGGGCGGCCGGAGGTCGTCGGGCGCGATTGCGGGGTTCACTTCGACCTTCGTATAGGCCGTGATATTTTTTGAATCACTGAAATGATAGGTCGTGAGGAAGCGTTTTCCATCGACCTCGGTGTAGCCGAGGCCGTTGAGCGTCGTCTCGTACTTTCCGCCCGGATCGATCACCGCGCGCCGGTATGCCCCGCTGGCCGGGTCGACGTACACATCCATGGGAAAACCAATCGTGGACGTGAGGCGCAGGACGACGGTATCGACGCCGTCGACCTGCTCGTGACGGAGAAGCGCCGGAGTCAGTTCACCGGTGCGCTCACCGAAAAGCGAGTCGCGGTCATAAAAGTACCGGATCACCTCACCAACGGGGCGCAACGTGAAGCCGTTGGATCCCGACGTCCAGTAGACGTTTCCGGTGAACCCATCGTCGCCCTCGAGACCGTGCTCGTCGACCGTCGTCCGGCGTTGCGCCACGCCGTATCGCAGCAACACGATGTTGTCGAGGACCTTGCTGCCGTTCGTGACCGTGCCCGTGGCTCGAAGCGTTTTGACGACGCCGTCGCCGACGTGCCAACCGACGTAGGCTTGGTGCTTGGCGAGAAGCGCGGCGGCGCTATCCTCACCGACGGCAGCCGCCGGTCGCGGCAAGACGAGCACCGCGGCCCATGCGAGGGCCACCGCGGTGCGAAAAACGCGGATCATAGAATGAGGATAGTGGTGGCCGAGCGGCGGTACCTGCCCGAAAAGAACGCCGCCGAACCCTCGGAGGGGTTCGGGGGGTTCTGGATAATCGACGTGCGTTCGGCGCGCCGCTGCTATGCAACGGCTCGGTAGCTCAGCGGTAGAGCGGGGGACTCATAAGCCCTAGGTCGTAGGTTCAAATCCTACCCGAGTCAATTTTCCCTCGAGGTACAGTGATGTCGACGATCCCCTGCGATTTCTGTCCGCACCCGGTCGACCGGGCACAAATGGAAGAGATCGAAATCAGCCACTACGTTCCGGACAGTTCGGGGGACGATCTCGCCTACGCGCGGACCTACTTCTTTGGGCATCCCGACTGCGTTCGGAAGTTCTATCGCGGGCTGGTCGAGCACAAGCTGGACCTCTTCAAGCACATCCCGACCTCGGGTCCGACCCCGCCGACCACCACTGAAGGCGGCCGCTAGACACGCCGTCCTCGCGCGTCGCCCACGTCGACCGTAGGCGCTCCTGTAGCTCAATTGGATAGAGTACTGCCCTCCGAAGGCAGGGGTTGCCCGTTCGAGCCGGGCCGGGAGCACGACTCTTCCCGCGAGGACGTGCGCGCGATGGCGCGCGCCATGGAGCTCGCCGACGATGCTGCCGCGGCCGGCGACGTCCCGGTTGGCGCTATCGTGGTAACCGACGGACGCGCGTTCGAGGCGCACAATGAAAAGGAAGCCCGGCGTGATCCCACCGCGCACGCCGAGATCCTGGCGCTGCGCGCGGCCGCCGCGGCGCTCGGCCGCTGGCGGCTCGGCGGGACCCTCTACGTGACCAAGGAGCCGTGCGCGATGTGCGCCGGCGCGATTGCCGCCGCACGTGTGGAGCGGCTCGTGTATGGCTGCAGCGACCCCAAAGGCGGGGCCGCCGGCTCGGTCATCGACGTGCTCGCTTCCCGCGCGGTCAACCATCGCGTCGAGGTCACGGCGGGAACGCTGGCGGACGAAACGGCGGCGCAGCTGCGCGCATTCTTCGCCGATCGCCGTCCGGCCGCCGACGCAGCAGACTGAAACGTCGCGCTCGCAGTGGAAGGTACCCCGCCGCCGGGCACCGATATACAGGGGTCGCGCCGTGGGGCGCCCACGCACCGCGGAGAGGTGGTCGAGTGGTTGAAGGCACCCGCCTCGAAAGCGGGCGAACGTTAATAGCGTTCCGAGAGTTCGAATCTCTCCCTCTCCGCCACGCACGCGAAGGAGCCGTCGGCCGAACGAGCTCCTTTTCTTCTTGCCCTTAGTGCGGCGCAGGTGAGGGCGTCGCGGGTGGACCCGCCAGCTTCGGGTCGCTGGGTGTCGCGGGGAACGAGAAGTCGCTGTTCGTCGCATCGACGGTGAAGTGCACGCGGCCGATCTTCAGCGGGCCGTACATCGTGCGCGCGAAGATCACGTGCCGCACGAGCCAATGATTGGAAACCGTCGTGTAGTCCACCGTGAAGTCGGTCGTCGGACCGGTGTAAACGACCCGCGTCGGCAGATTGGTGGTGTTGTCGATGTACACGTCGTGCAGGAAGAAGTCGGAGTTGTTGTCCTTGGTCAGGGTCGGCAGCGGGACCATCAGGATGTGCGAGATCTGGTCGTTTGTGTCGGGCGCATATTCGGCGTGGTAATAACGGAGATAGGTGACGACCACGTCCGAGTGCGAGCCGGCGCCGGCGTCCGTGAAGGTCAGAACCTTCTCGAGTTCGACGTAGCTGAGCGTGTCACGCCGGCTGCCGTTGAAGGTCAGATGGAAGTACGAGAGCGCATCGAAGGTCGGAATCAGCGGAAAGCTGTGCGCGTACTGCCGCTGACCCTGCGGCAGGTCTTGGAGCACGGCATAGTCGTCCTGCGTTCGCGATTCGACCGCGCGCGAGATCACTTTATGCTGATGCAGCGATGGAATGTCGACCGTGACGTCGGTACGGTACGCCAGATACGGCGGCGCCTGCTGGTAGGCGGCGGCGGCGGTATTCGCGGCCGTGCGAAAGGCAACGTCGGCGGCGATCATCGGCCCGCGGAGGGTCCCGGGAAAGCGTCCAGCAAAGGCGGCGTCATCGTGTCGAACACTTCGCGTTCAACGTATACCGGGACCGCTCCGTTCCTGACCGCCGCCGGAGCGCGCGCCGTCCTCGACGCCGCGCTCGCCGAAGCGGCGCGCATCGGGGTACCCCAATGCGTGAGCGTGGTCGATGCCGGAGGCCATTTGCTGGCCTTCGGACGTAGCGACGGAGCACGCACCGGCTCGATCTCGATCGCGCACACCAAAGCGATCTCGGCTGCGACCCGCAAGCGCCCGACGGCCGACGAAGCCGGCGGCGATGCGATCGTGTCGATCAAACTCGCGCTCGCCGCCGATCGGGTGACCGGGATCGGCGGCGGTCTCCCGCTGTTGATCGACGGCCAAGTGGTCGGTGCGGTCGGCGTGAGCAGCGGCACCGCGGACGAAGACACGGCAGTGGCGCGCGCCGGAGCCGCGGTCCTCAGCGAAACCCCGCCCTAGTAGGCGTACTCGTCGAGACTGGTGTGGAGCGTCCCCACCGGTTGCTGGTATTCCTTGATCACGAGGAAGCGCCGCGAAGCGCCGACGTTCGCGATCGGAACCGGCGACACGAAGCCGCCGGCAAAGGCGCCGAGGGCGATTGACGGACCAAAGGTGACGACGTTCTTGCTGGCGATGTCGATCAGCACCAGCGGCGACGGGCCGCTGCTTTGCGACGCGAACAGCGTCGCGCCGTCACCCGAGACGGCCAGCGCACTGACCGCTTGCGGCAGCGTGACGAACGAGGCCGGCGAACCGCTCGGATAGGCCAGCGTGTCGATCACATTCTGGCTGCCCGAGGTCGTGCCGGCCAGATACATCGTGCTCCCTGCAAACGTGAGGGCGGTGCCCGCGAGCGGCGCGGTTCCAATGGTGGGGCCGCTGCTGCCGTCGGAGACGTGCATGCTCTCTAACTGCGGTGTGCCTGCATCGATGCCGTACACGAGCGCGCCGTCGGGCGAAGCGGCCAAGCACTGATTGAACTGCCCGCAGTTCAGGCCGTACACCTCGGCGATCGGCGCGCCCGTAACCCCCGCGTAGTCGACGATGGCGGGGGACAACGTCGTCGCCGTCCCGAGTTCGAAACCGTTGGCCGATGACGGCGGAATGACGAGATACTGCGGCACATAGATCGAGCTGCTGTTCCCGCTCAGCGTGCTGGTCGCGACGATGACCTGCGCCGTGCCGTAGGTGCCGCTCCCGTCCGAATAGGGTACGAAGGCATCACCGTTCACGTATGCCACATTGAACGGCGTGGCCGTCGACCCGGCGGCGAGCACGGGATGCGCGACGATCGTTCTTGCGGTCGCATCGACCACCAGCAGCGCGGGCGCAGTTCCGCTGGTCGGATCTTGATACGGGATATGGAGCTTCGAGCCGTCCGGTGAGAGCGCCATGTAATGCACCGGCACGGTCAGCAGCGCGAGGTTATCGGAACGTACGAGCCCTGGTACGAACGCGAGCGTCGCGGGGTGGACGGTGACGCCCGAAGCGCTCCCGGTCACGGTGACCTTCGCCAGCCCGGAGGCGCCATTGAACGCGAGCGTCGCGTTCGCGCCCGGCGCGGCGATGGAGGATTGCGACACGGTGACGCGTCCCGACGGATCCGTCACGGCAACGGTGATCGGTGTGGCGTAGTTGCCGGGGCCGACGATCAGGTTGCCGTCGGCATCGAGCGCGGTCGCGGTGACGGTAATGTTCGACGGCGTCCCAATGGCTACGGGCGACGTGCTCAGCGCCAAGGTCGCGCTCACCGGGACGCCGTTGAGGGTCAGCAGGATCGGGTCGCCGTTTCCGGAGAGCTGCTGCGTGACCGTCACCGACGAGAGCTGATTGCCCGCGGGCGTGTTGCCGCTCAGCGGCTGATCGTAGGTCGTTACCGTCATCGCCACGCTGCCGACCGGCAGGATGACCGAGTACGTGCACGTTTCCGATTGTCCGCCTTGCGCGGGGGCCGGACACGCCGCGCTGGGTACGACAACGTTCAGCGCGATCGCCGGGAACGCGGTAGCTTGACCGTTGACCGTCTGTACCGAGATCAGCAGCGACTTCGTCGACGGCGAGACGTACTGCGGCGCACGGCGCAGCGCGCTGGTTGCCGGGGCGGGCGGGATCGTCAGCCGGATCGTTGCGCTGCCCTCGCGCGGCGCTCCCGCCGCCGGTACGGTATGGCCGGCGTTGCCGCCGCCGCATGCAGCCAGCAGAACGCTGGTCAAGAGCCCGGCGATGATGCGCGCTGTCGGCACGGAGTACCTCATTGGATCACGATCGGCGCCGGGTTCGACACCGTGACGCCGACGGTTGCGGAATTCCCGGCGGCATCCTTATAGGTGAAAGAGCACGTTCCGACCGCTTGCGGGGTGACGGTGACGTTGAGGAGGTTTTGCGCCGGCGTGGTCGTGCCGCCCGGCGTCACCGCGACGATCGTCACCGAGCCGGTGGTGCAGGTGTCGCTTTCGGTCAAAGGCGCGCCGGTTTGCTCGCTGATCGAGACCGCCTGCGGTGAGGCGCTCGGCCCGGCGAAAGTCAGGTACGGCGTGGAGGCGTCGACGATATTCGTACCGGGCGTCGGGGTCGGCGACGGCGACGGTGTGGGCGACGGCGAGCCAGACGGCGACGGGCTGGGCGACGGACTGGGGGACGGGCTCGGCCCCGGCACCGTCAAGGCCAGCCCGAAAACGACGAACGCGGGGGTGGCCGGAATGCTGAAGGGCGTGGTTCCCGCCGGGAACGTCAGCGTGCTTCCGCTCAGCGTGCCGGTCGCAATGGTGACGAAGCCGGATCCCGGACTGTTCGAGTTCAAGAGTTGGAGCGTGTAGGTGGCGGCGGCGTTGACGTCGGCGGACGGCAGAACGAACGTCAGAGCGGGGGTCCCGTTGAAGGTGACCGCCGCGCTCGATACGACCGTGACGTACTCGAGGAACGTCGTCATGCTTTGCGGCGCACGGCGGGTCGCCGCGAGGGCCGGAGCTTGCGTGCTGGCCGTCAGGGTCAGCGTCGAGCCCACCCCCACGCTCGCGCCGGGGAAGGCGAAGGTGGTCGTGGTCGTGCCCCCGCCGGCGAGAAGTGCGTTGGTACCCGAGCTCTGGACGACCGCTGTCGTCGTGAGACCTGGCGGCTGGGTCGGCGTCGCTGGGGGATGCACCGTGCCGCTGCTCTCGCACGCGGCAAGAAGCAACGCGGAAGTCGCGAGGATCACGGCGAGCGGGGAGTGTCGCACGGCCACGGGCGCACGGACCTCTCTTCGTAAGAAACGAGGGTCGAGTGGTCAAGCCGGTTCGGGGGCCCTCGCGTCCGATTCCTTGCACCGGAGAGCCGGAACGCCGCCGGGCAGGTCGCCCAACCGCCCGCCTGGCAGAGACGACGGCTCGCCGTCAATCGCAGGGAGAAGCCGATCCGCCATGTCCAGCCCCGAGGAAAAAGCGTACGAAGAGTTCCGCGTCGGCGACCGGGAGGCGTTCTCGAAGACCATCACTGAGGCCGACATCGCCCTCTTCTGCGCCGTCAGCGGTGATATGTACGCCCTCCATGTCGACGAGGAGTACGCCAAGACGACGCGCTTCGGGCAGCGGGCCGCCCACGGTATGCTGACGGCCAGCCTGCTCTCGACCGTCAACGGCGCGATCCTCAAGCGTCCCGGCGGACTGTACGTTTCGCAGACGCTCCACTTCCGCCGGCCGGTCTTTATCGGCGACACCTTGACCGCGACGTCGGTGGTCGTCGAGCTGATGCCGGAGAACCGCCGAATGCGATGCAAAACTCGCATCGTCAACCAACGCGACGAACTCGTGCTCGACGGCGAAGCCATTTTGCAGAAGGACGCCGCGCTCAGCGTCAAGGCGTGACCGGCGACCTGTACGACGATCCCGAGCTGGCGGCTCGATACGCGACGGCCACCGCGAACAACGTGTGCAACGCAGCCTACGAGCGCCCCGCGATGCGCGCGGCGGCGGGCGATGTCGCCGGACTCGACGTGCTCGATGCCGGCTGCGCGGCGGGCGAGCACGCC
>Ga0302324_100014698_pt1 | contig 15759 bp, 11 predicted proteins | sample Palsa_T0_1_FD_201949 | JGI IMG/M metagenome (GOLD analysis project Ga0302324, IMG submission 201949) | Peat permafrost microbial communities from Stordalen Mire near Abisko, Sweden - Palsa_T0_1 | ecosystem: Environmental > Terrestrial > Soil > Palsa > Peat permafrost | place: Sweden: Abisko...
CGCGGTTCAACGATGGCCCTCACGCGTGGCAGAACCCAAGCGTCGGCGTCACAAGCGATGCCATCATACGGGGGCGACGCTTGCGCTCTCAAGCAATTGTTTCTGCAGGAGTAACTACTCCACATTCTGGTGGACTTGTGTTGCCGTTTCGCGACCCCTATAAAGACAGCCATGCCCGATCCGCTTCCGGTCCGCCCCGACACCGGCGTCGTCGTTGAAGAGGCACGACCCGAGGTCAAGCAGCCGCCGCTGTACCGGGTAGTGCTGCTGAATGATGACTACACCCCAATGGAGTTCGTCGTCGACGTGCTGGAAAAGTTCTTCGGACTGAATCGCCCGGTGGCAACGCGCATCATGCTAGAGGTCCATACCAAGGGAAAGGGCGTGTGCGGGGTCTTCACATACGAGATCGCGGAAACTAAGGTGGCACAAGTGACGACCTACGCGCGCGACCATCAGCACCCGCTGATGTGCACGCTCGAGGAGGCGTGAGGCGATTTGAGGCATGATGAACGCACAACCTGAAAGGTTCGCTTAAGTGCTGTCCAACGAGCTCGAATACTGTTTGAACGACGCGTTCCACCAGGCCCGCGAGGCGCGTCACGAGTACCTTACCGTCGAGCACCTGCTGCTCGCGATCCTCGACACGCCCAAGGTGCGCGAAGTGCTGCGTGCCTGTGGCGCTGATCTGGGCAAGTTCAAGCAGGAGCTGAAGGATCACATCGAGCAGTCGACCCCGCGCCTGGAGGAGGGCGAGGAGCGCGAGGTGCAGCCGACGCTCGGCTTCCAGCGCGTGCTGCAGCGCGCCGTGTTTCATGTGCAGTCGAGCGGCAAGAAAGAGGTCGGCGTCGGCAACGTGCTGGTGGCGATCTTCAGCGAGAAGCAGAGCCACGCGGTGTTCCTGCTCAACCGCCAGCACGTGACGCGCCTCGATGTCGTCAACTACATCTCGCACGGGCTCTCGAAGATCGCCGAGGAGAAGTCCACCGACAAGGACGAAGCCTCCACCGATGCCGAGCGCGAGGGCGAGGGCGGCAGTGCGCTCGAGAAGTACACCACCAACTTGAACCGCATGGCCCAGGACGGGCGCATCGACCCGCTCATCGGCAGGAAGCTCGAGGTCGAGCGCACCATCGAGATCCTGTGCCGGCGCCGCAAGAACAACCCCCTGTACGTGGGCGAGGCCGGTGTCGGCAAGACCGCGATCGCCGAGGGGCTCGCGCGCCTGATCATCGAGGGCAAGGTGCCCGAGGTGCTCGCCGACTGCACCATCTTCGCCCTCGACATGGGTGCGCTGATTGCGGGCACGAAATACCGCGGCGACTTCGAGAAGCGCCTGAAGTCGGTGATCACCGAGCTGAAGAAGCAGCCCGGGGCGATCCTGTTCATCGACGAGATCCACACCGTCATCGGCGCAGGAGCTGCCTCTGGCGGGGTAATGGACGCCTCCAACCTCATCAAGCCCGTGCTCACCAACGGGGAGATCCGTTGCATCGGCTCGACCACCTATAACGAGTACCGCGGCATCTTCGAGAAGGACCACGCGCTGGCGCGGCGCTTCCAGAAGATCGACGTGGTGGAGCCCTCGGTGGCCGAGACCATCGACATCCTCTTCGGGCTCAAGCTGCGTTTCGAGGAGCACCACGGCATCACTTACGCGGATGCCGCGCTGCGCGCAGCCGCAGAGCTCGCCGCGCGCCACATCAACGAGCGCCACCTGCCGGACAAGGCCATCGACGTGGTGGACGAGGCGGGGGCGCGCGCGCGCCTCAAGCCCATGGCCGAGCGCGAGCCGACGGTCGAGGTGCGCCACATCGAGGACGTCGTGGCGCGCATGGCGCGCATCCCCGCCAAGAACGTGTCGATCTCCGATCGCGAGGTCCTGAAGAACCTCGAGCGCAACCTGAGACTGGTGATCTACGGACAGGACAAGGCGATCGAGGCGCTCGCCGCGGCCATCAAGATGGCACGCTCAGGCCTCGGGGAGACGCGCAAGCCGGTCGGCAGCTTCCTGTTCGCAGGTCCCACCGGTGTTGGCAAGACCGAGGTGACCCGGCAGCTGGCGATCGTCATGGGCGTGGAGTTCCTGCGCTTCGACATGTCCGAGTACATGGAGCGCCACACCGTGTCGCGCCTGATCGGCGCGCCTCCCGGCTACGTCGGCTTCGATCAGGGTGGCCTGCTCACCGAGGCGATCACCAAACACCCGCACTGCGTGCTGCTGCTCGATGAGATCGAGAAGGCGCACCCGGACGTGTTCAACCTGCTGCTGCAGGTCATGGATCACGGCAGCCTCACCGACAACAACGGACGCAAGGCCGATTTCCGCCACGTGATCATCGTCATGACCACCAACGCTGGCGCCCAGGAGATGGCGCGCGCGCCGATCGGCTTCACGCACGCCGACAACAGCAGCGACGGCATGGAGGCGATCCGCCGCATCTTCAGCCCCGAGTTCCGCAACCGTCTGGACGCGGTCATCCAGTTCGCCGCGCTCGACCCGCATACCATCGAGCGCGTGGTCGACAAGCTGGTGCTCGAAGTGGAGAGCCAGCTCGAGCAGAAGGGTGTGACGCTCAGCCTCGATGATGCGGCACGCCGCTGGATCGCCGAGCACGGCTACGACCCGAAGATGGGCGCGCGGCCGATGGCGCGCACGATCCAGGAGCACATCAAGCGTCCGCTCGCCGAGGAGCTGCTGTTCGGGCGCCTCGCCGGCGGCGGCGGTCACGTGCGTGTGTCGGTGTCCGAGGACGGCACGGGGCTTGCCCTTGAGTACGAGGTGGCGCAGGTGCCGGCGGTGCCGGCGTAGGCGAGCTCTTCAGCGGCCGCGGTAGATAATGCGGCCCTTAGTCAGGTCGTAGGGCGTCATCTCCACGGTGACGGCGTCTCCGGTGAGAATACGGATGTAGTTTTTGCGCATCTTGCCGGAGATGTGCGCGGTCACGACGTGGCCGTTCTTCAACTTCACGCGGAAAGTCGTGTTGGGCAGGGTCTCGACGACCTCGCCTTCCATCTGGATCGCATCTTCTTTGGCCATAGAGCCCTAAACGGCCTGCGGGGCGCGAATTGGAGCACAAAGCGCGCCGCGCTGGCAATTTACCCCTGTGGCGCTGAGTGCTGCGCGCTCACGGTGGCGCGAGCGGCACCTGCGGGGCGCGTACCTGCTCGCGCAGCAACGCCTGGAACTGACTGCGCGGAATGGTGCGGCTGCCCAGGCTTGCGAGGTGGCGCGAGGGCAGCTGGCAGTCGATGACGGCGAGGCTGTTGCGTCGGCACACCGCCACGAGGTGCGCAAGCGCCGCCTTGGAGGCATCACGCTCACGGCTGAACATCGACTCCCCGAAGAACACCCCGCCGAGGCGCACCCCGTAGAGGCCGCCCACAAGGCTCCCGTCGCGCCACGTCTCGACACTGTGCGCGCATCCGAGGCGGTGCAGCTGCAGATACGCCGCGCGCATCTCGCTGGTAATCCAGGTGCCGGGGCTGGCCGCGCGCGGTGCGGCGCACCCGTCGATGACCGCGGCGAAGTCACGGTCGAGGCTGGCGCTGAAGCCGCCGTTGCGCAGCGTCTTGGCGAGTGAGCGCGTGCAGCGGAACTCCTCCGGGAAGAGCACCGCGCGTGGATCGGGCGACCACCACAGCACCGGCTGGCCCGGGGAGTACCAGGGGAAGATGCCGACCCGATAGGCGGCGATCAGCCGCTCGGGCGAGAGATCCCCGCCCGCCGCCAGCAGCCCGGCGGGCTCATCGAGCGCCTGCTCGGGGGGCGGGAACCACTCCGGGGCATCCTGCGGGGAGAGCCAGGTGATGCTCTTCACGCCCGCCGCCCGCGATAGGGCACATGTCCCTGCACTTCGAGCGCGTAGGCATCGACCACGTCCGCCTCGCGTGCGAGGTAGTCGGCGATGGCGGCGCGGAAGTCCGGGTCGGCGATGTAGTGCGCCGAGTAGGTGATGACCGGCTCGAAACCGCGGCTCACTTTGTGCTCACCCTGCGTGCCGGGCTCAAAGCGCGCAATGCCCCGCTCGATGCAGAACTCGATTCCCTGGTGATAGCAGGCCTCGAAATGCAGGCTGTGAAACTCGGCGGCGGCGCCCCAGTAGCGACCGAAGAGCCCCTGCTCGCAGTAAAAGAAGATCGCCGCTCCCACCACCGTGTGCCCGTGCAGCGCGAGCTTGACCATCAGCGAGTCGGGCAGGCTCTTCGCGGCATCGCTGAAGAACGTGCGCGTCAGGTACGGCTCGTGCCCGTGACGCAGGAAGGTGTCGCGATGCAGCTCGTAGATGCGATCCAGCAGCGCCTCATCGAGCTCACCGCCGAAGCGCGTCTCGAAGCGCACACCTGCCTCCATCACGCGCCGCCGCTCGCGCCGCGCCTTCTTGCGCTTCTCGGCCGTGAAGCTGCCCAGGTAGTCCTCGAAGCTCGAATAGCCGCGGTTGGTCCAGTGAAACTGGCAGTCCCGCCGCAGCAGCCAGCCGCGCCGCGCGCACGCCGCACGCCCGGCCTCATCGGGAAACAACACGTGCACGCCCGAGAGGCCGTGGCTTGCGGCGTGACGTTCGAGCTCCTCGAGGAGCCTGCCCGCCACGGCCGCCTGATCCCGGTCACCGCGTATCAGAAGCCGCGGCCCGGTGGCGGGGGTGAAGGGCGCCGCCACGGTGAGCTTCGGGTAGTAATGGCGCCCGGCGCGCTCGTAGGCCCTGGCCCAGGCGAAGTCGAACACGAACTCCCCGAAGGAATGTCTCTTGAGATAGGCCGCCACGGCGGCGGTGAGCCCGCTGCCATCGCGCAGCGTGAGATAGCGCGGCTCCCAGCCGCTGCCCGGGCCGACGCAGTGCGTGCGCTCGAGCGCGGCGAGGAACTCGTGACGCGTGAAGGGATTGCCGCCAGCTCCGAGCGCGTTCCACTCGCGGGGCGCAAGGTTCTGAATACTGCGGTGGAGTTCGAGCTTGTCCACTTCGGTTGTCGCCGGGCGCCGGATCCGTGCGGCGCTTTAGCTGTGCAGGCTCTCGAGATAACGATCCGCATCCAGAGCGGCCATGCAGCCAGCACCGGCCGAGGTGATCGCCTGGCGGTACACGTGATCGGCGACGTCACCGGCGGCAAATACGCCCGCGACGCTGGTGGCGGTCGCATCGCCCTCGAGCCCGGTCTTCACGCTGAGGTAGCCCTCGCGCATCGCGAGCTGACCTTCGAAGAGTGCCGTGTTCGGCGTATGCCCGATGGCCACGAACAGCCCGCTCACCGCAAGCTCGCGCGCTGCCTGCCCGGTGAAGGAGCGCAGCCGCACCGCGCTCACACCGCGCTCATCATCGCCGAGCACCTCATCCACCGTGTGATTCCAGATGACGGCTATCTTGCCGGCGTGCACTTCGCGAAATAACCGGTCCTGAAGAATCTTCTCCGCCCGCAGCTTGTCGCGCCGGTGCACGAGCGTCACGTGCTGCGCGATGTGCGAGAGGTACAGCGCCTCCTCGACGGCGGTGTTGCCGCCGCCGACCACGGCGACCTTATGGCCGCGGAAGAAAAAGCCGTCGCAGGTGGCGCAGGCCGACACACCGCGGCCGCGGAATTTCTCCTCCGAAGGCAGTCCGAGGTACTTGGCGGCCGCGCCCGTCGCAATGATGAGCGCATCGCAGCTGTAGTGGTGCGCATCGCCGCGCAGCGTGAAGGGACGCACCGCGAGGTTCACCTCCTGCACGTGATCGTTGATGATCTCGGTGGCGAAGCGCTCCGCGTGGCGCTTCATGCGTTCCATCAGTGCCGGCCCCAAGAGCCCCTCGACATCGCCGGGCCAGTTGTCGACCTCGGTGGTGGTCATCAGCTGCCCACCCTGCTCGAGGCCGGTGATGAGGAGCGGTGCGCGATTGGCGCGCGCTGCGTAAACGGCGGCGCTGTAGCCTGCAGGGCCGCTGCCCAGGATGATGAGGCGGTGGTGGCGGGTGGCCGTCATGGGTTTCGCATCGTATCAAGCCCTATAATGGTCGCCGTCTATCTTAAGGCGGAGATCTTGGAAATTGGCTGATTCTTCGGCACAGGCGCGCGGCGCCGCACGCTTCTCTTCGGCGGTGAGCCGCGGCCTGCGCGAGAGCGCGGTCATCGCCATCGCCATCGGCGCGCTGGTGCTGTTCATGGCGCTGGTGAGCTACAGCCCCGATGATCCCGGCTTCTCCTTCACCGGTAACGCCGCCCCGGTGCACAACCGCATCGGCGTCATCGGCGCCTGGCTCGCCGATGTGCTGTTCTTTCTTTTCGGACGACCCGCGTTCCTGTTCCCGCTGGTGCTTGCGGCCGCCTGCTGGGCGCTGCAGCGGCGTCTGACGGCCGAAAGCACCTCGCGTGCCAACACGCTGGTGCGCATCTTCGGGTTCCTGCTGGTGCTGGTCGCGAGCTGCGCGCTCACCACGCTTCACTGGCAGCCGGGCCTGTTGCGCCAGAGCGCCGGGGGCGTGGTCGGCCGGGTGGTCGGCCAGGGTCTCGCCGCGGGGCTGGATTTCCTGGGTGCGACACTCCTCATGATCGCCGCGTGGATGGCGGGGCTGTCACTGGCCTTCGGGGTCTCGTGGCTCACGATCATGGACCGCCTGGGGGGGTTGACCTGGGCGGGCATCGGCAGGCTGCGCGCGCAATTGAGCTCCTCGCGCGACGCCGCCGAGGGACGCGAGCGCCGGCAAGCGCGCAAGGAGGCGGTGGAGATCCTGCAGAAGAGATCCGCCAGCCGCGCACCGCCGCGCATCGAGCCGCCGCTGCCGGTGGTGGAGAAGAGCGCGCGCGTGGAGCGCGAGCGCCAGGTGCCGCTGTTTGATCCGCCGAAGGCGAGTGAGCTGCCGCCGCTGAAGCTGCTGGACGATCCGCCGCCGCGCGAGCCCTTGTACTCGGCCGAGGCGCTGGAAGCCCTCTCGCGCCTGGTGGAGATGAAGCTCAAGGACTTCACCATCGATGTGGAAGTGGTGGCCGTGCAGCCCGGTCCGGTGGTGACGCGCTTCGAGCTGCGGCCCGCCCCGGGGGTGAAGGCGAGCCAGATCACCGCGCTTGCGAAGGACCTGGCGCGCGCGCTCTCGGTGCTGTCGGTGCGCGTGGTGGAGGTGATTCCCGGCAAGAGCGTCATGGGGCTGGAGATCGCCAACGAGAAGCGCGAGATCGTGACCCTGGGCGAGATCATCCGCTCCAAGGCCTACGACGAGATGCCCTCGCCGCTCGCACTGGCGCTCGGCAAGGACATCGGCGGGCAGCCGGTGGTGGCCGATCTCACGCGCATGCCGCACCTGCTGATCGCCGGTACCACAGGCTCCGGCAAGTCGGTCGGCATCAACGCGATGGTGCTCTCACTGCTCTACAAGTCCACCGCCGAGCACGTGCGCCTCATCATGATCGACCCGAAGATGCTCGAGCTGTCGGTGTACGAGGGCATCCCGCACCTTCTGGCGCCGGTGGTCACCGACATGAAACAGGCGGCCAACGCGCTACGCTGGTGTGTGGCGGAGATGGAGCGCCGCTATCAGCTCATGGCCGCTCTCGGCGTGCGCAACATCATCGGCTACAACCGCCGCGTCAAGGAAGCGCACGAGGCCGGCAAGCCGATCCGCGACCCGCTGTTGATGATGCGGGCCGCCAATGATCCGACCATCGACCAACGCGAGATCCCCGAGCTCACCTCGCTCCCGTATGTGGTGGTAGTGGTCGATGAGCTCGCCGACCTCATGATGATCGTCGGCAAGAAGGTCGAGGAGCTCATCACGCGGCTCGCCCAGAAGGCGCGCGCCTCAGGAATCCATCTGGTGCTCGCCACGCAGCGCCCCTCGGTGGATGTGATCACCGGTCTCATCAAGGCGAACATTCCCTGCCGCATCGCCTTCCAGGTATCGGCGCGTGTCGACTCACGCACCATTCTCGATCAGATGGGGGCGGAGACGCTGCTCGGGCACGGCGACATGCTGTACCTGCCGCCGGGCACCTCGCTCCCTACGCGCGTGCACGGCGCCTTCGTGTCCGACCAGGAGGTGCACCGGGTGGTGCAGGCTCTGAGGACCCCGATGCCACCGAACTACATCGAGGAGGTACTGTCCGGACCGCGCGCGCCGATCCCCGGTCTTGCCGGCGAGGAAGGCGAGAGCGATGGCGGCGAGGACCCGGAAGCCGATCCGCTTTACGATGAGGCGGTGCGCATCGTCACAACCGAGCGCAAGCCCTCCATCTCCTATGTGCAGCGGCGGCTCAAGATCGGCTACAACCGCGCCGCGCGTCTGCTGGAGGCGATGGAGCAGGCCGGGCTCGTCGGGCAGCTGCAACCGAACGGGGCGCGCGATGTGCTCGCCCCACCACCGCCGGAGGAGTGATGCGCGTGCTGTGCCTGCTGCTCGTATTGGCGGCGGTGCCGTTGGCTGCAGAGGCGGCCCCGCCCGCGCCCCCGGCCGCAGGCGAGGCGCCAGTGGGGAGCGCCACGACGCCGCTCGATCAGTATCTCGATAACCTGCACACGCTGCGGGCGACTTTCCTGCAGACCCTCGCCGACCCGCACGGCCACGAGATCGATCGTGCCGCCGGGACTCTCATCGTGCAGCGCCCCGGGAAGTTCAGCTGGGACACCCACCCGCAGCCCCCGGGCGGGAGCGATGCGGGCGCGAGCGCCCGCGGGGCAGGTCAGCTCATGGTCTGTGACGGCACGAACCTCTGGTTCTTCGATCGGGACCTCGAGCAGGTGACCGTGAAGCCGGTCGATGCGGCGCTGTCGGCAACACCTGCGCTGCTGCTTTCCGGTGCCGTCGACCTGCGCAAGAACTTCACCATCAGCGCTGCCGGGCAGCGCAGTGGACTTGAGTGGGTGCTGGTGCAGCCCAAGGGCACTGATGCGGACTTCCGCAGCGCGCTGTTCGGCTTCGAGCACGGGGAGCTCAAGCGCATGATCCTCGAGGACAAGCTCGATCAGACCGCCACCATCAGCTTCGACAAGATCGAGCGCAACGGCCCGGTAGCCGCAGCCGAGGTACGTTTCACCCCGCCCGCGGCAGCCGACGTGATCGGCACGCCGCACAAGTGAAGGAACCGCTGCGACCGCTCGCGGACCGCATGCGGCCGCGCTCGCTCGCCGAATTCCTCGGCCAGTCTCACATTCTCGGTCCGGGCAAGCCCTTGTCGGCGAGCATCGCGGCCGGGCAGCTGCACTCGTTGATCCTGTGGGGACCGCCGGGTACGGGCAAGACGACGCTCGCGCGGCTGATTGCGCAGGCCTCCAATGCGCAGTTCATCGCGCTCTCGGCGGTCATGGCGGGCGTGAAGGACATTCGCGCGGCGGTGGAAGCGGCACGCGCGGCGCGCGAGCGCGAGGGGCGCCCGACGCTGCTGTTTCTCGATGAGGTGCACCGCTTCAACAAGGCACAGCAGGACACTTTCCTGCCGTTTCTCGAGGACGGCACGCTCACCTTCGTCGGTGCCACGACCGAGAATCCGTCCTTCGAGGTGGTGAGCGCGCTGCTCTCGCGCGCGCGGGTCTACGTGCTGCGCCCGCTGTCGGTCGAGGAGCTGACCGCGCTCCTTGAGAGGGCACTCGGCGATGTCGAGCGCGGACTCGGGGCGGAGCATTTCACGATCGAGCCGGGAGCGCTTGCGAGCATCGCACGTGCGGCCGACGGGGATGCGCGCCGCGCGCTGAACATGCTCGAGCTCGCAACCGGAATAAGCGAGGCGCGCGGCGCAGGCCGGGTGATTACGCTCGCGGCGGCCGAGGAGCTGGCGAGTGGGGCGCACCGGCGCTTCGACAAGGGGGGCGATCAGTTCTACGAGCAGATCTCCGCGCTCCACAAGGCGGTGCGCGGCTCGGACCCCGACGGTGCGCTCTACTGGCTATGCCGCATGCTCGATGGCGGCTGCGATCCGTTGTATATCGCACGGCGCGTCACCCGCATGGCGGTGGAGGACATCGGGCTTGCCGACCCGCGCGCGTTCGCCCTGACTCTTGATGCGTGGCAGGCTTACGAACGCATGGGAACTCCGGAGGGCGAGCTCGCCATCGCGACCGCGGTTGTGTATCTCGCCTGCGCGCCCAAGAGCAACGCGGTATATGTCGCCATGGGAGAGGCGATGGCGGACGTCGGGGAGTTTGGCACCCTGGATGTGCCGCTGCGCTTGCGCAATGCGCCGACGCGGCTCATGAAGAACCTCGGCTACGGGCGCGACTACCGCTACGCGCACGACGAGCCCGATGCCGTCGCCGCCGGTGAGCGCTACCTGCCGGAGGACATGCCCGATCGGCGATACTATCGCCCCGTCCCCCGTGGTCTGGAACTGAAGATCGGTGAGGCGCTGGCGCGGCTGCGCGCGCGCACCCCCTCGAAAGGCGGCACAGAGCAGTGATCGATCCGAAGCTGTTGCGCAGCGATCCTCAAGCGGTGGCCAGCAATCTCGCGCGCCGCGGCTTCACGCTCGATGTTGAGGCATTGCAGGGGCTCGAGGAGCAGCGCAAGCCCTGCGCGGTGGAGGTCGACCGGCTGCGTGCCGAGCGCAACGCCAACGCCAAGGCGGTCGGCACGGCGAAGGCGCGCGGCGAGGACATCACCGTGCTGATCGCCAAGGGTGAGAGTCTGACTGGGGCACTTGCGCAGGCGGAAGCGCAACTTGCGGCCGTGCAGGCGGAACTTGAGTACTGGCAGCTCGGGCTTCCCAATCTGCTGCATTCGTCCGTTCCCGACGGGCACGATGAGAGTGCCAACCTTGAGGTGCGGCGCTGGGGCGAGCCGCGCCACTGGTCCTTCAAGGCGCGCGACCACGTGGAGCTCGGCGAGCGGCTCGGCGGGCTGGATTTCGAGGCCGCGACGCGCATCTCGGGTGCGCGCTTCGTGGTGATGCGCGGGGCGATGGCGCGGCTGCACCGTGCGCTCGCGCAGTTCATGCTGGACCTGCACACCCGCGAGCACGGCTACACCGAGGTGTACGTGCCGTACCTGGTGCGGCCGGACGCTCTGATCGGCACCGGGCAGCTGCCGAAGTTCGAGCAGGACCTGTTCGCCGTGCGCAGCACGCCGCCGTATTTTCTGATTCCGACGGCGGAAGTGCCGGTTACGAACCTGGTGCGCGGGGAGATCGTGCCGGCCGAGCGGCTGCCGCTGAAATGGGTGGCGCACACACCGTGCTTTCGCTCCGAGGCCGGAGCGGCCGGCAAGGACACGCGCGGCATGATCCGCAATCATCAGTTCGAAAAGGTCGAGCTGGTGCAGATCGTGCGTCCGGCCGACTCCTACGCGGCGCTCGAGGAGCTGACCGCGCACGCCGAGACGGTGCTGCAGCGGCTGGCCATTCCGTACCGCACGGTTGCGCTGTGTGCCGGCGACACCGGCAACGCCAGCGCCAAGACCTACGACCTCGAAGCGTGGCTTCCCTCGCAGCAGCGCTACCGCGAGATCTCCTCGTGCAGCAACTTCGAGTCCTACCAGGCGCGGCGCATGCAGGCACGCTGGCGCGATCCGGGCGGCAAGCCCGAGCCGGTGCACACCCTCAACGGCTCGGGGCTCGCCGTCGGACGCACGCTGGTGGCGGTGCTGGAGAACTTCCAGAATGAGGACGGCTCGGTGAGCGTGCCGCCGGTGCTTGCACCGTGGATGGGCGGGTTGACGCAGCTCGTGCCATAGACTGGTGCGTCTGGGATAACTGCCTCGCGATGCTGGGCGAGAACGGTGCGCCGCTTGCGGCTGTGAACAACTTCGCGCCCACCAGGCGCTGGACGTTGGCGGAGTTACGAGCGAAGCTGGCCTCGTTGCTGTTGCAGACGGCGCGCGCGGCCTCCGGTAGCCAGGCCCACCGGCCGCATCAGCACTGCCCGGATTGAAGGAAAGACTGCATGCCCGAACTCAGCCGCTCCTTGCAGCCGCGCCACATCACCATGATCTCGATCGGCGGCATGATCGGCGCGGGGCTGTTCGTCAGCAGCAGTGCCGCGATCGCCGCCACCGGCCCTGGGATCGTCGTGAGCTATCTCATCACCGGCACGCTGGTGCTGCTGGTGATGCGCATGCTGGGGGAGATGGCGGTGGCGCTTCCGGCGGTGCGCTCCTTCACCGAGTTCGCGCGCGCCGGACTTGGGCCCTGGGCGGGGTTCGTCGCCGGCTGGCTGTACTGGTATTTCTGGATGATCGTGGTGCCGGTGGAGGCGATCGCCGGCGCCAACATCCTGCATGCCTGGCTCGGCCTGCCGCCCTGGCTCCTCGGGCTGATACTCATGGGCGTGATGACCGGGGTGAACCTGATGTCGGCGCGCTCGTACGGGGAGTTCGAGTTCTGGTTCGCCTCCATCAAGGTCGCGGCCATCCTGGTGTTCATCGCGCTGGCGGCTGCCTTCGCCTGTGGGCTCACTGCCCCTTCGGGTCCTACTTTCGGCAACCTCATCGCCTACGGCGGCTTCGTGCCCAAAGGATGGGTGGCGGTGCTCGCCGGTGCGGTCACGGTCTACTTCTCGCTCACCGGAGCTGAGATCACGACCATCGCGGCGGCCGAGTCGAAGGAGCCGGCGCGTGCGGTGGCGCGCATGAGCAGCTCGGTGATCGTACGCATCCTGACGTTCTACGTCGGCTCGATATTCCTCATCGTCAGCGTCGTGCCCTGGGTGCAGGTGCGGGTCGGGGAATCGCCGTTCACGCTCGCGCTCACCGCCATGCATTTCAAATGGGCGAGCCTGGCCATGAGCGCCATCATCCTCACGGCGGTGCTCTCGTGCCTGAACTCCGCCTTCTACGTGTGCTCGCGCGTGCTGTTCGTGCTCGCCGAGCACGGCGATGCGCCACAGTGGCTGGTGCAACTGAACTCGCGCCGTGTGCCGACCCGCTCGGTATGGATGGGCACAATCGCGGGTGTGCTCGGGATCGTCGCGGCGATTACCTCCAATCAGACGGTGTTCGCATACCTGGTGAACGCCTCCGGCGCGCTGATCGTGTTCGTCTACATGATCATCGCCTTCTCGCAGATCCGACTGCGGCGCGAGCGCGAAGCAACCGGGGCGCCGGCCCCGGCGCTGACCATGTGGCTGTTCCCGTGGGCCAGCTACGCGGCAATCGCCGGCATGGCCGCCGTGCTCATTGCCATGGCGTGCACCCCCGGGGATATGGCGCAGGAGCTGTGGTCGAGTGTCGTGGCACTGGCGCTCGCCGTGGCGGCGTTTCTGGCTGTGGATGCGCGCCGCAGGCTGCGCGCCGCACGACTCGGCGCGCCGGCGGCGCGTCCGGAGGGACCGTGAGCACATCGCTTACCCGGCCCAATACCAACAACTTTCCGTCGCTGCGTAGCAACCAGGTGCCAGAAATGGCGGCGCACCTGGTGGCGTGCGGTGAGGCTGCGTGAGGGGTGGGGGCCCCGCCTTGCGTCTAATGCCGCTACCGGCAAACGCGTACGCGCCAGTTCCGTGAGCGGCGGCCTGCATGCTTGAGGGGGATGTGAGCTGATTGCACAAGCGCCGCAGCCCGCGTGCGGCAGAAAAATTCCAACAAGATAGGGGAGAATTCTATGCGTTGTGTTGGGGACATCTCCGGTCTCACGGCCGCGGTGCGTACGGGGCTGCTGGCCGGACTCATCGGGTTCGCTTGCCTGCCCGGCGCGGCCCGCGCGGATGATCAGGCGCCGGCCACCGAGAGTGCCGCGGCTCCCGCAAGCCTCATGGAGGTCACCGTAACGGCGACGCGCCGTGAGGCGAGCCTCTCCAAGGTGCCGATCAGCGTCACGGCGCTCACCCAGGAAGGTCTGGATGACCGTGGTATCAAGGACTTCTCGGAGATCGCGCGCTTCACCCCGGGGGTGAACTTCGACACCTCCGGGACCAACAACATCTCGATTCGCGGCATCTCCTCCACTGGTGGCGCCGGCACCACCGGCATCTACCTTGACGACACGCCGATCCAGATGCGCGCGCTGGCCTTCAATCCCGACGAGGCGTTACCGAAGTCCTTCGACATCGATCGCGTCGAAGTGCTGCGCGGACCGCAGGGCACGCTGTTCGGCGCCGGTTCCGAAGGCGGCACGGTGCGCTACATCACCACGCAGCCGAGCCTTACCAAGGACAGCGTCTACGCCCGCGCCGAGCTCTCGAGCACCGAGGGCGGTGCGCCGAGCTACGAGGCAGGCGTCGCCGCCGGCGGACCGCTGATCACCAATACCCTCGGCGCCCGACTGTCGGTCTGGTATCGGCGCGACGGCGGCTGGATCGACGACATCAATCCGGTGACGCTCGCGCCGGTGGAAAAGAACGCCAATTTCGTCGACACCTACCTGATACGCCTCGCGCTCTTGTGGGCGGCCAACGATAAGTGGACCGTCAGCCCCTCGATCTACTATCAGAACCAGCAGCGCAACGACATCAACAACTACTGGCCGCTGTACTCGAACCCCGGCAACGACAACTTCGTCGACGCCGATCCGACGCAGCGCCGCGTACCGGACAAGTTCTACCTCACCGCTTTCAAGGTCCAGGGGGACCTGGGCGCGGTGCAGTTCATCTCCAATACCTCCTACTACCACCGGCGTGAGCAAAGCGGCTACGAGGGTACCTTGTACAACCTCGGCTTCTACCAGGAGCAGCCCGCGCCGCCGGCGACCGCGGTGTTCCCGCTGGCCGACTTCCTGCCGGGCGTGCAGTTCCCGCTGCTGGATGCCAGCGGCATTCACCTGCCGGCCGGCGCCGCCAACTACCTCTCGCCCTCCACAGTCGACAACGGCCAGCAGAACATCACCCAGGAGATGCGCCTGCAGTCCTCGGACTCGAACGCCAGGTTCGTGTGGACCACGGGTTTGTTCTTCAGCGCCAATCGCCAGAGCTATCTCGAACAGATCCACGACCCGCTGCTGAATGAGCTGTCGCTGGCACTCACCGGGCTGCCGTACACCGACTTCTTCACCGATGCGAACGGCAACCCGGTGACCTATGTGCCGCAGTTCCCGAACGACTCCTACTTCCTGCAAACGAACTCGAAGGACCAGCAGTACGCGATCTTCGGCGAGGCGACCTACGCGCTTAGCGAGGAGTTCAAGCTCACCGTCGGGGCGCGTGAGTCGCATACCAAGTTTTCGTTCAACACCTACACCGGCGGACCGCAGCTGTTCTCCGCGCCGACCACCGGTTCGGGCAGCGATGCGCAGAACTCCTTCACGCCCAAGGTGAGCCTGCAATGGCAGGCCGATCCCAACGACATGTACTACGCCACCTATGCGAAGGGCTTCCGGCCCGGCGGCGCCAACAATCCGCTGCCGGCGGCCGCCTGTGCCACCGACTTCGCCAATTTCGGCATCAAGGAGTCGCCGACCCAATTCAGCTCAGACACCGTCGACAGCTACGAGATCGGCGCCAAGAACAACATCGACAACCGGGTGCGTATCGCCAGCAGCATCTACTACATCAGGTGGAACAACATCCAGCAGACGGTCATTCCCCCCATCTGCCAGATCTCCTTTATCGACAATCTCGGTCAGGCGGTCGCCAAGGGCATCGACCTGCAGATGGACGCCTCGATCACCAGCGCACTCACCGCCGAGCTGGCGGCAGGCTACACCGATGCGCGCTACACCAAGGATTCGCGCCTGAGCCCGACTGAGGTGAATCCGGTTGTCGCCAGCGGCGATGCCATCGTGGGCCAGAGCAGCGAGACTGGTGGCGGACAGCCGACCGCTCCCATTACCGTCTCCCTCGGCCTCGAGTACCATTTCAACTTCCTGGAGCACGAATCCTTCCTGCGCGCCGACTCCGAGTACGAGGCACGCGCCAAATGGGTGACCGCCGCCCAGGAT
>Ga0302324_100014699_pt1 | contig 15759 bp, 11 predicted proteins | sample Palsa_T0_1_FD_201949 | JGI IMG/M metagenome (GOLD analysis project Ga0302324, IMG submission 201949) | Peat permafrost microbial communities from Stordalen Mire near Abisko, Sweden - Palsa_T0_1 | ecosystem: Environmental > Terrestrial > Soil > Palsa > Peat permafrost | place: Sweden: Abisko...
TAATCTCAGGACAGGGACCCCGGACGGCCTCAACGAACCCGGATCCTCCCAAGAAATTGGCCGGAAATATTTTCACCAAGTCAGCGCCGAGGTCATGGGCATTAATGATTTCGGTAAGGGTACTTGAGCCGGGACACCAGAAAATATTGTTCTTTTGACAATAATCGGCGACGGCTGGACGCATTACCGGTGAAACAATAAATTGTGCACCTGCGTTGTAAAAAGCATGGGCCGATGCTTCATCCATAATTGTGCCTGCCCCGATCACCAGATCCGGCATGGAATCTGAAATGTAATGGACCAAATCTTCAAAAATAGAAAGCGCATTCGCTGATCGGTTAGTGCATTCAAACAGGCGGACTCCTCCGTCGTAAGCCGCTTTCACCACTCGCTTGCAGACCTCTACATCCTCAGGATTGAACAGCGGAAGAAAGGCATGATGTGCGATGAGCGCGTTAATTTCGTGGCGGGATCGGTGTATCATACCCTTCGAATTTACCGTATTATTCGTCCGTTGGCATTTCCATTCTTCGCAAAATTTTCAATCTCGACTTTGGTGAGCCATGCGAAATCACCAGGGATCGAATGCTTTAGCGTTCCTGCGGCAATCGCAAAATCAATAAGTTGCTGAGGAGGATAGTCACTCATCGCACCATAAATAAGTCCGGCCATAAAAGCATCTCCAGTGCCAATGCGTTCGACTACATTTCCAAATTCATGTACGTCGGATTGGTAGGCTTTGTCATCTTTGAATAATACGCCGGAATACCGCAGGCTTCCGGAGTCTTTCGTTTCCCTGAAACTCATCGCCAACAGGTGCAGGGAAGGCAAATTCTCTTTCAAACGCTGGCTGCATTCGGTAAGAGCGTTTTCTTTAGAAAGCGTCTGGTCGACCTTAATTCCGAAATAGATTTCTGCAGCGTCAAGATCACCCGCCATGAGGTCGCAATACGAAAGTAAGTGAGGCATTACCTCCGCCGGATGTTTTCCGTATTTCCAAAGCGTACTCCGGTAATTCAGATCGGCGGAAATTTTGACGCCAGCTTTTTTGGCGGCGTTCAACCCCTCCAGACACACCGCCGCGGCACCGGGGGAAACGGCAGCGGAAATTCCAGACCAATGAAACCAGCGGGCATGTTCAAAAATTTTTTCCCAATCCAACATCCCGGGTAGGAGTGTCGAAAAGGATGAATCTTTTCGGTCGTAAATCACTCTCGACGGCCGGAGGGTATTGCTGGTCTCGGTGAAATAAAGCCCTAAACGGTCTCCTCCGCGCAGAACAAAAGAGGTATCAACTCCATGTGCCCGGATAGCCTGGACAGCTGACATTCCAAGATCGTTTTCAGGAAGTCGTGTAACGAAAGCAGAGGAGATTCCCAGCCGCGACAGCAGTACACTTACATTGGCTTCGGATCCGCCGTAAAAAACCTCCCATTCAGTGGCTTGTAAAAAACGTTGGTGAAAGGGCGTGTGCAGCCGCATCATCAATTCACCAAAACAAACCACATCGGAACTCATTAAGCGTCTCCCGCCTTAAGGGATGATAAATAAATTAAGGGTCAGTACCCCGATCAACCCTGCCATCGAGATGATCGACTCCATCATCGACCAGGATCGAATCGTATCTTTGATGCTCAAGTTAAAATATTCTTTGAACAACCAAAACCCGGAATCGTTGACGTGGGAAAACATCAGGCTTCCAGCTCCAATGGAAAGAACCATGAGATTCGGATTTGTGGTTCCGTTGACCATTAGCGGGGCAATAAGACCTGCTGCCGTAAGTCCTGCGACGGTGGCGGAACCCAGGCACACCCTAATTGCCGCCGCCGTGAACCATCCGAAAATTAGTGGTTGAATGCTCCAATTCCTCAACATATCGGTCATATTTTTGTTTACACCGCTGTCCATCAGAACTTGATTGAAGGCTCCTGATCCGGCAATAATCAGCATAAGCATGGCTACATCTTTTGCAGCATCGCCGAGGAGCTGGGAAATTTCTTTCATGCCCGCGCCCATCCGGATACCCAAGGTGTAGATGGAAATCAATAGGGAAATGAGCATTACGATCGGCGGGTTGCCGGCAAAAAGAAGAATGTTTTTGTTTGTTGTCGTACCCGCTAAAAGAGGACCCAACACGGTTGCCAGGGTCAACAGTATGACGGGAAGCAGCGAGGTGAGAATGCTATTTGCCAGGCCAGGTAGTTTCTCATCCGGAAGGGTGGTAGGCTTGAAGGTAAGCAGAGGAATAGATTTTATTTTTCTCAATGTTTTCGCAAATACGGGGCCCGCGACAATGACAGCGGGTAGGGCAATCAGCGTTCCATAGAACAGGGTGATCCCCATGTCGGCATGGAATAACGTCACCAATGCAGAAGGAGATGGGTGCGGAGGTAAAAATCCATGCGTAGCGGATAGTGCCGCCAGCATGGGAATACCTGTGGATACTGGTGGAAGGTTGTAGCGGAAGGCGACAGTGAAAATAAACGGAATCACCAGGACAAAGCCTACGTTATAAAACAAGGGAACCCCAATCAGAAAACCGGTTATCATCATGGCCCAGGGCATGTTCTTTTCTCCCAGGAGTTTGGTCATGCTCTTGGCGATTTTTTGAGCAGCGCCGCTTTCGGCCACCAGTTTTCCAAGCATGGCTCCGGTGACGATGATAATAAGCAGAGATCCAAGGATGTCGCCGATTCCTTTTTGGACCGACTTTATGATCTGGAGAATTTCAACTCCAAGCATCAGCCCGGCCAGAATAGAAACAATGAGAAAAGCGAGGAACGTGTTGAATTTAAACCGGGTGATCAGAACGATCAGGAGTGCGATGCAAACCAGAAGGGTTGTCCACCACATATTAGCCGAGTGTGCTGTAGAATGTTAAGGAGTGTTGTAAAAGCTTGAGATTTTTAAACATGCGGCACAATTTTAGAATTTATCCGGAATCTGAACAACGCGAATAACGACTTCATGTGGGTCACCGTCTTTATCCTGCAAATTGAACTTCACCATGGGATTATCCCGGTTGATGTTGGTCTCTACGTGAACGATCTCATTGCCCTGAAGATGTTTTTCAATTTCTTTTTGGAGGATCACGAGGGCATTGGCAAAATCCACTTCAATGGGACTGGGGTTGTACGATGGAGTCTTCATAATAATGGGTTGGGGTTACCAGCGGATGAGGGCTGAGGCCCAGGTAAATCCGCTGCCGAAAGCGGCTAAACAAATTACGTCATTTTCTTTGATTCTTCCTTCTGTCCAGGCTTCACTCATTGCGATCGGGATGGACGCGGCAGTAGTATTGCCATAACGCATAATATTATTGAATACCTGAGCATCTTCCAGGCCGAGTTTTTCCTGAACATATTGGCTGATACGTAAGTTGGCCTGGTGGGGCACCAAGAGGTTAATATCTTCTTTTTTGAGATGATTGGCTATGAGCGCCTCGTCAATGACCTCCATAAAGCGGACAATAGCATGTTTAAATACCTGATTCCCGTTCATGACCAATTTATAGGACGTGGTGTCGAGTATTTGATCCGGTTGTCGTTGTTCACGGGGTCGGCTGCTCCCCGGGTCGCGAATATAAAGTTCTTCAGCAAAACGGCCATCGGCGTGCAGGTGCGTGGAGAGAATGCCAGGTTTATCATGTGCCTGAAGAACGGCGGCGCCCGCTCCATCGGCGAATATGACCGCCGTATTTCTTCCGCGTGTTGTCAGGTCAATCGCGGTGGATTGTATTTCGGCACCCACGACCAAAATAGTTTTGTACATCCCCGATTTAATAAACTGATCGGCCACAGATAAAGCGTAAATAAATCCCGAACATGCATTTCGGATGTCCAGCGCGCCGATGCCATCCAACCCAAGTTCACGTTCGAGCAGTACACCGGAACCCGGAAAAAAATAATCCGGTGTGATGGTTGCAAAAACAATAAACTCAATATCTTTTTCGGTGAGTCGGGCGCGTTGCAACGCCATTCGGGCGGCTTTCGCAGCCATGTTGGCAACGGTATCTTTCGACGCATCAACCCATCGGCGTTCGTGAATACCGGTCCGTTCAACAATCCAATCATTACTGGTGTCAATCATCGAAGAGAGGTACTGATTGGTGATCACGGTTTCAGGTACGTGATGCCCGATGCCGGTGATCCTGGAATAGCCCATGCGTGTAGTTAGAAGGTTGCTAAGATAAGGAATTGTTATTAACCCGATGGCGGATGTTTTTGATTGGTACATTTCTGGAATTTTCTCAGTGGACCGGATCGTCCTAAGGCCCTTTAATCGAATCCAGAGTATAGCCGATCATGATTACCATGGTCTTAGGCCGTGGTAAGTAAAATCACTTAGTCCAAACGTTCTCCTCCTAGAGGACCACATTTACAATTTTACCCGGAACAATAATCACCTTTTTAGGCGGTTTTCCGTCGCTCCACTTTTGAACGATTTCCGATGCCATCACTACTTTTTCGATATCTTCTTTGGGCATATCCAGTGCGAAGTTCATCATCGTCCGCACTTTGCCATTGATCGAAATGGGATAATCGAACGAATCCTCTTTTAAATACCATTCGTCGTATGGCGGAAAACTGGCTTTCAAAATCGTTTCGTGATTTCCCAGTTTCTCCCACAGTTCCTCGGTCATGTGCGGAGCAAAGGGGGAGAGGGCAATCACCAGTGGCTCAAGGATGGCCAGCTTATTGCATTTCAAGAATGAAAGTTCATTGGCGCATATCATGAACTCACTGACGGAGGTATTGAAGGAGAAGTTCTCTATGTCGTGTTCCACTTTTTTGAGCGTCTTGTGGAGCACTTTTAATTCTTCACGGTCAGGTTCTTCATTGCTTATTTTGAAGTTGCCCTGACTATCGTGAAATAAATTCCAGAATTTTCTCAGGAATTTATAGACCCCATCGATGCCATTCGTATTCCAGGGTTTGGATTGCTCCAGTGGTCCAAGGAACATTTCGTACATTCTCAACGTGTCCGCGCCGTATTTGTCGATAATGTCATCGGGGTTGACGACATTGAATTTTGATTTCGACATTTTTTCGACTTCCGTGCCGCAGATGTATGTGCCATCCTCTTCCGGCAAAAATCGTGCATCGTTGTATTCACGTCGCCAGTTCCTAAAGGCATCCTGGTCCAGAATTTCTTTTTCAACAAATTTGATGTCCACGTGGAGGGCTTGAAAGTGAGTTCGGCCATAATCAATTCGACCTTGTTCGGCACCGCTTCTGAATTCCTGCGTCAACTCGTTCTCCAGTTGAGTAATCATCGAAGCCTCTTTTTCAGAGGCTATTCCTTTCTCAAATTTCTCCTTCAGATTCCGGGAAATAAAAACGGGGGGGAATTCGTAAGTATCGACCATTTCGACTTCATTGTTTTTTGGACCTAAATAAAAAGAGGAAGGAATTAATCGATAGACAAACTTCGATTGCCCCTGAATATGCCCTTGATTAATCAACTTTTTAAACGGTTCCTCAGCCTCTACAAAGCCTAAATCCTTAAGCGCCTTATTCCAAAACCGCGAGTACATCAAGTGTCCGGTCGCGTGCTCTGAACCGCCTATGTACAAGTCCACATCTTTCCAGTACAATTCTTTCTTGCGACTGCAAAACATTTCGTCATTATGGGGATCCATATACCGGTACCAGTACCAACTGGAGCCCGCCCAACCGGGCATGGTCGTGAGTTCGAAGGGATAGGCCTCACCCCGACCCTCTCCGGGGGAGAGGGGGAAAGGCTTTAGGGACGGGGATTTGTCTAAGGCTGATTTTATCTCTTTGAGCACACTGTTAAGATCACTGTTTACAGCATCATTAACAAACCGGATTACGTCAAATCCCTCAGCTTTAAGAAATTCTGTTCTTGCAAGATCATATTGTTCATTTTCCAAATGATAATCTCCATCCACTTCAATGACCAGTCGTTTATCGAGGCAAACAAAGTCAACAATAAAAGGGCCTATAGCATGCTGTCTTCTTATCTTGTGACCTAATTTATTATTTCTTAGTTCGCCCCAAAGCAATGATTCTGCTCGGGTGGGATTTTGCCGATTTGTTTTGGAGAATTGTTTTAGTAAATGCCAATATTTTTTTTCGGAAGTCTCTCTCCCCCTGTCGTCTGGATCTTGTATTTCTCCCCTCTCCTCCGGAGAGGGGTTGGGGGTGAGGCTGTATTTCCATCCCGCCGCCCGGGCGAGCGGTGGCTCACCGCTTTCTGTCGGCTTGTATTCACCCACCTCAGGCAGGGTAATGGGCAAGTCTTTTTCGTTGACGAGCTTCGGAATGCCGCGTTTATAATAGACTGGAAAAGGCTCACCCCAATAGCGCTGCCTGCCGAAAATCGCATCACGCATTCGGTAGTTGATCTTGCGGGTGCCAATGCCAAGTTCTTCGACTTTTTGAAGCGCTTTTTCAATAGCTTCGTTCCAGGGGAATCCATTTAGAAAATCAGAATTGATCATCGTTCCCGATTTCGGATCAAAATTGTCGCGGGTGATGTCGCTTGTCGGGCCATCAAGTATCTGACTGATAGGCAAATCAAAATGCTTTGCAAATGCGTAATCGCGTATGTCACTGCAGGGCACTGCCATGATTGCACCGGTACCATATCCCGCCAGTACATAATCAGAAATCCAGACAGGTACTTTTGCCTGGCTAATGGGATTGATAGCATAAGCTCCAGTGAAGACGCCTGAAATTCGTTTCACGTCGCTAATTCTCTCCCGCTCACTACGGTTCCTGGCCATTTCGGCATAATTCAACACCAGTTTCCGTTGTGCAGCCGTCGTGATTTTTTCAACGAGTTCGTGTTCCGGGGCTAAAACCATAAATGTGACGCCGTAGATGGTATCAATTCGGGTGGTGAAGACCCGGATCACCTCACCCCTGACCCCTCTCCGGAGGAGAGGGGAAGTTCCTCCTCCCTCTCCTCCGGAGAGGGTCGGGGTGAGGTGAAACTCCAACTCACATCCAACGCTTTTCCCAACCCAATTACGCTGCATCTCTTTCAACGGCTCCGGCCAGTCGATGGTATCCAATCCGTTCAGCAGGCGTTCGGCGTACGCAGAGATGCGCATGCTCCACTGTAGCATCTTGATTCGCTCAACCGGATAACCTCCTCGTTCGGAGACCCCATCTTTTACTTCATCATTGGACAAAACCGTTCCTAAAGCCGCGCACCAGTTAACCAGCGCCTCGGATTGGTACGCAATGCGGTACTTCTGTAGAATTTCTTCCCTTTCTTTTTCAGGGAAGGATTTCCATTCGCTGGCGGTGAAGTTCGGTGTCTCTTCATCGCAGGCGCCATCGACATTTTTATTCCCGTCTTTTTCAAACTCCGAAATCAACGTTGAAAGAGGTTCAGTCTTTCCTGCCATCGTGCCCTGGACGTTTGATCTTTTGTTGTACCACGCATTAAACAATTGCATGAAGATCCACTGTGTCCATTTGTAGTAACGAGGATCCGAGGTGATGACTTCCCGGTCCCAGTCAAACGAGAAACCGATTTGTCGCAGTTGTCGCTTATACGTCTTTATATTTTCAGTCGTCGTGATGGCGGGATGCTGGCCGGTTTGTATTGCATACTGCTCCGCCGGCAACCCAAACGCATCAAAGCCCATAGGATGAAGCACATTGAATCCCTTAATGCGTTTGTACCGCGCTACAATATCCGAGGCGATGTATCCCAGCGGATGGCCAACATGCAATCCAGCCCCCGATGGATAGGGAAACATGTCGAGGACGTAATATTTGGGTCTGGCGGGATCCTCCGTAGTCCTGTAAACCCCGGTTTCTTCCCACTTTTTTCTCCACTTCTCCTCAATGTGTTTAATCTCTTCTTTGCTGTAGTCGGCCATTTCCTCTTTTTGACTCTGGATAATCTGCAAAAATATCAGAAATCTGCTAAAAACTTATCCTTTTTAATCAACAACCCTTCCCGGTTTTCCGACACTTCAGCAACTCTTTTTAGTATCGCCTCGGTGGATGTGAAATCTTTACGGAATCAGAGCCCCAAAATGAAAACATTTTTTACACTTTTCTTTCCGGTACTTTTCCAGTTTGCATTTGGGCAAACCAGGATTTCCGGTAAAGTCACCGACGCTAAAGGTGAAGTTCTGCCAGGTGTAAACATTACCATCAAGGATTCTTATGACGGAACCAGCACCAATGCCGAAGGTAAATTCGATTTCACGACCATGGAGACCGGCCAGCGAATCCTGCTGGTTTCGTTTGTTGGGTACGCGCCTGTTGAGCTACCGATACACCTCGAAGGCAAACCGGTCGACCTGACTGTTTCCTTAAAAGAATTGATCAATCAGCTGGACGCAGTAGTGATCTCGGCGGGATCGTTCACGGCCGGTGAAGAAAACCGAAGGACAATTCTTAAGGCGGTGGACATCGCTACCACGGCAGGAGCTACTGCGGATATTGCCGGAGCGCTCAATACCCTTCCGGGAACACAAAAAGTGGGGGAAAGCGGTCGCCTTTTTGTGCGGGGTGGCGACAGTAACGAAACCAGGACATTCATTGATGGAATGGCCGTGTTTAATGCGTACGGACCATCGGCACCCAATACGCCCTCGCGCGGCCGATTTCTTCCCTTCATGTTTAAGGGCACGAGTTTCAGCACCGGCGGGTATTCCGCCGAGTACGGACAAGCCCTCTCCTCCGCGTTGGTACTTAATTCAAAAGACAAAGCCGAAATGAACCAGACGGATATCGGTTTGCTAACGGTGGGTTCCGATGTGGCCCATACTCAGTCTTGGGACAAAGGCTCATGGACGGGAAAAATACAGTATACCAATATTCGTCCGTATTATCACCTGATCAACCAACGCATTGATTGGGTGGATCCATTCGTTGCCATGGAAGGTAACACGGCTTACCGCCAGCGTGTGGGTAAGGACGGAATGGTAAAATTCTATGGCAACTTCAGTCAAACAAATTTTTCTCTTTACAGCCCTAACGTTGCAGACCCCGCGTTAACACAACTTCAGCTTTACGCTATAAACAATGTATATCGGTATGGAAACCTGTCGTACAAGCAATCTCTCGGCAACCGGTGGTCGATGCGTGGAGGGATATCGTACAATTACAACCTCAATAGTTTGAAGATAAATGGCAGCCCGGAAGGTGAAAACGAGAAGGGGACCCATTCCAAGATAGTTTTTGAAAATTCGGTTTCGGACAAAGTCGAATTGAAACTGGGAGGAGAAGTTATCTCACGGAATTATGCAGCCTGGAAACAGGTCGAGAACCCTCAACAGGTCGTTGAACAATCATTTACCGAAACGATTTCTTCTTCCTTTGCTGAAGTCGAAGCGTACGCCAGTGATCATTTTGTTGTCCGGGGTGGCGCTAGAGCCGAGTACAACAGCTTAAATCATCAGGCAGGAGTTGACCCCCGGTTTTCAGTAGCCTACAAACCGGCTGAAAAAGGCCAGTTCTCATTCGCCTATGGAAGGTTCCGCGAGTCGGCGAAGAACCAATTTGTCCGGGAAAACAACGCTTTGAATTCCGAAATGGCAGAGCATTTTATTCTTAATTATCAGATCATCACCAACAACAGAACATTCCGGGTAGAGACCTATTATAAGAAATACTACGACCTTGTAAAGTTCCAATACCATGGGTTAGACACGACCTTCCAGAATACTGGCAATGGGTTTGCGCGGGGCGTGGAATTTTTCTGGCGGGATAATCAGACACTGAAGGATGTTGACTATTGGATTTCCTATTCTTTCCTGGACACAAAGCGGGACTATGTTAATTTCCCCTATTCCGCCATTCCAAGTTTTGCTTCGCGTCACAACTTCTCTTTCGTATATAAATATTTTATCCATCCGATCCGGTCTCAGATTGGTCTCACCTATTCCTACAGTAGCAGCCGCAGGTATTTTAACCCCAATGTCCAGGAATTCAATTCCAACAAAACGCCCTATTACGAGGACCTCAGTGCCAACGTAAGTTACTTGCCTAAGAACTGGCTTATTTTTTACGTATCCTGCACTAACCTGTTGAGTCGCAATAACATTTTTGGCTATCAGTACAGTAGCACACCGGATGCGAATGGGGTGTATGCCAGCAGGCCCATTCAACAACCTGCCAAACATTTCTTGTTCGTCGGTGTCTTCATCACGATTTCAAAAAATAAAACGGTAAACCAGTTACCGAACCTGTAAATGATAAAACCGTGATAAATCGTATACTAAATCGTAAACCTTTAACCCTTACTACTATGAAACGCTTACTATTTTTTCCCTTTTTTTTAATGCTGACGATCGTGGCGCTCTTTGCTGGGGATAGCAAATATATTGACAGCATGCAAAAGCATATTCACGTGTTGTACACCTCTAAAAGTAACGCCGACCTTCAACAAGCAGTGAACTCCATCGAACGTATCGCCAATGCTGAAAAAACCAAATGGGAACCTTTTTATTATGTTTCGTTTGGATATATTCTGATGGCCACACGGGAAAGTGAAGGCTCTAAAAAAGATCCTTATCTCGATCTCGCCGCGGCGTCATTGGAAAAAGCTCTCGCATTGAAAAAGGACGACTCGGAAATAGTAACGTTGAAAGGATTTGTTGATATGATCCGGATAACGGTGGATCCGGCAGTACGTGGGCCCCAATATTCTGGCCTTGTGGAACTAACTTACCAAAAAGCCCTGAGCATCAAGGCTAACAATCCCCGTGCCCTGGCCCTGCTTGCCCAGATGCAATTGGGGACAGCTAGATTTTTCAATCAAATCCCGACAGAAGCATGCGAGACGGCCAATAAGGCTTTGCAATTATTTGCCGGTGACCATTCCGACAACCCTCTGGCACCGCAGTGGGGCAAAGAAATGACCGAGAATATGGTAAAAAATTGCCATTGATTTCTATTCGTAGTCTGTGGACCGGGAGGCGTATATAAGTTTTGAACTGTATCTTTGAAAAACATGAATCAATTAAATCCAACGATTCGGCGGATCTTTAAAATATTGCTTCTTTGTGTTTTAGGAGGTGCAGGCATGGCTTATCTGAGCTGTACTTCCTGCCGTATATCATTGGCGGACTACATTTCCTCATTTGTTTTTTCCACTATTGCCTGGTTTGTTCTATGGATGGGCAACGATATGATGGTGGATGCCATCGAGAAGAGAATTTCCTGGGTGGATTTTCCCGTGAAGCGATTGGCTTTCGGAATCATCACAACGGTTGTTTATTCTATTGGTGCCATACTTTCGCTCCTGTGGATATGGGAATCCTTATTTCATTTCGATTTCGGAGACTATTCGAGGATTGTGATCGAAACGATCGTCATTACTTTTTTTATTTCTGCGATTTTGCATGGCTATTTTTTTTTAAAGAATTGGAAGCAGTCGGCTATTGATGCCGAACGGTTTCAAAAAGAGAGTATCAAAGCGCAGTATGAAAACTTAAAAAGTCAGGTGAATCCCCATTTCCTTTTCAATAGTCTCAATGCGCTGACTCATTTGGTATATGAGGATCAGGAAAAAGCTGCCCGGTTTATCAAACAACTTTCGGAAGTATACCGGTATGTACTTGATACCCGCGAACGAGAGGTGGTGCCGTTGGAAGAGGAATTGAAATTTCTGCGGTCTTATACCTATTTGCAGGAGATCAGGTTCGAAAATAACCTGAAAATTGAAATCGACTTGCCTGACTCAGGTAACGTGGTGCCGCTGGCCTTGCAACTGCTGGTGGAGAATGCGGTTAAGCACAATATTGTTTCGAAAGATGATCCGTTAACCGTCCGGATTTATACCGCGGACGGTTTTATTGTAGTCGAGAATAATCTGAAGAAGAAATCGTTGCTGGTGGAAAATGAATCCGGAATGGGACTGGAGAATATACAAAAACGCTATGCCTTTTTGACGAACGCCAAAGTGAGTGTCGAAGAAAGCAATGGAAGCTTCAGGGTGCGATTGCCGGTCATTGAACTAAAAGGGTCATGAAGGTTCTAATTATTGAGGATGAACCGCAGGCCGCTCAACGGCTGGAGAAGCTGATCCGAACCCTTGAACCGGAAGCGACGCTTTTGGGTAAACTGGATTCGATTAAGAATTCGGTGAGCTGGCTGACCGGGAACGAACCGCCGGATCTGATCTTCATGGATATTCAGCTGGCCGATGGAATTAGTTTTAAGATCTTCGAGCAATGCACGGTTAAGTCTCCCGTGATTTTCACCACGGCGTACGATGAGTATGCCCTGAAAGCGTTTAAGGTCAACAGCATTGATTATGTGCTCAAACCGATCGAAGAGAGCGAATTGAGAACGGCGATCCAAAAATATAAATCCTTGGTTTTGGCTTTGACCGCTGCTCCCGACAAGATGCTGGAAAGCATCAACCAGGCCATGAAGATGCTCACGAAGAAATTTAAGGAGCGTTTTGTCGTCAAAGTCGGTGAACACTTAAGATCCATTGAGACAAGAGAGATTTCATTTTTCTTCAGTCTTGAAAAAATGACTTTTGCTCAATCGAAAGACGGTCGTAAGCATATTCTCGACTTTACGCTGGATGAGTTGGAGGCACTGCTGGATCCGTCGGGCTTTTTCAGAGTCAACCGGAAATATATTGTTTCTGTGGATGCGATTCAGGACATGATCAGTTATACCAACTCCAGAGTGAAGTTGGTTCTGGAAGCTTCGGATGATACTGACGTGATCGTAGCGCGGGAGCGCGTGCAGGAGTTTAAAGATTGGTTGGATGGTTGATATGTGCAAAAAGTCAATCTAATCCTACTTGGAATCAATGGTCGGACACGCGGAAGTATGTGTGTGATGTGAGCAAGCGCGGCATCAATTCCGTATTTCCTCCAGGGCCAGTTTTGCCTTGGTGTCGATGCTGCTTTTGTATTCGTGTTTTTTATACGACATCGCTTTTTCAAAATACTTCCGGGCCATAGGAAAATCTTTTTGCGCTTTGGCGATATAACCCAGTTGTAGGGCCGAGTTGGGTGCGAAGTACCAGGGGTTTGAGCCGGCCATGTCGATGGATTGCTGATAGAATAATTTGGCCGCCGAAAGTTCTCCCGTTTTATGTGCTAAGCGGGCTTTGCGATAATAATATTCAGTTTGATCTTTCAAGGTTGACAAATCGGAAGGAAGAATACTTTGAAGCGTTTCCTGGGCCTCTTTATAATATCCGCCGTCCGTGTAAAACCGAACCTTTAGAATTTTCGGGTTAGGAAACGTAGCATCTTCCAGTTGAAGGGCGGCATATTTATCCGGTTCGGCGACATCCCTTCCGGTTTTTTTTGCCTTTTCATAATTTTGTTTTGCCAGGTCGTATTTATTCTCCAGCCAGTAACACAGAGAGATCTTGTAGTAAGAATCTTTTTTGAAACTCTGACTCCGGTAGCCTGCGATAAACTTCTGATAAGCCAGGATGGCACCCGGATAATCACCCCGCTGCATGAGAACTTCGCCGCGTAAATACTCGACATAGTAAATCGGAAGTCCATTCGAATGCTGATCAAGGTTTTGAATTAACGTGTAAGCCTCCTCACTTTGAGAGTTCTTGACCAGCATATTTACCGCCAGAAACATGAGCAGGCGATTGTCGGGTTCCGTTTTAAGATACTCCAGAATTCCTTTGGCGGATTCGTCATATTGCTGGTTGATGAATCCCTTAATCGTAAAATAGAGGATAGTGGCCTCACTATGGAGCGAAGATTTGGATGCCTTCAATTCCTCCAGTTGCCGCTGTCCCGCGACGACAGATCCCTTCATGCCCAGCAGGCTTATAAACCAATGATATTTCTCGGGAACCGAGCCCACCATCACCTGGATTACGCCACTTGTCTTCTTGATCGGAATGAACCCGGGGTATTTCTTTTGACATTCCTGTACCAGATAATAGGCTTTTCGGATGGCCAGTACGGCATTCAATTCCTGACTTAAATTGAGGTAATTAAAGCCAAGTTGCAGGTTAAGTTCGGCTTCCAGGAATAAAGTCTCGGCCCTGACCGGCAAACTTTCCAGATACACCAATCGGTTCCTGAAGTGGGCCTCTACCGTACGGAATTTTGTTTCGTCTTCCGTAATGAGGATATCGACGGTTTCGCAAAAACTAAGCAAATACAGTTTATTCAGTTCATTGGTTTTTGGGGGGGTATGCGACAACAAGGTGAACGCCTCGTCGGTGCGCAAAGCCAGAATGAGGGCATGCGCTTTTTGCAATTCCGGATCAAATTGCCACAGGTTATCGGCGGCTTTGGACGTGAAAAAGCAAAGCAAAAAAAAGCAGGCCGTGATGCCTGCGCTTCGCACAATTATTTTTCCGGAATCAGCCAACCTTCTTGGTCCTTTTTGCAGGGGCCGTCTTTTTTGGTTTTGCCTCATCTTCCATGGATTCCATGTCGACGTCTGCTAGAATCCGCCCGGAATGTTCATCAATCACAATTTTTTTCTTCTCCCGGATTTCGGCAATCTTTTGTGGCGGGATAATGATATTGCACCCTTCTGCCGCGCCCCGAACAACGCGTACGACGGCCAATCCGTTCGACAAACTTCCCCGGAGCCGTTCGTAATGCTTGAGTAACTTGTCTTCGATTTTTTTGGCCGCTTTGTCCCGGTCGCCCAATAATTTTCTCTCTTCTTCCTGACTTTCTCCGAGAATGTCTTCCAATTCTTTTTTCTTGTTTTCGAGATCCTCAGCCCTTTCTTTGATGAGCGTTTCCACGGAGGTGATCTCTAGCTTTTTAGCCTCAATCTTGTCTTTGGCTTCTTTTATTTTTTTCTCGCAAATCTGGACTTCTAATTCCTGAAGCTCCACTTCCTTTGTGATCGCGTCAAACTCGCGATTATTTTTGACGTTCTTTTGCTGCTCGTTATATTTCTTTATTAACTTTTCCGCTTCCTTAATGCCTTCCTTGTTTTTCTTGATGACTTCCTCCACTTCTTTAAGATCGACTTCAAAGCGGCCCATGCGGGTTTTGTACCCTTCCATTTCGTCTTCAAGGTCCTGGACCTCGTCGGGCAAGTCGCCCCGGAGTTTTCTGAGTTGGTCGATTTTGGAATCGATAGACTGTAATTTGACTAAAGCTTCTAGTTTCTGTGCAACTGTTTGATTTTCCATTACTTACAGGTAACTTATTGGATTGGTATCGACGTTTGAAAAATTGATCGCAAAGGTAGGAAATTTTTCATTCAAAACCTCCTTCAGCAGTTCTTTCGTAAAGCTTTCGCTTTCATAATGACCGATGTCCGCAATCAGGATTTTGTTATCGGCATCAAAGAATTCGTGGTACTTAAAATCGGCGGAGACAAAGGCGTCAGAACCCTTTTGAATAGCCTCCGGGAGCAAAAAACTGCCTGCTCCTCCGCAAATGGCTACTTTCTTTATCGGCCTTTGATTGAGTGCGGTATGCCGCACGCAAAGTGTTCTCATGCTGCCCTTCAAACGCATGAGAAACTCCTTTGGTTCCAATTCCGTTGGCAAATGCCCAACCATTCCTGCACCGACTTCCTGGTTTTCATTTTCCAGTCGAGTAATGTAGTAGGCGACTTCTTCGTACGGGTGTGTCTCGCGCAGCGCTTTTAGGACGGCCTTTTCGGCAAATCGCGGCACGATAACTTCCGCTCTTATTTCCTCGACATGCTCAAGTTGATCAAGCTTGCCGATATGGGGATTGGCCTTACCTGTCGGCATGAACGCACCTGTTCCTGTCGTTTGGAAGCTGCAGTTTTTATACTCACCCAGATTGCCCGCACCGGCGGCGTGCAACGCGTGAAGAACCGTGTC
>Ga0302324_100014701_pt1 | contig 15757 bp, 13 predicted proteins | sample Palsa_T0_1_FD_201949 | JGI IMG/M metagenome (GOLD analysis project Ga0302324, IMG submission 201949) | Peat permafrost microbial communities from Stordalen Mire near Abisko, Sweden - Palsa_T0_1 | ecosystem: Environmental > Terrestrial > Soil > Palsa > Peat permafrost | place: Sweden: Abisko...
TTTTCTGGGTAAAAAGCCACGACGAGCAAGGTCGCTTTGTAAGCACCGGAAGTGAAAATACTCCAGGCCAGACTTACTTGGGCTTTTCGTTGGTTACACGTGGATTCAAGAATTGCGTGGTGTAAGCAGTCCGCGGATCGAACGGTCTCTTCACGATATTAAGGTCGAGCAGTTGCTGATACATGGTCTGCCAACGGGTTGGGTCGAACTGCCCAAGCTGGCTTCCGCTGGGGTCCGATCCAGTGATGAACCTCCCGTCTTTCAGAGCCTGGTAGGTGAAGGCCATTTGTTCCCGGCTCATTGCCGGATTGAGCTTGGAGATGGCTTCATTCGCAACCGTTGGATCGTTCAGATAATCTCGCCAACCCCGCAGCGACGCCCGGACGAACTTCGCAACGATCTCGGGATGTTCCTTCAAGAATGTCGTTGATGTGAAAAATACGCGGTACGGATCGTAACCGGTATCACTAATGAGAAACGTGCGGATATGTGCCCCGGAATTGCGGGCGAAGAACGGCTCCGATGTAACGAAGATCTGCTGGATGTAATTGGCGTCCTGGATGAAGTTAGAGACACTGAAGGTGGCTGGTACGGTGCGGACATCCTTGAAGTGGAAGTGTTTCTCCAGATAGGCAAACCAGACCGATCCTGGTTTGACTGCGAGGGCGTGGCCCTCAAGATCGGAGAAGTTGTGAATCGGCGACTCCTCGTGGACCATGATGCCCTGGGGATCATGCTGCATGGTGGCGCCCACAGCGATCAGCGGCTCATCGTTGCCGACCGCCTCCAGCATCTGGTCCGACGAGCCCATGCCGAACTGATCTGCACCAGACGCGATCAGTGGAAGACCGTTCAGGTACGGGCCGCCCGGGATAATCGTGACGTCAAGACCCTCGTCCCGGTAATATCCCTTCACCAGCGCGTTGTAAAAACCGCCCTGTTCCGGCTGCGGGTACCAATCTACCTGAAATTTCACTGGAAAAAGGCCGTTTGAAGATTTTTTCGCAGAACAACCGGCCAGAAGGCAGGCCACACCGCATCCCAAGGCAATAAGGAAGAAATGGCCGGAGATTCGCTTCTTCATGAGCTAGCCTAACACTCCCCAGTTAGTCGGAGTTACCAATACTTATCCAAGAGTGCGGCATAGGCGAGTAAGTCGCTGTCCGCGCCGCGCCGCGCCATTAGTTGTACTCCCCCCTTCGGGAGTGGCACGGCAACGACCGGGATCCCGGCCAGACTGGCAGGCGCGGTGTAGCGAAGGATGCGCGCGCGAGCAGCACTATGATCGGCGTTGGCGGGCAAATGGCTAACAGGAGCGCATGGCAGCATGAGGTAATTGCATTGGTCGAATAGCCGGTCCATACGAAGTTGAAATTCGGTATGACGGTGCCGTAGAGCTGCGATTTCCTCATCCGGAATCGACGCACCCCACTCGAGCCTTTCGCGAATGGGTTTTTCAAAATGCTCGAAATTTCCTGCATGGACTACAGCTGCCTCGTGGGCCTGAATCGGGCTGAAGATGGGGAACGCTTCCTCCCAGAAACTCGTCTCGATCGATGTCACGATAGTGGCGGGAATCGACTTGGCGAAGGCTTGAAAGTTTTCCAGCACGTCAGGATCGCAGTCGTGGAGAAACGCTGGATTGACCACGCCGATTCGCACATCCGTGTTTACCGGCTGTGCAGCCTCAGCCAAATCGAAGAGCGATTGTCCCAGCAATGGTCCATCGCGCAGGTCGCGGAACAGAAAGCCAATGGTGTCGAAGGATTCGGCCAAATGCGCGCCGCCGCTCCAATCGCCAAGAGTCACCGAAGCTCGATACCCGGCGAGACCGCAGAGCGAAGCCGGAACGCGGATCGATCCACCAGTATCGGTACCGATCGCCATCATGGCTGAGCCTTCCTGCACGCTCGCCGCTGCACCGCTGGAGGATCCCCCGGTTAGCCACGCGGAATTTCGCGGTTGAACGCAGTCGCCGTACTCCGGATTTTCACCAGTGATTCCGTATGCCAGCTGATGCAGATGCGTCTTGCCGGTAATGACCGCTCCGAGGCTGCGAAGCTTCGCGGCTACCCATGAATCACTCTTTGCAACACCGTTCTGTGCGGCATAGAAGCGTGATCCGCAAGTGGTCGGAAAGCCAGTGAGATCGAAGCAGTCTTTTAACGAAACCGGCATGCCATAGAGCAGCGGGCGGGCGGTCTTTTCTGGAAAACGTCGAAGTAGAGTTGCAGCTTCAGCCCGCGTCCATTCGGGGTCTTGTGCGAGGTACACGTTATGCCCTGCGTTGCTGTTGGCTTGCGATAGGGCCCTATGAGCAACTGTGACCGGGTCGACATCGCCGCTGAGTATGCCGTTGCGGAGTTCCCGGAGGGGTGAGAATTCAGAGGCCATTTCTGCATTCTATTCGCTGAGTCAAAGAGCACCTTGCGGCCGCCAATTCTTCGCATTGGGAATCCGTTGATTCATGCTAAATTGCGTCATGGGAGCAACTAAGGTAGCGCAGAGGACACTCGCCGCGCTCGATGAAGAGCGTATGGCCGATGTCGTCGCCTTCACTGCGAAAACGCTCGCTACCGGCCGCCCGGTCCCTTTTGGAGCATTGATCGTTCACACCGGGTCCGGCGAAACGTTGGTGCGAGCGACCAACTCCGTCGCTCGCGACAACGACCCGAGCTCCCATGCGGAGCTGCGCGCGGTGCGACTCGCCTGCAAGAAGCTGAAGCAACCATCGCTGGCCGGTTACACCATGTATTCGACCTGCGAACCCTGCGCTATGTGCATGGCCAATGCGTTGTGGGCACGCCTCGATCGCGTCGTCTATGGGGCGACGATCGCCGACGCGAGCAAGCATTGCTTGCAGATTCATATCTCTGCTAAGACCGTCGCGGCGCGGAGCGACATGGATTGCGTTGTCGACGGGCCAGTGTTGCGCAAAGAATCCTACCGCCTTTTTACCCATCCCAATATGCTTGCGGCATTCGGGCAATGGTCCAGTGCGAAACCTGAGAAAGCGGGAAAGAAATGACGATCGCCTCGCAGTTGGTAGTCGCGCCGCTTGACGACGCGGTCGCTTCGCCTTCTCTGCTGACCTTAAAGGAAAGACTATTTCCGCTGGTGGACGACGCCTCGCGAGTGATCGACAATCCAGCGGTTGTCGAGCGTTTGTCCCGTGACTTCTATTGGTATTCGCCGGTGCTGAAGAAGCTGCTTGACGGCAAGACCGCCGAAATCGCTGTTCAGCCTTTGAGTGTTGAGGAGGTTCAAAGCACACTGGCTTACTGTTATTCGTACGATATTCCCGTCACTGCCCGCGGCAGCGGCACCGGAAATTATGGGCAGGCGGTTCCGCTCGCGGGCGGTGTGGTGCTCGATCTTTCGCTGATGGACCGGATCGAAACGATCAGCGAAGACGGGGTCGCGCAATGTGGGCCGGGAGTTCGACTCGCGGCATTGGAGGCAGAGGCGCGCAAGTTCGGATGGGAGCTGCGCTGTTATCCCTCGACAGTTGTGAAGGCATCGGTAGGGGGTTTTCTTGCCGGAGGGTCCGGAGGCATCGGTTCCGTGAGTCATGGGGGATTGCGAGATTTCGACACCGTGCGCGCAATCGAAGTTGTGACCATGGAAGCGGAACCACGCGTGCTCAAGTATGAAGGCGAAAAGGTGCATGACATTCTGCATGCGTGGGGTACGAATGGCATCATCACACGCGTCTGGCTTTCTCTGACGACTGCAGTGGAGTGGGCGCAGTGCGCGGTGGCCTTCGCCAGCTTCGACGCCGCATACACTTTTGCCGAGAGCATGGCAAACTCAAGCGAGTGGACCAAACGATTGGTAACGGTTTTTGAATGGCCAATCCCGTCTTTTTTTTCGCCCATCAAGCAGGTGGTTCGTGCTGACCAATCGCTTATCTTTTTCATGATTGCCGCGGCGCAGCTTAATGCCTTCACCGAGGCCGCGAAGGCAGCCGGAGGCGAGGTGTCTTTCTCTGGGCTGCACCCGAATTTGAAGGTTACTCCCCTGCTGTCGGATTACACCTGGAACCACACAACACTCTGGGCAATTCGTGCCGATGGCGGTTACACATATCTTCAATGTGGCTTCGACCCGGTTCGGGCGAGAGAGCAGTTCGCCGAATTGAAGCGACGATTTGGAGACGATATTTTGTTTCATATTGAATTTATGAAGAATGGGGAGGGGGTTATCATTCCGGGATCGATACCCGTCGTGCGCTTCACGACGGAAGCCCGGCTGGATGAGATGATCGATGCTTGCCGCGAAATCGGCGTTAGCGTGGCGAATCCCCATGTGAATCATGTCGAAGGTGGAGGAAGATATCGCGCCGACAACGTCCAGCTACTGGCGAAGCAGCAGCTCGATCCCAAGGGATTGCTAAACCCTGGTAAGATGGCGACATTTGTGCCGGTGACGGTTTCAAATAAAATGGTGGCGCCTGAGGGATCCGCGGAATGAAGACATGGGTTCCCGATGCGCGCAACTTCGCCTATCTGAGCTGGAAGCAGGTTGACGCCCTTTCGCGGGAAGAGACGTTGCTGGTTCTGCCGACCGCGGCGATCGAGCAGCATGGGCACCACCTCCCGTTGGCAACGGATACTTTGATCAACAACTACCTTCTCGGCAAGGCGTTTGAATTACTGCCTGAGAATTTGTCCATCTATGCTTTACCGCCGGTATGCTACGGCAAGAGCAACGAGCATATTGGATTTCCGGGCACGTTGTCGGTGTCGGCCTCGACCTTCATGGCGGTGGTGCGCGATCTTGGGGCGAGCATTGCAGCTTCCGGATTTAAGAAGCTGGCGCTATTCAATACCCACGGCGGCAATGCAGCGTTGGTCGATGTGATGGCGCGTGACCTTCGCGCCGAATTTGGACTTCGTACATTCACTTTGTTGGGCTCGGGAGGTGCCGTTTTTGAGGGGCTGCATGCCCAGGAAGCTACGTACGGATTTCATGCGGGGGAGTTGGAAACGGCGCTGGTCTTAAGCGCCGCTCCGGAACTCGTCCATACCGATGAATACACCAAGAATTACATTGCAGACATTAGCAAACCGGAAGTGCTGAAGCCGGAATTTTCAGGAGCCAATTTTGCGTGGCTAACGCGCGATATCGCCGAAAGCGGAGTGATGGGCGATCCTACTCCAGCAACCGCAGAGAATGGAGACAAATGGAGTGCAGTTGCTGCCGCAAAAGTCGCGGAAGCTTTGACGGCAATGTACCACTACGAAAATAGGTTTCGGCCATGAGTGGGAGCGCTCTTGTCGACTGCGGCTCGGGTGTTCGGTTAGAGCGCGGAGTTCGTTGTCGGCTGTCAGATGGCATCGAACTTGTTTCCGACCACTATTATCCATCTGGACAAGGCCCTCATCCGACGCTATTAATGCGGCAGCCCTACGGGCGCGACATAGCTTCGACGGTTGTGTATGCCCACCCGATCTGGTTTGCGCGGCATGGTTACAATGTGGTGATTCAGGATGTGCGCGGGCGAGGCGATTCCGAAGGTGATTTTTATCCATTTCGTCATGAAGGCGCCGATGGCGCCGAGACGATGCGCTGGCTTCTCGAACGACCGGAGTCGAACGGAAAAATTGGGATGTATGGCTTCTCCTACCAGGGGATGACGCAGCTTCTGGCTGCGGCAGCGGAACCCGATGGCCTCGTCTGCATCGCACCTGGAATGACGGCGCACGATCTATATCATGGCTGGTTCTATCACAATGGAGCATTGCGGCTCGCTTCCACGATGGGCTGGGGTTTGCAGATGCTGAAGGAAGGTGCACGAAGTCTCGGCCTTCGCGAAGCCAGCGAGGCCCTCGAGGAGGCGTGGCTCCGCCTGCGCGAGCAGCCGCTTTCTACACCGTACCGGCAACACCCCGCATTACTGGAGCCGGGCCTGCCGCCGTATGTCTTGAACTGGTTCGACCACAATATCGCGTCGCAGTATTGGTCGAAGATGGATATAAGCCGGTCACTGTTACAAATCAAGGTTCCCGCGCTGCATGTGTCGGGATGGTTCGACACCTACCTCAAGGGGAGCATCGACTGTTTTCTTGCTCTGGTGTCCGGGGCAGGTTCGGAGTTGGCGCGCGCGAATCAGTATTTGATTGCAGGGCCATGGGTCCACATTCCGTGGGGCGATATGGTGGGTGACCAAAGCCTCGGTATGCATGCCTTGCTCGATACCGACGCAATCCTGTTGAGGTGGTTTAACCATTGGTTGAAAGGCTCCGGCGAATTCGAAAATGAGCCGAAGATCCGTCATTTTTCTTTAGGGACTAACCAGTGGCATGAAGCTGAATCGTGGAATTCGGCGTCGATGCTTAACCTTTACCTGCATAGTGAAGAACGCGCTAACTCTCGCAAAGGCACCGGAGTGCTGTCTTCCACGCCGCCCCTTAGTGAAGAGCCGCGCGATCTCTTCGTCTACGACCCTGAAGTGCCAGTCTATGGACCTGGCGGCCCTTCTTCGCTCAGTGGGCCGACGAATCAGGCGGCACTTGAGCTAGGCAATAATCTGCTCGTCTATACAGGGGCCCCGCTGGAAGGGCCACTGCATGTTTTCGGTCATCCGGAAGTGGAGATTTATTGCAGCACCTCCGCGACTTGCGCAGACCTCACGGCGAAATTGGTGCGAGTGACGCCGCACGGCCGTGCGGAGTTCGTGTGCATTGGGATTGCGCGTTCAACTTATTTATTTCCCGCATCGTCCTATTCCGCTGATGAGATCCATTGTTGGCGTTTTGCGCTCGAACCGACGTCCTGTGTGTTTCTTCGCGGCGAATCGATTCGACTCGAGATTGCCGGAAGCGCTTTTCCGTTGTATGACCGCAATCCCTCGACGACGGATGTGCATCCGGGAGTGGCTGATGCGTGGAACTGGAATCGCTCAACGCATTCCGTCCTTCATGAACCGGGGTTTGCATCGGTGCTGCGACTCCCCACAATACCGGCGGTGGTATGACGCGCACTCACGAAGTGCCGCATATTGAGCTGCGCGGCGTGAGTAAAGCGTTCGATGCTGGGCCTCCGGTGCTGCAAGGAATAGACCTCGCGGTGCGGAAAGGCGAATTCGTCAGCATCATTGGTCCTTCAGGTTGCGGCAAATCGACCATCCTGAAGCTGGTGGCGGGTTTGGCGCCTGCGACCTCTGGTACTGTTCTTGTGGACGGGATGACTCCGATCGATGGACGTGAGATTGTCTCGTTCATCTTTCAGGACGCCACCCTACTGCCCTGGCGCACGGTGGCGAAAAATGTTGGCCTCGCTCTCGAGCTCGACCACACGCCGCGGGATACTCGGCCAGCGAGAATCGATGCGCTCCTGGACTTGGTAGGGCTGAAGCATGTGGCGGAATCGTACCCCCGGCAACTTTCCGGCGGAATGAAAATGCGAGTCTCGATTGCTCGGGCGCTGGCCAGCAAGCCGCGGATTCTGCTCATGGATGAACCCTTTGCCGCGCTCGATGAGATGAGCCGCGATCGGCTGAACGAGGAATTGCTGCGGCTGCGGCGGGAACAAAAATGGACTGTTCTTTTTGTAACGCACTCAGTTGCGGAAGCGGTTTACCTTTCCGATCGAATCATTGTGCTTGCCCCTCATCCAGGTCGTATTGCAGACGAAATCGCAGTGGATTTTCAGTCTCCGCGAGATGCCGGCTTGCGATCTGGCGCGGCGATGGATGCTTGCATCGGAATTGTGTCGAGAGCCTTGCGCGGGGCACAGACCTTATGAAGAAATCCGCGATGACCGTTTTGAACGCCCTGCTGGTTTTGGCGTGTCTGGCGCTACTTTGGCAAATACTGATCTGGACTTTTGCCATTCCGAAATTCATGCTGCCGACGCCATTCGCGGTCGCGAAAGCTGCTGTTTCGCGATACAGCTCACTTCTGACGTCGGTATGGATCACCGGTAAAGCAGCGGCCTGCGGTTTGATTGCAAGCGTCCTCGCGGGAATTCTGATTGCCGTGATCTTCGCACAATCGCGTTGGATTCGACGGATGTTTTATCCCTACACGATCCTCTTGCAGACGGTGCCGATCATCGCCATTGCGCCGCTGATCCTGATGTGGGTTGGGCCCGGCATCCTTGCGGTGATGGTCATTGCTTTCATCATCTGTCTTCCAGCCATTATTGCGAATACGACGCAAGGATTGATCTCAGTCGAGCGCAACCTCATCGAACTATTCCTCATGCATAACGCCAAGCCTGCAGAAGTGCTTTGGAAGCTGCGGCTTCCGCATGCAATTCCTTCGCTGTTTACCGGGTTGCGGATCGCCAGCGGAGTCTCGGTGATCGGCGCAATTATTGGAGAACTGTTTGCCGGTTCTACCCGGGTTGGGGAAGGTGGTCTTGGATATGCCATCCAATATGCAAGCTCGCAGCTGGAGACCGACTATCTCTTTGCATTGGTCTTTGCGGCTTCGGCGCTGGGCTTCGCTTTCTTCTTCATCATTATGTTTCTGGAGTGGTATTTCCTGCATAACTGGCATGAGTCGGCGCGGGCGGCGGAGAGCGATTAAGTTAGCTGGCCGGCGAGTTGGCGGGAGAATCGAGGAGTTATGCTGCGATTGGAATCTGCCACTGGATGGTGGCTTACGACACATCCCGATCATGCGCGGCTGGCGGCGGCCTTTGCCGAGCATTGGGGAAATGATTTGTTTGAGCGGCCGGAGCCGCGAGGCCGGGTGCTGCATGGAATAGCCAGTCACGACGATGGCTGGGCGGCACGGGATGCGGTCCCTCAGATCACTCGGCAAGGGAAGCCGAGCGCTTTCTCCGTCGAACTGGTGGGGAAGTATTCGGCGTTTGAGGAGATTGATTTGGTCGACTACCTGGCGGTCCGCGATCGGGCGGTTCGGTTGGTGGCTGAGTCGGACGCCTATGCCGCGTTGTTGATCTCGATGCATACTTACAACCTGCTTACGGAGCGGGCCGATCGTTCAACGATCGCGGCGGAGCAGTTGCCGTTGTTGGATGAATTTCTTCTCGTCCAGAAATCTTTGCAATCGTCGTTGTTATCGAGGATACAGGAAGACCCTGGACTTAATTCGGAAGAAAAATCACTTGTGCGCATTGAAGACCAGTTCAAGTTACTGCAGGCTTGCGATAACTTGTCCTTACTAAGTTGTGTGGACTATGGGAAGCCTGCCACGCTGTTGCACTCTCTCCGATTTGCAAACGGGACTGCAAGTCCGGTTGCGGTCGAGGCCTTGGGAGAGCGGCATTTCCGGCTTAGTCCTTATCCGCTCGATGTCTCGCCCTTGACGGTCGAATTTCCGGCGCGTCATGTGGACGGAAAAATGTTTGGCACGGCGGCGGATTTGCAGCAGGAGTATGCAGCTGCGGAGGTGGCGCCACTTTCGGCGACGATCAGTTCCTAGATGGTAGTTGGGTAAAGGAAAAGCCCGGATAGCGTGATGGCTGTCCGGGCCTTGTTGTAAGTGAACGGGTTAGAAGGTCAGGCGGAGCGACATTTGTATTTGTCGAGGTGCGCTGATGGCATGGGTGGTGATTCCCAGTCCGGTTGGGCAGTTGTAGAAGCTCGAGTTCGTCTGATTGCCTTGCAGCGTGCAACCGGTGGGGAGGGGAGTGGTGCCTACGGTGGGGTATTGATTGTAGTACTGATTTTGCCCGACGTTGTCGCCGGTGACGTCGAAGCTGGTCGTGTTGGTAAGATTGAAGACATCGAAGGTGTACTTGAGGTTGAAGCGCTCGGTGAGTTGCGTGGTCTTAACGAGAGAAGCGTCCGCCCGCCGCTGATAGGCCTGGCGGAAGATGTTGCGTTGCCCGGTGGTGAAGTTGGTTTCATAGGGGTCAGCCTGGCTGTTGTTCGAGCCATCCGGAATGGCACCCCCAAGGTCGCCGGGATTCAGCAGTGGAACCGCAAAGCAATTGGCCTTGAGGAAGGTGTAGTTCTCGTTGACCTGGGTGAACGCGCCGGAGTGGCCGGTTGTGGCGGTTCTTGCGTTGCAACCATTGGCAAGCGGCACAATCGGATTCGTGATGCCGTCATACACGCTGTAATAGATGCTGGCGACGGCACCCGAGTAATCGATGACGCTGAAAGGCTGCCCGCTCTGAATAACGGTGATTCCTTCCAGCGCCCAACCATTGGCTAGTTTTCCTTCGACACTTGATTTCGCGAAGAAGTCGGGTACCTGGTAGACGTAATTGAAATTAACAACGTTGGTGCGGTCGTAGTCGGCGGAGCCATACCCGCTGCGAAGATTGAGCGGGTTGTTGCCGTTGTAGAACAGGCCCATGGCGCTCTGTTCGTCGGTCGCGTGGGAATAGGTGTACGAGAAGCCAACCTGCAGCCCTTTGCTCATCCGCTTTTCCACATGCACTTGCAAGGCGTTATAGGAGGCTACTCCGGCTGCCTTGTAATCGATCGACTCAGCCGCGTACCCAATGTAGGGAACACGCAGATCGACGTTGCCGCCCTCATAGTTGGACAGGTATTGCTGTCCATTGGGCAATGTCTGGAAGTTGAAGTTGTTATCGACAGGGGTGTAACCGTACGTGTAATTCTGACAGGCAAGCCCTGGGCAATTGACGCCGCTGGTAGGCGAGGCCACATAAGGCTGATTGAGCGGGACCGGGATCACTTGGTGGCGGCTTACCGTGCCGACGTAGCCGATATCGATGGCGACGTCATTGCGGGGCTGCCATTGCATATCGAGGGTGTAATTGATCGAATACGGAAGCTTGTTCTTCCGATCATAGACGCCGATGGAGTAGGGTGCCGCATCGTCATTGGTGATGGCGTTTGCGTTGGGAAGGTAGTTTGTGATGTCGGTCGCCTTACCGGTCGGTGCGGGGCCCAGCGTACTGCCCCAGGGGTTGTTGAGATTGGCTACGTTCAGCGCGCAGGTTGGGATATAACCGTTGTAGAAAATCGACGGTGCGCAGGTTTGCGCATTCACGAACGGTGGAGACTGGCTGACGCCAAACGGGCCGCCGGTGACCGACCCGATTGCGTAGCCGGGAGAGAAGTAGGTGTAAAGTTCGCCGCGATCGTAGTAAAAACCAGTGCCGCCCCGGAAGACGACCTTGCCGTCATTCTGCGAAGGCGTCCAGGCAAAACCAAGCCGTGGCCCAATGCCCCATTGACGCCCGGTGAGCGTCGTATTGCTTACGCCCTTGGTGCCCTGGGCGTTGTTGCCGGCGATAATGAAGCCGTTGTTCGTGATGGTGTCCGAGGTTGAGCTATAGCTGTATAGGGATGGGTCGAAGTTGAAAACGCGCCCATATTTCTCCGAGAGTGCGCCGTTCCAATCGTAGCGAATGCCAGCGGTGATGGTTAAGTTAGAACGGAGGAGGTACTTGTCCTGCAGGAAGAACCCGGTTTGCGGGGCGCGGTAATAACGATTGGCGTTGCCCTGAAGATAGGTGGTGACCCGATAGTCGTCGTTGGTGGTCACAAATCCCTGCACGAACTGGCCAAAGTCGGCTGTCGCTACGGTACCGCTGCCGGTGCGGAGGTCGCGGGCGTTCAGTTGGGTATATTCATAACTCCCGCCGAAATTGACAGTGTGTTTTCCGAGCGACCAGATGGCGTTTGCGGAAGGCATCCAGCGGTTCTGGAAGACGCCGGTCAAGGACGCCTGGGCATTGGGATCGAGGCCAATACTGGTTACTGGATTGGTTGCGCCTTGTGGCTTGTTGGATCCCAGCGGGTCGATGATGGCGATACCGGGAAAGTAGGAAGAGCCAAACTCATTGATACCCGCATCCTGCGCTGTTATCGCCTGAGAGTTAGTGCTATAGATCTTTTCGCGGATGAACCCGAAGGTTTCCTGAGTACTCAGGTTTGATTTGAGAATGTATGTATTGGTGATCGAGCCGGTCTGCGCTCCTGTATCGAGGTGTTGGCTGAAGCCCGGCACGCTGGAATAGGCGAACGGCGCGATAGTTGGATCGTGCTGGTAGTAATACTTCAGGGCCACCGTGTCTTTCTGTGAGGCAATCCAGTCGATGTCGCCGACCCCTTGATCGGCGGTGAAGTAGGCCGTGCCAGGAACAAATGCATTGTCGTAATGCTGGGCCGTCAGCGACACACCGTCATCATTGGGAACGAGCCACTTGCCGGGTTGGCCGGGCAGCGACGGCAGGTTCAGGAGGTAGAGGGCGGTCGGATTGATGGTGATGTCGGTACCAGTTCCCCAGCCATTATTGGCGACCGTGGCCAGTCCCCCGGCGGAACGGTCGTCGCTGAGTCCGACGGGCACGCTGAAGAAGGACGAGCCGATCTCCTGGTCGGATGTATGAAGGTGCTGATAGGAGACAAAGCCGAAGAGCTTGTCTTTGATGATCGCTCCACCAAAGGTGCCCCCCGCAGTGTAGCGATGCAATTGAGGGACCTTCATGGTGTCGGGGATGTTGGGATCCTGGTTGTAGAAGAACGGCGCGGCATTGAGCCAGTCCGTTCCGCGATGAAGGTAAGCGGTGCCATGATACTGGTTGGCGCCCGACGCGGTGCTCATGTCGATATGCGCGCCGCTGCTCGATCCCTGCTGGGCGTCATACATCGATGCGTTCACGCGGACTTCCGACAGCGTCTCAGGCGCGGGGCTCGGGATGGCATTGCCAATCGAGAGATAGATGGAGGCGCTGCTTTGGATGACTCCGCCGGCATGGGTCGTGCCGTTCCCGGTGCTGTTGATGATGCGCGCCGATGCCACCTGGCTGGTGCTCTTGCCGTTGAAAAGATTGCTGGAGTCGACGCCGTTCAGCAGGAAGCTGTTGCTGGTGTCGCGCTGGCCGTTGGCCCAGATAGGTGCGTTGCCGAGACCGCTGTTGGCGCCGGTGCCGCCCCCGAGTTCGGCGTTAACGCCAGGCGAAAGAATGGCGAGGCCAGTGAAGCTGCCGGTTGCGAGCGGGATCGCATCGATCTGCGCTTTGTCCATCACGTAACCGTTGGTGGTGTCTGTGGAGTTCATCAGCGGTGCGCCGCCATCGACTTCGATCGATGTGCTAACCTCACCCACTTTCAGACCCGTATTGACGGTCGAGGTGCGGTCGGCCTGGACGAGGATCCCGGGGTTGTTCTGGCTATCGAAGCCGTCATGGGTAAAGGTCAGGGTGTAAGTGCCGATCGGCAAATTGACAAATTCATAGGCACCGCTGGCGTTCGTAGTTGCGGTTCGGGTGAGGTGGGTGGATCCTTCCACAGCGGTCACTTTTGTGTCCGGTATGGTGCCGCCGCTGGCGTCAGTGACTGTACCTGCAATGCTACCGAGAGTTTGTTGAGAAATCGCTGGTAGAGAACAACAAGTCAAACCGAAAAAGAGCAGTGCCAGAGCCTGAATATAAGCCTTTTTGAAATATGGATACATGATTCCTGGGCCTCCGTTGGGTGAAAGAAGCTGGGAAAAGTAGTCGGCCAGTCGCCTGGCCGGTGTCAATAGGGCACTGCGGTAAAGCGGTGAGAACGCCTGCTTATATTCGAGGCCCACAACCGGGGCCAAATTGCTGGGAGTGGCTTGAGCATAACGCAAGTTCGGCCCGAGCCATAGGAAAAAATTTATGGAATCTTCATCGTTCGCCAGATTCAGATAACGGACGATTGTCGATTCTTGAGCTGAACAACAATAGCCAGCGTGGATTCAAGCAGCTGCTGGTTACGACAGGAAAGAAACATGCGCGGCGACCACGCGCCAGCCTTCCGCCAGCCGCGCCCAGGTTTGGCTTTGACGACCGTGCTGCGCCTTTCCGTCTTTCTCGCGCTCGAACTCCAGGTGCACGCAACCGAAGTCCTTGCCGAATGTGGTCACTTCGAGACGGTTGATTTTTCTGGCGAGATTTACCGGGGAACGGGCTTGGCGGAAGGCCTCGATCTCTTCGATGCCGTGGAGGTTTTCGGTAGCGCCGAAGCGGACGACATAGGGCGACGCCCAGAAGAGACGCTGCATGGTGTCGATGTCGTTGCCGACGAGCGCGGCTTCGTATTGCGGATAGATGGCCGTGAGTTCGGCGACGGTATCGGGATCGTTGATGAGCATGGGTCGGGAATGGTCAGAAGAGTTTGATTCCTGGGAGCACCGATTTGGGTAGCGCGGCAGTGACGGTGATCATGGGTTCGTTGACAACCTGGCTGAGGCAGAGATTCATGGCGACGCTGCAGAGCAGGTAGGCGTGGATCTCGGAGAAGCTGGAGTGGGCGGCGAGGAGGTCGATCATGCGATTGGTTGCGGCTTTGGCGGCTTCCATGGCGTCGGGGTGGGACTCGACGACGATCCATGAGGGGCCGGCGGTTGGCAGTTCGCAGGATTCGATTAACGGCGCCGGGAGGGCGCGGTTTTTGTGCAGGTTAAAGCGCAGGGTCGCGCTGGCGGGACACTCGATGCCGTTGATGCAGACTTCGCCATCGCCCTGGGCGGCGTGGGCGTCACCGGCGGAAAAGAGTGTGCCGGGATTGAGCACGGGAAGATAGAGAGTGGCGCCGGAGGACAGTTCACGGACATCCATATTGCCGCCGAAGACGCCGGGGGGGCGAGTACGGAATTCGCCGGATTCGGCTGGCGCCACGCCCATGACTCCGCAGAAGGGGCGCAGCGGGACGACGGCCGGGGCGAGGGAGCGGGTGAGGTCGCCGACGAGTTCCCAATGAAACAGGGAGGGCTGATGGAACCGATCTTTCAAGAAACCGAGGCCGGGGATGGTGCTCGACCAACCCCAGCCGTGATGCGCGACTTCGAGGACTTCGATGGCGAGGGTGTCGCCTGCCTCTGCGCCGTGGATTGCGATGGGGCCGGTAAGGGCGTGAATGAGGCCGCGATCGATGGCGAGGAAATCCTCGACGGTTGAGCCGGGGCGCACCTGGCCGCCGCTGGAGTCGACGCACTCCATATGTACAGTGTCGCCGGATGCGATCGTGAGCCGAGGCTCAAGTGCGTTGTTCCATCGTGAATGGGTAGGCTCGGCGGAGAGCGTGTGTTCGGCCATAACTAATCGCTGACGGCAACGAGCATTTGAAGTTCGACGAGGGCATTGGCCGGCAGGCCGCTAACGCCAATGGCAGCGCGCACATGACGGCCGGCCTCGCCAAAGACGGAGACTAGCAGGTCCGAGGCTCCATTGATGACCTTGGGAGAATCGGAGAATTGCGGGATGGAGTTGACGTAGCCGTTCACGCTGACGATTTCCACGACGGGGTCGAGCGAGCCGAGTTCGCGACGGATGACGGCGAGTTGGGTGAGGGCGCAATTGCGGGCGGCCTGGTAGCCTTCGTCGATGGTGCGGTCGAGGCCGACGGTGCCTTGAATCACTCCCTGGGCATCGGTTGAGATAACTCCCGCAAGATACAACAGCGAGCCGATGCGCTTGGCGGGAAGATAGTTTCCGCCCTCGGCGGGCAGCTCGGGCAGTACCAGGCCGAGATTGTATAGTCTCTTCTCCAATTCCATTGGGTTGAATGTAGCACGGGTTCTTGTTCGCGACGCTCTTACAAAAGCGATGGGCAAGTTTTTTACTGGACACCGCGATGCCGCGCGATAGGATTGGCGCATGCTTCGATTTCTGCCGATGTTCGCCGTGCTTTGCCTGATGGCGGTGTCGGTACCGTGTGCTCTTCCAGGTCAGGGAACGGTATCGAAGAACAATCTGCATTCCTGGCGGCAAGCTGACACCGATCTTGAGATAGGCGGCGAACTTGCCGGTCTCCCCCCGGGCAGTTCCCGGTATGTCTCTTATAACGATCTGCTGAAGCTGCCGCAGGTGAGTTATTCCGTTTCCGACG
>Ga0302324_100014703_pt1 | contig 15755 bp, 13 predicted proteins | sample Palsa_T0_1_FD_201949 | JGI IMG/M metagenome (GOLD analysis project Ga0302324, IMG submission 201949) | Peat permafrost microbial communities from Stordalen Mire near Abisko, Sweden - Palsa_T0_1 | ecosystem: Environmental > Terrestrial > Soil > Palsa > Peat permafrost | place: Sweden: Abisko...
CAATTACTACACCTATAGGAATCAAGTGCAGGCTGGGGGCACCCGCAACAAAATCGACTACTATGGGGCCTTTTCGCGACTGAACAGCGCCAACGACATTGCCATGAGCGCGTACCACAACGTTGCCTCAAGCTTGAACCTGGGCTGGTCGCCTACCTCCACGACCCAGATTCGCGCGACCGCGCGCAACACCACAGCCGCCATCGGACTTCCTGGAGCCTACGACTTCTACCTGGTTCCCAATGACGGCAAACAGTCCGACCAGAACCTATATGTCAGCACGTTAATCGACAATCAGACCTCTGATAACTGGCATAACATGGTCCGCTATGGCCTGGCGAGAAAGCGGGAGCAGACCGCCCAGTGGTATGCAGCGGGAATTCCGATCACTACCATTCAGTTCGGATTTCCGACCCTCAATTACTACGGACAAAATGTCTTGATCCAGGGAGCCAACGGATACGCGGTGACGGGCCAGGCGCAACTCAACTCCGGCTTCGGCACCTACCCCAACGCCTCCGACTCTGCCTCCAACCACGACCAGCTGTATGCTCAAACCGACTACAGACTGACCCCTCATCTAACCATGCTGGGCGGATTTCGCTTTGAAGACGAGCGCGGCTCAAGCAATTACCCAACCTACGGGATCAGCCAGTCGCTGGAACGGCCAAACTACGACTATACCGCGCAATTGGCAGGCGACTTCAAGAACCGCTTCTTCTACCAGATAGGCGGCGGAGTACAAAAGAACCATGTCTACGGGGTTCAAGGCACCCCGCGGGGGTCGGCGACTTACTATCTGCAACGCCCTGGCGCCGGCTTTCTGCACGGTACGAAATTGAACTTCAACTTTGCCAAAGGTGTGAAGGAGCCGTCGCTGACGGAACAATTCAACTCCCTCTATGACACGCTGCTGAGCCAACCCGGCGGCGAGCAGGCGATCCAGCAAGACAATATTTCTCAGATCGGCGCTGAACGCACCCGCACTTATGATGGCGGCGTGGAGCAAAGCCTGTTGAACGAGAAGATGCTGATTCGCGCGACCTATTTCCACAATGAATTCAGCAATCAGATCGAATTCATCGACCCTTACGCCATACCGCAGCTACTGCCGGCGCTGAGTCCAGCCGAGCAGCAAGCGCTGATCGCTACGCTGAACAACACCGGGGGCGCGTATGCGAATTCGCTCAGCTTCAGTGCCCAGGGCTTCGAATCGGAGGTACAGTACCAGCCGATTTCACACCTCTTTGTGCGCGGCGGCTACACTTACCTCGATAGCAAGGTGCAGAAGTCCTTCTCGTCGGACGCATTGAGCCCAAGTTTCAACACTGGCTTACCCGGAGGCGCACCGCCTTCGTTCTCCACCATCCCCATCGGCTCGATATCGCCACTAGTGGGAGCACGCCCCTTCCGGCGGCCGCCTCACACCGGTTTCCTGACGGTTACTTATACTCATTCGAATTTCACGACTACCCTTACCAGCGCCTATGCCTGCCGCAGCGACGATAGCACCTTCCTTGGAGGCTACGATTTCGCAGCCGGCAATTCCCTGCTCCTGCCCAATAGGAATCTGGACTATAGCTATGAGAAGGTCAACCTGGGCGTTAGCTACAAGATCAACTCCTGGCTCGGCTTCTATACCCAGACTACCAACCTATTCAACCAAAGCCATATCGCCCCGATAGGTTACCCCTCCCTCCCATTAACCGTGCAAGCCGGCGTGAAGGTGGCAGTGGGCGGCCACTCAGCCAAGTAGCCGTCCAATTGCGGGCCGATGAAGCGCTCTAGATTCTAGATTCTAGAAGAGCGGCTTGATCTTCGAGAATACTTGGCTGACAGCGGTTGTGTTCGCCGAATGGCAATCCAGGCAATTCAGACCTCCGCCGCTGCTGAGCGTGCCGGCTCCCTGAACGTAGGTCTCCAGCGTCGTATTCATCAACTGACTGGTGCCTACTTCGTTCCCGTTCGGGAACGGATTGGTGGGAGATTCACCATTCTCGGTCCAGGTCGCCCCGGTCATCCCGTAGTTATTGCGCAAGTCGCCGGCCGGCAACATTCCGCTAATGCTGTTGTCGATCTCCCGCAATAAGACTGACCGCCTTCAACGCGCAACCGCCGGATTTACAACCAGCGCCCTTGATGGATATGGACTTCGCTGTCATTTTCCAGCTCGTCCGACGCCGTATACCTGATATCCGGTGGATTGTTCATCGGCTCGCGTCTTTGCTCCACGCTTCCTTCAGACACCGCCTGGCGACGACGCCCTTGCGCTTCGCTATCACTTCTCCTCCATCAGGATGTGAAGAGGACTTACACCTCCAAGCTGTCAATCATGCACGGCGTACGAAAAAAGCCCCCGCATCGCTGCGAGGGCTTCTTCTTTTGCTTTTGCGCCGAAGGTACGTACCACTTGGACGCGAAGTTCTAGTACATGCCGTCCATCCCGCCGCCGTGACCGCCACCGGAGTGAGGCGCTTCCTTCTTCTCCGGAATCTCCGAGACCATCGCTTCGGTCGTCAGCATGAGGCCGGCGATCGAGGCTGCGTTCTGCAGAGCGGTACGGGCAACTTTGGTGGGGTCGATGACCCCAGCCGCAACCAGGTCCTCGAACTTGTCGGTCGCTGCGTTGTAGCCGTAGTTGTCGTTCTTGCTCTCGTGGATCTTGCCCACGATCACAGCACCCTCGACGCCCGCGTTGCCAACGATCTGACGAAGCGGCTCTTCGATGGCGCGGCGAACGATCTGGGCGCCGATCTTCTCGTCGCCTTCGAGCGTGGCGATAAGCGCATCGACTTCCTTCGACGAGCGGACCAGCGCCACCCCACCGCCAGCAACGATGCCTTCTTCAACGGCAGCGCGGGTGGCGTGCATGGCGTCTTCGACGCGGGCCTTCTTTTCCTTCATCTCGGTCTCAGTAGCCGCACCGACCTTGATGACGGCAACGCCCCCAACCAGCTTGGCAAGACGCTCCTGCAGCTTCTCCCGATCGTAATCGGAGGTGGTCTTGTCGATCTGGTTGCGAATCTCCTTGACGCGGCCTTCGATCGCCTTGGATTCGCCTTTGCCCTCGATGATGGTGGTGTTGTCCTTGTCGATGGTCACGCGCTTCGCACGGCCCAGGTCCTCGATCTTTACATTCTCAAGCTTAATGCCGAGATCCTCGGTGATGGCCTTGCCACCGGTCAGCTTGGCGATGTCCTCGAGCATCGCCTTGCGGCGATCTCCGAAGCCAGGGGCCTTGACGGCAGCGACGTTCAGCGTGCCGCGAAGCTTGTTTACCACCAGGGTCGCGAGCGCCTCGCCGTCAACGTCCTCGGCGATGATCACCAGCGGCTTCGAATTGCGAGCAACCTGCTCGAGCAGGGGCAACAGGTCCTTCATCGAGCTGATCTTCTTCTCATGGATCAGGATGTATGGCTCTTCGAGCGAAGCTTCCATACGATCGGGATCGGTGACGAAATAGGGGCTCAGATAGCCGCGATCGAACTGCATGCCTTCGACAACTTCCAGCAGCGTCTCCAGGGTCTTCGACTCTTCAACGGTGATGACGCCGTCCTTGCCGACCTTCTTCATCGCCTCGGCAATAATGTTGCCGATGGTCGCATCCGAGTTAGCGGAGATCGTGCCCACCTGGGCAATCATCTCGCCGGTCACCGGCTTGGAGAAGCGCGACAGCGCTCCGCCAGTAACCACGCCCTGCTCGTCGCGGGTGCCGACGATAGCGATAACTGCCTTGTCGATGCCGCGCTTGAGCGCCATCGGGTTGGCGCCAGCGGCGACGGTCTTGACGCCTTCGCGGTAGATCGCCTGGGCCAGAACGGTCGCGGTGGTGGTGCCGTCGCCGGCAACGTCGGAGGTCTTCGATGCCACTTCGCGAACCATCTGCGCGCCCATATTCTCGAGCGCGTTCGCGAGCTCAATTTCCTTGGCTACGGTGACGCCGTCCTTGGTGATCGTCGGCGAACCGAATTTCTTCTCGATAACCACGTTGCGCCCCTTCGGTCCAAGGGTCACCTTGACCGCGTCGGCCAGGATGTTCACGCCGCGCAGAATCGCCTGACGAGAATCTTCTCCATGCAGAATTTGCTTTGCCATTGCTTAAATCTCCTAAGTTACTCAAATCACGAATTTGGGTGCCCCGTTCAAGCCTTCCTTCGGCTTGAGTGGGATTCACATAGTTGCCACGTAAAACTGAAACGCCTCCCTGAAGGAGGCGATGACTACGACTTGAGAATGCCGAGGACTTCTTCCTCACGCATGATCAGGAACTCTTCGCCATCGATCTTGATCTCGGTGCCGGAGTACTTTCCAAAAAGAATCCGGTCCTTCGCTTTGACGTCCAGCGGGAAAACCTTGCCTTCGTCGTTCGACTTGCCCTTGCCTACGGCGATTACTTCGCCTTCCTGCGGCTTTTCTTTGGCCGAGTCGGGGATGATGATGCCTCCACGGACGGTTTCGCCCTCTTCCACGCGCCGAACCAGAATCCGGTCGTGAAGAGGAGTGAAGGTAGTTGCTACGGTAGCTGTTGCCATTTCGTTGCTTCTCCTTGCGCAGCGAGCGTTCTGCTCGCGGCTGTTGTACTGAACTATGTTGATGAAAAGCTGATATTGTTCAAAGAGATGAGAGCGGCTGCCGATCGTTCAAGCCAACTTCAACGCCTATTAGCAGTGTCGCCCTTCGATTGCTAATGTAGGCCAATCCTGAGGGCCTTGTCAAGCGCCTGCCGCGACATGTGAGTCAACTCCACTCATAAATTGTGGAGGCTGCATCTTAATTGATCTCTATTGTGGTTTTCTTGGGCCCTGAGCTGCAACCCGGCCTCATCCAGAGCCTCTGCTCAAGCACCGGGACAGCCCGATTCCGTGCAACCTTGCCAACTCTCGACGGCTGTGCTCGGAAAGATCGGCCGCGGAGATAGCGGGTGCTGAATTAGCGCCCGCTGCGCGGGCTTTGAGGGCCTGACGAAGCAAGTACTCCGTCGAGGGTCAACGGTCTTCCCCGATTCGCTGCTCGTTCGCAAATCCCCCAGCTATAGAGTGGAATCTTCAGTAGCGTACTATGCTCGAGGTGTGGTGTGATGACGATCAGCCATCAGGCCAGCTTGGATACAACATGAATAAGAGAGAATTTTTGAAAACCTCCGGCGCATTCCTGACCAGCAGCTTGTTCCCCGGCCTTACTCCGGCCGAGACGCAGACCGCCGCAGCGCCCCTGCCAGCCCATCGCACCAACTGGGCGGGAAACCTCACCTACCACACCGACAACCTGCTCACTCCTAAGACCATTGCGGAAACCCAGCAGATAGTGAAGGCTACCCCCAAACTCCGCGCGCTCGGCAGCCGCCACTGCTTCAATACCATTGCCGACAGCACCGCGGCTCAGATATCGCTCGCCGCGCTCGACGCGATGGTCCTCGACCCGGATGCGAAGACGGTCACCATCGGCGCTGGCGTCCGCTACGGCATCCTCGCCCCTTACATCGACAGGCAAGGATATGCCCTCCACAACCTTGCATCCCTGCCTCACATCACCGCAGTGGGAGCCTGCGCCACCGCAACCCACGGCTCGGGCGAGAAGAACGGCAACCTCTCGACCGCCGCCTCCGCCATGGAGATCGTTACCGCCGACGGGCAGATCGTCCATCTCTCTCGTGCCAAAGACGGGGAGCTCTTCAAAGCAGCAGTGGTCCACCTCGGATCGCTGGGCGTTGTCACCAGCATCACTCTTGACGTCGAGCCCACGTTTCAGGTGCGGCAGGTGGTCTATGAGAATCTCTCGATGGACCAGCTCGAGCACAACCTCGACACCATTATGGGCAGTGGCTACAGCGTCAGCTTCTTCACCGACTGGCGAAACCATCGTATTTCTCAGGTCTGGATCAAGCAGAAAGCTGAAATCCCTGACGGCCAGGCCGCGGTCTTCAAGATCCCGGCCGAGTTCTACGGCGCGACTGCCGCCACCGAGAAGCTCCATCCCATCCACGGCCATGACCCGACGCCCTGCACCGAGCAGATGGGCATCCCTGGCCCCTGGTACGAACGCCTGCCCCACTTCCGCATGAACTTCACGCCGTCAAGTGGCGCGGAGATCCAAACCGAATACTTCGTCCCCCGCTCCCGAGGCTACGAAGCCATCCTGGCTGTCGAACGGCTCAAGGACAGGATCACTCCCCACCTGTTCATTACCGAGATTCGCTGCATCGCCGCCGACGATCTGCTCATGAGCCCCGCCTATCATCAGGACTCGATGGCCATCCACTTTACCTGGAAGCCAGAGTCCGATGAGATCCACAAAATTCTCCCGCTGATTGAGGAAAAGCTCGCTCCCTTCAACGCAAGGCCGCACTGGGGCAAAGTCTTCACACTGCCGCCCTCGCGTCTGGCGGAGGTGTACGGAAACATGCCACGGTTCCGCGAACTCCTGCACCAATACGACCCACCAGGAAAATTTCGCAATCAGTTCATCGACACCAATATCTTTGGCGCTTAAGCCGCTCCGTCTTGCCAACCATTGAGAGCAAAAGAGAGCCTCCCCGGACTCCGGCCTCAAGGAGCAAAGGTCGGCTCTCAGCAGGTTTTCCTGCTATTCTCACCCGCTCACACACAACGCTGTCGTCAGCGCCGGCAGCGTAGGGGTGCCCGTTTGCGAAGTCAACGTCGACTCGTGCGTGATCGGGTCTGCCGAGGCAACCTGTACTGGATGCGACTGCAGCGTCATAGCCTGCAGCACGCTTTGAAGGCTACATCTTGCAACCAGTCCGGGCGAATTCACGGCAGCGCGACAACTGGGCGTAGGATACTTGGCAGAATGATTTACCCCATCTGCATCGCAATACTCATCGCGGCCATCGTCCTGTTTTTCGCATTGGCCCGCGGACACTTCATTCAGTTCGGCGACGCGCAGCGATTGCTTCGACTCATCGCGGCACTCCCTTTGCTGATATCGGGAGTGGCTCTCCATTTCCTGCATGCCAGTTCCGCGGCGGCCATGATCCCCCCTGTCTTTCCCGCTCCGCGATTTCTGGTTCTATTTACAGGGGTCCTGGAGATTCTCGGCGCGACCGGGCTTTTCGTTCTGGCCGCACGCCGAAGCACCGCGCTCTGGGTCGCCATCCTGATGGTCGCCATTTTCCCGGCGAACATCTATGCCGCCGGTCAAAACATCGCCGGACTTCAAATGCCCAGCGTGCCGGTGAGGCTCACGATGCAGGTAATTTATATCTGGTTGGTGTTGCTCGCCGGCTATGGCCTGCCGGCCCGGAGCAAGCGCATAACGCCTTAGGCCAGCGACTACTCTTCCCGCAAAACCTGCAGCGGCTTCTGCCCCAGAATTCGCGCGCTGGCCACCCATCCGGTCGCGGTCGCCAGCACCGCACTCGAAACCAGCGCAATCAGCCCCGCAAGCCAGTCCAGATGGAATGTCACATCCAGTCGATGCAGCAGCACGCGGGTCAACAGATTGGCAAAGATCACGCCCACTGCGCCCGAGAGCAGTCCCAGAACAATGAACTCTACGCTGAAGACGGTCGCAATGCGCCCCCGCGTCGCGCCAATCGTCTTGAGCACGACCACTTCGCGAATTCGCCGATAGCGCGTGCTGGCCACGCTCGAAGCCAGAATCACGATTCCCGACAGCATCGAAAACGCCGCCAGGAATCGCACCACCTGGGTAATCTGCCCAATGAAACCCTGAAGGGTGTCGAGAATATCGGCAATATTGATCACGGTGACGGTTGGATAGGCGGCAAAGAGGGCCCGCTGCATCGCCGCGATCTGCGGACCATCCACGTGCGCCGCTCCGTACCAGATCACCGGCATTCCCTGGAGCGCCTTTTGTGGCAAAATAAACTCGCTGCGCCCATACACATGTTGCCCGTCGTTTCTGTAAATGGCCGCGACCGTGGTCTTGATCAGCTGGTCGTCGGAGTCGAAATCAACCTCCGAGCCAACCTGCAAGTGCAGCCGCGCCGCCACATGATCGGCCACGGCCAATCCGGTCGTACTACCAACTGTCCACCAATGCCCGGAGAGCATCTTTGCGCCCGTCGGCAGCTCGTCCGACCAGGTCAGCGAAACCGCCTGCAGCAGCCGTTTGGGATAGTTCTTCACCCTCAGCTTCTCGACCGGAACCCTGTCGATCGACTCAATCCGCCCTGAAACCACCGGCAGGGCCTCCATCTGGCCCTGCACGCCGGATTGTCTGTCGAGCAGGTCGCGAACGCCTTGCAACTCCGAGGTCGCCATGTCGATCAGGAAGACGTTCGGAGTATCGGGCTTTGCCCCTTCCTTCATCTCCGAAAGCACCGACTTCTGCATCAGAAAGACAACCAGAATCAACATCACCCCGGTACCCAGCGCCGCCAGTACCGCCGAAGATTGATTTCCCGGGCGATACAGATTCGCCAGTGCATGACGCACCGCCGAAGGCAGATGTAGCCGAGTCTTATTCAGAAACGCCCGCAGTCCGCGCAAGGTCAGCGCGGACAGGCCGAGCGTGAAGAGCAGCAGCGCGCACAAAGCGGCGCCAAACCACCCCCCGACCTGAAGCGAATCTGTCAACGCCGCGGCGATTCCGCCAAGGCCAAGCACGATGAGCAGCGAAGCAATCAACTGCACCTTATTGTCGCGAAGCTTGTGCGCCAGGGAAATCGCCCTCTCCCCACTTCCATCTTCAACCGCGCGCCGCAGCACCAGATTGGGCCGAACCTTTCGCACATCCAACAGAGGAGGTAAACAAAACAGCAGGGTCGTCAGAATTCCCGTTCCCAGACCCGCGAAGACCGACCGCATCGGCAGTTGCAAGTGGGCATGAACCGGCAATAACCTGCCCAAAACTATGGGAAATACCCATTCCACCCCCGCGCCCAGAAACACTCCCAGCAAGCCGCCGGCCAATCCGAGGAACAGCGTCTGCAGCAGATAAATTCGTAGAATGTCGGAGGAACGCGCTCCAATAGACTTCATAATCGCCAGAATGTCGATCCGCTGCTGCAGATGCGCCCGCATCGCCATCGCCACACCCACCGCGCCCAATACCATCGCGACCAGGCAAATCAGGCTCAGCATTCCGGTCGCTCGGTCGAGACCTTCGGTAAGCGCCGGACTGGTTTCGCGAAAATCGGTGACTTGGGCTTCGGGCAGGATCTTCTCCAGTTGCGCCCGCACCTTCGCGATGCTGCCGCTCTGCGGAGTCAGCTTGAAGAGGAACCGTTCCCCCGAGCGGCTTCCTGGCTGCAGCAACCCGCTCTTCTCAAGCCCCCCGCGCGAGATTAGCACCCGAGGCCCGAGGCCCATCGTCGAGCTCATTCGGTCCGGCTCTTTCGTGACCACCGCCGCAATGCGAAAGGTCTGCGCACCGATCTTGAGCCGGTCGCCAATCTTTGAATGCAGTCGAACCAAGAGGTCGTCGCCCACTACTGCGGTCGAATCGGTGAGAAGACCCTTCAAGTCGGTAGTCTGTACACCGGATGCGACCTGAAGCAGCACTGACCCATAGAAAGGCCATTCTGCCGGATTCACCGCCTTGAGCGATACCAGCAACGGCACCGGATCGCCGGGCGCCGAAACCATCGAGACCGTCTCGGTAATCCAGGTGCGCTGAACTCCAGAGGCTGCCAGTGCGTCCAGCTGCCTGGCTTCCTGTGGTGTCGGCTGACGGAACATTCGAGCGGAAAGATCGGCAGCCATGATCGTGCGCGCCTCAGCAAGGATTGTCTTCTGAAAAGACTCACTAAAGCCGCGAACGCCGATCAGCGCAGCCACGCCAATCGCGACCGACAGGATCACAAAGGAAAATTTGGTTTTCGAAGCGCGCAGCTCCCGCCATGCAATGGTCGCCGCAGTTTTGAAGGGAAGGGCGTGAGACGGGTGGAGATACCAATATCCCGTCTTTCCCGCGGCGAGATGTCCCATGCCAGGAGCAGATTCGCTCATAAAGCACCCTGCAACTCATCTTCAAGCGACCCAGCGGTCCGCAGTTCATCGGCCACCACTAAGCCATCGCGCAGAACAATCGTCCGGTCGGCCATTGCCGCCAGCTGCTTGTCATGGGTCACCAGCACCAGGGTCGCGCCCGCCTCCCGGTTACGAGTGGTTAACAAATCCAGCACATGCTGTCCGTTAACCGAATCGAGATTGCCGGTCGGCTCATCGGCCAGCACGATGGGAGGCTCCAGAACAAACGCGCGGGCCAGCGCGACTCGCTGCTGCTCGCCGCCTGACAGTTGCACCGGATAATGATGCATCCGGTCGCTCAGCCCAACTGACTCCAGCAACGCCCGCGCGCGCGACTTGCCATCGCCCTTTCCATTTAAGTCGTAGGGGAGCAGGACGTTCTCGAATGCCGTCAGGGTGGGAATGAGTTGATATGACTGAAAAACAAAGCCGATTTTCCGTCCGCGCACCTGCGCCAGCGCGTCCTCCTCCATATTGCTGATCGGAATGCCGTCGAGCAGCACTTCTCCTTCGCTCGGAGCATCGAGGCCAGCCAGCAGCCCCAGCAGCGTACTCTTGCCGCTGCCCGAGGCTCCCATAATGGCCGCGAACTGCCCTGCGGGAATCTTGAGATCGATTCCCTTCAGGATGTCGACCGTTCGGCTGCCGTTCTTAATAGACTTCTTCAAGCCTCGAACTTCAATCATCTATTTGTTTCCCGTCCATCTCCCATTGCCCACGCTTTGTTACAGTGAGCTTGTGAACCGCCGCTGTTTCTTCCTTCTGCTCCTCGTTCTCGCCGGATGCCACTCCAGCCCCCCGCCGACCGCCGCTCGCGAAGAAGCCGACCGGGCTCCCGACACCGGGGAAGTGGCAACTTTGGCAGTCGACCCCAGCGACAGCCGTCCGGTGATCGTTGCCTTCGGAGACTCGCTTACCGCTGGCCTCGGAACCCCCAGGGGCGAAAGTTACCCCGACTACCTGCAGCGCGACCTCGACCAGTTGGGCTACCACTACAGAGTCGCGAACCTGGGCATAAGTGGCAACACTACCAAAGACGGCGTAGACCGCCTGAAAGACGTTCTCGCGTTAAATCCAAAGCTCGTCATCGTGGCATTCGGCGGAAACGACGGTCTCCGCGGCCTGCCCATCGAGGCCTCTCGCAAGAATCTCGACCAGATTCTCTCCACGTTGATCGCCTCCGGCGCCAAGGTCGTGATCGGTGGGATCACCCTCCCGCCCAATTTCGGCCCCGATTACATTCGCGGGTTCAATGAAACCTACGCGCTGTTGGCACAAAAGTTCCACGTCCCGCTGCTTCCTTTTATGCTGATCAAAGTCTACGGCACGCCCGGAGGCATGCAGGAAGACGGCATGCACGCGACAGCGCAGGGAAATCAACAGGTTGCACAGAATTTGCTGCCAATGGTGACCCCGCTGCTCAACAAATAGCGGCAGGATTGGGCTCGGATGCCCGGCACTTAGGGAGAACGTGCGGTTTAGCCAATGACCACCATCGGCTGGAACAACGTTCCAGCGATACGCTTCCCAATGGCCACCAACTCCCGCTGGCTCTGAAAGATCTTCACCAAAGGCGCCAAAGAAAACTCCGGCAGATTCACCGCCACCCCGTTGCGCACCATTCCCGCCGTGACTAGGTCGGCGGTCACCGAAGGCAGCGCTGGCAAGAGCGTCCGCGGATGAGGCAGCCTTTCTTCCAGACTCCCATCTGCGGCATAGCCGGCGACCGCATCGAGCGTTAACGCGTCTTCTAACCTAAAGGGTCCGGCGGCCGTTCGCCGTAAGCTCGCCAAATGCGCGCCGCAGCCCAACCGTTGCCCCAGATCGTGGGCAACCGACCGAACGTACCCGCCGGCGGAAACGCGAATCGAAAATTCAGCCAGCTCTCCCGTGCAGTTTTCGATGGTGAATTCATGAATCATGATCCGGGCGGGCTTCAGCGGAACCGCCTTCCCGGCGCGCGCCAGCTTATGCGAGGCTACGCCAGCCACTTTTTTCGCCGAAAAGACCGGCGGAGTTTGCTCCATCGCGCCCGAAAATCTACTAGCGGCCCGGCGAACTTCTTCCAGAGTCAGAGCCACCCGGCGAGGCTCGCTGGTCGCCACGCCTTCAGCATCGTAGGTGTCGGTAGAGAAACCAAACCGGATCGTGCCGGCGTATGACTTATCCGCCGAACCGAAGAATTGCGCCAGCCGTGTGTACTTTCCTAACAGCAGCGGAAGCACTCCGGTAGCCATCGGATCCAGAGTTCCCAGATGCCCGGTAGATGACTCTCCGGTCGCCCGCCGGACCCTGGCGACGACATCGTGCGAGGTCATGCCTGCCGGTTTATCCAGGATAAGAAGTCCGTTCACTCTCCTACTATAGGCGGCCCGGTGATAGGACATGGCCGAAGTCCCAATTCGGGAATGCCAAAAGGCAAAACTCCTCCCGCAATCCCCGCAATCCCCGCAATCCCAACAGGGGCCGCACCAGAATCTTCAGGGCCTAGGATTGCAGGCGCGCTCTCAGTGGTTCGGCAATGAGCCGGTTGGGTTATGACAGCGAAGAAGACCGAGGCTGCCTGAGAGTAACAGGGATCCCGCAACAGGGGCCCGGAAACAGGGGCCCCGGAAACAGGGACCGTCATTTCAATTGAGAAGAAAACCGCTGATGCCTTCTGCACGCATTGACGTTCAACTTGCTATGCGGGTGCCTTTACACACTGGATCGCCGGGCTGCTTATCTTCGCATTTTCGCGAGATAGACAGCTTACCAAACTCCGATCGTATGCCAAACGACTGGGGACTAAACAGACTAAACACTAATCAGACCATAGCTCCTCAGCCGTCAACAGCTCCCCGAAAAAGTAGACCAACCTCAAAAAGCTCCCCGCCCCGATTCCCGAACCAGGGAGAGAAACTCGGTCCGTGTGCTCTGCTTGCTGAACACGCCGCGCATCGCCGAGGTTACCGTCGACGAGTTCTGCTTCTCGACTCCACGCATCATCATGCATAAATGACGCGCCTCGACGACTACGCCGACTCCCTGCGGCTCAATGGCCTCCTGGATTGCGTCGGCGATCTGCTGCGTCAGCCGCTCCTGCACCTGCAGGCGGCGCGCGAAGACGTCGATCAGCCGTGGAATCTTGCTCAGGCCAATCACCTTGCCCTTGGGGATATAAGCAACGTGGACTCGTCCAAAGAACGGCAGCATGTGATGTTCGCACAGCGAAAACATTTCGATGTCTTTTACGATCACCATCTCGTCGTATTCGACATCGAAGAGCGCGCCGAGCAGAATCTCGGTCGGGTCTTCGCGATAGCCCTTGGTCAGAAAACTCATCGCCTTCTCGACCCGCTCCGGGGTCTTCAGCAGTCCGTCCCGGGTCGGATCGCCATCGAACCGCTGCAGCAACTCGGCATAGATCTCCTGGGTGCTGTAATCGGCAATACCCCCCTCGGGCTCTCGCCTCCGAAGGGTGGCTTTGTGAATTAAAGCGGGTTGCGCCATATCTTCCTCAATTCCCCGAATACTCAAAAGAGTTGTTCTTCGTCTCTTCCACGCGCACGCGAACCAAGTCAACCCTTCCTAATGCACCCGATACGAATACCGATGAAAGCTTCCTGTGGATCTCGATACATAAATTCTCTGTTGTCGGCACCACATCGCGAAAGCCCTCATCCAGGTTTAGATTCGCATGGTCGAAGCGCGAGACAATATTCTTTTGCACCGCTTCATCCAGCTTCACCATGTCGCAAACCATTCCCGTCTGCGCATCGACTCGGCCACCGGCCGTCACTTCAACGACATAGTTATGCCCGTGACCATGAGGATTGTTGCACTTCCCATAGGTCTCCCAGTTCTTCTCCTCCGAATAGGCGTCGCTATGGAGGCGATGCGCAGCGCTGAAGCGATAGCGGCGCGATAAATAAGCCCTCATACCTCACCCATATAATCGGCAAACAAATCGGGCATTTCATACACGCGCACGCGGTGAAGCCTGGCCCCGGAAATCTTGCCATCCAGCCGTTTCCAGATCGCGATTGCAATGTTTTCCGTGGTCGGAATCATGCGCTCGAATTCCGGGACCTCAAGGTTCAAGTGCCGGTGATCGTACACCTGAACGACTTCGCGCTCGATAATATCCTTCAGCGCTTTCAGGTCCACCACAAATCCCGAGACCGGATCGATTTCCCCCTCGACAGTCACTTCGAGCGTGTAGTTATGGCCATGACCGTTTCTATTCGAACACTTCCCGAAGACACGCTCGTTTTCATTCGCACTCCAAGCATCGTTCCAGTAGTAGTGGGCGGCGGAGAAGTCGGCTCTGCGAGTCAATAGGATCATGGTTCCTTTTACAGATGCCTCCGCGGTGCGATTGGCTTCAATCGCCATCAGCCAGCGTAGCTTCTGCCCTTCCAAGTTACTCGCTTCATGAGCGTATGGTGAAACCAACTCCGGTAGAGCAACCAAGAAAACAGCGGCAACCCGAAGATCGCCAAGGCGCAGTCCCAAAACGGAAAATTCGACCGCGCCACCCGGCGGTAAAACCGCCAAAGCGTCCGCGCCCACAGTGCCATCAGCACCCACCACAACAGCGTCGGCTGATAAAACCTGACGAACAGCACCGGCAAACCGGCCAACAACACCAGATCGAGCAGGCGCCACGCCGCCAGCGCCAGCGAGTTCCCGAACAGCAAGGCCAGATTCTTCGTCCATCCCTCATACATCTGCGCAAAGCTGCGGTACATTCGCGTCGTGACCGCATCCGGAGCGTACCGGAACCGCAATCCGACCTTGCGCCTCTTCACCCGCTGCGCCAGCGCTACATCTTCAAGAACCGACCCGGCAATCGCCGCATGTCCGCCAGCAGCGAAATAGGCGTCGGTGCGCACCAGAATGAACTGCCCGTTCGCCGCCGCGAGAGCTGACTCGGAATCAGAGATCTTCTCCGGCGGATAAGCCAACGCCAGTTCACAGAAAACCAGCGGCATCAGCGCCCTTTGCCAAAATCCAGTCACGATCTGACGCGGCGAATAGGAAAGCATGGCCGCCGCTACCTTGTCGGCCTCATGCATCGCCCGAATCAAATTCCCCGGTTCATGGACCGTATCCGCATCGGTAAAGAGCAGCCACTTACCCCGCGCCTGTTGTGCGCCCGTCCAGACCGCATTCGCTTTCCCGGTCCACCCCCTCGGCAACGATGGAGCCTCGATGATCGTCACCCCTCCAACCGCCGCCGCGATATCCCGCGTCCGGTCAGTCGAGCCGTCGTCGACTGCCAGAATCTCCCAATCCTCGCCGAGCAAAAACACTGCGTCTGACTGCGATGCCAGCGACCGCAAACACGGGCCGATGCAGTCTTCCTCGTTTCGCGCGGGTACGATCACCGACAATTGCATCGAAGGCTGATCGGTCGGGGGAGCGCTACTGCTGGCCGTGTTCAAAAGGTCTCCGGAAGGTCGACTGCGTGTCGCGGCTGAATCTCTGCCTTTATTATAGAAAAGTGCGGAAACTCAATGGCTTCACCGGAACGCTGGCAGTCCTGATCTGGTTGGCAGGATGCGATCGCGGCGATCATCCCGGCCAGATCGGCACTGCTGCACCCGAATTCACGGTTACCGACTCCAGCCGGACGGTGCGGCTCGAGGACTACCGCGGCAAGGTCGTGGTATTGAACTTCTGGGCATCCTGGTGCGCGCCCTGCCTCGAAGAATTTCCTTCGCTCATCCAACTGCAGCGCGACATGCCTCAGGTGGTAGTGCTCGCGGTCAGTTTCCATGACGACCAGCAATCTTACAAAACCTACATCGCCGACAA
>Ga0302324_100014705_pt1 | contig 15755 bp, 11 predicted proteins | sample Palsa_T0_1_FD_201949 | JGI IMG/M metagenome (GOLD analysis project Ga0302324, IMG submission 201949) | Peat permafrost microbial communities from Stordalen Mire near Abisko, Sweden - Palsa_T0_1 | ecosystem: Environmental > Terrestrial > Soil > Palsa > Peat permafrost | place: Sweden: Abisko...
GGGTGTAGGAGAATTGAGAGGATCTGTCCCTAGTACGAGAGGACCGGGATGGACGTACCTCTGGTGGAGCTGTTGTGGCGCCAGCCGCAGTGCAGCGTAGCTATGTACGGACGGGATAACCGCTGAAAGCATCTAAGCGGGAAACCCACCTCAAAACGAGTTCTCCCTTGAGAGCCGTGGTAGACCACCACGTTGATAGGCCGGGTGTGTAAGCGCAGCAATGCGTTGAGCTTACCGGTACTAATCGCTCGATTGGCTTGATCGTTCTCATTACACAATGCCCATTTCAGGCATCAGTGATCAGTCATCAGTAATCAGATGACTGAAACTGCGCCTCGATCTGAAAACAGACCAGCTTGCTTCACTTCAGGGAACCGAAATCGGTATCGGTGATCATTCTGATCACTAAGCTCTGATTACTGATCCCTGATATGTCCGTCTTTTGCCGGCCTGGTGGTTCTAGCGGGGAGCCTGAACCCGATCCCATCCCGAACTCGGCCGTTAAACTCCCCAGCGCCGATGGTACTAAGTCTCAAGACTTGGAAGAGTAGGTCGCTGCCAGGCCTGCAAAGGACGGACATCTCCTCATCACGATGATCGAATTCAAACAGCCCGCCCCGGGAAACCGTGGCGGGCTGTTTTTGTTTTCGGTTTTGCGGTGGCGACGACCCTGTAAGCGTTCGGTCCGTCCGTCTTGTGAAGTTTTTGCCGTCTACCTGGATCGGTGCTTGAGAATGCGGAAGTTAGCTGATGAGGCAGGCCAAAGCTGCACTCTGTAATGATCGTCTCCGCTGAGGCCGTCTTCAGACAGCGTGTCGAGGGCGCCATATGACACCCGAACACGATAGCTGCCTGGAGAGACTGCGATACGCATCGCGTTTGGAAAGTAATCGGAGCAACCGGCGACTACTATTCGCCCAGACGCTACATCCAGAGTTGCTTCAACAACGTGGTCCCATTCGGGACGTCGTCGCCCGGTTCTTGGTCGCGAATTTCCACCGCGACCGGTACATCCATGTTCCGTGCTGTGCCGATGCCGATCGTTCCTGGGGCGATCGCAAGCATCCGGGCAGTTGCCTCTTCATCCCAGATCCGAGATAGGTTACGCGTTGCGGCTTCGTCCTGAATGTAGAATTGGAAGTGATCGGCGAAGAGTGACAGCTCAAATGACTTCATATCCAATCTTACCTGTGATGTCGTCACAATGCGCCACGGCATCAACACGTCGATCCGGTTGATCGGGTGGCCCTGGGCGATCTCGCCCAGGGAATCGCGTAGAAACGGCAGTCCCGGTTTTCCCGAAATCGCCGCGCGTCGCAAATCATCTAGCCTGCGCCGTCTCCGCGAACGGAGACGCCAGCCGCATCACTGCGGCTTCACGAACAGGCCGACCAGGCCGGCCGCGCCCTTGACGTGCTTCTCGAGCTTGGCCTGCAGCTCCGGCAGCGTGAGGCCGGGCGGCAGCTCTTTGGCGTCGAGATCGGTCGAGATGATCAGGAAGGTGTAGTGATGGGGCGTGCCGGGCGGGGTGCACGGTCCGGAATAAGCTCCGACACCCTGGGTGCTTTTGCCGCCAACAAACTTGGGGCCGTCCTTGCTGACTTCGCCCTCGGCGAACGAGGTCACGTTCGGCGGAATGCCGTACGCCACCCAGTGGAACACGCCGAGGCCGCCGCGGCCTTCGGGATCGACCATGGTGAGCGCGAAGCTCTTGGTGCCTTCCGGCGCGCCCGACCACGACAGCTCCGGCGATACATTGTCGCCGACGCAGTTTGGATTCGCCGGGTTCTTGTTGGCCACCTTCTTCGGCATCAACGTGCCGTCCTTGAAGGTCGTCGAAGTCAGCGCGAACGGTTCGGCCGCATTGCCGGCGGTGCCGACGCACCAGGAGGCCAGGATCATCCCGCTGGCCGCGAGCAGACTTTTCATATGACGCTTGGAAAGCATGGGTCTTCTCCCGAAAGTTTTGCTTGCCCGCTCAGCTGTGCCTGCCACAGGCTATTTTCGTCCCGAGGCAAGCGGTGAAAGAACATCCCGATTTTGAATCAAAGCCGGGCTTCTCTGGTCCTGAGAGGAAAGTTGTGACGTCCTTGAAGGACGCTCGGAATTCATAGCTCATCGAGGTGTCCTTATCAAGAAAGCCTGCGTTCGAAGGGTTCCGTCCCCTGCGTCCCAGTGCCGCCGTCGTTGGACAGGCGGCAGCGATTGCATGGCGCGCCGGCGCGTCGGCGGTGGCCGCGCAGTGGTCCACAATCGCCGATGCCCGACGCCCTTTCGCCGGTGGGACCAACAGGTATAATGACCTGATCTCACCCGGTTCCACCATTTGGAGGATCGCATGCGAATCCACCGAAGCGCGATTGGTGCCATCGCCGGCACGGCGGCGTTGCTGCTGACGCTCGCGGGTGCCGCGGCGTTCGACGAGACCAAGTATCCGGATTGGTCGGGCACCTGGAAGCGCGCCCCCGGGACCGGCATCGGCTGGGACGAGACCAAGCCCCGCGGCCGCGGCCAGCAGCCTCCGCTCACCCCCGAATATCGGGCGATCTGGGAGGCCAGCATGGCCGACCAGGATGCCGGCGGGCAGGGCGGCGACACCCGCGTCACCTGCATCAGCAACGGCATGCCGCGGCTCATGACCATCATCCGGCCGATCGAATTCGTGATCCTGCCGGCCATCACCTACGTCGTCTATGAAAACAACCTGCCGCGCCGGATCTACACCGACGGCAAGGGTTTTCCGCCGGAAAACGAGCCGTCCTACGCCGGCTATTCCGTCGGCAACTGGCTCGATACCGACGGCGACGGCCGCTACGACACCCTTGAGGTCGAGACCCGCGACTTCAAGGGCCCGCGCAATTACGAGGACAGCGGCCTGCCGCTCCACGTCGACAATCAGTCCATCGTCAAGGAGCGCCTGTCGCTCGACAAGGCGAACCCGGACATCCTGCGCAACGAGATCACGGTCATCGACCATGCCTTGATCCGCCCGTGGACGGTGACGAAGAACTATCATCGCGTACCCGGCGGCCGGATGTACGAAGATCTCTGCAATGAGAGCAACAATCACGTGCAGATCGGCAAGGAGAATTATTTCATGAGTGCGGACGGCTACCTGATGCCTGCCAAGAAGGGCCAGGCGCCGCCGGACCTGCGCTATTTCAAGCAGTCGCAGAAATGACGCGGCGCCGCGCGTCGCGTCACGAGCAATAGACCCGCGGCGGCCTTACTTGCGCGGGAATGACGCGCGGCCGCGGCGTCAGGCCGGCGATCTCTAGTACCAGCTTGGTACGGGTCGCCTCCTTGAACTGGTCGCGCTCGTGGATCGCGATGACGAAGGCGCCGGGCCCGCCGATCACGCAGTCCTCGTAATAGACGTCGAGATTGGCGATATCGGTGCCCGACCCGTAAGGCCGATTGAGCATGATCGGCAAGCCGTTGATGGTGATGCCGTTGGCGAGGACTTCGTCGCGCATCAGCGTCACCGGCGGGCCGATATTGTTGGTGCCGTCGCCGGACACGTCGATGATCCGGCGCAGGCCGCGATAGCCGCTCGCATTGAACAACGGCTTGGCGAATTGCAGCGCCCCGAAGATCGAGGTGCGCGGCGCGCGGCGGTAGGGCGCCACCGCGATCTCCTTCGCCACCGCGTCGGCCGTATCCGGCCCGTCGATCAGCCGCCACGGCATCACGATCTTCTGGTCATAGGGTCCGGCCCATTCGAAATAGGTCACGGCGATCCTGCCGTTGATGCCGCTGTGCAAGGCGCTGAGGAATTCGCGCGAGGTGAGCCCGGTGATGTAGCCCTCGCGCTGGAGTGCCTGCTCCTCCGGGTCCATGGAGTTCGACACGTCGACGGCGATCACCAATTCGGCGTCGACGGGAATGGCGCCCGGGTGGTTGTCGGCAAGCCGCGGGGCATGCGGCGTCGCGACGCCGGCGGACCAGCCGGCCAGTGCGAGGGCGGCGGCTCCCGCCGCCAGTATCGAGATCGTCGTCCGCGCCAGCATGCGCCCCTCCTGCTCCTCCGGTTTGTCCATGGTGGCGCGGGCGCCGGGCAAGAACAAGAGACAAGAGCGCCGCCCGCATCCGTCTTTCCGCCGATCCGCACATGGACGTACACTCCGTCGGCGCGGACGCCGGTTCGCGCCAACGAGATCACGGGAGAGCGCCATGAATGAACGAGCCATCGGTCGCCGGTTTTTTCTGGCCGGAGCGGCGGCATTGACCGCATCCGGCACGCTGCGCGCCGGCGAAGGCCGCGCCCAGACGCCCGTGCCCAACTCGTTCGGCACCGAGCCGGCCAAGGTCAAGGCGGCGGCCAATGCCAGCGACTGCCACATGCACATCTACGATCCCCGCTTTCCGCAGGCGACGCCGCGGCCGGGGAAGATCCCGACCAATGCCACCGTCACGGACTACCGCCTGCTGCAGAAGCGCAACGGAACGACGCGCGTCGTCGTGGTGACGCCGCGCAATTACGGCACCGACAACCGGGTGACGGTCGACGCGCTGTCCCAGCTCGGCTCGAATTCGCGCGGCGTCGCCGTCGTTCATCCCGATGTCGCCGATTCCGAGCTGAAGGCGCTCGACGGTGCCGGCATCCGCGGCATCCGCTTCAGCCTGCAGGACCCCGCCACCGCGGTGGTCAAGTGGGACATGGTGGAGCCCTTGGCAAAGCGGGTCGCCGATCTCGGCTGGCACGTGCAGTTCAACCTCGAGGGCCAGCAGATTGCCGAGAACGCGGATTTGCTGGGGCGCCTGCCGACGCAACTCGTGTTCGACCATATGGGGCACCCGACGCTGCCGGCGGGCATCGACCACGTCTCCCATCGCGTGATCCGCGGGCTGATCGACAAGGGCCGCGCCTGGGTCAAGCTGTCGGGCGCCTATTCCAACACCCGGATCGGGCCGCCGGCCTATCCCGACGCGACCGCGATCGCGCAGGCCTTCGTCAAGGCGGCGCCGGAGCGCCTGGTCTGGGGCAGCGACTGGCCGCACCCCAGCGAGCAGAACAAGCCGGAACTGCCGGACGACGCGCTGCTGTTCGACCTGCTCGCCGTATGGGCGCCCGGCGCGGCGACGCGGCGACGCATCCTGGTCGAGAACCCCGAGAACCTCTACGGCTTCGCGAAGGGATGAGGGGTCCGCCGCGCGCCGGAACGACGGCCCTGGATTACGCCCCCGCGGGTTCGACGTGGAGCGCGGCGCCGTCGACGCGCGTCACCTTGACCCGGCTGCCGGCGGGTGTATCGGGGCCGGTGACCCGCCACACCGTGTCGTCGATGCCGATGGTGCCGCAGCCGTCGACGATGGGCTTTTCCAGGGTGAACACGCGCCCGACAAAGGCGTCGGTGCGGCGGTTGAGGAAGGGCTGGTCGTTCGGCGCCCCCACATTCCTGGCGAGCCGCCGCCACAGCGGAATAGCGGCGATGGCAAACGCCGCGAAGGCGACGAATTGCGCCTGCCAGGGCCAATCCACCGCGAGCGAGATGGCGCCGACCAGGAGCGCGGCGAGCCCGAGCCACAGCATGAACACCCCAGGCGCGAGGACCTCCATCACCAGCAACACGCCGCCGGCGATGAACCAGTCCCACACGCCGAGCGAAGCGAAGAAGCTCAACATGGCGCGACCTCAGCTCACCGGCCGCGGCCCGGCGGCGGGACCGGTCGGCCGCGGCGGCGACGGCGGCCCAGACGGGCCGCCGGTCCTGGTGTCGAAGGCGCCCTTGGCGATCTCCGCGATCCCCGCGAGCGAGCTCAGCACGGCAGTGGCCTCGTACGGCATCATCAGCACCTTCTGGTTCGGCGAGCGAGCGAGCTCGCTGAAGGCGCGGATGTATTTGTCGGCGATGAAATAGTTGAGCGCGGCGACATCGCCATGGCTGATGGCGATGCTCACCACCTCGGTCGCCTTGGCCTCCGCCGCGGCCGAGCGCTCGCGCGCCTCGGCGTCGCGGAAGGCGGCTTCGCGGCGGCCTTCGGCCTCCAGGATTTGCGCCTGCTTGGCGCCCTCCGCCTTGAGGATCGCCGATTGCCGCTGGCCTTCCGCGGTCAGGATCTCGGCGCGCTTGTCGCGCTCGGCCTTCATCTGCCGGCCCATCGACTGGATCAGGTCGGCCGGCGGCACGATGTCCTTGATCTCGATGCGGTTGACCTTGATGCCCCACGGCGACACCGCCGCGTCGACCACCCGCAGCAGGCGCTCGTTGATCTCGTCGCGGTGCGACAGCATCTGATCGAGGTCCATGGCGCCCATCACCGAGCGGATATTGGTCATGGTCAGCTTGATGATCGCCTGCTCGAGCGAAGAAATCTCGTAGCTCGCCTTGGCGGCATCGAACACCTGGAAGAAGGCAAGGCCGTCCACGGTGACCGTGGCGTTGTCCTTGGTGATGACCTCCTGTTCGGGTACGTCGATCACCTGCTCCATGACGTTCATCTTGCGGCCGATGTGGTCGACGAAGGGAATGACCAGGTTGAGGCCGGGCTGGAGTATCCTGGTGTACTTGCCGAACCGCTCGACGGTCCAATGATACCCCTGCGGCACCGTCTTGACGCCGAGGAAGACCGTCAGGATGGCCAGGAAAACGATAAGAAGGACGAACACGTCGCCGCCGCTGAGCATCATGGGGTTTTCCTCGCTGAACCGTCGCAACCGACCGACGCGGTAGTGTTCCCAGGAACAGATAAAGTTCTATCGTTTTGACGGACAAACAACCGATTTCTGGCCGGTCACGCCGCTGCGATCCATAACATGTAGCCCCGCCAGCATGTGAAATTATGACCTGCCGCTCCGTGTGGTCGAACGATCCCGCCCAACTCAGATCCAGCCCTGCAATTCCCGGCGCACCACCGCTTCGATCACCCGCATTCCCGGCTCGCTGTCATTGAGACATGGGATAGCGGCAAAATTCTCGCCGCCGGCGTGGTGGAAATATTCTGCGTTCTCGCCGGCGATCTCTTCCAGGGTTTCCAGGCAGTCGGCGGAAAAGCCGGGGGTTATGACGGCGAGGTTCTTGACCCCGCGCGCCGCCAACGCCTTGACGGTCGCGTCGGTATAGGGCTTGAGCCATTCGGCGCGGCCGAACCGCGACTGGAAGGTCATGACCAGCTTGGCGTCGTCGAGCCGCAGCCGTTCGCGCAGCAATCGCGTCGTCTTGGCGCAATGGCAATAATACGGATCGCCCTTGTCGAAATAGGCCTTCGGAATGCCGTGGAACGAGGCGAGAATCACCTCGGGCGAGAACGGCAGTGCCTTGAGGCCCGCATCGAGCGAGCTCGCCAGCGCTTCGATATAGACCGGATCGTCGAAATACGGCGGCGCGATGCGCAGCGCCGGCTGCCACCGCATCTTCATCAGGACGCGAAAGGCTTCGTCGCACACGGTGGCGCTGGTCGCAGCGGCGTATTGCGGATAAAGCGGCACCACCAGAATCCGGTCGCATCCCTGCGACGCCAGCGCTGCCAGGCGGGAGCGCATCGAGGGGTTGCCGTAACGCATCGCCCAGTCGACCACGACGCGCTCGCCATATGGGGCGAGGGCGGCGGTGAGCTTGTCCGCCTGCGACCGCGTGATCGTCTTCAGTGGCGATTCGTTTTTCTCGTTGTTCCAGATCTTCTGGTAATCGAGGCCTTTGCGTCCGGGACGCAGCGGCAGGATGATGGCATTGAGGACGAATTTCCACGTGATCGTGTCTTCCTCGATCACCCGTTTGTCATGGAGAAACTCGCGCAGATAGCGCCGCACCGACTTGGCGTCGGTGGCGTCCGGCGTGCCGAGATTGACGATGAGCACGCCGACCGCACCGCTGGACACTTGCGGGTGATCGGCAGCCCGATGGGCGACGGCGGAGCCCGGGAAGGAGCTTTCGTTCATCGCGGCATTCTAGCGCGAATCGAACCGCAATGCGCAACCGCAAGCCCGTCAGGTCGTGTTTCGGCTCGGCGATGGCCGTAGCATAGGTTCGTTCGTCCCGACCGTCATTGGACGGCTTCGCCATGCAGCGTGAGATCGAGGCCTTCCATCTCCTCGTCTTCGGAAACGCGCAGCCCGATGGTCCAGTCGAGCAGCTTGAGGATGATCAGCGAGACGACGGCATCGTAGACGAACACGATGGCGACGCCTGCGACCTGATTGAGGACCTGCCCGGCATTGCCTTCGATCAAACCGGCGGTCTGGCCGATTTTCTCGACGGCGAAAACGCCGGTCAGGATCGCCCCGATGGCGCCGCCGACGGCGTGGACCCCGAAGGCATCGAGGGCGTCGTCATACTCGAAGATGTGCTTGAGCCCGGTGCAGCCCCAATAGCACGCAATGCCGGCTCCGACCCCGATGGCCATCGATCCGATCGGGCCGACGAAGCCCGACGCCGGCGTGATGGCGACCAGGCCCGCGACCGCGCCGGTGCAAATGCCGACCAGGGTCGGCTTGCCGCGCATCGCCCATTCCACCAGCATCCAGGTCAATGCCGCTACCGCCGTCGCGATCTGGGTCACCGCCATGGCCATGCCGGCCTGCGTGCCCGACGAAACGGCGGAACCGGCATTGAAGCCGAACCAGCCGACCCACAACAGCGAAGCACCGGTGAAGGTCAGCACCATGTTATGCGGTGGCGCCTGGTCTACGCGCCTGCCCAGGCAAAGCGCGCACATCAGGCCTGCGGTGCCGGCGTTGACATGCACGACCGTGCCGCCGGCGAAGTCGAGCACCTTGAACAGCGCGTGGTCATTGCCGTTGGACAGCAGGCCGTCCGGGCCCCACACCCAATGGGCGATCGGCGCATAGACGAGGATCGCCCACAAGCCGATGAACAACATCATGGCGGAAAATTTCATGCGCTCCGCGAAGGCGCCGGCGATCAGCGCCGGCGTGATGATCGCGAAGGTCATCTGGAAGCACATGTAGACGGTTTCAGGGATTGTCGGCGCCAAGGCGTTGGCGGTGCCGGTGCCGTTCTTGCTGTCGCTGACGACCCCCAGCAGGAAGGCCCGCGAGAGACCGCCGATGTAGGCATTGCCTTCGGTGAAGGCGAGGCTGTAGGTGAGGACCGCAAACAGCACGGTGACGAGGCACGTGATCGCAAAGGCGGTCATCACGGTATCGCCGACATTCTTCTTGCGCACCATGCCGCCGTAAAACAGTCCGAGACCCGGCACCGTCATCATCAGCACGAGCGCGACCGACGTCATCATCCAGGCGGTGTCGCCGGAATTGAACGTGCAGTTCTCGAGGGTCTTGGCGTCGCAGGCGGGCGGGGTCGCGGCAGCGGCGGCGGGCGCCTCGGTGGGCGCGGCGGCGGGCGCTTGGGCATACGACGAGGCGCTGAATGCGATGCTGACACATACAGCGATCAGCAGCCCGAGCATGAGAGCTGTCAGCCTCCCACGGGAGCCCATCTTGGTGGCCATCGTTTCACTCCTGTCCAAGGATGTTTGGTTGCAGCTTCAGAGCGCCGTTCGCCGGTCCGGACGGCGCACCGCCAATCAAGTCCCGTGCCACAGCCTGCTTCCGCCCGGGTCTGCGAGGCGATGAGACGACATCGAGAATAGGTCTTTGAGCGACCGGCGTGACGGACCTTGTTCGACATTGGACGAATCTTCGACTTGCGTCAGATTGTCGCAAGCATCGGAGGATAGGCGCGCTAACGCGCGGCAAGCGCTCTCCAAACACCGCCGTCATGGCGGTCGGCCATGGCGCCATTTCCGGAATCGCACCCCTTCCTGGTGGAATTGCGTTGATGTAGCCTGATTGGCGCACTGGCAGCCGGGCCGGGCGCAGCAGAAGCGTAGATGAAGGGCCGTGACTTGGTCACCACGCCGCACGAGCGGTCGGCGTGGGGACAACGTGGCGAGACCACGATCAAGCGTGCGGTAATCTTCTCGGGGGCCCGGCGCGTTGATGAATGAGTATGACCCGCTGACGGGTAGTTCGGACGGCCGACCGGCCATCAAATCATCCACCGAAGGAAGTTCCGGCGATCCTCTCGCATCGGCCGAGCCGGCGGTCGGTGACCCTCCCGCATCCACCGAGCCGGCGGCCGGCGATCCTCTCGTATCCGCTGATCCGGTGGTCGGCGATCCTTCGGCATTCGCCGAACCGGAATCCGGCGATCCCGCATCCACCGAGGAAAGTTCCGACGATCGGCCCGCAGAATCGCCACCGGCGCGCCCGGTGCGCACCAGGCCGCGCCCGATTCGCCGCGTGCCGAATCCGAGGATGAGCGGTCTGCTCGACTCGCCGGTCCGCAATCTCCGCTACGGCGCTCTCTACACCATCGCAATCAGTCTCATCGGCATCGCCGCCTACATGTCCGTCGGCTGGAACTTCAGAGACGCCCTCTACATGGTCATCACCACCGTTTACACGGTTGGATACGGTGAAGTTCGGCCGATCAACACTCCGGCCTTGAACGTCATCACCCTTGGGCTGATCCTGCTGGGCTGCACCGGCGTGATCTTTCTCACCGGCGCGCTGGTGCAGTTCTTCGCGCTCAGTCAGTTCAACAAGGCGATAGGTCTAAAGCGCATGCAAACGCAAATCGATCAGCTCAAAGGACATGTCATCGTCTGCGGTTTTGGCGCCCTCGGCGTCGTGCTGTCGCGATCGCTGAGGGCGAGCAGCGCTGGATTCGTCGTCCTCGAAGCGGACGAAGCGCGCGCCACCGAGGCGCGCCTGCAAGGTTATCTCTGCATTCACGGTGACGCGACCAGCGAGAAAATCTTGCACGCCGCTGGCGTGACGCGGGCGCATGCGCTGGCAACCGTGATCTCCAACGACGCCCTCAACGTTTTCATCACGTTGAGCGCGAGGGCGCTCAATCCCGACCTGTCGATCGTCGCCCGCGGCGAACTGGCGAGCACAGAGAGCAAGCTGCTGCATGCGGGCGCCGACAAGGTTGTCCTGCCGACCAATATCGGCGCCGAGCGCATTGCCGAACTGGTGCTGTACGATGAATCGGCCCGGTTCATCGAGGGCCTCGAGCGCTCCCACGGCTTCCAGCGGGTGCTGCACAATTTCGGCATCGAGCTCGAAGTGGTCACCGCCGCCCCGCAGAGCGATGCGGTCCGCATGACGGTAGCCGCCATCGAACGGCATGCCAAAGGCGCCTTCTTCATCGTCCAGATCAACCGCCGCGACGGCGACGTGTTCACCGCTCCGCCGGATACCACAGTGATCGGAGAGGGCGACGGCGTCGTCTTGATCGGCCGTCCCAACCGCGCGGCGATCCTCACTTCCCTGTTCGAGCCACGGCAGAGGCTCGGCCCGAGAGGCTGAATCGGGCGAACTCGCGCACACGGCTCCGGCATTCACGACGACTTGTCGCAAGGCTCGGTGCGCTTCGGCCACGCCGGATCCTTCGACACGTAGTCCCGGGCTGCGGCCTGCAGCATCGGCCGCAGCCGCTCCGTCACCGGTGAAATCCAATCCGACACCCGGGTCCATTTGGTGCCGTCCCATTGCTGGATATAGGCCGCCTGGTGGCCATTGTGGTCGATGCAGGAAATCCCGGTGATGGCGCTGGCGAATTCCGGCAGGCCGAGCTGGCGCCACCGCTCCTTCGAGATCGCGAGGGATTCGAGCCCGCGGCGCACCTCTTTGCCGCCCACGGCCTTGCGGCCGGAAAGCCTTTGGGCGTTGCGGATCGCCTCGGCGACCAGGACGCCGTTATAGACTCCGCGGTTGTAGAGATTTTCTCCGACTTTTTCCCGGGCGGCCTCGCTGTTGCCGGTATCGACGACGTGCGCGACGATGTCCCGGATCGCCGGATAGTCGGCGCCGATCCCATTGAAGTTGAGCGCGAGATAGCCCTTGGCGCCCGCGCCGGCGGGCTGTACGTCGTCCTCGCCGCCGGCCTGCCAGGAGCCGATGAAGCGGTCCATCGGGAAATGGGTCGCGGCGGCTTCCTTGATGGCGGCCGCATTCATCGCGCCGAAGCCCCACATGATCATCCAGTCGGGCCGGTCGCGGCTCACATCGCGCCATTGCACCGACTGGTCGTGGGCCTGCTGCGCGGCGACGGGATACGTCTTGACCTCGAAGCCGTAATCCTGCGCGTATTGCTGGAGCAACGGGATCGGCTCGCGGCCATAATTGCCGTCGAGGAAAATGTATCCGACGGTTTTGCCCTTGAGCCGGTCGAGGCCGCCTTCGTGCGCCCCGATGTATTGGAAGATCATCGACAGCGCGTCCAGCTGCGTCGCCGGCGGGTTGAAGACCCAGGGAAAATCGTCGCCGACTGCTGCGGCGGACAGGCCATAGCCGATCGAAAGGATCGGGATCTTGTCGACCGAGGCCTTGGGAACGAGCTGCAGGGTGATGCCAGTGGAGGACGGAACGACGACGGCCGGCCGCTTCCCCTTGAGCGCTTCATAGCATTCGACGCCCTTCTTGGTGTCGTAGCCGGTCTCGCATTCCTCCACGTCGAGCTTCACGCCGCCGATGCCGCCGTCGCGCTCATTGAGGAGGGTGAGGTAATCGTGCATCCCGTTCGCGATCGCGATGCCGGCCACGGCGAAAGGTCCGGTGCGATAGGTAAACAGCGGGATGAAGATGCTGTCCTCGGCCAGTGCCGGGACGGCAACGCCGAGCAGTGCCAGGAATGCCAGCGCCACCACGATGGGCGTCGCGCGCATCGTTGCATCCTCCCCGTGTTCCGGCGCAGTGCGTGCCGCGTCCGTTTTTTTCACCTGGGAGAACCTTACTCCGCCGCCTTGAGCAAGGCTACGGTGCCGGCACGGAACTGATCCAGCAGCGCCGCTTCGTCGGCCTTGGCGGCGGCGAGGTGCCGCATCTTGACCGGACCGAAGCCGCGGATCTTCTCGGGGATGGCGGCGAGGCCGACGGCGAGATGATGGTTGTCGGTCGAGAGCCGCGCGATCAACTCGTCGAGCAGGGTTTCGTAGTCGCGCACCAGCGCCCGCTCGGTGCGGCGCTCGGCGGTGTAACCGAACGGATCGAGCGCGCTGCCGCGCAGGAATTTGAGCTTCGCCAGCAGGGTGAACATGTTCATCATCCAGGGTCCGAAGCTCATCTTGCGCGGCTCGCCGGTCGTCTTGTCGCGGCGCGCGAGCAGAGGCGGCGCGAGATGGAAGGTCAGGCGGAGGTTGTCGCCGTCGACCTCGTTCCTGACCTGGCGCAGGAACGCCGGGTCGGAATAGAGCCGCGCCACTTCGTATTCGTCCTTGTAGGCCATCAGCTTGAAGAGATAGCGCGCGACCGCTTCGGCAAAGCCGGACTTGCCAGGCGCTCGCGCGGCCTCGGCGGCCGTCGCCGCCGCGACACGCCGGCGATAGCGGTCGGCATAGGCGGCGTTCTGATAGGCGGTGAGGAACTCGATGCGGCGCGAAACCGTCTCGTCGAAGGATTGCGATATCCGACGCGCCGGATCGACCGCATCGGCGGCAGGCCGCGCCAGCGCCTCGACGCCGGCGAGATCGACCGCGGCGCGGCGGCCCCAGTGGAATGCCGCATGATTCATGGCGACCGCCTCGCCGTTCATCTCGATCGCCTTCTCCAGCGCTTCGGCGGAGATCGGCAACGCGCCGAGCTGATAGGCATAGCCCAGCATGAACATGTTGGCGCCCAGCGACTGGCCGAGCAGCGCCGTGGAGAGCGCCGATGCATTGACGAAATGGGTGCGCGCGGGACCGGCGAGCGAAGCAATCGTGCGCTTGAGCCGCTCCGACGGCAGCGAGAATTCGGGATTGCGCGTGAACTCGCCGGGCAGCATCTCGGCGAGGTTGATGACCATCGCGGTGGTTCCCGGCTTCACCGCGGCGAGCACCTTCTTGCTGCCGGCGACTACCATGTCGCCGCCGAGCACGAGGTCGGCCGAGCGCGCGGCGACGCGGATGGCATAAATGTCCTCGGGCCGGTTGGCGAAACGGATGTGGCTCGCCACCGCCCCGCCCTTCTGCGCCAGCCCCGCCATGTCGATGATGCCGACGCCCTTGCCTTCGAGATTGGCCGCCATGCCGAGGATGGCGCCGATGGTGACGATGCCGGTGCCGCCGATGCCGGTGACGATCACCCCGAAGGTCTTGTCGATCGCCGGCAGCACCGGCGCCGGCAGCGTCGCCGTGTCCGCCGGCAGGTCGACGCCGCGGCCGCGCTTGAGCTTGGCGCCCTCCACGGTGACGAAGGAGGGGCAGAAGCCCTTCACGCAGGAGAAATCCTTGTTGCAGCTCGATTGATCGATGGTGCGCTTGCGGCCGAATTCGGTTTCCAACGGCTGCACCGACACGCAGTTCGACTTCACGCCGCAGTCGCCGCACCCCTCGCAGACCAGCTCGTTGATGACGACGCGCTTGTCCGGGTCGGGGAACTGGCCGCGCTTGCGGCGGCGGCGCTTCTCGGCGGCGCAGGTCTGGTCATAGATCAGGACGGTGCAGCCCGGCACCTGCGACAGCCCCTTCTGCACCTCCTGCAGGTCATCGCGGTGATGGATCGTCACGCCGTCCGGCCATTTGGTCCCGGCGGGATATTTCGCCGGCTCGTCGGTCACGACGACGACGCGCTCCGCGCCTTCGGCGGCCATCTCGCTGGCGATCTGCGGCACCGTGAAGTTGCCGTCGTTGCGCTGGCCGCCGGTCATGGCGACGGCATCGTTGAACAGGATCTTGTAGGTGATGTTGACGCCGGACTGGATGGCCGCACGGATCGCCAGCGAGCCGGAATGATTGTAGGTGCCGTCGCCGAGGTTCTGGAACACATGGGCGCGCGTGGAGAACGGCGCCTCGCCGATCCAGTTGGTGCCCTCGGCGCCCATCTGGGTGTAGCCCGAGGTCGAGCGGTCCATCCACTGGGCCATGTAGTGGCAACCGATGCCGGCATAAGCGCGGCTTCCCTCGGGCACCACCGTCGAAGAGTTGTGCGGGCAGCCCGAGCAGAAATAGGGAATGCGGACGGCGATGTCCTCGGTTTCGGCGAGGACGCGCTGGGCTTCCCTGAGCCGCGCCACCCGCGCCGCGATCTCGTCGTTGCGGCCGTAATTGAGCAGGCGCTCGCCGATGCAGATGGCGACGTCGTTGGGATCGAGCGCGCCCTTGACCGGAAACAGCCAGTTGCCGCGCTCGTCCTTCTTGCCGATGCAGACCGGCTGGTTGGCGGTGCCGTAGAGCTCTTCGCGGACCTGGACCTCGATCAGCGAGCGCTTTTCCTCGACCACGATGATGAGTTCGAGGCCTTGCGCGAACTCCATGAGGTCGAGGCGGCTGATCGGCCACGGACAGGCGATCTTGTAGAGACGCAGGCCGATGTCGTTGCACTTGACCTCGTCGAGGCCGAGTTCGTCGAGCGCCTGGCGGACGTCGAGATAGCTCTTTCCCACCGTGATGACGCCGACCTTGGGATTGCGTCCGCCCGAGCAGATCATGCGGTTGAGCTTGTTCGCCCGCACGAAGGCGAGCATGGCGTCGCGCTTGAAGTCGTGCAGGCGCGCTTCCTGGCCGAGGATTGTATCGCCGAGCCTGATGTTGAGCCCGCCCGGTGGCATCGCGAAGTCCTCGGGGATGATGATCTTCACCCGGTCGAGGCTGCCGTCGACCACCGCCGTCGACTCCACGGTCTCGTGCATGCATTTGAGCGCGGTCCAGGCGCCGGTGAAGCGCGACATCGCCCAGCCATAGAGGCCGTAGTCCATGATTTCCTGCACCCCGGCGGGGTTCAGGATCGGAATCATCACGTCGATGAAGTGGTATTCGGACTGGTGGGCGGTGGTCGAGGATTCCGCGGTATGGTCGTCGCCCATCAG
>Ga0302324_100014709_pt1 | contig 15751 bp, 12 predicted proteins | sample Palsa_T0_1_FD_201949 | JGI IMG/M metagenome (GOLD analysis project Ga0302324, IMG submission 201949) | Peat permafrost microbial communities from Stordalen Mire near Abisko, Sweden - Palsa_T0_1 | ecosystem: Environmental > Terrestrial > Soil > Palsa > Peat permafrost | place: Sweden: Abisko...
GGCCGATCTCCGCGCCGCCGCACCGCGCGAGCCCGTGGCCGCCCCGCCGCCCAAGCCGCCGGTGCGCGCGGTCCTGGCGGAACATGCGCCCATCCCGACCAGCGACAACACATGCGATCTGCGAGGCCTCCGCGTCGACGACGGGATCGGCATGGCGACCAACTTTCTGGATCGGGCGGTCGGCGCGGCGCACCCCGTCGTTTTCCTCCTGCACGGCCACGGTACGGGCGCGCTTCGCGACGCCGTGCGAGAAGAGCTCAGCCGGTCGCCGTACGTGGCCCGCTACGGCGCCGCGCCGCCCGATCAGGGGGGCGAAGGCGTGACGGTCGTGTGGCTGGCGTGAGGCCGCGCGTGATAATTTCAAGGCCCCGATCTCCGGGGGCTGGATCGCCGACGCCGTGACGCTGCCATCCCCGCTCTTCGTCCCGGGGACCTCGGTCGGGCCGTACATCGTCGAGCGGCGTCTGACGCAGGGGTCGGTGGGCGTCGTGTACGTCGCGCGCGACGGACAGGGGGCGCCGGTCGTCCTCAAGGCCGTTGCCGCGAACGCACCCAATGGGGGCGGGCGGGCACGGGTCGCTCGCGAGGCGCGCGCGCTCGCGTCGATCGCCCACCCGGGGGTCGTCCGCGCGCTCAGCACCGGCGAGCACCTCGGGACGCCGTGGATCGCGAAGGAATACGTGGCGGGTGTCGACCTGAAGCATCTCCTCGCCGATCGGGGCCCGATGCGTGCCGACAGCGCGCTTCGTCACGGCACGCTGCTCGCGGAGGCGGTGGCCGCCGTCCACAAGGCCGGCGTCGTCCACCGCGACATCCATCCATCCGGGATCGTCGTCACCGCAGAGGGCCGCATCGCGCTCGTGGACCTCGGGCTCGCCAAGCGCAAGCTGGAACCTCGCGAGAGCGACGTTCCGACGGTGGATCGAGAGGCGCTCGGGGCCCCGGCGTACCTGTCGCCGGAGCAGATCGAGCACGGACTGGCCGACGAGCGCAGCGACATCTGGGCGCTGGGATGCGTGCTCTACGAGATGATGGCGGGTACGCCGCCGTTCGGACGGGGAGGTGCTGCGACCACGGCGAGCATCTTGCGTGACGAGCCCTCCATCCCGGCTGGCGTCGGGTCCGCCGGGGACATCGTCTCGGCGTGCCTGCGCAAGAGCTCCTTTGCCCGCGTATCCTCGGCGCGCGAGCTCGCCTCGCTGCTTCGAGCCGCGCTCGAGAGCGCGCACGACGGTCAAGCTGGCTCAGAAGGCTTCGCGCGGGTTCTCCCGATAGCCAGGGAGTCCTCCCGGCCTTTCGCGCACTCGAGCCCGCCGACGCCCGACCCTCGTCCGAGCGCGCCCGCCCCGGCGCGTGCCCCGGGGCCGTCGCGCCCGCCGTCCGTTCCCCCGCCGCGTGCGCGCCTCGCATCGACTCCGTCATCGCGGCCGCCGCCGAGATCGTCCAACTCGATGCGTGCGGCGCCGCCGCAGGGTCGCGTGAAGGGGGCGGCCGTGCGTGCTGCCTTCGTATGGTTCTCGAGCACGTATGGCGATGCGGCCTGTGCCCAGGTCCTCCAGCTCGCCTCGCCGGAACTGCAGTCTCTCCTTCGCCCTTCTGATCGCGCGCACGGCGTGATGGCCTCGACATGGTACGAGACGGCGCTCATCGGGGAGCTGGTCGAGATCGTGGAACGGATCGCCGCGTCGGACGACGTCGACGAATACCGCGCCCGCCTGGCCGCGGCGGTCGCGAAGGACAACGTGGACGGCGTCTACCGCTCGCTCTTTCGCCTCATCGCTACGCCATCGCTCCTCGAGGCCAACGCGCAGCGCGTATGGGGAACGTACTGCAACGAAGGCGCCTTCGTGGTCCGCGTCCCCCGGCCCGGGGCGTTCGAGGCGCGGTTGCGCGGCTGGTCGGCGCACCACGCGGCGCTCTGCGCGCTAGTCTCGCACCTGATCGAGCACTTTCTCAGGACCATCGGATACAACGGGCTCGTCGTCGAGCGCACCCAGTGCGTGTCGAACGAAGACGGCCAGTGCGTATTCGAGGGCACCTGGTTGGCGTGAGAAAGCGGTGGAGCCCGTGGCAGAGGAGTTGCCTCGAAACTTCGGAGTAGACGTGGGGGAAGCCCGGACGACGGCGCTGCTCTATGCGGCGCCGGGGCGGGCGAAGGCGTCGATCGTTCTGGCGCACGGCGCCGGCGCCCCGCAGACGCACCCGTGGATCGCTGCCATGGCGCGAGCTCTGTCGCAGCGAGGGATCGACGTCGTCACGTTCAATTTCCTGTACGCGGAGCGCAGGCTACGCGTGATCGACCGGCCTCCAACGCTCGAGGCGACGTGGCGCGCGGTCGTCGACGCCGTCCGGGCGCGCAGCGACGTAGCCCACGCCCGACTCTTCGTCGGGGGCAAGTCGATGGGCGGACGCATCGCGACGCAGGTCGCGGCACAAGAAGGCGCGCTCTGGCGCGTCGCGGGCGTGGTGCTGCTCGGCTATCCGCTCCACCCGCCCGGCAAGCCCGCCGCGCTCCGGGTCGCACACCTGCCGGACGTGCGCGTGCCCATGCTCTTCGTCCAAGGCGAGCGCGACACGTTCGGCACGCGCGACGAGATGATACCCATCGTCGAGCGCTTGCGCGCCCGCATGCCCGGCACCCGGCTCTATGTCGTCGAAGGCGGGGACCACTCGCTGGCCAGGCGGCGCGGGCGGGCAGGCGACCCCGGCGACGACGCCACCCTGGTTGCGGTGGCCGACGAAGTGGCTCGCTTCATCGGGTGACGACCATCACGACGTGGGCGCGCGCCGCCTGATAGAACGTGCTCTCGGCCAGGCGAACTCGTTCGAGGACGAACCAGCGCGCCAGCGCAGGCCGCACCTCTTCGAAGGCGCGCCCGCCGTAGGGGTGAGCCGACGATCGGAACACGTCGCGCAGTTGCTCGACGGACGGCTTGAGTACTGGCATGACCGCGCGATCGAGGTACCAAGCTGCGAGAGCCTGACGCGCGAGGATCGCGTCGACTTCCGTGGAGTCGAGGCCTTCGGCTGCGGCGGCCGCCTCGACCCGGGCGCGACCTCCGAGGCGCTCGTACCAGGCTTCGGCCAGATCATCACCGATGCTCGCGAGCTCCGCCGTGTCTGGCCGCTTCGACGAGGGCGACCCGTCGATGAACTTGTGCGCGAGCCCCGAAAGGAGCTCCTCGGTCACGTGGTGTTCGAGCGCCCCGCGGACGAGCCGCTCCGGATATCCGTCGCTCGCCTGCGTCGATCCCTCGGCGAGTGCCTCGAGTCGCGTCTCGAATGCGAGCGTCCGTTCGTCGATGAAGCGCGGATGCGCGGTGCCTCCCGTCTCGGGCGCGTAAAACCGGACGACGGCGCGGTCGACGATCGTGCGGCCAGACGTGGTCTCGGCGAGCGCCCGACCCCCCAGGACCGCCGCCGACATCCCTGCCACGATCGCGGCGACCCAGGAGCCGCGCAGACGGCATGCCCCCGTCGCCCGGGCGTTCACGTGGGCCGCTCGTCCTCGACCGGGAGCGGGAGGCCCGGGTCCGGGGTCGGCGAGCGCTCTTGCGCCATGTGCTCGTGGTGGTGGGCGAACCCGCGCGCCGCGCGGCGTGCCCGCAGGAACTCGCCGAAGCTGACGACCATGTCGAGGTCGCGCGGTCCGAGGGAGTCGGCGAGCTCCTTCAAGTGAACGCGCATCGAGTCCGCGTTTCGTGTGCGGCGCCCGTTCTGCGACTTGGGCGCGTCTTCCACCGCCTCCGGCAGGCTGGGCGCCGACAAGGTCGCTTCGCTCGTCGGGGGAGTTGGCACGTCGACCCAGACCGGGCGGGGCACGGCCTTGATCGCGTGTGCGGCGAGCCAGGCCTCCATGAACGTCCGCAGGCGCTCGCTTCGGAACGTGAACCAGCGCTCGCGCTCGGACGCGAACGCCATCAGCACATCCTTGAACCGCCGGAACGCGCCCTTGCCGTCGATGGCGTGACCGAGTTTCTCGCGGAGCTCGGTACCCTCGGCCATCGGGATGAAGCGCTCCATCCAACGATACTGCTCACGCGAGCTCACCGGATCGATGCGGAGGTAGTTCCCATCCGACGCGATGCGAACGTGCATCTGCGGATCGGCCACGCCGTCGACGACGCGCAGGACTTCTCCAGTCGTCAGGTGCAGATAGCTATGAACCTCGGGAGCGTTGTTCTCGAACGCGTCTTCGAGCGCTTCCCAGTCGACCGGAACCTCACGAGTCGGTTCCGGCGGGGATGCGCTGGGGCGATCCTCGGCACTGCTGGTGGGCATGGATCCCTTCCTCCAAGCAAAAGACACGAAAGCGGCGCGGGTTCGAACTTGTCGAAAGCACAGCCCCGACGGTGCGCTTGGGCTGGAAGCGCATCCTCGGCTTCAAGATATCTAAGGCCTATTCTTCAGAATCGCACGCCGGACGGCTTCGCGGAAGCGCTAGGAACGCGTCTCTCTCAAGAGCCTCAAGCTCCAGAGCCTCAAGAGCGGGCCACGGACGAGCGCGTCCGCGCGATGCCCTCCTGCCAGCGGGCGAGGTGGGCCGTACGATCGGCGGGCGCCATGACAGGCCGGAACTGCGAGCCCATGGCGACCGACGCGGCGACTTCGTCCAAGCCGGCGAATACGCCTGCCCCGATGCCGGCGAGCATCGCCGCCCCCCGTCCCGTGGATTCGACGTCGACCGGGCGCTCTACGGTGACGTCGGCGACATCCGCCTGAAACTGCATGAGCAGGTCGTTTTCGGAGGCGCCGCCGTCGACACGCAGGACTTTCAGCGGACGTTTGGCGTCTTTCGACATGGCATCGAGCAGGTCACGCACTTCGAACGCGATGCCCTCGAGCGTCGCCCGGGCGAGGTGGGCGGCGGTGGTCCCGCGCGTCAGGCCCGTGATGCTCCCGCGCGCCCCCTGGTCCCAATGAGGGGCCCCGAGGCCCGCCAGCGCCGGTACGAAGACGACGCCGTCGCTCGACGGTACGGACCGCGCGAGCCGCTCGATCTCCTTCGCGCTCTTGATGATCCCGAGCCCATCGCGGAGCCACTGAACGGCCGCCCCCGCGATGAAGGCGCTCCCCTCGAGCGCGTACGTCGTCTTGCCGCCGATGCGCCAGGCAGCGGTCGTCACCAGGCCGTGCTCGCTGAGGATGGGCTGCGATCCGATGTTCATCAGCGCGAACGCGCCCGTGCCGTACGTCGCCTTGGCGTCGCCCTCGTGGAAGCAGGCCTGGCCGAAGAGGGCCGCCTGCTGGTCGCCCGCCATGCCCGCGATGGGGATGCCATCCGGGAGGAACCCCGCGCCGGTCGTGCGGCCGATCTCCTCGGCGCAGCCGACGATCTTCGGCAGGACCGAGGCCGGGACGTGGAAGACCTCGCACAGCTCCGGGTCCCACGCCCCCCGGGCGAGGTTCATGAGGAGCGTTCGCGACGCGTTCGTCACGTCGGTCGCGTGGACCTTGCCCCCCGTCAGCTCGCTGACGAGGAAGGCGTCGATCGTGCCGAAAGCGAGCTCGCCTCGCTCGGCCCGGGCGCGGGCGCCGTCCACGTGGTCGAGCAGCCACGCGATCTTGGTCGCGCTGAAGTAGGCGTCGATGACGAGGCCGGTCTTCTCGCGCACGCGCGCGACGGTGCGCGGGTCCTTCTTCAGCTCGTCGCAGACGTCGGCCGTGCGGCGGCACTGCCAGACGATGGCCAGATCGATGGGCTTGCGCGTTTTGCGGTCCCAGACCACCGTCGTCTCGCGCTGGTTGGTGATGCCGATCGCGACGAGGTCTTCCGCGCGCACGCCCGCGCTCGCGAGGGCGCCGCGGACGCTCGTCTCGACGCTCGCGCGTATCTCTCCGACGTCGTGCGAGACCCAGCCTGGCTTGGGGAAGTGCTGCGGGAACTCGGTCGTGGCGCGTCCGACCGTGGTTCCCGCTTTGCGGCTCGCCCCGGCGCCGGCGGCCGTGGCGATCTCGACGACGAGCGCCGTGGACCCCGTCGTGCCCTGGTCGATTGCGAGGAGGTGCTTGGCCATGAACCTACGCTCGGAAGTCGGAGCCGCGGCGTCAAGAGGGTCGGCGCGCGAATTCGCGTCACCTCCGCGGGCGCGAAAGCACGCTCGACAGCGCGAGCAGCGCACCGGCGACGCAGGCCACGATGGTGAGGTCGTGCGCCAGGGCGAGCTCGTGGCGGCGCCACGACTCGATCGCCTCGAACGCAGCGAAGATCCCGACCGCCGTGTAAATGACCTGCCGGCCCGCCGTGTACACGACGCGCGTGCTCTCTTGCAGGCCGCGGACGCGCATCTCGAGCTCGCCTCGGCTGGCCTTGACGAGGTACTTTCGCATGTCCTCGGGCAGCGTCACGGCGCTCATCGCCATCTCGCGGACGGCTTCGATCGCGATGCGCGTGAAGTCCCGGTTGCCGAAGACGAAGTCCTGCAGGTACGGCTGGATGATGGCCACCGGCTTGAGGTCCGGGTCGAGCAGGGCGCAGCATCCGTAGACGAGCAAGATCGTCCGCTCGAGCAGCACCCAGTCTTTGGGCACGTGGAAGGCGCCGGACAGCTCGCGAAGGCCGATGTTCATCCGCTGCAAGTCGAGGATGTTCTCCAGCCCGCGCTGCGGGTCGATGCGGATGTCCTTGAGGTTGAAGCTCTCGAGCCTGACCTCCTCCTGAAAGCGCCGATGAAAGTACTCGATGATCCTCTCGGAGACGCCCTCGTCGCTGGTGCGTGAGATGAACCCCATCTTGCGCATCGAGCGGACGAGGCGGTCGGTGTCGCGGCGCAGGACGCCCTCGAGAAACTCCGGGATCCCCTCGCGCATCTGGGGGCTCAGCTCGGCCACGGCGCCGAAGTCGAGCAGCACGATGGCCCCGCCGCGCTGGACCAGGATGTTCCCCGGGTGCGGATCGGCGTGATAGACGCCGTCGACGAAGATCATCTGACAGAACAGGCGCACGACCCGCCGCGCGAGGTCCTTCTTGTCGACGTTGAGCGCGTCGAGGGCCCGTACGTCGTTGATCTTGACCCCCTCGACGAACGTCGTCGTCAGGACCCGCTCGGTGCTGAGTTCGCGCACCGGTTCGGGAAAGACGACGCTCGTGTCGCTACCGAAGTTCTTGCGGATCCGCTCGATGTTGTCGGCCTCGAGGGCGAAGTCGAGCTCCTGCGTCAGGAGCTCCTTGATCTGGTGGTAGTAGGCGTCCAGGCCCTGCACGGGTACAAACCACTGCACGATGCCCATGATGCGGCGGATCGTCTTGAGATCGAGCCGCACGATGCGATCGATGTCGAGGTGCTGCACCTTGACGCAGACGCGGCGGCCGTCGGTGAGCGTCGCCACGTGCACCTGCCCCAGCGACGCGCTGGCGATCGGATCGCGATCGAACGACGCGAAGGACGACATCCGATCGCCCAGCTCGCGAATGAGGCGGTCGGCGATCTCGCCGTAGGGCCGCGGCGGCACCTGGTCCTGCAGCGCCTCGAGCTCGGACCGGAACTCGACTGGCAAGAAGTTCGCCATGATCGAGAGGAGCTGCCCGACCTTGATGAACAAGCCTTGCAGCCGAAGGATCGTGGCGTAGACGCGTCGTGCGTTGCGCCGGTGGACGTCGGCCAGGTGCGCGTCGCGCCACGTGCGCCCGTAGAAGCGCGTCCGGACGCCGAGCCAGACATAGCTCGCGATGACCGCGAACGTCGTCGTGTAAGCGCGCAGGAAGCGCCAGCCGCTGACGGACGCCCCTCGGTGGACCTTGGCGACGCCGCGTGGCGCGGCCTGGCCGACGGACGGCGGACGCGCTCCGGAACCGTCCGCCGCGGGCACCGGCTTGTCCGGAGTCATCACCTGGGACATCGAAGGTTTCCGAAGGATGTCCCCTATTTTGCCCGCCCGCGCGACTTTCTCGCGAATCGGGCGTCAGCTGTCGGTCGGCCCGATTCGTGGCGGCTCGTGCGTGGCGCCCCAGGCCCTCGCGCGGTGGACGCGGCGCCGGGAGGCCTCTGTCCCGAGCGAGCAACTACCCGAGGCGTAGGCGCTCAGGCGGTCGTCGAAGGGAAGCGAACGACAAACCCCGAAGGATCTCCGGAGGATGTGCAGAGCTGCCCGGAAGCAGCGGGTGCGGTCCTGGACCAGATCGGGCCCCGTCCAGCCCTCGGACGTCTCCCCCGTACCCACCCGGATCTGCATCAGACAGAAGGACCGACCGTTGTCGCCGCGGCCGCGACCGTCGTCGACGCGCTTGCGGTAGCCGCTCTCGAAGGAGGCGACCGACAGCATCAAGAGGGCCGTCTTGGCCCGACCATCCGGCCCGTCGAAGATCGGGCTCTCATCGGGGTCCAAGGCCACCGTCGCGGCGTCGCGCGCGATGCTTTCGTAACGGTCCATCACCTCGTCGGGTGACTCCTGGGGCTGGGCATGCACGGGCACCCAGCCGACCATCGCCGCGACCAAATACGCAACTAGACTGTCCATCCGGTATCTCCTCCGAGGCTAGCGAGCTCCCCATCAGCTGTAAGAGCTCGACCGTTGGCAGGGGGCGGTGTGAGCAACCTGCGCGCCAGGGCAGGAGGCCGTCTGCCTAGCTCGTCCCTCCGTTCGCCGCACGACGCGGTGCGGCGTAGCCCTTGGCCGACCTCGACGGTCGGTCCAGCGCCCCCTATCGTCGGCGGCCGTGCCCCCTCGTGCCCTCGAGGCCCTGCTGCCTTTCGTCGTCCTCTCAGCCCTCGCCTGCGCTCGCGCCCCTCAACCCCCCGCCGCCTCCCCGATGCCTCCGCCTGCCCCCGTGCCCACGCTCACGCCTGCCCGCGCCCCGGTCCCCACGCCGCCGGCTTTGCCTTATCCCGCCGCTCCCCGAGGCGATCAGGTCGACGTGCTTCACGGCGTCTCGGTCCAAGACCCCTACCGATGGCTCGAGGATCCCGCGCGGGACGACGTGAAAACGTGGGTCGCCGACGAGGACGCCCTCGCCCGCGGTTTCACGGCGAAGCTGCCTGGGCGAGATGCCATCGCCGCCCGGATGAAGGAGCTCTTCTACGTCGAGAGCGTGGGCACCCCTCGCCGTGCGGGCGGGCGCCTCTTTTACCCCCGGCGGGACGCCGGCAAGGAGAAGGCGGCGATCTACTGGAGGGCGCAGCCCAAGGGCGCCGCGCCCGGCGGGGAGCACACCCTGCTGGACCCCAACCTCTGGTCGACGGATGGCAGCGTCTCGCTCGGCGTCTGGAGCGTGTCGTACGACGGGAAGACGGTCGCGTACGGGGTCAAGGGCAACAACTCGGACGAGACGACGCTCTACGTCATGGACGTCGCGACCGGCAAGAAGAGCGACGTCGACGTCATCGAGGGTGCCAAGTACGCCTGGCCGTCGTGGACCCCGGCGGGGGACGGGTTCTTCTACACGTGGGTCCCCCCCGCTGGCAGCGTGCCCACGGCGGACCGGCCGGGGTACGCGGAGGTGCGCTTCCATAAGCTAGGGACCGATCCGGCCAAGGATCGCGTCGTCCACGAGAAGACGGGCGACCCCCGGACCTTCGTCGGGGCCGCGGTCGGCAAAGACGGCCGTTGGCTCGTCGCGACCGTGGAACACGGCTGGGCCAGCACCGACGTCTACTTCCAGGACTTGCACGCGCCGTCACGCGAGTGGCGTCCGCTGGTCGTCGGCCAGGACGCCCGGTACGACGTCAGCGTCGACGGCAACCGCTTCTTCGTCCGCACCAACGAGGGCGCTCCGAAGTACCGCGTCTTGCGGGTCGATCCCGCGTCGCCCGCGCGCGACAAGTGGACCGAGATCATCTCCGAGCGGCCGGACGCGACGCTCGAGAGCCTGAGCGTCGTCGGCCATCACCTTTCGATCGCGTACCTGAAGGACGTCGTCAGCCACGTCGAACTGCGCGACGAGGACGGCAAGCTCGTACGCGAGATCGCCCTGCCGACGCTCGGCTCCGCGTCGCCCCTCAGCGGCGTCGAGGACGACGACGTCGCCTACTATTCGTTCGCTTCGTTCACGTACCCGACGGAGATCTTCGAGACGAGCGTCCGCACGGGCCGAACGTCGACGTTCTACAAGCTGAAAGTGCCGGTCGATTCGTCGGCCTACGCGGTGGAGCAGCTCTTCGCGACCAGCAAGGACGGCACGCGCGTCCCCTTCTTCGTCATTCGCGCCAAAGATCTCCAGAAGAACGGCGCGACCCCGACGGTCCTCTACGGCTACGGCGGCTTTCAGGTGGCGCAGACGCCCACGTTCTCGTCGTCCATCTTTCCGTGGCTCGAGCGCGGAGGGATCTGGGTCGTGGCAAACCTCCGCGGCGGCAGCGAGTACGGCGAAGAGTGGCACCGCCAGGGCATGCGCCGCGAGAAGCAGCACGTCTTCGACGATTACTTCGCCGTCGCGGAGGAGCTCGTGAAGCAAGGGTTCACCAAGCCCGAGAAGCTCGCGGCCGCGGGCGCCTCCAACGGCGGGCTGCTCGTCGGGGCGGCCATCGCGCAGCGCCCCGATCTCTTCGGCGTCGCGCTCTGCGGCGTCCCGCTGCTCGACATGGTCCGCTACCACCTGTTCGGCAGCGGCAAGACGTGGATCTCGGAGTACGGATCGGCCGACGACGCCGACGACTTCGCGGCCCTCTTCGCGTACTCGCCGTACCACCACGTAATCAAGGGGACGCGCTATCCCGCGACGCTCATTCTCAGCGCCGACAGCGACGACCGGGTCGACCCGATGCACGCGCGCAAATTCGCCGCCGAGTTGCAGTGGGCTTCGAGCGGCGGCCCGGTGCTCCTTCGCGTGGAGAAGCACTCGGGACATGGCGGGGCGGACTTGGTGCGCGCTGCCGTCGAGAAGCTCGCCGACGAGTACGCGTTCGCGCTGGGCCAGATGGGGCCCTAGTCGTGCGCGCGACCGGGCCGGACGACGCCCGTGCGCTCGCGCGGTTCGGGTACACGCAGGAGCTGCGGCGGCGGCTGGGCGGGTTCTCGAGCTTCGCGATCGGCTTCTCGGTCATCAGTGTGCTGACGGGCGTGGCGTCGACGTACGGCGACGCATTCGGCGCAGGAGGGCCCGCGAGCCTCGGAATCGGGTGGCCGCTCGTCTCGCTCGGCACGGTCGTCGTGGCGCTCGCGATGGCGGAGCTTGCCAGCGCCTTCCCCACGGCAGGAGCGCTTTATCACTGGGCCTCGCTGCTCGGCGGACCGTCCTGGGGGTGGATGACGGCGATGCTCAACCTCGTCGGGCAGCTCGCGATCGTCGCGGCGATCGACCTCGCGCTCGCACAGGCGCTGGCGCAAATGGCGCACCTCAGCGACTCGGTCGCGTACGTGCTCTTCGCCATCGTCATCGTGATGCACGCGGCGCTCAACGCGACATCCGTGCGCCTCGTCGCCTGGCTCAACGACGCCTCGGCGACCGTGCACGTGGTCGGGGTCGTCGTCCTCGCCGCGCTCCTCCTGACGCGCGCTCGGGTGCACCCGGCGGCCTACCTGCTCGACTTCGCCCCGAGGCCGGCGGGTCCGCGCGGATCGGCGCTGGGCTTCGTGCGGTCTCTGGTGCTCGGCGTCTGGACGTTCACCGGCTTCGACGCCGCCGCGCACGTGAGCGAAGAGACGCGCGATCCCGAGCGCCGCGCCCCGCTCGGCATCGTCGCCGCGGTGGCGATCAGCGCCGTCGCGGGCTTCGTCCTGGTCGTGGCGCTCACGCTGGCCGTGCGCGACCCGTCCGACGTCGCGGGGGCACCGGACGCCGCCCTCGCCGTGCTCCGCGGCGGCCTCGGAGAGAGGGCCGGCGGCTGGGCGATGGCGCTGGTCTCGCTCGCGATGTGGTTTGCGGGCCTCTCGAGCATGACGAGCGCGTCCCGCATGCTCTTCGCGTTCGCGCGGGACGGCGGACTACCCGCCGCTGCCCTCCTCCGACGCGTGAACGCACGCACCAAGACACCGGTCATCGCGACGATCGTCGCCGCCGCGGCGTCGCTCGCCGTCGTCGTCGTGACGGCCCCACTGAGCTCGGCCGTCTTTCTCGCCGTCGCGGCCCTGGCCACGGTCGCGCTCTATGCATCCTATGCGCTGCCGATCGCCTTGGGAGCGGTGGCTCGAGTTCGTGGGCGGTGGGTCCGGCCCGGCCCCTGGCACTACGGTCGCGCCAGCGTACCCATCGCGTGGGCCGCCGTGGCCTGGTCGGGCGCCGTCGGCTTCGTGTGCACGCTCGCCAATCCGCTCGCCATGGAGATGTTTGCGGCGCTCCTCGCGGCCCTCGCCGTCGTCTGGGCCCTGGCCGTACGGACGCGCTTCGAGGGGCCCCGCGTCGACCTTCGGCACTTCGAGCGGGGGGAGTAGGGGCGAGCGCCGCGCTACGACGCCGCGACCTTGTCCTTCAGGTACTGCGCCAGGCCTTGGGCCGTCTCGACGAGGTTCGCCTGGATCTTGTTCACCAGGAAGTCCTCGGCCGCGCGTCCCACCGTGGATGCAAGCAGGGAAGGCACGCCCCGGATCTTCTTGGCATCGATGGTGAGCGACCCGCGGACCTCGAGCCGCGTCGCCCCGGCGCCCTCGGCGATAAAGCGGTTGATGCCCCCGCACCGGACGGCTTCCGCGAAAGCGTGCGTCTCGATCCGCCACTCGCACACGTGCTGATCGGCGTTCCATGTCGCGTAGTCCGTCCACGACAAGATCGCCTCGCTGAGCACCGCGCGTACGGCCGCCGGGATGTCGCCGCCGCCGCGCCACTCGTTCACGAACTCCGCGGTGGCTCCGCTGTCCTTGCGCGACTTCACCTCGATGCTCCTGACGTTTGGCAGGTACGCGAGCAGCTTGGTCAAGTCGTCGCGATAAGCCGAGAAAACGACGGGAACGGGGAAGGGGATGCGGGCGTCGGCGGAGATCTGCATGACGGCCGCGAGATTACTCAGCCGGTCGCCGTCGCGCCATCCGCGCCGGTGCATCCAGACGGGAACCGCTTCATCGCGCTCGACGATCTCGCCGAGTCGCTCGCCGAGGGCTTCGTCACTTCGGCGACGAGCGCCGAGGGAGCCGGCGAGGAGACCCGCAACGCGATCCTCACGGAGGAGATCGGTGGCCCTTTCTCGAGGTCGCCGCGGTGCGAGAGCTCCACCCCGAGCCGGACGCATCCAGCCCAATTGACGCAGAGATCGAAGCGTTCCCTACGGCGCTCCGCGGTCATGGTCGAGCTGCGGCAGGACGCCACATCGTGACGTCCGCGCACACGGGGGCCTTGCCGGTTCGTCACGGGGATTTTCTGAGGGGGCCTCGCCTCGCACGAGCCCGCGTACTACGAGAGGGGCATGACCCTCGCGATTGGCGACAAGGCCCCCGACTTCTCCCTCCCTGCGCAAGACGGGCGCTCCGTCTCGCTGTCCGACGCGCTCGGCAAGCGCGCGGTGGTCCTCTTTTTCTATCCGATGGATGACACACCGGGCTGCACCGTCGAGGCGTGCGCCTTCCGCGATCGGTACGACGCGTTCGCCGAGGCCGGCGCGGAGGTCATCGGCATCAGCGCCGACTCGGGCGCCTCGCACGAAAAGTTCGCCACCAAGCACAAGCTGCCCATGACGCTCCTGAGCGACGCCGACGGAAAGGTCCGGGCGCTCTACGGGGTCAAAAAGACGCTGGGTCTCCTGCCCGGGCGCGCCACCTTCGTCATCGACCGGGAAGGCAGGATCCAACATATGTTCGTGTCGCAGCTCCGGGTGAAAGAGCACTCCGCGCAGGCGCTCGAGGTCGTGAAGCGTCTCGGGCGCGTTGGCTCCGGCGTCGCCGTCGCCACATAGGCGCCCAGCGCGGTCGCCGCATAGGCGCCCAGCGCGGTCGCCGCATAGGCGCCCAGCGCAGTCGCCGCATAGGCGCCCAGCGCGGTCGATCGCGCGGCTCGCCGGGCCTTGCCCCCGCGGTTCTCGTGTCGCTCGGTAGACGGTTGCTCTACTATCGTTCTCGTGGCCCGAACTTTTGCCGTTGGCGACATCCATGGGGATCTCGAGGCGCTGGAGCGTGTGTTCTCGGCGATGCCCCCGTTCGATGCGGGTGACACGATCGTGTTCGTGGGCGACTACGTGGATCGAGGCCCGAAATCCGCGCAAGTCATCGCGTTCATTCGCAAGCTCGCCGCGCGCGGGCCAGCCAAGGTCGTCGCGCTCCGCGGCAACCACGAAGATGCGTGGCTTCGGGTGGTCGACGTCGGGTGGCCCGAGTTCGTGACGCCGCCCGGTAACGGGTGCCTCGCCGCGATGCGATCGTTCATCGGCGGCCCGGTGCCCGAGCCCGACGCCCTCCCGCGCCCCGACGAGCGAGGCACGCTGCAGACGGGCGCCTTCTTCCCGGAGGACGTCGTCGAGTGGATGCGGGCCCTGCCCCACTGGTACGAGGACGAGCACGCCATCTACGTGCACGCAGGCCTCCCGCGCGGCAAGAGCGGCTTTCTGCACCCGTCGAAGGTCGAGACCCCGGCCGCATTGCTGTGGCTCCGCGACGAGGACTTCTTCAGGAACTACCGCGGCAAGCTCGTCGTCTTCGGCCACACGGCGACGGCCTACCTGCCGATGGAGCTGAGCAGCTACACCCCCGAAGACCCGATGGACGTCTGGGCCGGCCCGTGCTGCGTGGGCCTCGATACGGGCGCGGGCAAAGGCGGCTTCCTGACGGTGGTCGAACTTCCTGCGATGCGCGTGTACGAGTCGCGCTAGTGCCCTGAGTCTGCGAAAGGTTTCTCAGGGCGCCCGCGCGCAGCGGAAGCCGATGTTCGCGACGCGAGCCCACGGGACGTTGCTGTGGCGGATCGTGGGGAGCAAAAGCGACGCGGAACTCTGGAAGCTGCCGCCTCGGATCACGCCGGTGGCACCCGCGGTGCACGTGGGAGCCGTCGCCAAATAAGCACAGTCCGTGCACGGGTCGGCGTAGGTCGCCGCGTACGAGTCCATGGTCCGTTGCCACAGGCCTCCGGCCATGTCGAGCTGGCCCCAGAGGCCCGCACCCAGTGTGGCCGTTCCCACCGGTGCGATGTTCGTGTTCCCGACGCAGGTCCCCGAGCCGCTCGGGTAGTCGCAGTTGTAATTGGCGTACTCGCAGCCCGACCCCGGACACGCTGTCCCCGGTACCGTCGAGCCCCAGGGGAACTCCCGTTGCCCGCCACTGCCACCGCCCCCGGCTGCCGCGTAGCCCCACTCCGCGTCGGTGGCCAGGAAGCCCCCGTCCCAGATGCAGAACGCGTACGCCTCGAACCAGGACACGCAGTTGATCGGGAGGTTCTCCTGCGTGCTGGCGGGGTCCGTCCACGTGGCCTGGACGTTCGCACTCGAACCTCCGCAGTCCAAGAGGTTCGAGTCCGTCGGCGCGATGCACGAACTCCAGGTCGTGTTCCACCCAGTCTCGTACGTCACCCCGGCGTCGCTGGCGCTGTTGACGAGCCCCTGGCCCCCGTTCAAGTGCGCGTGGATGCCGGAGCCGGCGGGCGGCGTGTACCCCGCTCCGCCGTTCCACGCTTCGACGAACTGGCGGAACCGGCCCACGGTCACTTGGTACTTGTCGAGCCGGAAGCCACTGACGCTCGCCGGGTCGGCCTCCCCGCTCGGACCGGTGCCGCCGTTCACATAGGTGCGGTAGTAGCTGCCTCCCGGCACTTCGAGGCTCGAGCAGCAACTTTCGTTGCTCGCTCCGCAGTTCGTCAGGCCGGCGTCGTCGCCCACCCCCTGGCAGCTCTGGCCCGAGGTCGTCTCACCGGTGCACGCGCCCGCGGTGCACGCGCCCGTCGCGCACGTCCACGCTGTCCCCC
>Ga0302324_100014712_pt1 | contig 15750 bp, 10 predicted proteins | sample Palsa_T0_1_FD_201949 | JGI IMG/M metagenome (GOLD analysis project Ga0302324, IMG submission 201949) | Peat permafrost microbial communities from Stordalen Mire near Abisko, Sweden - Palsa_T0_1 | ecosystem: Environmental > Terrestrial > Soil > Palsa > Peat permafrost | place: Sweden: Abisko...
AGGCTCAAGAAGGCATTTCCTCCTCAAGCTAGAGAATGGAGCGCACGACGCCACCATCCACCCGAAGCGCAGCTCCGGTAGTAGCCGAAGACCGCTCGCTCGCCATGTAGACGACCAGCGATGCTACCTCTTCCGTGGTGGCAAAACGCTTGATCAGTGAAGAGGGCCGGATGGTCTCGAAGAATTCCTTCTCCACCTGAGCTTCGTTGACACCTTTCTGCGCAGCCAACCCACTAACAAAGCCGGAGACGCCCTCCGAACGAGTTGGCCCCGCCAGGATACTGTTGACTGTAACCTTGCTCCCCGCAACCGACTCAGCCAGGCCGCGGGCGATCGCCAGTTGGGCGGTTTTGGTCATGCCGTAGTGGATCATCTCTACTGGGATTTGAACGGCCGACTCACTGGAGATAAACAAGATGCGGCCCCAATTATGTTTCAGCATGCCAGGCAGGTACTGGCGCGACAGGCGCACGCCGCTGAGCACGTTTACCTCGAAGAAACGGCGCCAGTCGTCATCGGAGATCTGGGCAAAAAGCTTGGCTTCGAAGATTCCGAGATTATTGACCAGGATATCCACGTTGGGTAACTGGCTAAAGAGCTCCACGCAACCCTCTACACTTCCCAGGTCGGCGGTGATCCCTTCGACCGTGCCCTGCGTTTGTTTCACCTGGGCCTTAAACGCTTCTACCTGCGCCATGGCCTGCTTTACCCTGCCTTCGGTGCGGCCGTTGATATAAACCGTCGCGCCTTCCTGTGCCAGTCCGCTCGCGATAGCGAGGCCGATGCCGGCAGTCGATCCGCTGACCAAGGCTGTCTTTCCTACCAGTTGCAAATCCATGTCAACATCTCCCAAGCCGCAACGCGGCTGGTTTCTACGATTCGCGGGTTCGTTGCGAGGATGCAAGAGAATGCAAAAGGAAGGCCGGAGCCGGAGCACGCCGCAAGGCTACATGTTCATCTTTTTGAAACGAGAGCCTGGAATGGCGCGCACCAGCAGCATGATCCAGGCCCAGAACCAGGGCACGTAGGCAACGTCGCGCCGCCGGTCGACAGCTTTCAGTATGCCGATGGCGACCTGGTCCGGCGTGGCAAAAAGCGCGTTGTGCGCCACATGCGCGGTCATGGGCGTAGCCACAAAGCCCGGTTTGATGGTCAGCACCTGCACGCCATCGCGGTCGATGCGGTTGCGCAATCCTTCCAGAAAAATGTTGAGCGCGCCTTTGGAAGCGCCATAGACATAATTGCTCTTGCGGCCACGGTCGCCGGCCACCGAAGAGACGACCGCCAAGGTGCCCCCGTGCTGGGCCTGGAAGTAATTTCCCAGCCAGGTCAGTAGGGAAACGGTGGAGATGAAATTGGTATGCAGGACCGCTGCGGCGATCTCGAAATCTGCTTCCGCGGCCTGCTGGTCGCCCAGAACGCCGTGTGCGATCAGCGCCAGATCGATCTTGCCCAGCCGCTCCGCCGCGATCGCCAGCATCTCTCCGTGGGCCGTGGTGTCATCCAGATCCATTGCCCAGGTATCTACGCTGGCTGCGCCGCGGGTCACCAAGTCCTGCGCGACCGCTGTTAGCCGGTCTCTGTTTCTGGCCACCAGCATGAAACGCTTATTCTGCGCCGCGAGCCGCCGCATGGTCGCGATGGCGATGCTCGAGGTCGCGCCTAACACCAGCACGCTAGAAGGAAAACCGGGATCGCGTTTAGCCAAGGCCGGCTACCCGCTGCCAGAAACTGGAACTGAACGAGGGATCGATGTAGACAGCAAATTGCTCCCACTGGGGATAGAACTGCCGGAAGTGCGCCGCGCTCATGCACGCATCCTTGGCTGGATACATACGGCCGCCGAACTCGGCTGTAATGGCGGCTAGCCTATCCAACAGGTCGAAGCTCACCTCGCGCCGAATAGGAAAATCCAGAGCCAGGGTGATACCGGGCATGGGAAACGACATCATCCCGGGCGAGGAAATATCTCCAAAGACCTTGATCACGGCTAGAAAAGAAGCCAGCCCGGACGTGGTAATCGCCTTCAATAGCTGGGTCATCCCCATGGTATTGATGGCCCACGGCAGAACACATTGGAACTGGAGCAGGCCCTGCTCGCCATACAGTCGGTTCCATTGCAGGATGCGGTCCAGGGGGTAGAAGAATGGCTCGTAGTCGGTGAACCCGGATCGTTGTTTGCTGATTTGCTTGTGGTAGTAGAGGGTATTGAAGGCGCCCACGGAAGAGCGGTTGAGGGCAAAGGCGGGCAAGTCGAAGGGCAAGGTAAGCTTTGGCTTGGCTAAAGGCGTCAGCGGCCCCGGATTTTCGTCGTGTTCGCCTTGGATGAAAATGCCGCGGGCAAAGTTACGGCCCTGGGCGACGCAGTCGATCCACGCCACGGAATATTCCTGTGTACTCGCTTGGGAAAGGGCGACAAACTCCTCCAGCCCCACGAACTGGGTGGAGTGATAGCGGATGCGGCGGGAAACGATGGGACGCATCTGCACCTCGGCCCAACTGATAAAGCCGGTCAATCCCATGCCCCCGATGGTAGCGGAGTACACATCAGGATTCTCCGTTGGGCTGCACACCAACTGTGTCCCGTCTGACCGTATCAGCTCGAAGCAAGGTGTATGCAGGCCGAAGGTGCCGGCCACGTGGTGATTCTTACCGTGAATGTCGTTGGCAATGGCTCCACCGACAGTTACGTATTTAGTGCCCGGGCTCACCGGCAGGAACCAGCCGCGGGGCACAGCGAAGTCAAGAATCTGGGCCAACGTCACCCCGGCTTCGCAGCGCAACAGGCCGGTTTGGGCATCGAACGAGATCAGGCGATCTAGATTCGGCGTACGCAGCAGGGTTCCATTCTGGAGTAGGCAAACGTCGCCGTAACTGCGTCCCATGCCCACCGCCAGCATTTTAGTGCCGGGGACTTGCGGGGGAGGGAAATCCTCTTTCCAAAAAAGCGGTCGGACTTCAGCGGGGAGTCTCGGATAGCGACCCCAGGATTCAAATGGTGGACGGTCCTGGCGAGGGGACATGGGTCAATTATCTTTCCCGAGCGGTTTCACGAAAAGCCAGGCTCTCTCTTCGGTATACACCCTGAGGAGGTTGGGTCTACAGCGCAGAGTAGGCAACAAGCGCTACCCCTAAACCAAGTAGAAGACTCATGCGGTCTTTCAGAGCAAAGATCACCGGATCTTCATCCAGCAAGCCGCGCGAGGCCAGCAGCCAAACCCGGCTGATCCACAGGATCATCAGCGGCGTAATCAACCACATCCGGTTGGGGTGGTGATAGAGCGCGGTGACGTCACGCCCGTTTATATAAAGGGTGAAAATTACCATCGAGGCATAAGCGCTGGAAGTGCCGAAGCTGCGCAACTGCTCAATGTCGCTCAAGAGATAGCCCCTTCCGGAGGCCGGGTTCATGCGGTGCGCTTGCAGGTTCTGCAATTCGCTGAACCGCTTGACCATCGCCAGGCTGAGAAAAAAGAAAATCGAGAAAGCCGCAAGCCAGGGAGAGATGATCGTAAGCGTGGCAGCGGCGCCGGCCACCATGCGCACGGTGTACAGGCCGGCGAGGATGAGGACATCCACCAGCACAATTCGCTTTAGCACCAGCGAATAAGCCATCGTGGTCACAAGGTAGAAGAGCAGGAAGACCAGGAACTTTCGTGGCAAGTAAGCGGCCATGGTGAATGCGACCGCAGCCAGCAGTAAAGAGATGGCAAGACCCGTAGCTACGGAAAGGTCGCCTGCGGCAAAGGCTCGCTTGCGCTTGCTGGGGTGCACCCGGTCTGCCTCCAGGTCAAGCAAGTCATTGAGAATGTAGGTTGCCGAAGCGAGAAAGCTGAAGCAGAAGAAGGCGGCGACGGTGGCCAAGACAAGCCCCAGGCGGATGGTATGGGCCAGCAGCAGGGGCAGGAAAACGAGCAGATTCTTGGCCCATTGATGCACCCGGAGGGCCTTCGCCAAGGCCGCGGGGGCGCGCGAGCGGTCGAGGAACTTCTCGCTCACCTGGATATTTCGGCTCTTCAGAGCACTCTTTAACCTGAGGTCGGGATTGGCCACCATCGCCCGCTGGGCGCTTGTGAGCAGCGGCAAATCAGGAAGGGCATTGCCGATGTAGTCGAAGCCGTCGGACGAAAAGCGTTGCTGCAGATGTTGCAGCTTGTTGTTTCCGGTGAGGTTTACAGCGCCATCGCTGGCCATAACCTCGTCAAAGATGCCCAGGTGAGCGGCGACACTCTGCGCCAGCAGCCGGTCGGCCCCGGTTACGAGGTAGAGCTTGCGTCCTGCCGCACGCTCGTCTTTCAGATAGTCCAGCAACGGACGATTGTAGGGCAGGTGGGCTACATCAAGAGCGACGCGGGAAGCCACTTGCGACTTGAGATGTGCCTTCCCCTGGGTGAACCACACCGGCGTGCGCAAAAAAGCCAGGGGGTAGCGGCGGGCGAGGACCATCAGCGAGTCGACGAAAGTGTCGGACTTGACCAGCGTCCCATCCAGGTCGACACAAAGCGGCCGCTCCGCATGCACTGCGACCGAAGGCTCCATTAGCTTAGGGTCGGTCATCCCGAGCATTTCTCCCGTTTCTGATCCCAATCTATCAATAGGTTACGTCAGCGGTGGCACAACCCGGGTAACCATTACAGTTCCCGTTGAGGATAGCAGCGCGTCAGTGGCAAAACATCGCACCGTTGAAATCCAAATGGGCAAGTTTTCTGGAGCCTCGGTCGAACCTTTCGGAGCCGGCTACCGTCATATAGGTGCGTGCTCGACAAGCCACAAAGAGTGAGCAGAAACCAGGGTTAAAGGATCATGAAGACAGGTACTTGCAAGGTCGCGATGGTGGTGGGAGTCTGCTGCTCTTTGCTGGGCGTCCTGCCGCCACTATCGGCGCAGGAGACTAACACCGCTAGTGCCATTGTCACGGTGATTTCAAAGTCGGCAGAAGATGGGACAACGGTTCCCAAACAGACCATGAGCGTTTACGAGAATCGCAAGCTTCAGGAAGTGGCCGGTTGGGTTCCCCTGCGTGGCCAGCGCTCGGGCTTGCAACTGGTGGTGCTCTTGGATGATTCTTCCCGCGGCAACCTGGGTCTGCAATTGAACGACATCCGGAACTTTGTGACCGGGCTTCCCCCCAACGCCCAGGTTGCGATTGGCTATATGCGCAATGGGACACCGAACCTGGTGCAGAACTTTACCAACGACCACGCGCAAGCGGTCAAGTCTCTCCGCTTGCCCACGGGGTCAGCGGGCATTAATGGAAGCCCTTATTTTTGCCTCTCGGCTCTGGTCAAGCATTGGCCGGGCGGGGATAGCAACGTTCGCCGCGAGGTGATCATGGTCACCGATGGAGTCGACCGCTACTCCGGTGGACGCTTCGACCCCGAGGATCCCTACGTGCAGGCGGCTACCAGCGACGCGCAAAAAGCCGGCGTGATTGTCTATTCGATCTATTATCGCGGCGCGGGACGCTTCGACCAGAGCCGGATCGTGACGGATGGAGGGCAGAACTACCTTACCCAGCTTTCAGGCTCGACCGGCGGCAAAGTCTACCTGGAGGGCTTTGGCAACCCGGTATCGTTCGCGCCTTTTCTTTCCGACATTCAGCACAAGCTGCAAAACCAATATGAGTTGAGCTTCGTCTCTACAGCGAAACCCGGGCTGCAGTCGATCCGGGTGAAAACCAGCCAACCAAACACCAGCCTGGAGTTCTCGTCGCGAGTTCCAGTTGGCGGCGTGAAGGCGCCCGAGTAAAGGGGTTGATTCGACCTAGTGGGCCCGGCTTTGGCAGCGCATAAAATAAAGCAAGGAAAGAGTGTCAGGCGAGGCGAACGATGCCAGGAATAAAGACGAGAAGGCTAAGCATCCGGATGCAAAGGGTGATTCTTGGTGGAGTGATGCTCGCCGTTGCAGGCTTGCTGGCGACAGCAGGCGTGGCGCAGGATGCAGCTGCGCCGGCCGCAAAGCCGGTGACTTTCCTGGGCACCGTCCAGACGCTGAGCGGCAACACGCTTAGTGTCAAGAGCGATGCCGGGGCCACCATGCAGGTCACAGTGGAGGAGAACGCTCGCCTGCTGCGGATCGAGCCGGGACAGAAGAGCCTTGCCGGGGCCAGTCCCTTCAGCTTGACAGATCTACAGGCGGGGGATCGAGTGATGGCGCGCGGTTCCGCCAGCGCGGATGGCAATTCACTCGCTGCCACCATGCTGGTTGCCATCAAGGGCGCGGACATCGCGCAGAAGCAGGAACAGGAGCGCGCAGACTGGCAGAAACGCGGTACGGGAGGGTTGGTTAAGGCGGTCGATCCGGCGGCCGGAACGGTGACCATCTCCAGCGGCGCCGGCGGCGCCCGGACCTTGGTCATCCACGCCACGCCCACCACCATCATTCGCCGCTATGCTCCGGGCTCTGTCCGGTTTGACCAGGCGGTCAAAGGTACTCTCGACCAAATCAAACCTGGCGACCAGCTCCGTGCCCGCGGTTCCAGAAGTGACGACGGAGCCACGCTGGAGGCGGAGGAAATTGTCGGCGGGAGCTTCCGCAATCTCGCCGGCCCAATCCAGGCGGTAAACGCGGCTGGGTCTACGATTACGGTGAATGATACGGCTACCAAGAAGGTTGTCGTCATTTCCATCACACCTGATAGCGAAGTGAAAAAGCTGGACCCTGCTGTGGCGCAGCGGCTGGCCGCGCGCATGAATGGCGGGGGAGCTGGTGGGGCTGGGAGGCGGCCAGACGGGTCTCAGGCGCCGCCGGCAGGCTCCTCGCAAGGCGCCGCTCCAAGCGGACCGCCTTCCGGCGCTCCCGGGGCGGATCGACCGGGAGGCGGTCAAGGAAACGGTCAGGGAGGCGGTCAGGGCCGTGGCGCCGGCTTTGACGTTCAACAGCTGCTGGCGCGCTCGCCGTCAGTCGCGTTGAAGGATCTTTCCAAAGGCAACATGGTCATCGTAGTGGCCACCGAAGGCCAGACTCCTGACGCTGCAACCGCCATCACGGTGGTCGCCGGCGTCGAGCCCATGCTGCAGGCTTCCACCAGTGGCAGCCAAGCCATGCTTTCTTCTGCCTGGAATCTGGGTGGGGGTGGGGGCGAGGGCGGCGGCGGGGAAGCACCACAGTAGAGCACTCGATGTAAGTGCCGCAGAAAGAATGCGTTCCCGGGGCGCGCTCCAAGCCCTGGAAGTGGTACCAGCGACTCTGAATTTATCTAAATTTTGTATTTGCGGGGAGAACTTTTGAACCGATTGCTCGCTTTCTGCCTGACCACCCTGTTGATTTTTAGCGGGATAAGTCCTTTACAATCAGCCTTAGCGCAAACAGCAACAGTAACGGGAACACTACGCGGCCAGGTGGCGGACCCTAGCGGAGCCGTCATTCCCCAAGCTTCGCTCACTGTGACTTCTGCCGCCGGCGTGAGCCGTACGGGCACCTCGGATGCTACTGGTCAGTATGCAATCCCTGGCCTACCGCCCGGCCAATACACCGTGACCGTGCAAGCCGCCGGATTCTCCCCGTTCACTTCTCCACCCGTGCGGATTGCGGCTGGGCAAACCCAACACCTGAATGTTTCGCTCACGATTCAAATGGAGCAGCAACAGGTACAGGTTACCGCCGATACCCCCGGCGTGAGCGTGGATCCCGACAGCAACGTGAGCGCCGTGGTGTTGACGGGCAAGGACCTCGATGCCCTTTCCGACGACCCTGACGAGTTGTCGAACGAACTCACTGCGCTGGCGGGCCCCGCTGCAGGTCCCAGCGGGGGCCAGATTTACATCGATGGCTTCACTGGCGGCCAATTGCCGCCCAAGTCGGCGATCCGGGCCATCATCATCAACCAGAATCCCTTCTCCGCCCAATATGACACTCCTGGTTACGGCCGGGTTGAGATTTTGACCAAACCCGGCACCGACAAACTACACGGCCAACTGTTCATGAATGCCAGTGCCTCGGCTTTCAACACCGCCAATCCCTTCGCGCAGAATCAGCCGCCTTACCATACGCTGCAATACGACGGCAATGTAAGCGGGCCGCTGGGCAAGAAGGCTTCCTTCTTCTTCAGCTTCGATCGGAGAGATATTCAGGACAACAGCATCGTCAATGCCATTGTGCCTTATGTACCTGACCCCGCTACTTGCGGTCCGGAAAACAGCGCCGTAGCAGGTACCAGCGGGACCCCGTGCAGTCTGGCTGTCCCTTATCCGCAGACACGCATGGACATCAGTCCCCGCATCGACTATCAATTGACGCCGAACCAGACCCTGACAGTGCGCTATAGCTATTACCAGGACACCCGGACCAACAGCGGAGTGGGAAGCTTCGTCCTGCCTAGCCAGGGCTACAACAGCAACGAAATAGAAAACAGGATTCAGATCAGCGACAGCCAGGTGTATGGTGCGAAGTTTGTCAACAACACTCGTTTCCAATTCGTTCGCGATCAAACCAACCAGACCCCGCAACTGGTTGCTCCGGCCGTCAATGTTCTGCAGAATTTCCAAGGGGGTGGGAGTCCCCTGGGTACCATCCGCGATACCGAGACCCGCTACGAGTTTCAGAATTACGCTTCGCTTGCGCTCACCAAACACTACGTTCGCTTCGGTGGCCGGCTGCGTGATATTCAGGACACGAATTACTCGAATGCGAACTTTGCGGGCACCTATACCTATTCCGATCTTAATGACTACCTGGCGAACAAGCCCAGCCAGTTTTCCATCACCAGCGGAACCCCGAACCAGAGCGTAGGCGTAGTCGACCTGGGTCTTTACGCTGAAGACGACTGGAAGGTGCGTCCCAACTTCACCCTCAGCTACGGGCTGCGCTTCGAGACGCAGAGCCACATTCCGAACAAGGCTAATTTTGCGCCGCGTGTTGCGCTTTCCTACGGCCTTGGGGGCGGCGGAGGAAAACCGCCAAAAACAGTGTTGCGTGCCGGCTACGGAATTTTCTTCAATCGATACACCTATGATCTGCTGCTCAACGTTGACCGCTACAACCTCAACCAACAGGGCCAGGTGCAGTCCATTCAGCCCAACCCCAATGGAACTCCCCCGGACAGCACCACGCAGGAATCAGTTGCGTTGCCGACCTACTATCGCACGCAACCCGGCCTGAATGCACCCGCCAGCATAGAAACCGGAACCGGCATCGAGCACCAGGTGAATAAAAGCGTAAGCGTCTCGGCGACGTATCTCTACTCCCGCGGCATACATCAATTGCTCTCGCGCAATATCGATGCTCCGCTGCCTGATGGGAGCCGGCCGGCGTTGGATTTATGCCCTGCCAACCCGATCGGTGCGGCGCCAGGTACGCCGTGCAACATTTATGAGTACGATTCGCTGGCCGTCTTCAAGGAGAACCAGATCTTTCTGAACTTGAATGTGGCTTACGGACGCAAGCTCACGTTTACCGGCTTTTACATCTACAGCAAGGCTTACAGCGATACCGGCGGCACCGGCTACCATCCCTCCAATCAGTACGACATCATGCAGGATTACGGCCGTCAGTTCTTCGACGTGCGCAATCGTGTCTTTGCTTTCGCCAATTACTCGGCTCCCTGGGGCTTCAGGATCAGCCCGTTCCTCAGCGCTTCTTCCGGTGCGCCATTTAACATCCAGCTGAGCCAGGACAATAATGGGGATTCGTTCTTCAACGACCGGCCGGTCTTCGCTTCTTCGGATTCAAATCCCGCCAATGTAGATACGACCAAGTATGGGAACTTCGATATCAGCGCGACTCCTCCCGCTGGAGCGAGGATCATCCCTATCAATTACGGCAATGCCTCGGTTCAATTCGCTATGAATATGCGCGTCGCCAAGACCTTTGGCGTTGGCCCTCGGGTGGAAGAAGGCAAGGGAGCGAGGGTTGGTGGTGGTGGCGGTCCGGGCGGCGGGGGCCGGGGCATGCCGGGAATGGGCTTGGGCGGGAATGGGCCCAATCCGGGTGGTGGCCAGAACAACCGTGTGGATCGGCGCTACAGCATCACGTTTAGCGCCTTTGCGCATAATATATTTAACGTCGTCAATCTCGCGCCACCCAACGGAACCCTTGGCGGGCCGCCGGACGGGACAACCGACTCTCCTTTTTTCGGCAAGGCAAGCCAATTGGCGACGGGCTTTTTCTCGCATGGATCCGCGGTGCGGGACTTCAACTTTCAGGCGCTGTTTAATTTTTAGGCGGAGGTGAATTTCTCCGGCGAATCGTCGAGGTCAGGATAAACGTGTGCGGGTTAATTGGGCAGATCTGGGCATTCTCACCACGGCTAAATGTGAGCGAGAACCCACAATTCCTGATCCCATGATGAGTACTGAAACCCAGGACTTACGTCCTGGGGCAATTCTCAGCCGTCCCTGCGGGACTGAGTTCTGGAAAGCCAGGTTCTCACCTTACTCTTAAAGCCAATAAGTGCGAGGGAGAGCATTCTCGCGGGTTTGAAAACCCGCTCCCCGGGCTGAAGTCAGGGCTGGCACAGGTTTCTTCTAACTCATCGATGGCTCATCTGGGGAGTTGGGAGAGACGGGAGCAGGCCCCTCAGGAGAAGCCAACGTCTTCCCAACGGCGAGCTTCAGTGGCGGCAGATCCCGCTCGACTGTCAGCCAGATCAGCGATGGTCCTACGCGGTCGTACTGATGCCGCAGCCAATTTCCGATGCCCCGAATGTTATTCCACGGAATGCTCGGACAAAGCTTCTCGGCATCATCGCCGAGTCTGCGCGCCGCTTCGCTCAAAACCAGGAGCTTTCGCTCCACGGCAGCATTCGTCTTTTCGTCTGCCTGGAATATGGAGAAATCCATACCTTCGACAAACCGCTCGATTGACTCTATCGCCTCGTAAATGTCACGCAGAGATGAAGGAGGATCTCTAAAAGGCAAGCACAGCCTCTTTGTCGGCTGTTGCGCGAACACGCTGCTTCATTGTCTCGGCGAGCGTGAGGTCCACCTTGACCTCAAGAAGTTCGGACAGGCGGTTCTCAAGACCAACCAGATCCAGCAACGTCAATGTCTTTTTCTTATCAAATTCCGCGATCAGATCGACATCGGACGAATCGTTCGATTCTCCTCGCGCCACAGAACCGAACACGCGCAGATGGACAATCCCGGCGGCGGTCAGTTCGTCCCGGTGTTCGCGCAGCTTCGAGATGACGTGGCGCTTGTCCATGACCCTATTCTGTCCTATATCTCGATCCTTCTCAACAAGATTGAGCCGTATGCATGTCGTACCTGGATAGTGGGGTCCTTTATACCGGGACCCATATCTCTGTCCTGACCAACGGATCCCAGGTGTCCCGGGATCCGTTGGCACGAAGGGTTAAAAGTCCAGTCTGAGGGCTGCCTGGCCTGTGCGGTTCCCGGCGTTCTCGGCGGTTTGCGGACCTGTCAACGCTCCGAAGGTCGAGCTGTCGATGGCGGTGACGGGAGGTGCAAAGTTGGTGTGGTTGAGGACATTGGTAAAGGTCGTTTCGAAGCGCGCATGAAGTTTTTCCGTGATGCGAAATTGCTTAGCTACCCCAAGCGAGACAGCCGAAGTTCCAGGGCCCTCCAGGATACCCACTCCAGCGTTTCCAAAGCGACCCGCGCCCGCAGGGGTCGGGGCGAATGCCGACAGGTTGAAGTATTGCTGCCGAGATTGGCCGGTGTAGAAGTTGTTCGACACCACGTCGGGACGCGCAATGGCACCGCGATTGACGACGTTGGTATTTGATTGGTCTGCCGAACCGCTTATCGTTGGGGTGAGCCACGGCCCTGTTTCCAGCAACGTCACGGTCGTAAGGTCCCAACCGCCCAGGAAAGCATCCTTGATGCCGCCGCCGTTCATAAAGTTCCGGCCCAGGCCAAAGGGAAGCTGATACACACCTGTCAACAGCATCCGATCGCGGCGCGTGCCTTCCACGTTGCCTAGATTTCGTTCGATGTGGAAGCGGTCTGCGATAGGAAGACCGTAGTTGACTTCGCCGGCGAAGCCGGTTGGTGCATCCCCCTGGTTGTCCGCCTTGTTGGAGGCCAGAGTGTAGTTAGCATCGAAGTAAAGCCCATGCTGCATGCGATGAGTCGCGTCGACGACAAATGCGCGATAGTTGCCCTCACCCGCGTTGAATGTACTGTAAAGCTCCGTCCAATTGATGTAAGGAGAACGGGGATCGACGAACGGGCTAGCGGCTGTGGTTGTGAAAGGAGTTGTGCTCGCGGGAATCTGGTTGAGATCCTCGGTGATGTTCAGCCGGTAAGAATGCATGCCCACATAGCTCACGCGCAGCGCCGTGCTGGTGGTGATTTCACGTTCCACCGTTAAGTTCCACTGGTTGGACTGCGGATCGCGGAAGTTTGGATCAACTCCCTGGTCCAGGCTTCCTCCTCCGATCTGCACGGTACTGCTTGCCGGGGCGGTGTTAGGGAACTGTATCAGTGGCGTATTGGGTCCTGCTGTGTTGGCATTGGCGTAGCTGTGCAGGCTCGACGTAGGATTGCCACTGTTGTTGAAGGAGAGCGGCCCCAGATTGGTCATAGTGTAGATGCCGAAACCGCCGCGTATCACCGTCTTGGTGTCGTTGAACGGGCGATACGCGAACGCCACCCGCGGCTGGAAGTTACCCTTGTAAGTATGACGCAGGCTCTGCGGCAAGCCATCCTGGCTGGCCGTCACATAGTTCGTGCAGGGAAGAGCGGTGTAGCCCAAATTGCAGGCGTTGAACGATTGCTGGAAAGCAACGTTCGACGGGGTGATGTTTTGCTGCGCCAGGTACCCTGCAAGTGCATTCGGGACCACGATCGAGTTGTTTCGCTGGTCGAAGTTTGCCAGGTTGCCGCCATCCTCCTGAAAGCCTGGAAGAATCTGCCAACGTAAGCCATAGCTAAGCGTCAGCCGGCTGTTTAGCTGGTACTCATCTTGCGCGAAGAGGCTGAACTGGGTCGCCGTTCCGCCCACGTCCGGACTGGAGACAGCGAAGTTCAGCGTAGTGGGCGCTCCCTCGAGAAAGTCACCAAAGGCATTGCCCGTGAAGTTGGGCTGGAAGATGAAGTCGCCGAAATCATCCGAGGCAAACTCCGGGGCGAAGCTTTCCAGATCGAAGTACCGCACTCGGCGGATATCGACGCCGCCCTTCATCGTATGCTTGCCGCGAGTATAGGTGAGATTGTCGCTGAACTGGGTTGTCTTCGACTGCGTGATGCCCGCTTTATCCCGGCCTATGGACGTCAGTCCGGTACCTGCGCTGAAGTTGAAGGTAGGAAAGGCATGTGTTGTCGGATGCTGACTGATGTTGACCCCGGTAAGGTCGAGCTGTGACAACGCGGTCGATCCCTGAATGGGAAAATCGACGCTGGTCGTCACGTTGGTAAAGCCATAGCGAAACTCGTTCAAGAGCGAGGGAGTGATGGTGTAGGTGTGGGAAATCAGCAGGCTTCGGTTATGCACGGAATCGCTATCGTTGGGAAGAAAGGGATTTGCGTAGTCCTCGGTGATGTTCTTCCGGCTGAAGCGGGCATAGGCGGACTGCTTCGCGTTGATGGTCTGGTCGAGTCGCAGATCGGCGCCATCCGTGCGCGCCGGGGTGGACTGGAAATTATCGTAGTTGTAGCCTGATTGGCCACTCACGTTGGGCAGTGGGATATAGGTCAACAAGGCTTTCGCTGTGGGGCTGATATTCGCAGCTGGAATAGGGGCCAGCGGCGCTTGACCGGCGACATTGAATCCGCTGAGGTCGCCGTTCCGCTCGGCGGCTGTCGGCACTTCCAGCTGCTGCGCCACAGCGGTGGTGCGGCGGTTGCCCTCATAGTCTGCGAAGAAAAAGGTTTTGTCATGCCCGTTGTAGAGGTGTGGGATGACAACCGGTCCGCCGAGCGAAAAGCCAAAGGTATTGAACTTCTTTGGAGCCTTTCCGCTGAAGCCATAAGGGTCGGCGTCGAGCGCCTGATTCTGCAAATACTCGAAGAGGCTCCCGTGGAATTCATTCGTGCCATTCTTGGTGGTGAAAGTGACGTCGCCGATCTGCGAAAACTCTGCGCTGTTATTGAACGAGGTGACTTTGACTGCAGCGATTCCCTCCTGCGAGGGGTAGGCATCCTGCAGTGCCCCATTCTGCCTCACGTTTGTGGTCGAGATCCCGTCGACTGAAAAGTTCACCATCGAAGAGCTCGCGCCCCCCAGCGCTATGTTGCCTGAGCTGTCAGTCTGTACATTGGGAGACAGGCCGAGCGCACCCAGCGGGCTAGTGGTGGTAGCGCGATTATTCAAGGGAAGCTGGGTCATCTCCAGGTTGCTCTTCGAGTCGTCGAGCGTGGCGTTTTCCGTGTTGATCTGATCGGCGTCCGAAGTCACTTGAACCGTGGTCGATTGCTCCGCTATGTTGAGCGCGACCGTAAGCCTCAAATCCTGCCGCGCTTCGACGGAAATTCCCGAGATGACCGTGTCGGCAAAGCCATTGTGATGTGCATGCAGGCTGTATTTGCCAGCCTTCACGTTTTCCAGGATGAAGTTCCCCGATGCATCAGCGTTGACGGTGCGTTCCGTGTTTTCATCTGTACTGTGCAGTACGATCTCGGTGTCCGAGACGACCGCGCCGCTAGCATCCTGCACGACGCCTCTCACGCTGCCGAAGGTGGATTGCCCAAACGAAAGTGAGGGGGCGCCCAGGAGCATACAGCAGACCAGAATCGGAAAGAAGCGGCGATAGAACTGCGTGGCGTCACTGAGCGTGGTTCGCTTTTGGCCGCAAGTACTTGAAGGATAGCTGTTTTGTGAATCAGAATGAAGAAAGCCTCTAAGAAAGTTCATTGCATCACCTCTTACGCCGGAAAAGTACCGGCATAGTTAGTGAATCGCGAAAGCCATTGGTAATGCATAAGCTTCTTCTTAACGGTTTCCTTATGTGCCGGGCGATATAGTTAAGCTGCTCAAGGTCAAGCGACAATGACTAGGAAGCCTATCCGCGCTGTAGCCGGCAGGATCGCCGCCGGTGCCGCCGGCGCGTTGCTGATCACCTGCGTCGCCTACCGCTTTCATTTCAATCTCTCGTCGGCAACCTCGGTTCAACTCTTTCTCGTCACCGCGATCGCGTTGCGCTGGGGCTTTCTTGAAGCGGGCATCGTCTCATTGCTCTCCGTTGCCTGCCTGGATTACTTCTTCACCGAACCACTGCTCAGGTTCTACATTGCGGACCCACACGACTGGATCGCCCTGGGTGCGTTCGAGAGTGTGGCTCTGGTCGTTAGCAGTCTCTCCAACCAGGTCAGCCGCCATGCTCGCGAGTCAGAGCGGCATCGAGCACAGCTACAGAAACTGTATGAGCTGAGTCAGAGTATCTTGCTTCTTGACCGGCAGGAGCCGCTCGAGCCGCAGCTGGCAAGCCTTCTCCACTCCACCCTTCGGGTGGAAGGTGTTGTCCTTTGGAACGCTTATGACCTCAGTATGTGCCGGAGTGGCGAATCTGACGTCACAGACGACCAAGTGCGTTCCGTCTACTTTATGGACAGCAGCGGAGATGACTCTGCAACCTGCATCTCCACGCGAGTTTTGCGCCTGGGCTTACGCCCCATCGGATCGCTTGCTGTCTGCGGACATTCGCTCGATGCGGCGACAATCAATGCAGCTGCGTCACTTGCGGCCGTGGCCATCGAGAGGGCACGCTCCTTCTCCACGGAAACCAGCGCGGAGGCAGCACGACAAAGCGAGCAACTTCGTGGGGCGGTTCTTGATGGCCTGGCTCACGCCTTCAAGAGTCCGCTGACCACCATTCGGAGCTCAAGCTCTGGCTTGCTGGCGATGAATACG
>Ga0302324_100014713_pt1 | contig 15749 bp, 23 predicted proteins | sample Palsa_T0_1_FD_201949 | JGI IMG/M metagenome (GOLD analysis project Ga0302324, IMG submission 201949) | Peat permafrost microbial communities from Stordalen Mire near Abisko, Sweden - Palsa_T0_1 | ecosystem: Environmental > Terrestrial > Soil > Palsa > Peat permafrost | place: Sweden: Abisko...
GAGCGCTACCACCGCTCAATGAAGAACCAGATCCTGCTCGAGAACTACTACTTACCGGGGCAGCTGGAAGCGCGTCTTGCCGAGTTCGTCGATTACTACAATACCCGGCGTTACCACGAGAGTCTGCATAACCTCACCCCGGCCGATATTTACTGCGGCCGTGGACCAACCATTCTCGCCAGGAGGCAAACCATCAAGCACAAGACCATCGAACTGCGACGACAACTGCATCATCAGGCCATGGCCTGAACGTCAACCAGGTGGGCTCAACACTCTCCTGTTTCAGTGCTCAATTTGTCCAAAAGGTTCTGACGACATACACTCGTCAAGATCCTAAAAGAGCGGATGGCAGTCCGATCCCGCACCGAGTTCTGATTAAAGGGTCCCGCAGTGTCTTGTCCTGACGATCATAAAGCCCCGAAAGCATGGGGCCATCGGCAGACACGACTGCTGGCCGTACCCCTCCCCTCCTGCGCGGCGGCCGTTCACGAAACCAGCGTCCCTGTGCGATGATTGGGCGCCGATCGCGAAACTGTGATTAACCGGCTTTCACCTACGAACTCTTGACGCATTGGGATTACAAATGTAATTCTATCGCATGTCCCAGCCCTTGACGAATCGCCAGCGCTCAATCCTCGATTTCATCGCTTCTTTCACCAGAAGTCAGAAGGGACCTCCCTCTTACCGTGAGATAGCCGCCCACTTCAAAATCACGCCGGGGGGTCTCCAGAAGCAGATCAAGGCCTTGGAGGCCAAGGGCGCGTTACGACGCCGAGGATATCGGGCGGCTCGAGGGCTTCAGGTTGTTTCTGCGACTGAGACTGGACTGCAAGTACGTTTACCAGTCTTGGGGCAGGTTCGGGCCGGCCTCCCAGTCGAAGCTATCGAAAACGCTGAGGACCATCTTGTTCTCGACGAGGTTCTCGCCAAGGGCGCCAACTTTGTGGTCCGAGTAAAGGGCGACAGCATGTGTCCTGAGATTCTGCAGGGAGACCTTCTCCTAATAAGGCAATGTGCCAATGCCGAAAACGGCGACACTGTCGTAGCCCACGTCGGTGACGGCGAGGCGACCGTGAAGCGACTTCGAAAGGCAGGCGGAAAGGTCTGGCTGGAAGCAGCGAATCCTCAATACGCCGCGATCCGTTCTGAATCGCTGAAGCTTGTCGGTCGCGTGGTCGGATTGGTCAGGAAATTTGCGTAGGGAAATATGGCGACTTCGGCCGATCGAACGATCCCTTGGGTGATCGAGCAACAGACAGCGGTCAAACACCAGCTTCTGCGCTCATATATCGGGACGTGGATGAACATCCTATGGCAGCAGCAAGAGCGACTGGATCGACCAGCGCATCTTATCTACGTCGACGGTTTTGCCGGCCCTGGCGAATACTGGGCTACGGAAGATTTTAAAGAAAAGATGGACGGGTCGCCGATCATCGTCGGCAAGATAGCGAACGACTTGATAAGAGGCAGCCGAAAGTTGGACATCATCGCATTCGACACGGACCAACGCACAGTCGATAGCCTCGATCGACTATTGAAGAGCGTCAACACTAAGCAACAGGCTTGGGAAGTGCGGCATGGAGATTTCTTGACGGGGGCGAAAGACATTATGGATAAGTTTGCGGCCCGGTTCGGCCGCGATTATCCCACATTTTTCTTCATAGACCCTTTTGGATATTCGGGCTTCCCAATGAGGATCCTCGCCGAGATTCTCAAACACGAACGGACCGAAGTGTTTATCACATTAATGACGTACGACATCGTCAGATTTATAGGGAAGCCGGACTCCCGCGAGAAAATGGTCGACCTCTTCGGGACGGAGAACTACGAGGGCTATACGCGCGGTAACACGCCTGAAGAGCGGGTTAACTTCATTACTACGCTCTATCGGACCCAGTTGTTGAATCTAGCAAGAGCTAAGCATGTTATCGGTTTTCGTGTTAACACGCCGGGCCAGGAAGGGCGCGCACGCTACTTCCTATTTCACGCTTCGACAAACATCAAGGCGTTAAAAGAAATGAAAAACGCGATGGATCGTACCAGCGATCAGGAGTTCAAGTTCGAAGCCATCGGCGTTGGGGATGGCGACCAACTTGACCTTTTCGTGGCGCGCCCCAAGGCCCAGATCAAGAATGCACTGTTGGGGCACGTAGAAAAACCGCCTCGGCGTTCTATCCCCTACTTAGAGATTGAGAATTGGGGTTATGAACGAACGTCCGGAGTTGCTCGTCACATCAAAACGGCTCTCATTGAGTTGGAGAAGGAGGGCAAAGTGAAGATCGACAGAAAGCCTCGCCAGAGAACAAACACCGTAACCGAAGGGGCGATGATTACGTTTGTTGCCCCACAATTCTAGAAGTCATGGCTTTCGAGTCAACAATTGAATGGACTGAGAGCACCTGGAATCCGGTTACGGGTTGCACGAAGATCAGCCCTGGCTGCAAACACTGCTACGCCCAGACCTTCGCTGAGCGTTGGCGTGGAATACCCGGCCATCCATATGAGCAAGGCTTCGACCTCAAGCTCTGGTCGAGGCGTCTGGAGATGCCACTCAGGTGGAAGGATTCGCGGACGATCTTCGTCAATTCGATGTCCGACTTGTTTCATAAGGAAGTGCCGGACTCGTTTGTCAGTCGGGTCTTCGACGTGATGGAGCTGGCGTCCTGGCACAACTTCCAGATTCTTACCAAGCGTGCTGAGCGATTCGCAGAGTGGAGTCAGAAGACTTTCCACGGCGTGAACGGACCAACCAAGGGGAAGAAGCGCTGGCCAAAGAACGTTTGGGCCGGTGTCTCCATCGAATCGCAGGATTATGTCGATCGCGTTGAGCAGCTCATCCGCATCCCTGCGGATATTCGGTTCTTGTCCGTCGAGCCCTTGCTTGGTCCCGTTCAAATCAAGGGTTCTCATCTTGCCAGGATTCATTGGGTAATCGTCGGGGGCGAGAGCGGCAACCAGGCACGCCCGATGGATCCAAACTGGGCTCGTAATGTTCGGGACCAATGCCTCGCAGCGGGGGTGCCTTTTTTCTTCAAACAGTGGGGCGTCTACGATTCGCGCGGCCGGCGTCGAAGCAAGAAGGAATCTGGCCGCGTTCTGGACGGTCGGATATGGAATGAGATGCCGTTTCTTCACGACACGTAATCACGTTTATGGGCCGGAATCGCCGCCGAGATAAGCAGAACTTATATGCGTAGAAGTCTTGTTTGCTCCCGGCACTTCCTTTCGCGTAAAGTCAGTGGGGCGAGTTGGTAAAAGAACCTATGTCATCCTCGAAGAGCTATTCCGATCCGGTCTATGACGGGGAATCACCGCTCACGTCGGTTAGCGATTGGCCGCTTGAAAAGCGGATCGGAACCGGACTGCAGCGCCAGCGAACGGGGCTCCCGACTCAGGAGTTCCAGGACGAAGTACTCGGTCCTTTCGATGCCGCTGACCTCGCTGGCAAGGCGAGGATGCTTGGGCCGCTTTGGCCTAAATGGCGCCATCTGTTTGAGAACGGCGGCCGCGGTGCCGTCGACGTTTCCCATTAGCTCCGCTGATAAAAGTGTTGCCGCTGAGCGGCTGTTTAGGTGGGCCTAAAGGCCCGCTTAATAGAGCGCTACAGGGGTGCACTTTCGCCTCGATTGCACCGGATCAAACCATTTGAACCGATCGGATCAAACCATTCGATCCGCTCCAACCTGTTCGTATTTTTGTGACTGATTTGTGACTGAATCCAACCAGTCATGTCTGCGCCTTAGTTTCCTCGGCGGCTAAGTGTTTGATTTTTATTGTATTATCTGTAGCCACCCGTCGGATTCGAACCGACGACCTGCTGATTACGAATAAGTCTCGCGCCCCGAACACCGGCAGTGATTCGGGACAAAAATCAATAAAATCCAGGGAAAAACGGAAGTAGGTCTTCACGCTAGTTCAGCGTGTTTCACCCCGTTACGGCACCAAAAAGGCACCCTTCTCTTTCGAGACGAACTTGGATTTGTGAGAAAGCGAGCATCCGGAGATGAGAAGTATCGAAAGTCTACGGTTAGACCGTTGATCGAAACTTTTCGATCCAATCCGGCGTTTCGCAGCCACAAAGATATCCTCAAGTCAAAGCGTTGGCAAATTCTCTTCCGTTCGTGTTTAGCTGGCAGCTTGAACCGCCAGGATGATAACGTTTGCACTGTTCTGACATGGCGAAAATGGTCCAGCGGGAAGGTTAAGGGCGGTGCATTTCCCCCTAAAGCTAGAAGGGAGATGAGCGATGAAGAGAAAATACTTTTCGGTCCGAATCTCTGGCGCGCGACTCCGGTCCTGCACATCCTGGGTCGTGTCGTCCATTGAATCCACGACGACTGGCGCACCTGCTCCCGGTGCATGACGCGCACGAGCGGTTCCAGTAAGTCGGCCACTGCCCCGTTCCACTCCGAGAGCGTGCGCCGGGTGACCTGTACGCCGTGGCGCTCGAAGATCTGCTCTCGCCGATACAACGGCAAGTGATCTGCGTATTTGGAGGCGACCACGTGTGCCAATAGCACCGGCCCCGGTCGTCCCTTGTCGATGGGACGCGCCGGCAGGACCGCCTGCACCACAGCTCGCTGGCAGCTCAAAACAGGCGTACTTGGGTCGCACATACTCGAGGATTACAAATGACGCCGGCACTGATGTCGTCGACCCCGTGCGCCCCATTGAATTCGTAACTCCGAACCCATTTTGCGCTGCTTAGCGGATCATCAAGGGAGATGTACTTGGTCACCCAGTTACGAAGTATCGAAATCAAGGTTTGGCGAGCGGACAGGCCCCTATCGGTTGCTCGCTGGCGTCGAGCGGACTTTTGGCTTTCGATAGCGCTATCGAAACAAGTCCTCCGCTAAACCTTGCAAAACAGAGCGTTTTCAAGCTATTAAAAGAGCAGAACAGTTATAGGAAATTCCAGCAACAACATGAAGCTTATATTCTTCGTGCTCTGTTTTGCGAACATTCTGTTAGGGATTGTTATTTTGCCGTCAGAGGCAAACACTTGCCTCCTTTTACCCACAGTTGCGGACGCTGCTACCAGTTTTTCACTTTACGCCGAGCCGAACAAGGATAAGGTCACGGGGTTAGTTTGGCAGGTGCTTGATCTTTTCTCCAATTTGGGAAATTGCACCGAATACAGTACTATCCGCCTCCAGCTCCGTACGGTTATCCCCCACCCTATCGTACCGATCCATACGGTTACCCACCGTACAATCCTTATTCGGCTCCACAGCAAAACAATTTTCCTAAGAGCTGCATAACTTCAGTGGGTTCTTGTCTCCTACCTCCACTGCCACCTGGACTTTACATACCGGAAGGTGGCTCCTGTACCTGTAGCTTTCCTAGCGGAATTTATTCAGGTGTCGCTCGATGATTAGTACCTCGAACAGGTGGGCTGCCAGGTGTCAGAGGTTCGCGACTGCGGTTTCGGATTCCCTGTCGCTACATTGTCCCTGCATTTCCGTCCGGACAATTTTGTTTCTAGGCATATTCCTGGCGATCGAGGCGGCTTTGATCAGCTGGCCATTGCTAGCCAATGCTACAACGGCTCCGACGCCTCCCGTGTCTGAAGCCGCAAAGGCGCCCTTTCCTGTTTTCGTCGCGTCCGTTCCAGCGCTAATCCTTCTAGTGATAGTAGTGGGCCTTTTCTATTATTTTGTCCGGCTATTTACAGTCGACCTTGGTGCGAAATTCGACAAGGAAACGATCTCTGCAATCGATAAGATGGTTCAGTTTTGTTACTGTTTTATTTTCACCTCTTTCTTCCTCGTGTTCTTGCCTTTTTTTGCTTGGTTCATGTTATCACCGGACCTTTTCTCGAGCTTATACACCAGAATGTTCGGCAGCCCGTTTTCTCTAGTATTAGGTTGCGTTGAGGACCGCGATCCCGAACACGCATACGGCGAAGACGTGTGTGGCAACCGCAACGAGTGGCTAATAAACCTCGGAGGATCAGTTCAGCCCTTTACCCAGTTCCTCCCTCTCCCTCTGCCTGCTAACAACTCGGCAGATACCTCGGCATCCCCAACACCTACCCCAGCTCCTGCAGCCACTTCTGCAATGGTCGATGACTCGTCGCCTAAGACTCATACGGCGCGAGCGCCAGAAGATTCAGAATCTCTTCATTCTAACAGCGTCGCGCAAAGTACGCCTTTTATCGTTCCAATGGCCGTCGTCTCTGGGGGAGTAACGGTACCGTTCTATTTTGTAATTGTCGCACTGCTTGGTGCGTCAATAAGCCTGACCAGAAAGGTTCCTGAGTATCAAGCTCAAATCGCAACCGGCTCGGTTATTCCGGCAGATATTCGCCGGGATCTAATTATCCAGGTGTTGCAATTTGTGTGCGCACCATTTTTGGCAGTAATAGGCTACGCGGTTATTGCTCCAAGCGGCCAGACCGAACTAATGGCTCTTGCATTTGCCGCCGGGTTCTCCTCACAAACCATCTTATCGATTCTCATGATCGCGATGAATCAACTTGAAAATGCGCTTAAGAAGCCCACTGAAAGACATGAAGCTCAACAACGCATTGGCGACCCGAGTGAGGACAGGGATGCGTAAAGATTGTTGTCGATTGCAGGCCGAATATTAAGCAGCTGGTATCCTGCACCCCTTGGAAATTGAGCCACCAATAGTACAAGGTCGAAGAGACCTGTGAGGTGGCAAATGGCAGAGGATCAACGACCAGAAGAAGTGCAGCGTTGGACGGCCAAGCGTCGTGCGGCCGCCCTGGTGATGAGCTTGCTCAAGGGTGAGACCACGGCGGCTGAGGCCGCTCGCCGCCATGGGCTGAAGGTCGCCGAGGTGGAAGAGTGGCGTGATCGCTTGCTGCTCGGGGCGGAGAACGCTCTTCGTGCACGCCAGAAGGAAGACGAGGCGTTACGGGAGGAAGAGATCAATCGGCTCAAGCGCAAAGTGGGCGAACTGACCATGGACCTGGACATTCTGCGCGAGGCGGCAAGACGCCCTACGACGCCGGGGACGTCCGACGAGTGATGGCGACGTGGCCCGGCGTATCGATGCGACGAGTGTGCAGAGTTCTTAAATTTTCCCGTGCCCGGCTGCGGGCGCGCGCGGTAATTGCTGCGGCACCGCCGCGGCTCGACGAAGTGCTGGCGGAACGCATCCAACGGTTGATCGAACGGTATCCGACTTTCGGTTACCGGCGGCTCTGGGCAATGTTGCGTTTCGTCGAAGGGATCCGCGTGAACCGTAAGGCGGTGTATCGATTGCTGATGCTCAAGGGCTGGTTCGTCCATCAACGTTCGTTGACGCCAAGGCCGCGGGTCCACGGACTGAGGAGTCGTGCACAGCGCAGCGATGGGCGATGGACGTGACTCATGTATCGTGTGGAGCTGACGGCTGGGGCCATCTCACGGCGGTTATTGATTGCCACGACCGGAAAGTGACCGGCTATGAATTCGCGTTGCGCGGTCGCGCCAGGGAAGCCGAGCGGGCGCTCGAGGAGGCTTGCCTGGCGCGCTTCGGCACTGTGCGCCCTGAAGGTTCGACACCTGTAATACGCAGTGACAACGTACTAAGACAGGAGTCAAGGGATACATCAGGGCAAAGTTCTCCTGTGGCTTGCGGAGCAAGCGGTTTCGCTAATAACTGCCGCCAGCGGCGGGTAGCCTCCGCTGCGGCGTACCGTCAAGGGTTCGCTCGCCAGGCTCGCCGGCGTGGGTAGTGGGCGGTTTTGAAATCAAGGAATAAGCCCCGCGATTTCTTCCATCGTCCAGATGTGATCTGCAACATTGGCCGCCATCGCTGGAGTCATCCGCAAAGTCTGATGAACGCGCCCGAAGTTATAATACATATAGAACAGCGCGAGCGCGTGTCGATGATTGTCGATCTTCTTGCTGAAAGCATTTGTCAGTCTGGTAAAGCGCCGATTCTGCATCCCAATCGTTAGGTTCTGGCGTTCAACGTAGCTCGTGCTGATGTGCTTGTTCTCAGGGCGTCCGCGCACTTCCGTTTTCTCAACTCCAAGGCAAACCGCAGGGCTGTAACGCTTCTCGGATTCGGGCGAATTACCGTACTGCTTTACGATCATTCCATAATCGATTTCGCCATCGAAAGCCTCATCGACTGCGTTCACGTAGACGTGCAGGCCATCAGTCGATAGCTGGATACGATTGCTGAGCCTGCTCGCTAGATTGCGCATAAACGTCTCAGCAGCGTGCGCGCTTCGTGTTCCGACATACCAGCAAGGGACAATCTTCGTGTCGGCGTCTATGGCCGTCCATGTCCAAACGTCGCCATAACCAAACTGCCCCCGCTTCTCTTCGGGAACGTTCTTCGCCTTGGAATAGACGAAAGACCAAATCTCATCGGCTTGGATGCGCTTGCAAGAGAGATTATGAAAGCGCTCGTCCTGATACTTAGCGCATGCAATTCCCGCGTCCACGACGAGCTTCAATACCGCGTCTTTAGAGGAATCCGTCATGCGACAAGTCGCGCGCACCGAATTGCCCTCGCAGAGACAAGCCAGTATCCGCGCGCGTCGTTCGATGGACAGCTTGTTCATGTCCATTATTATGCTTGCTCGTGATAGCATTGTCAAGTCTCCTGCAAGCACGAAGCTCGCAGTTGACACGATATGCTTGCTAGGATTAGGCTGCAAGCATAGAGGTAGCAAGCATGGCGGATGAATCCATCCAATCTAAGGGCGGAACAGCAAGAGCGGAGGCTTTAACGTCTGAGCAAAGACAAGAGATTGCTCGGACGGCGGCAAGGGCACGCTGGGATGCTGAGGGGCAATTACCGCGAGCGCCATATTCGGGAACGCTTAAGCTCGCAAACATTCCTTGTTACGTGTTGGAGAACGGGGAACGAATCCTATCAACACGCGGGATTATGAAGTCCTTAGGAAGGACTTGGAGAGGCCGCAAATATGCCGGTACCGAATTGCCCGTTTTTCTTGAAGCTAAAAACCTAAAACCCTTTATTTCCAACGACTTAATGCCGGTACTAACCACTCGCAATTTTCGCACAGATAAGGGAACAAGGGGGGAAGGTTATATTGCCGATATACTTCCTGCGATTTGCGAAGTTTATCTACGGGCTCGGGACGAAGGGAAGCTAACTCGTCCTCAGGAAGCTATCGCAAAGCAATGCGAAATTCTCGTCCGCGGTCTATCTCGCATCGGTATTATCGCGCTCGTAGACGAAGCTACTGGTTATCAAGAAATACGAGATCGTTTCGCTCTCCAAGCGATTCTGGATGAATTCATTGCCAAAGAATTCGCCGCATGGGCCAAACGATTCCCAAATGAATTTTATCAAGAAATTTTCAGGTTACGAGGATGGGTCTGGAAGGGCATGAGAGTAAATCGCCCGCAGATCGTTGCGAATTATACAAAAGATATTGTGTATGCTCGTTTGGCGCCAGGAATTCTAAGAGAGCTAGAAACCAAGAACCCCATTGATGAAAAGGGCCGTAGGAAAGCAAAGCATCATCAGTGGTTGACCGAAGATATCGGACATCCCGCACTAGCACAGCATATTTATGCGGTCATAGGCTTAATGCGCGTATCTGACAGTTGGGTGCAATTTAAGGCAATGCTAGATCGCGCCTTTCCAAAACGCGGCGACAGTTTACAATTGCCGTTGTTTAACGATGGTCTTTCCAGCGCGCCGCAGCGGCTTTCTTAGCAATGGCCTTGCGCTTCGCGTCACTCAAGCTCGCTGCGCGGGCCTTGCCGCCCTTGGATGCGCCAAGCGCCGATAGCGCCTGCGCATGCACGTTCTTGCCCTCTGCGGGCTTCAGAATCTCGCCAGTGGACTCTTCCACCACGCGGAGAGCGTTCTGTATCGGGTCGGCGCGCTTGCCGCCTCTGCTTGCTCGGGTAGGCATTGGTCTAGTATGCCTTGAGGCAAATGGGGCAATCAATGGCCTCAAGGGGGAATATTATGCTTCGACCATTGGGGGCTGCGTCATGTTGCCTGATTCTGGTTTTGATCGCGACTGCAAATTGCGACGCCGCAGGTCCGTACACTTCCAAGGAGATATTCGCTCAAGACCGGGCAGCGATAGTCTTAGTGTTTTCGCAAAGTCAACCAAGAGGAACCGGATTTATCGTTTCTGGCGACGGCATCGTGATCACGGCTAATCACGTAGTAACATCGCCCGATCTCAAGACCTACCTACCAAATATCCAAGTTAACTTAAACGATGGTAGCACTATCACGGCCACTCCCGTTGAAACCGCTCCGACCGTTAAGTCTATAAATGGAGATTATGCGGTGCTCAAAACAAACATGAAGAAAGCGCCGCACCTAACACTTGGCGCATGGGATGAAGCCGAACCGGGCGATGCTCTAACGACAATGGGGTTTCCATTTGGAGTATCGAAACCGCTTCTTCTCTCATTGATGCTATCTGGGTTGGCGTCGTCGGAAACTGCCAATTTTATTATATTTCAGGGACCGGCCAATCGAGGATTTTCGGGAGGTCCGTTGATTTCAAATATCACGGGTAACGTGATCGGCATCGTTTCAACTAAGATCGCGGGCATCACCCCCGGCCTCGACGCCGCGAGAACTTCAATACAAAAAACGGGCGGAGGCAGCGGGGTGTTTTTAGGTGGAGTGGATCCCAATGCCGCAATACTGGACCTAATAAATGTACTCGACAATTCACTGATCAGCGGTATGGGGACCGCCGTTGCCATCAATCCAGCAAAAGTTATCTCTTGGACGGAGGGCGATTCACCGGCTTCTCCACGATAGTCAACCCCTTAAGCTGACAATTATAAGTAGCCGCTGTACCAAGGGGAATTTCGAGCGATGACTTTTCAAAGATACAACATTGCTCTTTTTGCGCGATCGGTTTGGACGCCTTGGCCAAATCCGCATTCTTTGTCGGAACGACCGCTACGAGAGCGAATAAGAGCAATCTCGCCATCCTCGGCAACACATCTAGATTCATCATTTAACAACCCCCAAATCGTGTACGAAAAAATGCTTGCTCACGTAGGCATGGCAAAGCTAAGGTACGTGCGTGGGGAGAGCGAGCAGACTCAAACGAGAGAAGCGAGAAAGAGAATTATTAGCGTTAAGATTACAACTGCAAATCCTAGAAGCGCGCCCCACACAAACAGATCAAAAGGGTATTTGGCGTCGTATTCCTCTAATCGGGAAAGCAGCGATTGGCTTCGCGGCGGCTTTGTTGAGTCTATTTGCCGCATTAGTTACGTTCCTCCCCAGAGTATCGATGGAACCCGGCGATCGGGTGGACCCGAGCGATCCCCTTTCTGAAACCTTTACCGTAACGAACTCCGGGATCGGGTCTCTTTACGACGTAACCGCCGGTATCTGCATCGGCCAAATAATCATGAATCCAATCTCGTTTAATCCCCAACAAACATTCACGCTTCCGTGTTCCGAAATTCTCCGGCCTGAGTGGAAGAACCATACGTTGAGAATGGATGAGCGGTTCACTGTCACTTTGCAGGGGATAATCGAGCCAGGGCCCGGATCGGGGGCGACAATTAGCGGTGCGGATATTGCCGTACTTGTCCAATATCACCCTTGGTTTATGCCATTTCATAGAGAAAAGGCTTTCAGATTTATTACTCATAGTTTGCCCAATAAAGATGTGTATTGGTCTTCGATGCCCCTACAGTGAGCGCGTAAATTCAAAACCGCCCACTACCCCGGCGTGCGCCGCCCTTGACTGACGCCCGCGCTGCGGCCGGATCACAGTTAGCGGGAGCATGAGCTCCCGCCGGTCAAGAACGGACCGGCGCAGAACCGAGAGTTGAGCCCAAGTGGCTTCCACTCCGGGAGAGGGCTCTGACCATAGTGAACACAGGATCCAGCGGTAGTTACCGAGGTCCTAACCGTACTCAAAACAGAGTGCCCAACCAGGTGGAAGGCCCGAACATTATCTACGGGGTCGGCCAGGCCGCCCCAACGGCACGCAGCGAGAGGGCTCATCCACCTGGAATCACGTCTTCGAAGAACGGGCGATAGTCACATCCGTTCTTGATCAAACCGTAAACAATCCGCGCCAGTTTGGCAGCGACCGCACTGTAAGCCTTACGACGCAGGTCGGCGCTGAGCGGGTTGCTATGCACATAGCGATCGAACTTCCGGCGCAAACTGTTCTCACGCATACGCACCGCGCTCTGCGCGGCCATCCAGAACGCAGTGCGAAGCCGGGCATTGCCATATTTTGAAAGGCGGCTGACACCGCGGAAGCGACCCGACTGTTGAGTCGAAAGATTCATGCCGCAGAACTTCAGGAACTGACGATAATGCCCGAAACGACGCAGATCGCCGGCCTCGGCCAAAATCGTCAAGGCAGTAATCGGTCCCACTCCTGGTACGGTCATGAGCCGCCGCCGATCCGGGTGATTAGCCAGCGCCGTTTCGGCCTGCGTCGCAATGCTTTCACGCAGGCGACCAAGCGCGAGATACTCCTCGAGCACGAGCCGGTACATCGCAATAGCTGGGCGGTCGGATGCCACCGGCAGCGCGATCGATGATTGCGCTGCGGCATAGATGTTGGCGAGCAGCTCGGTCTTGTGGACCTTGCGGCCAACAAGCTTCGAGCCCTGCGCTACAAACTCCTCACCCGGCAGCGCTGTAATCGCGCCGGGAGTGGGGAACTGCAAGAGTAATCTAATCAACCAATCGTTACTGTCGGAACGGATGAAGTGTTCGATCTCGGGGAAATAAAGCTGAAAGTAATGATTGCGCAGACTGTGCCAGACGCGGGTTCTCGCCAGCGCCACCTGATGGTGCGTCTTGGAAAGTTCCTGGGCGTCGTGAGTGCCGCTCACCAGTGGATCGTGCCAGGTCTGGGTCAATCCGGTCTTGAGCAAGTGCAGGATCACCTGCGCGTCTTTGGGATCATTCTTGTCCCACGAGTTGTGCATCGCCTCCCGCGTGCGAGCCAGGGCCAGGGTCGGAATCAGCCGCAGTTCGAAGCCTTGCCGATAGAGAAAGTGGGCCAACGGTCGATGGTAGTTGCCGGTAGCCTCGAACCCCACCACGGTGCGCGGTCCGAGCCCCCGCAGGTACTCGGCCATGCGCTCGTAATCCGCCAACGTATTCGCCACCCGGAAGTGCCGGCGTCGAGCGGATAAAGCCGGTTCGATCAGCACCTCGTTGTGGCTCTTGGCGACGTCCACGGCTACCAAAGTTGCACTCCCCGGCGTACTGTCGGTCTTGGTCATGGCTGGAGATCCTCCCGAAGGTTTTGGCTTGCACCTCAACCATCTCAGGAGGTTCAATCCCCGGCCATGACCCCTTCCTGATGTACTACGGCACGGAACTGACTAGTGGCGCGGCGCTGCGCTGGGCCATCGATCGGGTCGCTTGGCACTACATCCAACCCGGCAAACCGGTGCAGAACGCTTTCATCGAATCCTTTAACAGCAGGCTGCGCGATGAATGCCTCAACGAACATGTGTTCGTCAGCCTGAACGAAGCACGCGAAATTATCGAGGCCTGGCGCCACGATTACAATCACGTTCGCCCGCATTCGAGCCTCGGAGCGCTTACACCGATCGAGTTTGCAGACCGGCAAGGGGACCGGCCGCTTGAGCTAGTTTGGGGCTCCGCGGCCGTCCCCTTGCCCAACCGCCCCACTCGGGGCATTACTTCAACCGACTCTACTTATAACTGCGGGTAAGTTGGGGGGCAGGCCATTTGCTCTGACGCGGCTTTTCGTGACGGTGTTTCGATGCCAGTCGATTGCGGGCTCGTAGCGCAATGAAATCAAGTGTCTCGTGTCCGCTCAGGATACGTGGCACGTTGCCATCGGCCAAGCGGGAGATCGCCAGCAGTCGCGGACATAGGAGAGAAATCCATGGTCAAAGTTAAGCGCCTCGGTTATGCCCTGAGCTTCATCTTCTTATGTACTGGGATGAGCACCGCGATGGGGCATTCGCAGGAAACGGCAAGCGACTACGTAGCGCCGTCTCAGGCTGTACCGAAGGGCAAAGCTCCCGCCATGCAGGTTCAATTGCTAAGTCGTGGCGAACAGACGAAGGAATATGCGGTGATCTTCGGCGAGGGAGACGAGGCCTTTTCGGGCTTGCTGGCCTTTGCGCAGAAGTATCGCGTGATGAGCGCGCATTTCACGGCCATCGGCGGGCTTAGTAGCGCAACCCTGGCTTGGTACGATCCCCAGCGCAAAATGTTCAAGAAGATCCCTATCGAAAGTCAAGTTGAAGTGGTTTCTATGATCGGCGACATCGCGCTCTATCAAGGAAAGCCGGTGGTTCATGCGCACATGGTGGTCGCAACTTCAGACGGAAGGGCGCATGGCGGTCATGTTCTCGCTGCCTATGTTTCCCCGACGTTGGAAGTCATGGTTACTGTCGATCCAATCGCCATGCAGAAGCGATTTGATCCGGACAATGGTCTGACGTTGATTGATCCGACTCTCAAGTGAGCAATCCCAAGGAAGAGGGGTGGCGGCGCCTTAGCTTATTCAAAGAACTCCTCGACATCCGGGATTCGCGTCAAAGCGATTTTGCTGCTAGAGAGACTGGCCCGTCCGGCCGTGCGCATTGCGGAACTTGGCATTCCCCATCGCGGCCGTTCCCTAGGTAACCGCAGATTACTTTCCCTCCATCGCGCGCTGGCTTGGCTGGCGAAGTCTGGGCTGTAATGTAGAAATAAAGTTACCCGATGATCATGATGCTTTCGCTCGTTGACGACGATAGCTCCTTGCGTAGATCGCTGAAGCGGCTCCTTACGCTCGAGGGCCACACCGTTCAAACCGCAGAGAATTTGATGGAGGCGCTGGATCTGCTCAGGAACTGGCGCACTTCGCCTCAGCTGATTCTTCTCGACCTTGTAATGCCCGTCCTCGACGGCAGGGGATTTCTCGCCGCGCGACGCAAGGACCCGCGGCTCGCCAAAATCGCGTGATCACGTCAGGGTGAGAGGAGTCACTTATAGAGCCAAAGCCGGTGGCGCAGCGGCCGTTATGCATAAATCCTTTTCGCCGAACGACCTGCTTAGCTCATATGAGATTCACCGCGCGCTTGGCGTCACGCAGAAAACTGCGTGGTTTACGGACCATCGCATTCGTCTGGCAATGCAGAGCGGCAGCTTTGAAAAAGCTTGGTGGCCGCTGAGTGTTCGCGATTTGCCTTGTCGTTCGATCATCGCAAGCCTGCGGTGCGGCGCAGAGAACCTCAACCGATCACTTCACGAATGCAAATGATTTCGACACTTTCGATCATGGCGCCAAAAAATTTGGTTGTATAACTCATTTAAAAGGTATTAAGGTTGTGATAGCATTTCATAATAGGTCATATGGGAAATACCGGGCTCCGATGACGCGAACTTAAGGATTTGCCCCCAAAAGCCTCAGCTTTTCCTGCAAGGCAGGAATAATACAAAGTATTTTATGAATACACTGGGTTACCTTGAGGTCTCGACTCGGCCTGACTAAGCAGGTGTCAACTTAAGTTATAGGCGAGCAGACAATCACCGCGATCGCCGGCCCGCAAGCTCGAATGCCTGGCCTCAGCGATCACCGTGACAATCCCAGGACGATGAACCCAGTTGAGTGCGCTTTCGATATTGACGTTCGGCGGTGGCAGCGTCGCGGATTATTAATCCCCGAAACGACATTTCGTGCCCTATGGCTAATCGATCGGGCCGGGAGACTGCATCGAAGGCTCTGTCAACGCCGGTTGAATGTTGACCCACTTTGCCGGGGAGGTCGCCGAAGTAAAACTGACCCACCCCGGCCGCTGTCTGATTCAGGGGGAGCGCGAGGG
>Ga0302324_100014714_pt1 | contig 15748 bp, 12 predicted proteins | sample Palsa_T0_1_FD_201949 | JGI IMG/M metagenome (GOLD analysis project Ga0302324, IMG submission 201949) | Peat permafrost microbial communities from Stordalen Mire near Abisko, Sweden - Palsa_T0_1 | ecosystem: Environmental > Terrestrial > Soil > Palsa > Peat permafrost | place: Sweden: Abisko...
CGCGAGTCTGTTGTACGTGTACAACAGGCGTGTGTGTGTCTTCTGGCGCGGGGAGGCTGCAAGTCTAGCCGTCCAACTGTAATCAGGTAGCCTAAGGCCCCACCGCCAGAAAGCGATCTGGCAGGTGGGTTTTTTGTTTTTAGGGCGCCAATTTGATGGCGACGGGAATAGCGCTGAGTGAGTAGTTGGAGCTGTTGAAGCAAGAGCGGCACGAACCGGTTCCATGGAGAAGGATTCGAATTCTTCCGCGAGCACCACATCAACGTCATCGGCACGACGGAATACGGCGGGATCGCCACGACTCAGCAGGAGAATGCGTCTACGGGTTCGGGGGCGTCGAGGTCACGGTCAAGGGCTGGCGCGCCAAGAACGGCACGGCGACCGCCAACGGCAAGAGCATCACCTTTGCGGATGGGCGGAACTTCGCTTTCGGCACATGGGCGGGAGGACAAGGCGACCCGAACGGCGGCGGCCAGTAGGCTGGGCCGTGTAGCGCCCGCCTTTAGGCGGGCATTTGCGATTCACGGATGGCCGCCTGAAGGCGGGCGCTACACGCCGAAACAAAGCGGTGCCGCGGGCGATGGCGGGGTGGGCTGGCGATTGAAATAAATGACGCTTTGCCCCCACAATGCAAGGGCGGTCCTTACCGGCCGAATTTGCTGCGGGGTTTTTCCGCTGGAGCGATGGCTTGTCGATTGAATTTAAAAATGTTTCGAAAACCTACCCTCTGGAAGATCCGCGACGGCGATTGCTTGCCCTCAGCGACGTCTCTTTCTCCGCTGAACCTCGCGAATTCGTTTGCCTGCTAGGCCCCTCGGGCTGCGGAAAATCGACGCTTCTCAAAATGGTGGCCGGACTGGAAAGTGCGGAAAGCGGCAGCGTCAGCATCGATGGCGAGCCGGTAAGATCGCCGCGCACGGGTTGCGGCCTGGTGTTTCAGGATTATGCCCTTTATCCTTGGCTGACCGTCGAACAGAACGTAAGCTTTGGCCTGGAACTGCGAGGCGACGACAAGCTCGAAATCAGGAAAATCATTGCCCGTTTCATCGAGCTGGTGGGGCTGCGCGGCTTTGAAAAAGCATTTCCCCGCCAGTTGTCCGGCGGGATGAAGCAGCGCGTGGCCCTGGCCCGCGTGCTGGTGATGTCGCCCAAGGTTCTCCTGATGGACGAACCATTCGGCGCGCTGGATTCGTTTACACGCATGGAAATGCAAACGGAACTCGTGAACTTGTGGCGGCAACAGCCCTCCACCGTGCTCTTCGTGACCCACGACGTGGAGGAGGCGGTGTACCTGGCGGACCGGATCGTGGTGATGACGCCGCGACCGGGCCAAATCAAGACGATCGCCGCGGTGCCGCTGGTCCGGCCGCGCCGGCGCACGGATCGCGACTTCACCGAGATTCGGAACCACGTACTCGAGCAATACGAGCGATCGAGCGCTACCGCAGCCGGTCGGGCGGTCTGATCGTAGACTGTAGCGCCCGCCTTTAGGCGGGCATTTGCTCGAATCCGCGGTGCCCGCCTAAAGGCGGGCGCTACATAAAGCGTGGCGACAAGGAGCTTTCCTCAAATGAATAAGCGGGTGGTTGTCCCCATCGCGGGCGCGTTGCTGCTCCTCGCCATACTGGCCGGGCTGAAATTGCAATCCGCCAATCGCGCGGCCGGGGCGGCCGGCCCCGCATCCACCAGGATTGTGAGGGTGGGGACCAATCGCGCCTTGGGCACGGTCATTCCGTTTGTCGCGAAGAGCAAGGGGTACTTTCAGCAGCAGGGTCTGCAGGTCGATGTTGTCGATTTTGCTGACGGCTCTCCGATGGAAGCCTTCGCCTCGGGGCAACTGGATATCGCTCTACTTGGAATCGCTCCTTCGGCCATTTGGCAAGGCCAAGGCGTCGGTTTGAAGGTTGTGGCTGCGGCCAATGGAGGCGGGCACGTTTTGCTCACGCGCACGGATACAGGTATCGATAATATTCAGGAACTAAAGGGCAGGAAAGTGGCCACTCCCAAACCGGGCACGGTCACCGATACGCTGTTTCGAGCCCATATCGTGGAGGAGATCGGCAAGCTCGATCCGGAAAAAGATTTACAAATCGTTCCCAACGTGGCCCCGGGAGACATGCCCACGGCGCTCTTCGTGAGCCGCGAGGTGGATGCGGCGATCACTTGGGAACCTTACGCCAGTCAGGCCGAGCAGAAATTCAAAGACGCGAAAGTGCTTTATGACTCCGCCGCGGAATGGCGCAAAACCTATCCGGGTTCCGACCAGCTCTACCCGGTGAATGTGGTGATCGCCAGCCAGTCCTTTATCAATACGCGCCCCGCCGATCTTCGCCAGTTTCTCGTGGCCTACGTGCAAGCGATTCAGTTCGTGAATAGCAATCCGCAGGAAGCCAATCAGATCATCGCCGACGAGCTGCAGCTCGACACTACGATCGTGGAAAACGCTCGGCGGCGCATCGATTACACCTCGCACGTCGATACCGCCGCCTCCCTCAAAACGCTGGAATGGTCCAAGCAAGCCGGTTACCTCAAGGAAGTGCCGGAAGCCTCCAAGCTCTTCGATTTGAGCTTCTTACCCAAGCCATGAGGCCTACTTGCAAATTCCCAATCTGAAGCGCATCTGGCAAGGCCTGCTGGCACTTCTTATCTTTTTCGCCGTCTGGCACTTTGCTTCCACGACTGGACTATTTGGACGCATCCCCCGCGAGTATTCCTTGCTGCTTTTGCCGCCGCCGGAGGTCGTTTTCAAGGCGCTGGGACAGATGGCGTGGTCGGGTTATCTGTGGGACCAGGTATCGGTCAGCCTGGTGCGGGTCTTGATTGGATTCAGTTTATCCGTGGCGATCGCTGTCCCGCTGGGGATCGGGATGGGGCTTTCCTCTTCGGTAAACAATTTCGCCGAGCCCTTCGTCCGGATCTTTTCTCCGATCCCCGGCGTGGCTTGGATTCCGCTGGCGATCCTGTGGTACGGATTGGGCGACGCGGCGGCAATTTTCATCATCACCATTAGCTCCGTATTTCCGATTCTGCTGAATACTCTACAGGGCGTGCGCGATGTCGATCCGAATTTGGTGGACGCAGCGCGAACCATGGGGGCGACTCGATGGCAGGTGATCCGGCGTGTGATGCTGCCCAGCTTGATTCCGTATTTGATTACGGGATTTCGCACGGGGCTAGGGTATTCGTGGCGCGTGGTGATTACCGCGGAGATGGTGGGCGTGCCAAAAGGGATTGGGTACATGCTCGCGGTGGGGCGAAGTACCGGGCATACGGAGATTACGATTGTCACCATGATTTGCCTGGGAGGGATGATGCTGATTGTGGAGGAGCTGGTTTTTGCGCCTCTCGAAGGACGGACGCGGTCTTGGCGGCGGGCTGGAGAAGCGTAGGAGGGTGGATCATCAGCGGAAAAACCCCGCCTCTGAAGAGGCGGGCTACAGCGGGACCGTTAAATCACATTGAAACCGTGCGTGCCGTCGCGGTTTAGTTGCTCGACTAGTCCGTGCTCCCAATCTAGATAGGCTTGCATGGCGGTTGCGGGCGCGTCCGTGCCTTCGTACGGGCGCTTGTATCTGTCAATCGGAGGCGAGGCATATTTGGGCGGCGAGGGGTCTGTGGGTTCGCCGTGGGCGGCCCATGCATCGGTTCCTCCGTCGAGGACGTAGACTGGCTTGGACGTGAGCTTATTCGCATCGGCCCACGCGAAGTGGGCGGCGATGCCGTCGGGCGAGGTCAGGATGTAACGCTCGGCGCTGGCGGTCGCCTGGATCGCCTCCGCCAGTAAGGAACGAAGTGCGAACCACGCGCCCTGGATGTGGCGCGCCGCGTATTGCGGGCTCGGCCCAAGGTCCAGCACTACTACTGAGAAATCCTCGGCCTGTCTTGAGGCCCGCTGATTCACACGATCCTGATTTAGCCAATCCTTCAGACGCTGCGGCGGAATCTTTACGCCGTGCGGCATCTGGGGCAAAGCCGGCAACGGAGCGCGCCATTGGCCGCGCTCGCTGAACTGTTCGAACGTGCCGTCCTGCCCGCCATTCAACAAATCACCGGCCGCACCATCGGCAAGATCTAGGACGAAGACATTCCAAGCCATTTGCGCGAGCCAGGAAGCGGTCATGTTGGCCCGCCCTCCGCCGTCATCGGCAAGCACAATCGAGGCGCCGCGAATGGGGGCGAACACGTCGGTTTCTTGAACGAGTTGGCCGCCTGGCGCGCCTCGGAAACCGGGCAAATGGCCGGCGGCGTATTCCTCTGGTGTGCGGACGTCGAAGCGGTAAACGGTCGTGTCGCCGCGCTCGATCCATTGGTTGGCCGTCTCCAGGCCGATTCGCTTAACCCCAGCCAAATCGGCCACTCGTCGCGCCGCCGCGGCTGCTGCCGCGCGCGCCCCGGCATCCACTTCGGGGAATTTGCGCGACTGGCCATGGTCCAGCGCCTGCCCGGCGAGTTTCCAGCCGATGGTCCCGTTGCGCAGCGCGGCCACGGGATTCGGCAGCCCCGCGTTGATCAGGGTTTGCGCGCCAATGATGCTGCGCGTGCGGCCGGCGCAATTCACGACGATGCGCGTCTCGGGTCGGGGCGCGAGCGCGCCCGCACGCAGTACCAGTTCCGCGCCGGGCACGGAAGTTGCTGTCGGAATGCTCATGACTTGAAACTCATCGAAGGGGCGAGCATCGACGATCACAACGTCGGCCCGCGCGTCGATCATCATCTTCACTTCCTCGGGCGACAAGGAGGGCGTGTGGCGCCGCGATTCCACCAATTCTCCAAACGCCTTCGAAGGCGCATTCACATCGCGAAACACTTCGTAGCCCGCATCCCGCCAGCCTTGCAGGCCGTTTTGCAGCAACTTGACGTCGGTGTAGCCGAGCGCCGACAGGCGCGCCGCAGCCCTGGCGGCGAGCCCCTCTCCGTTGTCGAAAACGACGATGGGCGCGTTCAGCCGCGGCAGGCGCGCGTAAGTCTCCAGCTCCAGTTGTGAAAACGGGAGATTCACCGCGAAAAGCGGGTGCCCTTCGGCGTGCGGAGCTTCCTCTCGCACATCCAGCAAGGCGATCTCGCGGCGAGCCAGCAGGTCAGCACGAACTTCGAGAGCCGACTTCGTAGCCGCGCCCAACGGAAATTGCGCACGGTCACTGGGAATCGCAGCCATCTTAATGCGTCACCCTGGTCACGGGATCTCCGCTCGCATTCTTAAAACGCTTGCGAGCTACTTCTCCGATGCCTTTGTAGCCGCTGCGGTTTTATTCGCACCGCTTGGCGGAACGGGCATGCTGTCCGCGCTCCGCTCGCCCTCATGGCAGGCGTCTTCGTAAACTTCATATTTGCCATCGCTCGCAAATCTACGGACAAAGCGGGCGGTCAACTTCCAGGGATGAGTATAGACGGTAGGATCGGTGATCGTGGCCTCATAGTTGATCGTTTTCTCGTCGACGATGGTGAGGCGCTCGACAAAGTGCGCAGAAGGGCTATAGAAATTGCCCACCATGTCCAGCCTGGATTTGGCCTTTACGTTGGTGACGTCGATCACCAAGGTGTTGCCTTCCCAGTGGCCGCGCGAGTCCCCTTGCCACAGTTTAATGTCTTGCCCAATGTGTGGCCGGTCCGTGAGGGGAATAATGCGAGTCTCGTCATTTTCTTCGGTGAAGAACAAAACATATCCTGGCGCCTGAAGGATCTGAAAACCAGAGTGGATGAATATGCGGCCCGGGCCTTCGAGCAGGCAATGGGCTTGTGTGTCCACGTCTTCTGGTTTGTCCGGGCTGTCGACGTGATCCGCTTGTTCCTTCTGTTTTGCCGCAGCCCAGGGTTGGTAAGGGATATTGCCTTCGGGCGTGCCGTCAACAATCCGGTGGGTCGCAGGCCTTGGCGTCCCATTTCCTTGCAGCACGAAGTCGGGGCGAGGCTGGAGTCCCGTAACGTCATAAGTATCTCCGCCAGGGTTTGCCCGCCAGATGCCTTGTATGTCCGGCTGGCCATCCGGAGTAAGGGACGGGCTTGAAGTTTTTGCGGGCGCCGGAGCTTGATCTTGGCCCAGCAAGGCGGTAGACGCAGTTGTCAAAACCGCGGCCACGAAGAAAGCCAGCACAATGGAAATACGAATTCGAGCGTTCATCGGAACCCTCTTTCCTGGAAACGAATCCGCACGACTCGCTTTGCGAGGCGTGGCGCTGCGATTCATCTACCCTGCATGACCTACTTCCGCCGCCGGAGCAACGAGCCGGCGGGTGAATCCGAACCAGGGAATCGAATCCCCAAGCGAGGGCAACGAAGCGATTCCTTGAAAAGCCTCGCTGCGGCGATTCCCGTAGTTCTGCTTGATGACTTCCGAAGCCTTCCAGAACTACTTCAGCGACACTTTCGCCCCGGTCGTGTCCTTCGTCTCGCCGCTGGAGATGACCATGTGGTCCGAACTACGCTCGCCCTCGTGGCAGGGTGATTCGTAAACTTCATAGCCGGACTGGTTTGCAAATCGGCGATCGAAGTGAACCGTCAGCTTCCATGGTCTGGTGTAGACGGCAGGGTCGGTGACGGTAACCTCATAATTGATTCCTTTGTCGTTGATGATCGTGAATCGCTCGACGAGGTGCGCGGATGGGCTATAAAAATTGCCCACCATGTCGAGTCTGGATTTGGCCTTGAGATTGGTGTCATCGACCACCAGCGTGTTTCCCTCCCAATGCCCGCGGGAATCTCCCTGCCACAGCTTGATGTCCTGTCCGACGTGCGGATGGGCATCGAGAGGAATGATGCGGTACTCGTCATTCGCTTCGCTGAGAAGCAGGACGTATCCCGGGGCCTGAAGGATCTGGAAGCCGGAATGGATTAAGATTCGGAATGGGCCCTCCAAAATGCAATGCGCTTGTGTGTCCACATATTGTGGCTTGGTTGGGTTGTCAACATTATCCTGAGTTTCCTTTTGTTTTGCCGCTGCCCACGGTTGGTAAGGGATCTTGCCGTCCTCCGGGTCCACAACCCGGCGCGTCGGCTGCTTGGGCGTTCCGTCACCTTGAAGCACGTAGTCTGGCCGAGGCCCCGTGTTCCCCGTAAGATCGTAGGTGTCTCCTCCGGGGTTGGGCCTCCAGACGCCCTGGATGTCGGGCTGGCCGTCTGCGGTAAGGTGCTGGGCTTTAGGGTCGGATGTGGCTTGACTCTGCCCAAAGGCAGCGGACATCCCAAAGGGGAACATCCCTGCCAATGCTGAGCTTGCTAGCATCAAATAAATCGATTGAAGTCTCATAAATTCCTCTCTTCACGTATCAACTCAGAATTCTCTTTCTTCCAGAAATTTGCAGGCCTTGTGCCAGGACGATTCCCTTTATCCGTGTACTGGAAAACAAGTCGGACCAACCTATGGGTAGTATTTTTCCAGGTCGAAGGCGTACCCCTCGTAATCGAGAAGCTGGAAATTCTTTTCCTTGTGGCGATAGATCACCACGTCGATTTTCCAGGGTTTGGTGAACACTTTCGGGTCTTCGATGGTGGCTTCGTAATCGATGTGATCCGCATCGATCAATTTGTATCGCTCGACGACGTGCAGCGCATCGCTGTGAAAATTGCCGGCTTTGTCAAACCAGGTTTGATCGTTGAAATCGGTGACGTCGACCACCAGAGTGTCTCCATCCCAGTGGCCTCGCGAATCGCCCAGCCACCAATCGATATGGCCCGCCGGGTGTTCGGTCCCGTTGGTGTAGAGATGACGGACGGCGTGGACGTACTCGTAAAGAACGGCGGTTTCTTTCGATGTCTGCACGATCTGGAAAGGGAAAGGCGTATAGGTGATTCGGGGGACTCCGGGAACATAGGATTTTACTTCGGGATCGGCGGCCGCCCGGTTCTCGTAGTTTTCCTTCTTTTTCGCGAGCGCCCAGGGCTGATAGGGAATCTCGTTGCCGACCACGATCCCCTGGCCTCCCGGTATGCCTTTTTCCGCGGAGTGGTCCTGAATGTTCCAGTTCGCGGAAGTGATGACCTGCCAGAAACCGGAAAGGTCGGGTTTGCCGTCAGAGGTGCGGGGGATCGCCGAGGTTGAAGCAGCCTGGCCGAAGAGCGCCGCAGGCACGCAAAAAACAACGGCCGCCATTGCAGCGTGCCGGATGAAGCAATCGACAAGCCTTGAAAACCCGCCGGGCCAGCGATGATTCTCAGCCACGGCAATATAAGATAAGAGTTTCCGCATGATCTATTTCTATCCTCACTCATAGGATTCAATTCTTAGCGGGAAGAACAGCCAATGCCATCGCGGCGCAGGAGCGGGTAGAGGCAGAGAATAAAACGAGCGATACCTTTAGTTGAAAGCCAGCGGAGTGCTAGGAGTTTGAAACCGGAACCCTGATTTTAGGTGGTTGTGATCAGGGCCGTCTAGCTCGCCGCCGGCAATAGACACTGCTCGCGACAGGAAGCCGCGAAGTGTCTAGATCGTTGACAGCGATGCGTAAACATGCGGTGAGTATCCGAAACATTGGAAAAAGTGTCAAGCAAAATCATTTGGGGTCACGGTTTGTTGGAACATTCTTGGGCATCGCATCGGGCATTTTATCCGTTCGTCTGGATGGTTCCGGCCGGGGGGAACTTCGGAAGAAGAGCTTGACAGCCATTCATCCGGTCGTCTACATTGCGACTCGTGACAATTCTTTCTGGTTCCGTTCGTTGTTGTCCTCACAGCATCTTGCTGGCGGACGGGACACGCGTGCGAGCAGACCACTGTAGCCGCTGAAGCTTCGTAGTTCCGATTTTGCGAAGGGCCCGTTTCCAGGAGTTCTGGGAACGGGCCCTTTTTATTTTGCGGCGAAATTGGGATCGTCACCAACGTCCATTGGCCGAATCCCTCGATGCCGTTTACGTTGAAGCAAAAAAGAGCGGCGGCTTCCTTCGGCCGTAAGAAGCAAATTTTCCGATTCAGGCGGGACCATGAATCTTTTGCATTTATGCCAGTGGCTTTACGCATCCTCCTTGGCAACGACGATTCGCGAATCGCAATATGGTTTCCCCGTCATTGAAACAGCGCACGTTCTGGGTATCACGGTGTTGGTCGGCACGGTTGCGATCGTGGATTTGCGCCTTCTGGGTGTGGTGATGAAACGCGAACCGGTCTCGGAAGTGCTGGAACAGGTTTTGCCCCTGACTTGGTGCGGCTTCCTCATCCAGTTTTGCAGCGGGTCCCTCCTGCTTTTCTCAAAGGCGGCGGAATACTATTGGAATCCGATTTTTCGCATCAAGCTGGTGCTTCTTCTCTTAGCGGGACTCAATCCGTTGATTTTCCACTCGACGATTTATCGAAGCGTGGCCACCTGGGGCGAATCGCGAATCACGCCCATTCGAGCGAGGCTTGCCGGAGCCTTTTCCTTGACGATTTGGGGAGCCATTATTGTCGCGGGGCGAGCGATTGCCTATTTCCATCACCGTTAGCGCGTTCGCCGGCCCGGTGCGGACGCCTGAATTAAGGGATCCTGATGAACATGCTTTCTTTGTTTAATTGGCTTGGCAATACTTCGGTAGGTCTCGCGATCCAGGAGTCCAATTGGGGAATCGCGACTGGGGAGATGGTGCATCTTCTCGCACTGGCCGCCATGGGCGGGACAATCTTGCTGGTCGACCTGCGTCTTTTCGGAATTGGGATGAAGCGGCAACCTGCTTCACGCCTGGCTCGGGAATTATCTCCGGTTTTTTGGACTAGCCTCGCGGTCATGTTTGTTTCCGGCGTTCTGATTCTTTCCGGGGAAACCATGAAGTGCTATTACAACCCCGCTTTTCGGCTGAAGATGCTGTTGCTTTTTTTCGCCCTTTTGTTCCATGCCACTTTCCACCGCAATGCGGTTGCATCGGCCACGGGAACGGTTTCATCCTTCAGGTCGAAATCGGCGGCCGCCCTCTCCTTGGCGCTTTGGTTGAGTGTGGGTCTCGCAGGTAGGGCGATCGGCTATCTATAGAAAACGCTGTGTCGCATCGCCAATCCTTGAATATTATTGACGCACAATCCAACCCATAATTTTTGATGTCTTACACGACTTACAGGTATTTTTTGCCGTCCCCGCTGTATAGTGGGTTATTGTAAAACCTAACCTTGCGATCTTGACGCGGCAGAGGTCTGCGGTGCGTGTCCGCGCGGGCCAACTATGTGTTTCTCACAAAATTGCACAGGTTCCGAGATCGCTGCCGTGAGCTTCTCGAACCTCATCTAGAAGACGGGAGGGCTGACTGGAGTCCCTTCGGGACTGTAGTCAATTTTGTAGCTGCAAAAGCACCAAACTTCAACAAGGTTCAACAGAGTTCAACAAGGCGAACGCAAACGATTCAACAAGAAACACTTAGAATCCACAAAGTTCTACAGAGTTCAACAAGCTCTGGCATCTGGTTCGGGACCAGGAGGCCGGTGGTTCAAATCCACTCGCCCCGACCATTCTTTTCAATGAGATACCTAGGACTCCTGGTTTTTTGTCTACACGACTGCAGTCAAAATTCATAGACCGTCCGACCCTTTTGCTTGCATGAAGAGACGAATGGGGTCGGAGGTTCGATCCATGTTCCTCGCCAAAAGTACATCCACTTAGGAAAAGCTAACGTTTCGAGGCGCAACTCTAGAAACCATGCGTTCGATTGAGCCCAAGAGAACTCCGGATTCTAATGGGCGGCAAAGCGTGAGCAACGCGCGGCAAACCTAACCCTGAGGACTTTCGGACTGCGTCACAACTGCCTCTCCCTGCGTTCTATCGTCAGTTCCACCCCTGCGGTGAGACATCCTTTGATGCTCGCGTAACTTGGTTTCCGACTCATATGAAGAATCGCATTCACTACAGGTGATCCAACCCGTCGCTGGTTGTAGCATGGTTGCACCCTTTCTGAATATTCGCTTCTTGCTTGAAATATTGTCCACCACAGTGTCAAAACTGGAGATCCGTCTCCTCAAAACACATCTAGTTGCTTGCCGAACCCGGCGTTTCGCCCAAAATCGTCAACCACATAATATCTTCGGAGAGATTGCCCACACGCGCGCTGAAGTCAGAATCCACACCGGGTAAATCGTCGCACGAGCCGACAAATGCAGAGGCGTCTTGAGATGAGAACAACAATGCGCAGCGGACTTCATCACGGGTTGCGAGACGATCTAACCCGATGGAGCTTTCCATGTCTACGGGCTTCATGTGAGACCTCCCGCGGATGGGATGACGCTGTTCTTGATGAAAAGCAAACCATCCAATGTTGATCTTAGACGCGCCGGGGTTCCTCGTCTGTTCCTTTGTGAACACAATCGCTTTCTTGAAACTTCACACCAGCAGTCTTGTCAACCATTTTCTGGATGTAATATCGCGAAAGGGCCGAGAAGAAGAATTCTGCAGCCGAGTTACGCGCGGAAATCGAAGATAACGAGGCGGGTAATTCCAAGTTGGGATATCAACCTCATCGTCAATTCTATTTTTCTCATCGATCAGGGGAAGCGAGATATTAGAACAAACTGGATATTTTATAGGCTCCGCCAAACTTTATCGTCCCTGCCACGCTCAATCATGTGAATCTCATCCACCAGCTTTGAACGCGACGCCCTTTTACGCCATGGAATCGAGCAACTCCTTCCAGGATTTTGCGAAGGATTCAGTGCCTTCGACCCGGAGATCGCCGGTCAATGATCAGACGCGGACTCCGGACACACCACGTTTATGCTAACTGAACATCACGTGCCCGGCGGCAAAGACCGCAGGTACGCGACGATGGCCATTGCATCGGCATGGTGCAAGTGATAGCTGAACATCGGTGGTTGAATCAAATTTCCATTTGTTCCGATGCCTCTCTCTAAGATGTTTTCCGCCTGGTGATCGGTGTAGGGAAAACCTGCTAAAGCAGGAGCCCGCTCCGCCCAGGCTCCGTTCGGCTGAACCGGCCTAATCCAGATTGGGCCGCCCTGCAGCCATTTTGAGCGGTCGAGCGCCCCATTGGAATTTCGGGGCGTATGACACTCGGGGCATCTGGCGACCTCTTCGACGAGATATTTTCCTCGGCCAATCTCTTTCGCCTTTGACGTTGCCACAGATTGTCTGCCCGTGATGGGCTCCTGATCCGGCTTCGCGGAGGTTTGTCGTGCAGTTGTCGCGTCTCCAGTCACGATAGTGAGAAATAGCAGCAGAAAAACGGCTGCCTGACGGTCCCCTCTCATATTCGTTCCCTCCTCGACGAGATGATTGAGCCAGGATACCGGCAGCAATCGTGGCGGATGAAAACGATAGCTGCGGATTTCTCATTCGGACGCCAATCGCGTAGCGAAGATTGGCTTCAGGCGCGGTACCACCTCCCGTTCGCCGCCGATTAAAAGGCAGTACCCGCGATCAGAACTTCCGACTCCATCGCCGGTCCCAGCATCGACATAGTGAATCGTCTTGGAGTTGAATTCGATTGCTCGACGGATGTTTCACTCGACTGCCACCTCGTAGTCTCCTCCTTCCCAGTGATTCGCGACCGTCCAGAAAAAGGTAAACCGAATCGGAGCACGCTGCGCATCCGATACTGGAATGTCAACAAAATGGAATCCGAGGGTGGGAGCCGACGAGGAAGTTTCTTTCACGGTCTTCCAATCATTGGACGACCAGTGTAGGCGAAAGGCAGCTGGAATCAGAATGCGAAGCGTGAAGCCTTTTTTGACGCTGCTCGTCTGGCGGTTGAATTTCCAGATCTCGAACAATTTACGACCCTTACGATCTCCCAGGTAGCGGCTGGCAACGTCAGGAATCAGATCGAATACTCGACCATCGGATACAGACCTTAGCAGCTTGATATATTCCGCGTGAGCCCACATGAGTGGCATAGCCGAGCCAGTGGGTTTACCAAGGAACATGTATGCCTCGGGCCTGTCAGACTCATCCCACACCTGCTCCGGTAATAAGGCCGTCGGAGATGCAAAACCTTCGATTGCTTGTACGAACGGTCTTACGTCATGTCCGGCAGCAAGTTCGAAGTGCGCTCTTTCTCCCGCCAAAAGCGGCCACGCCCGGCCCTTGCCCCATCCAACGTAGGGACCTCCGTCCGCTCGCTGCCCGTAACCGTCGTGATTGTAACGACGCCAAACTGGGCCGACTGGAGTATCCACCTTCAAGAGTGCATCAATTACCTTCAAAGAATCCACGATCAGTGGATCGTCGGGCCGTCTAATACCGTAGCGCACGAGCTGAAGAAAGCCCGCATCAACGATGTTCTTTGCGGGGAATGAATCTTGCGCCCCAGATGGATGGTTCTTGATGATTAGAACTTTTGAGTTTGGATCCTCTGAGGGTATAGCGTTGCCAATGTCCTCCGGCAGAATCCGTATGTAGTGCCGTTTAATCCCCGGAAGGAGTGAGCCCTTGGTTGTAACGGTCCAAGTTTCGATATGAGATTCCAGGAAATCGGCATACTCCTCGCAGAGTTTTGCAATATCCTCATCCCCTCGGTCACGCGCAAACCACGCCGCACCGATCAGGGCAGCAATATTGGACGCCAGCGTGGAAGGAGAGTACCCGCTAGCTTCTTCCCAGCGCTCCTGCTGAGTGACGGGTCCATGGTGAATTAGAAAGGCAGCAGCCTTCAGGACCATCGGATATGGGTCGAAATCTTGAAGTACGTGCTCTCTTTGAAGCTGCCAGGCGAGAATTATGGGAAACGCGACTTCGTCGAGCTGAATTCCTTGCCAGTGCGGCTTGCCGTCCACCCAGAAATTCTGGGCAAAGCCGCCGTCCTGCTGCTGGGATACTGCCAGATAAATTAAAGCGCGCAGCGGCGTAACGCGATCACCAGCGGCGAGCATCGCGGACGCGCTGCTGATCATATCGCGGGTCCAGACCATGTGATACCCGCCCTGATCCCCGTCCCCTTTTGCTTCTCCCCAAGGAACCGAGAGCGAGGCGATAAACGCTCCCGGATAGGATTTATCTTCATGGGCGCGAAGCAAGCTGAAGCTTCCGCGGTATAAGTTTCCCTTGTCCGTGGAAAATTTCTCCAGTGGAAGAACAGGGGTGCTGGATTGCTCCCATTCTTGTCTGTGAGTCTTAAGATGCTCCGTAAATGGAGTGCCGAGCGACTGAAAGAGGGTTGAAATGGCGCTGTGCTCGGTGTCACCAAAAGCCAGAGCCATCGTGAACTCGCGGGTACCATTCAGATCAAGCTCCCCGGTCAGGGCAATGTTGCCATGAGATGCATGATCGAACTCCCAATCCATCTGAAAGTTGCTGGCGAGATCAGTCCAGCCGTCACTCCGCCCGACGTAACCACACGAAGCGCGAGAAAATTGCACCGAGCCGTCCAGCGCCAGCCATATTCCTTCCTTGCATGCCATCAGTATTTTCCGTCCCGCAACCTCGATCACATAACCGTTGTTATTCCATCCGCCAACTTGAAGATGAGGTGCGCATAACGCGTACAGGCGCAGTTTCGAGATAATCGCTTCATCGCCGGTTAGCTGCACGCGCTGGAGAACGGACGGCAAGTGAGGATCCGCGATGATTTCCTTAACAATTGTGTAACGGCCGCCGGGATCTGCATTCGTCTGCCGATAACCGAGCGCGTGACCGGAAAGGCGCTCGCATTTGGATTTGAGGTCATGCCTCTCATCATGGAAAAACGTCTCCCCATCCGTGACGAGGAACTGGAGGTCTCGGATCTGCGGTCGATCCACTGTGGGATAGTAAACTTCAGTGATGACGCCGTTCCATAAGGTGAACCAAATCCGGCTTGAGGCGGCGAAGGCCGTTCCCACTCCGTCTTTGTCGCCGTGAGTCCATCGAGGCTCGATGCCAGGTTGTCCGAAGGCAGTACCTTTGCTGGTGGGGTTTGTTCTGAAACTCGTGGGCTCGACGGAATCGATGTGCCTTGGGGTTTCCGCTACTTTCGAACGAGCGGTCTGTGCGGCGTTTGCTTTCATGATCTCAATCCGACTCCTTGCAGTCATCTTCCTCGACTACTGTCGCGGTCGAGACTACGAATTCAAGATGGGCGCGAGTTCAGCGCTGCTTCCTGAGTGGCGTCGAGCCACGGAAGCAAACCGGCATGCCGAGAATGACAGCTAGTGTTACGATTGTATGCGTATTCGTTGCTTGGACCTCGAGACCTGTCTGCATGATCAACGACAAGCGGTGGTCTAGCCTAAGCCGCTCCTCCAGATTGCACTGATTCCCACCTTGAAGACTGTTCTTTTTTGAACAGCATCGATTCGCATCGAATGGCTTAATCCTGAATCTTGGTGTACTGGTGAAGCCGTGGCAGGCACATGCACCTCGGAGACATGTGACACGTCTGGTGTCTCCGTAGTCCTAAGGTGATATGCTTGATCCCGATTGGGATATTGGAGTCATCGAGGACGATGGGCGACGCAGATTAGAAAACCGCACGGAATAGACCCTCCAGGTTTCTCCGCCTGGAAATGCGCGCTACGCTGGGGATTCCAGCGCTGCACAACTCGTCTCATCCGAGGATTCTGTGCGCTCGGACAATGAATCTGTTCGGAGAGGGCCCCACGAAATAGAACGGATAGCAAGTCACCAGGGTCAGGATCGTGTCACTGGAATTGTCTAGGACTTGTATGTCCGAAGGAGGGACCACTCGGGTGGAATCGACCAGGTAGTGGTACGTCCCGTCCAGCGTCGTCAAGGTGATTTTGTCGTCATGCTGGATATTACGCAGTGGCCGGAAAAAGGTATCCCGGTGTCCAGCGATCGCGACGTTCCCCTGCTGTCCCGGCAGGGGGGTCCCCCGAATGTGGCCGACCGCCCGCCGCAAGGTCCTCCCA
>Ga0302324_100014715_pt1 | contig 15747 bp, 8 predicted proteins | sample Palsa_T0_1_FD_201949 | JGI IMG/M metagenome (GOLD analysis project Ga0302324, IMG submission 201949) | Peat permafrost microbial communities from Stordalen Mire near Abisko, Sweden - Palsa_T0_1 | ecosystem: Environmental > Terrestrial > Soil > Palsa > Peat permafrost | place: Sweden: Abisko...
AGGCCCAGCCGCGGGGACAGTAGAAGTCCACGCCGCCTTCCATGAAGCAGTCCTTAAAGTAGAACATGCCTGCCGTGACGTTCCAGGGGCTTACCGTGTCGCCGCCAAAGGCGCGTAAGGTGCAATTGATCACTTTCAGCCGCGTCGTTCCCAAAGATCGTAGCGCCATCTGATGCCCCTGCCTGCCAACTACCTTCACGGAATCAACTCCACAGGGCACCGCCATCGACGCCGCCTTGTTGTCAAATCCATAACTATTGACAATGCTCAGATTCAACAAAGTAATATCGCTGCCCTTCAGATTAAGCGTAGCCACGCCCCAGTCGTCTTTATGGTCGCAACGCCAGGCGTCGCGGGCGATTGCGAAAGTGAGAATGGTCTTCGCCCGGTCTTCCCCCTCGAGGATGAGGTTGTTCTTTTCGATGAAGAGTTTCTCGTGATAAATGCCGTTGCGAATGACGATGCGGCGCGGCACAGGGGCGGAATCGGGAAGGCTGTTGATGGCGGCCTGTACGGTGGTGAAATCGCCATGGCCCGCGGCGTCGACGACGAGGGTCTGCGAGTTGGCCCGCAATCCGATAAAAACCAATAAGAATAACCAATTACGCATTTTAAACAATTGTAAATCGCAAGTTTCGGAATCAATGCCATTCCGACAGTTTTATTTACGAAAACGTTATCGGAACGGCACGATCCTTTTTTCCGCCCGGCTTTGATAGGCCTTTTCTATGACGCGGATGATGCGTACGCCCTGTTCCGCGGTGACGGGCAGGGGGGCATTGTTGCGGATCGCTTCGTACATGCCGTTGAAATAATCCATATAAGATCCTTTTTCTGTGGGTACGCGTTCGCGGATAAGTTTTCCGTCTATTTCGGTGTTCAGGAGTCCTTGTTCGGAGACGGGCTCGACGCCCCAATTGTCACCAGTGGGTGGTTCGCCGGCCAGGAGATGTTTTTCCTGGATGTCGGCGCGGGTCTTTATAAATGTTCCCTTGTGGCCGAAGATACTATAAGCAGGAAGGGGCTCGCGTACGAGGTAGCTGGATTTTAGCCGGACCCGCAGGCCGGGGTAGTACAGCAATACTTCCATATAGTCGTCGACTTTTGAATTGTCGCGGATGATAAAGAGGTCGGCGAAGACGGCTTCGGGGTCGCCGAAGAGTTGCAGGGCCTGGTCGATGAGGTGCGCGCCGAGGTCATAGAGCAATCCTGTACCGGGCCCGGGTGTCTCTTTGTGGACCTTGGGGCTGAGGGTCGGGGTGAAGCGGTCATAGTGGATCTCCGCTTCGACTATTTTGCCCAATACGCCTGATTCGACGATGCGTCTGACGGTGCGGAAGTCACTGTCGAAGCGGCGGCTCTGGTAGGACGAGAGTTTCTTACCGGTCTGTTTGGCCAGGTCGATGAGCTCCAGTCCCTCTTGCTCGGTGATGGTAAAAGGTTTTTCCACGATGACGTGCTTGCCGGCCCGGAGGGCTTGTTTGGTATAGTCGTAGTGGGTGTAGTTGGGCGTGTTGACGATCACGAGCTCCGTGGCAGGATCGGCGAGGAGTTCTTCCAATGTCCGGCAAGTGCGGATATTGGGGTAGATGGCGGCGGCCAGGTTTTTTTCGCGTTCCCAGACCGAGTAGAGCTCGAAGCCGGGGTTAGCGTTTAGAAATGGGGCGTGGAATACGCGTCCGGACATACCAAATGAGCAAATAGCCGTCTTGATGGGTATCATCTTTAATCGTTTTTGAATGATGCTGCCGCTGCCCCATAATTGAAGGCTGCGTTGTGGACGGCTTTTGAAATATCGGTATCCGATACGCGGATGTTAGCGCATTTGGCCCCGTTTATACTAAAGAGCAGGCCAGCGCCCTTGTTGTAGTGCATGTTCTCAAATTGCAGGTCGCTGCTATTCTCAATATACACCACCGGGGTGCTGTCGCTGGTGACCAGGCGGATGTTCCTTAGGCCGATGTGTTGGGCCTCGATGAGCTCCGCGCCTTTAGCAGTCTTTAGCACCATATCCGAGAGATCGATATCACGGATATTCATTTCTGGCAGTCCACGCACAAATATACCTTCTTCGGCCCCATCGCACACAATATTACTGATATGGATATCACGGAATCGGGGGGTGGCTTCCGATACCGATGCCGTGTCGGCTTTGGCGGCGCCGGAATAGACGTCGGCGATGGAAGGTGCTTTTGCAAAATAATACATATCGAGGAAGACGGCCTGGTGAACGATGTTGCGCATGGATATGTCCTTTACGTAGATCTTTTCCACGAGGCCCCCGCGGCCGCGAACGGTTTTGAATCGCAGGCCGATGTCGGTGCCGATAAAGGAGCAATGGGATACGAAGATGTTGCGGGCACCGCCGGACATTTCGCTGCCGATGACAAAGCCGCCATGGGCACGGTAGACGATGTCGTCGCGGACGATCATATTCTCGGTGGGGCGGCCCCGCTTGCGCCCTTCTTCGTCCCGACCCGATTTCACACAGATGCCGTCGTCACCGGCGTCGAAGGTGCTTTTTTCGATAAGTACGCCTTTACAGGATTCTACGTCGATGCCATCGCCATTGACGGCATACCAGGGGTTGCGCACATGCACGTCATATACCGTAAGGTCCTCGCAAAGCAAAGTATGCAGACACCAGGCAGCAGAATTCTGAAAACTGGCCCCCTCCAGCAACACGCCCTTACAGTTGGTCAGCACCACCAGATTTGGCCGAAGAAAATCACGGATGTCATTAAAATCGCTAACGCTCATTCCCGGTTTTAGCACCCCCGCCTCCTTGATCCGATACCCCTTGAGACTCTGTGCGCTGGGGAACCAGGTCTTCCCGTCCTCGGTCACGACACCTCCCGAAGCCACCCGCTGTTTCCACTCCGCCTCGCTCAGCCGCTCCTTAGCGATCCACCGCCAAGAATCCCCGTTGCCATCGATGATGCCGCCGCCGGTGATCGCGATGTTCTGCAGGTCGGCGCCGCTGATGGGCGACTGGCAGCGGGCGGCGGGATGGCCTTCCCAATTGCCGGCGAGGATCGGATAGAGGTCTTTATTCGCGCTGAATTGAAGGATGGCGGCCCGGTCGAGATGGAGGTTGACGTCGGAGCGCATGACGATGGGGCCGGTGACCCAGAGGCCGGAGGGGATGAGCACCACTCCCCCACCCTTGTCGCTACAGGCGTCTATGGTAGATTGTATGGACGTTGTGTTTACGGTGATGCCATCGGCGATAGCGCCGTAGTTGGTGATATCGAAGGTGTCCTTTTTGAACGACGGCTGATGGATCACGGGCAGGTTGGTCCAGGAATAGTCGCGGGGTGAGTCCGGAGCGGCGCTTGCCGGGTTCCAATCACCGGAGACGGCATGCGGTGTGATGTCGCCCTCCGCCGGGTTCCAGTCGCCGAAGACCGTATGCGGTGTGATCCGCGCTGCTTCGGAGGCCGACAATTGCCGTGACCAGGTGACGCGGGCCGCGGGTTTTGCGCCGGGACCTTCGTTGTCGAATTCGGCATAGCGGGTCGTCTTATAATTGTCCGTTTTGTTCCAGTTGGCCCATCCGTCAGGGAAGATGTGTCCACCCAGCCAGCAGTGGAGGTAAACAACGCTGGCGTAGGGTCGCCAGGGGCGGCCGAGCGACACGCGGTCGAGTGTACTGTCGCCGGTGAGGGTGCAATGATCGAACACGAAGCCATAGGGATGCTCCCGGGGAGTGGAAGCGGCCGTCACGTGGGAGTTCTTTTTGCTATGGATATGACAATGTTCGAACCAGGCGGTGGCCGAGCCAAAGATAAAATCGGTTGTCCCTTCGATGTAGCAGCTGTCGTAGTACTGCCGGCTCCGGTCGCTATTGAGGAAGAGGATGTCCTGGTTGCCGATGATGCGGCAGTTGACGAAAACGGCCCTGTCGCCCCGGGCTTCCACGCCCACGGCCTGGCCGGCGGAGAAGCCGGCGTCGTTTCGGAAGGTGATGTTGCGAGCCGTGAAGTCGTCGGCCAGGACGCGGAAGCTGTAGGAATTGCGGGTATTGATGCTGTCGCCGTTTGGCGCCACCATACCAGGATGGTCGTCGTAGGTGAGGATGGTCGTCGCCGCATCTTCGCCAATAAGCGTTACATGATCCTTAGCCGAATCGAGTTGCAACTTTTCACGATAAACCCCCGCCTTTACGGTAATCACACAACCGGCAGTCGCCGCATCCAGGGCCGCCTGCACCGTCCGGTAGTCACCCGATCCATCCGCCGCCACGGTCAGCCAGACCTTTGTTATGCAAAGCATAAAAAAGGTCACCATGTTAATAACCATAGTCCTGAGTTAAATTAACGTCCGCTTCGATCGCGGCCTCCGGGATGGGAAGCAACTCGCTGTGGTTGGGCTTGAAATCGTAGGCGTAGCCGTTAGAGGACCCCGACATTTGCAGCACCGTGGCTATCGCGAAAGTCACCCATGCCACTTCTTTATAGCCGGAGATCGAATGGACGGTCAGTGGCGCATAGAAGGAGTTTCCCCAGCCTACTTCCGTGGTGGTGGTAGAGGTGGTGCTATAGAAAGCAGAGTCCGGGAGGTTGGCGAAGTTCCAGGTATTGCTGACATAGTTGCCGGTAAAGGTCCCAGTTCTATTGGCCAAATTGCTAAGATTCGTCTTGGCATCAGCGAGGCGGGCGCCGAGAAGGTTCCAGCGGATGAGATCGTATTTGCGGACGCCTTCGCCGCCGAATTCCAGTGATCGTTCGCGAACGATGGCGTTGAAGAATCCGTTGTAGTCGGTGGGGGTTGTGCCGATAAGGCCGGCAGTACCGCCGTAGCCTCTTGTCCGTACTTGCTGGAAGGCGGTGATGTCGGCGGCGGAGGGTCCCTGGTTAAGCTCGTTGTCGGCTTCGGCGTACATAAGGAGGACGTCGGAGAAGCGCAGGATCGGCCAGTCGACACCGTAGTACTGGACCGTCGACTGGATCACGCTGGGGTTGGAGATCCAGTCGCGGCGGAATTTCGCTTCGGCGATGGTGGTGGCGGGATGGCCTTTGAGGGTGAGGCCATCGGAGTTGACTTCGTAAGGGCCGCAGGTCACGTCGCGGCGGGTATCGGTGGAATCGAACAGGTAGAAATAGGTGGGAAGCACGCCGATGGCGGCGTTGCCGGTGAGGCTTTCGTCGACCTTCACACCGTCATAATAGCCCAATTTACTATCGTTGGTGCCCTGGCCGCCGGTCATGCCCACTTCGAACATGATCTCGCCATAGGTCGCGTCGATGGTATGTGCATCCGGGCCATTTTTGAAGACGGCCTTAAAGCTGGGGTTGAGCGTGTGTTCATCGGGGCGGGCCATGATATCGCTGCATTCACCGAGCGCGATTGTATAGTAATTGAGGTAGTCGGCAGGGCGGGCCATGGTCTGGCCGTAGATGCTGCTTGCGCGCCGCAGGGAATAGCCGCCGCGATTGAGGGCGACGCGGGCGCGGAGGCCTTTTACGGCGCCTTTTGTGATGCGTTCGTCGACGCCGTCACCCAGGGCGGCCACATCGGTGCGCCAGGGGACGAGATTCTCGGCGGTCAGGAGGTCGTTGAGCAGGTGGTTATAGATCGTGTCCCTATCGGTCTTGGCCAGGTAGACGTTTGTCAGTTGGGCGGAAGGTACCCATTGTGCCGGCACGTCACCCCAATTGCGGATCAGCTCAAAATAGAACTGCGCGCGCAGGGTGAGGGATTCGCCGTAGAGGCGTTGGAGCTCGCCGATTTGCTGCGCATTGCCGGTAGTATAGAGGGACATGCGCGGGATATAGTAGATGCAGTTGTTAGCCCTTTCGATGCCCTGGTACAGCTGTACCCAGGGATTGTATAACTGGGCGTTGCCGGAGGTCGCGTTGTAATGAGCGATGTCACCGCGGTCGTTGTCACCTATCTGGTGCATGCCGATCATCTCGTCGTTGTCGTAGGGAAAGTACATGCTGATGCGGATACCATAGCCGTTGTCGCCTTCCAGGTCCTGGTAGGCGGCAAACACGGCTTTTTGCGCATTCTGTACATTGCTGAAGACGTAGTCCGGGGTGAAAGAGGAAACGGAGGTCGGTGACAGGTACTTCTTACAGGAAGCAACCGACAGGAACAGGCAGCCGATGGCGGTGCATAGAAGAAGATCAATCGATTTTTTTGGTTGCATATGGCAAAGTTTTTTGTCTTTCTTAAAAGGTCAGGTTTATACCGCCGACGTAGGTGCGGCTGCGTGGATAGGCCGAGTAGTCTACGCCGGGCGTAACAGGGGTTGAGGTTCGGGTATTGACTTCCGGATCATAGCCGGTGTAGTGGGTGATGATCGCCACGTTGTTTACCGTACCATAGATACGGAGGCGGCCGACATGCATTTTCCGGATCAGGTTCGGCGGCAGGGTATAACCCAATGTGATATTGTTGATGCGCAGGAAAGAGCCGTCTTCCACTGACCAGGAATTGGAGGAGAAGGTGGTGGAGCTGGACCCGACCAGGGGGATCCAGAGTTTCGCGCCTTTGTTGAGGGCGTTGAGGCTATCGGGTGATGCCCCCACGATCGCGCCGTTCTGAACGCTTTCGTAGACATTGCCGTTCTGGTCTACGGTATGCCAGCGGTTCTTCATGATGCCAAGCAGGGTGGCGCCGGGGGTATAGCCGCTGGAGAACTCCAATTTGTTGTCGTTGTATATTTTGTTACCGTATTGGAAGTTGATAAAGATGCTGCAGTCGAAGCCTTTGTAGGTGAACTGCTGGCTGAAACCACCGAAGAATTTCGGTTGGGCGCTGCCGATGATGGTGCGGTCGGCGGCAGAGATGGCGGTGTCACCGTTGAGTCCTCTATATTTCATGCTGCCGGGCATTGCCTGGGTGGCGGTGACATTGGCGTTGTCGACCACGCCCGGATTGAGAGTATAGGTGCGGCTGGCCGGGTGATAAGTGAAATCGCTGGTTTGATAGTAACCGTCGCTGAGGTAGCCATACATGGCGCCGACGGGCTGACCGACTTTTACGATGTAGTCCGGAAGGTTGCTGGACCCCGCCCAGCCAGAGTTCTGCAGGTAGGACTGTTCCTGGTTGCCCAGGCTGATGACGGTATTTTTATTAAAGGAGATATTGAAGTTGCCAGTCCAGCTGAAGGCATGTTTTTGCATGATGATACCGCTCACCTGGAACTCGATGCCTTTGTTTCGGGTGGAACCGACGTTTTGCAATTGGGAGGTATAGCCTGTTGTGGTCGGCACCGGAACGGCGACCAGGAGGTTATTGGTCGTATTGTCATAGACATCGACGGTAAAACCGAGGCGGTTGTTGAAGGCGTTGAGGTCTACGCCGATATTCCTGGAAGTAGTAGACTCCCATTTGAGGGCGGGATTGGTGAGGGCGGCAGGTTCGTAGGCAGTGGTGAGGTTTTGGGCCAGGCCGTACTGGCTGTTGGTATTGTACTCGGTGAGATACTGGAAGGGGGCGATGCGGTTGTTACCGGCTTCGCCATAGGCGAGCCGTAATTTGAGGTCGTCGACCCAGCTGACGTGCTGCATGAATTTTTCATTGGAGATACGCCAGGCGGCATTGGCGGCGGGGAAATAACCCCAACGATTGCTCACCGCAAAGAGTGAGGAGGCGTCGGCCCGGATGGAGGCGGAGAACAGGTATTTCTGATCGTAGCCATAGGTTGCGCGGCTAAAGAAAGAGAGCAGCCTGGTTGGGATCACGTCGGATGTCGGTTTGGGCTCGGCCTGGCTGGAACTCGGTGGAGTACCGAGGTTCATATTGGCGAGGGCCGCCTCGGCCGTAGTGCCAACGGGGTAAAAATTCGTTTGCACGTAGTTGTCATACTGCTGGGTCTGATAGGTCTCCTCACCTGCAATGACGGTGAGATCGTTATGCTGTTTGAAGCGACCGCTGAGGCCTGCATTGCTATAGGCGAAGACGTTGGAATTATCGACCGTCGTGACAGTCGTAGTCTCGATGTCGGCGAGGGGCAGGCCGCCGCCGTTGATTTGGGCGTTAGCCGTGAGGGTATCGTCGAAGGCATTGGCGCGGAGGCTGTTGTTGTCATAGCCGATGGTGCTGCGGAGGCTTAGGTAGCGGGTGAACTTGTATTCGGCAAAGCCGCTCAGATCGATGATGTTGATGGTGTTTTTGCGGTACTGCGCCTCGTTGAGAAGGACGGGGTTTACCAGGTTGAGGCTATTGGCATCGGTGGAGCTATAATAACTATAGTCGAAAGAGTTGGCACTCTGGCCGGCGGCCAGGAAGGGCCGATAGCGAATGACGTTCCGGAGGAAGTTGAGAGCCGAGGAGCCGGGGTTGGAGGTTCCGGCTCCATCGGTCACAGTATTGTTGAAGCGGATATTGGCGCCGATCTTCAAATTCTGCGAGGCCTGGTGGTCGAAGCGGAAGTACAGGAGCTTGCGTTCGAAATCAGAGAGCAGCATGATCCCGTTCTGCGTGGCGTCGGTGGCGCTGAGGTAATATTGGGTCTGGTCGGTGCCGCCGCTGACATTGATGTTATGCGTCATCTGGAAGGCATTGCGTCCAAAGAGTTTCTTCTGCCAGTCGTAGAATGGTACCTGTTTGTATTTTTCAACGGTATCCCAGCTGTTGCCATAGGGGGCGATGCCGGTGGTGTCGCCGGTGAGCTGTGCCCGTTCGTACTGGTAATACATATAGTCGTAGGGGTTCTGCACGGGCAGCTCTTTGGTGATCTTGCTGTCCCCGAGGAAGCCATTGTAGGAGATGGTAGTCTTACCCCCGGTATCGCGACCACCCTTGGTGGTGATGAGGACGACGCCATTGGAACCCCGGGCGCCATAGATCGAGGTGGAGGCTGCGTCTTTGAGGACGTCGATGGAGGCGATGTCCTGGGGTGAAATGAACTGTAGGGCGCTGTCGAGCTGGATGCCGTCGACGACGTACAGCGGGGAATTGCTTTGGGTGATGGAACCGCCGCCTCTAACTCGGATGAGTATCTGCGCGTTGGGCGAGCCTTCCGCACCGGTGACCTGTACCCCTGCGAGACGGCCTGCGAGGGCTTCTTCCGCGGAGTTGAGCGGGATGTCTTTGAGGTCTTTGGCGCTCACGGAGGATACGGAAGCCAGGACGTCGCGCCGGCGGACCGTTTGATACCCGATAACGACGACGTCTTCGAATGCCGCGGCGTTCCGTTTGAGGCGGACCAGGAGGCCCGATGTCGTGTCGGTGAGGGGGAGCGTTGCCGTCACGTAACCGGTGAGTGAGACGGTGATGGAATGCTTTTTCCCGTCATTGGGGATGGCCAGGGTGAATAGTCCGTCAGGGCCGGAGGTTGTCCCCCGGACGGTGCCGGTAACCATGACGGTGGCTTGCTGAAGACCTGTGCCGGTACTGTCGTCGAGAACGCGGCCGTGGAGGGGCTGGGCGTGCAACCCAACGTGGACAGTGAAGGCCAGGAAGGCGAGAATTATTCTCTTCATATGGCAGTTTAGTTTATTCGTTTTGTACGCAATCGGACTCAATGCTAATCAGAAGTTTTGAAAAACTATATGTCTATCAAGTGTTTATTTACGCAATCGTTCCCGGGATCGTGTGCAGCGTGCTTAGCGCAAAATTTGCGCACGCTGCACACGATCCGCTTATGTCGGGCCTTCGGCCACCGGGCTTGTGGCCCGCTCCGCATGGCATTTCTGGCCGCAGGTTTGCACTAAGTGTTTTATGATTAGAACAGGGCGAACCTATTTTTTCAGCGGAACGAGCGGGCTGGTGCTGCCGGTACCGAACAAGGCGGCATTTCCGGAGGCGTATCGGAATGGGACACGACTCACCTATTACAGCAGTTTGTTCAACAGTATCGAGATCAACAGCAGTTTTTATAAACTGCCTCGCCAAAAGACCCTCGAACGTTGGACAACCGAAACACCTGCGAACTTCCGCTTCACACTCAAACTCTGGCGCGGAATCACGCATGAGCGGGACTTGTCATTCGATGAGGCGGCTGTCGCTGCATTTATGGAAGCCGCAGCGGGTATCGGTCGAAAGAAGGGCTGTTTGTTGGTGCAGCTGCCGCCGGGTTTGCGGGTGGAGCAGGCGACGAAATTGGAGGAATTGTTGGAGCAGGTAATTAAACACGATCGGGACAGGGGTTGGGATATCGCGGTGGAGTTCCGGCATCCCAGTTGGTATGTGGAGAAGACGCGGGAGATGCTGCGTCGTTTGGGCGTGGGTTTAGTGTTACAGGATATGCCGGCGTCGCTGAGCTGGGCGGAGATGTGTGAAGGCAAGTTTGTCTATTTGCGTTATCACGGGCCCGCCGGCGATTATAAAGGTGGATATGATGAAGCACGGCTTGCGCGTGATGCAGCCAGCATTCAGCGCTGGCTGGCGATGAAGAAAACGGTGTATGTTTATTTTAATAATACGATCGGCGATGCGCTGATCGATTTGCAACGGTTGCAGGAATCGGTGTTACTTCCAGTCACCTAAGAGGCGGCGGAGAAGGATGATCTCGCCGGTATGATAGCTGTTATGGTCAATGATGAGGATGGCTTCACGGAAGAGGGTCTGCCCATCGCCGTGCGGGAAGGGGGTGTGGAGATCGTCGCCGGCTTTATGCAGGAGATCGATAAAGGCCTTACGGTCGGCGAAGATCTGGTCGACGGACTTTTTGAAGTCGGTGTTATGAGCGGGCGCTTTTTCTTTTGGCCAGTAGCCGGCGGGCCAGTCCATTGCTTTATAATCCGGGTTGCGGGAAAAGTTACGGTAAAAGGGATACCAACGCGTAGGGACGGATCATGTAAAGGAAAAGTAGACAAGACCGACACCGGCGGCGGTCATCAAAAGCAAAGTCAAAAAGCCCAGAAAGTTACTGAGGCGGCTGTTCGTATGTTCGCCCATGATCTTTTTATTGTTCCCGATGTGGAGCATGACGGCGATCAGGACGGGGGCCGTGAGGCCGTAGAGGATGGCGGTATAGAGCAGCGCCTTGACCGGTGAGACGCCGAGGAACTGCATGCAAAGACCGGCGACAAGGCTGATGATGATCACGCCATAGAAACGTTTGGCTTCACCAAACTTTTTGTCGAGGCCCATAGAGAACTGGAAGGTCTCGGCCATCATATACGACAGACAGCCGGCCAGCACGGGGATGGCCAGAAAGCCGGTGCCGATCACGCCGATGGCAAAGAGTGTATAGCTGAGTTCACCCGCCAGCGGTTTTAACGCGCGGGCGGCCTGTTCCACGGTATCGATCTGGGTGACACCCTTGGGAAAAAGGACGCTGCCCGCGGTGAGGATCACGAAGAACATGACGAGATTGGAAAACAACATGCCGATGTTCACGTCGCTGCGCATGTTATCGAGGGTTTTCTTGTCTACCATGATCCGCTTTTTTCTTGTACCGTGTTGCTGGTCTTCCACCTCCATGGTGGCCTGCCAGAAGAACAGGTAGGGGGATATTGTCGTACCCAAAATGGCGACCAGGATACTTAGGAAATCTTTATTGAGATGGATCTCCGGAACGAAGGCATGGCGCAGAACCTTGGGCCAGTCCTGGTGAACGAGAAAGGGGACGACCAGGTAGAGTAGCAATCCGAGACAAAGCCATTTGAGGAAGCCCGCCATCTTTTGGTAGGGATATCGAATGATCATATAGATGAGCAGCGCGGTGAAAAAGATGCTGAAGGAAAACGAGGGTATGGCGGGCACCAGGAGATTGGCGACCGCGCCCATACTCTGGATATCGGCGCCGATGTTAAGGACGACGGCCGGAAAGCAGAAGAGGATCATGGAGTAGAGTACCCATTTCGGGTAGTAGTTGCGGAGCGTGCCGGTAAGACCCTGAGAAGTGACGAGACCGATCCGGGCGGCCATTCCCTGCATGGCCGCCATCAGCGGGAAAGTGAGCAAAGCGGTCCAAAGTGTCGACAGGCCAAACTGTGCCCCTGCCTGGCTATAGGTAACGATACCCGAAGGGTCGTCATCGCTGGCGCCGGTGACGAGGCCGGGGCCGAGACCTGTCAGGATACGCCGGAGCTTTGAGGGAGGGGTCCGGACGCTGTTTTTTGGATTATGGTTTTTCCCGGAGGAGGTAGTGGGTGGAGACATTAGACTCGTTCTAGGTTGTTGTTCTTATTTTGATTGTCGTCAAATTGTTCATCGAGATTGAGAGCCGCACTGATCAAGCCCAGGTGGGTGAATGCCTGGGGGAAATTCCCGAGATGTTCGCCTTCGAAACCGAGTTGTTCTGAGAAGAGGCCCAGGTGGTTGGCATAGCCCAGCATCTTCTCGAAACAAAAACGAGCCTTATCCAGCTGACCTGACCGTGAGAGGCATTCCACATACCAAAAAGAACAGGTCGAAAAAGTCCCTTCTTTGCTGGTGAATCCATCGGGTGCGGCTATTTCGGGGCGGTATCTATAGACCAGTGAGTCGGTGACCAATTCTTCTTCTATCCGTTTGAGAGTCGATAACCAACGCGGGTCTTTCGGGCCGATGATCCGGAATAAGGGCATCAGCATGGCGGAGGCGTCCACCGTCTGCGCACCTGGGAACTGCATAAAAGCCTGCTTTTCGTCGTCCCAAAAATCCGTGTAAATACTAGTAAAGATCTTATTTCGCTGCTCGTGCCAGTTACCGTCATGCGGAAAGGAACGGGAGTGAGCGATCTTTATGGCACGATCGAGTGCCACCCAGCATGCAACACGCGAGAAGAGGAAATGTTGCCTCCCCCCACGTACTTCCCAGATACCATCATCGGGTTGATCCCAGTTATTGGCAAGCCAATTGATCTGCAATTCCAGGTCTTTCCAGAAATCATAAGAAATGGGCTCAACATATTTGTTGAACAAATATACGGAATCCATCAACTCTCCATAGATGTCGAGTTGCAGTTGGCCATAAGCGTCGTTGCCGATCCGTACGGGGGCGCTTCCCCGATAGCCTTCAAAATCGTCGAGGGCATATTCCTTCAATTGCCGGTTACCGTCGATGGAGTACATGATCCCCAGCCGGTCCTGGCCCTTGATATCCCGGCACATCTTCTCTACCCAGTCCATGAAGCGACCGGCCTCCCTGCTGTAGCCCAGGCGAATGAGGGCATACACGGTGAAGGAAGCATCCCTGATCCATGCATAACGGTAGTCCCAGTTCCGATGACCACCGATGGTCTCGGGCAGACCGAATGTCGGGGCCGCGATGATCGAACCAAAGTGGCTGGAGGACAGCAGTTTTAGTACGAGGGTCGAGCGGTTGACCACGTCGCGCCAACGTCCCCGGTACGTGCTGCGGGCAATCCATTCTTTCCAAAAATTCACGGCGCGGAAAAGTGTATCCGTGACCATCCCGCTGAGGTCGTCGGCGGCGGAGCTCTTGTTATCGGCGATCTCGAACACGAAGTCCGTCGCCTCGGTGGCCTTTAGAGTAAATTCCGCAGTTGCGTCACCGTCATTGACTTGTAAGGGGATGTTTGCTTTTAGCCGGATGGTGAGCCCATCGGAATGAAAGAGTACTTCTTTGGTTCCCTGTTGCACGGCCTTGTGCGTGTCCCGGCCATAGTTGAAGCGGGGGCTGCAATGGAGCCGGTATTGTACTTCGCCTCTTATGGTGGTGACGCGGCGGATGAGTTTTTTTTCTTCGAGGTGACCCACCGGCATAAAATCGGTGACCTCTCCTACCCCATCGGGTGAGAGGAAGCGGGTCAGGAGTACATTGGTGTCCGGCATGTAGAGCTGTTTGGTCTTCATTTCAGTAAATTGCGGACTGATGCAATAGAAGCCGCCTTTTTTATGGTCGAGGAGCCGGGCGAAGATGCTGGGGGAATCGAAATTGGGGAAGCACATGAAGTCGATGGAGCCGTCGAGGCCGGCGAGTGCAATTGTGTGGAGGTCGCCAATAATACCGTAATTTTCTATGGGTTGATAACTCACTGACAATGATTTAGCCGGAATTTTGCAAAAACCGGGCCGCCTTACTGACACATTCCATTCTCAGTAAGACCATTATCATGTACAATTCATGGCAATGGTTGCTGGGCTGGCGGCTGCCCCGAGGTACGGCACACAAATTGAGGGTTTAATTCCAGTAAAAAAATTACGTTCTTATGGCTACAACTACCGCAATCGATATCGAACAAAAAAGTATAGACACCGTTAGAATACTCTCCGTCGACGCCGTGCAAAAGGCCAATTCGGGCCATCCGGGCACCCCCATGGACGCGGCGCCAATGGCGCATGTGTTATGGACCAGGTACATGCGTTACAATCCGAAAGATCCTGCCTGGCCAAACCGGGATCGTTTTGTGCTTTCATGCGGTCATGCCAGCATGCTGCAATATAGCTTCCTCTTTCTGACGGGTTACGATCTGACATTGGATGATATAAAGCAATTTCGCCAGCTGCACAGTAGGACGCCGGGGCATCCGGAGTACGGAATGACACCGGGTATCGAGGTCACGACGGGCCCGCTTGGTCAAGGTTTTGCCAATGCGATCGGCATGGCCATCGCACAAAAAGAACTGGCGGCGCGGTTCAACAAGCCCGGCTTCGACATTTTTGATTACCACATCTATGGCATCTGTAGCGACGGGGATCTGATGGAAGGCGTCGCCTCGGAAGCAGCCTCCTACGCGGGACAGCTTGGCTTGGGGAATCTGATCTTCCTGTACGACGACAATCATATCACCATCGAAGGGAATACTGAGATTACCTTTCGGGAGGATGTTGGCAAGCGGTTCGAGGCCTATGGCTGGCATGTGCAGGTGCTCGGCGAGGGCAGCGGCAATGATCTGGATGCCATCGACCGTGCCGTGCAGGCGGCCAAAGCGGAGAGGGGACGGCCTTCGATCATCAAGATCCGGACGCACATCGGTTATGGCAGTCCCAATAAAGTCGATACGGCCGAAGCGCATGGTTCGGCGCTTGGGGTCGAGGAAGTGAAACTCGTTAAAAAGTTCTTCGGCTTTGACCCGGCACAGTCGTTTGCGGTGCCGCAGGAAGTGCAGGAGTATTATCGTTTGGTCGGTGAAGCGGGTGCCCAATTGGAGCAAGAGTGGAAAGCATTGTTTGAGCAGTATCGTGCAAAATACCCCGAACTGGCGGCCGAATATGAAATGGCGCTTAAGGATCAGTTGCCCAAAGATTGGGAGAAGAAGCTTCCCGTTTTCCGGCTGTCAGATGGCAAGGACGGGATGCTGTCCACGCGTGTTGCAGGGGGTAAGGTGTTGAATAGTATCGCGGCTTCGCTGCCGGGCCTGATAGGTGGCGCCGCAGATCTTAGCCCCAGCACGGAGACTCATTTGAAGGACTACAGTTCTTTTAGTGCGCTGGATCCCGGAGGGCGGAACTTTCATTTCGGAATAAGGGAACATGCCATGGGGGCTGTGTTGAACGGGATGGCCCTCACCAAAGGGATAATCCCATATGGCGCGACCTTTTTTATCTTCTCGGAATACATGCGGCCACCGGTCCGGCTGGCGGCCATCATGAAGATCAGGCCCATATATGTATACACGCATGACAGTATCGGGCTTGGCGAAGACGGCACGACCCATCAGCCAGTAGAACAGCTGATCTCCATGCGCAGCATTCCGAATATCACGGTCATCCGTCCGGCGGATGCCAATGAAACGGCGTTGGCCTGGAAGGCGGCGCTGACACATACCGATGGCCCCGTGGCACTTGTGCTTACCAGGCAGAACGTTCCGATCATCGAGCCCGGGAAATATAAGAGTACCGGGGACCTGAGCAACGGCGCGTATATCTTGTCGGAGCCGGACAGGGCGCCTGAGCTGAT
>Ga0302324_100014716_pt1 | contig 15747 bp, 13 predicted proteins | sample Palsa_T0_1_FD_201949 | JGI IMG/M metagenome (GOLD analysis project Ga0302324, IMG submission 201949) | Peat permafrost microbial communities from Stordalen Mire near Abisko, Sweden - Palsa_T0_1 | ecosystem: Environmental > Terrestrial > Soil > Palsa > Peat permafrost | place: Sweden: Abisko...
CCGAGCGTCGAAGATGTCGCATTGAGTAGCGGCACCTCCTCCTCCACCACTACGGTCTCTGAAACCTGTCCCGGCTGCAACGCGAAGTCTGCGCGCACGTCGGTCGCGACCTCAACCACCACGTTGGGTCGCTCGGTCGTCTTAAATCCCTTGGCCTCAACCCGAATCTTGTAGTTTCCGGGCAATAGTTCAGGCGCGACGTAGCCGCCGGAAGCATCAGTTGTCAGGGTGCGCGAGTCGCCGCGCTGCGTATCCGTGACCACGACCTGGGCGCCGGCTACAGCGGCTCCGCTCGCGTCGCCAACCGTGCCCAGGACGCGACCTGCGGTGGTTTGCGATGAGGCGGGGAGACAGAACAGGATCATCCCGCAGATCAACGCGGCGAAGGCCGTCGGGCTGAACATCGCCGTACTCCGGATCGTTGTATCGAAGATCGTTTTATCGAAAATCGTTTTACCGAAGCTCGTTTTGCCGAAGCTCGATGCGCCGGGGATCGATGCGACCAAAATCGACCACGACCGGGTAGCTGCCGTCAGCCGCCTGTCCCGCGACATGGCGGAATTTCCCGTGCGGAATACCATAGGCCCAGCCTCCGTAGCTTGATGGTCCGACAGCCATACCACCATCGGAGAAACAGTGTCAAGCTAATTCACTTTTTGAATGGAATAGCAAGTCCTGCGAGAGTAACCCGGCAGCTCAAGAATAGGGAGTCCACAACGCGGCAACCCGTAAGTTTATGGGCGAGACCGCTTTCGGGAAGCATTTCCGCAGAGAAGTTGCAGGATTGCCGCCGCCAGTAGTATCATGAGCGTGGTCATACCACCGTACCAATAGACCAAGCCATGCCCCATCAAGAATCGCGCCAACCCGCCGTGGATATGCGGTATAGTAGCCGGACCATAGCTGTCTCGGCTGGTTTCGCTCCACACTGTGCGGGGGGCAGGACAGTGTATAAGTTAGTGCGGACGTCGCGGCTCTACGAGCAAATCGTTCAGCAGATTGAAGAATCCATCGTCAAAGGGGCGCTCAAGCCCGGCGATCAGCTGCCCGCTGAACGCGAACTGGCGCAGCGTTTTGGCGTCAGCCGCACGGCAGTGCGCGAGGCGGTGAAAGCGCTGCGCGAAAAAGGATTGGTCGAAGCCTTTTCGGGCCGCGGCACTTTCATTACAGACGGCACTTCGCAAGCCGTCCGCCAATCACTCGATCTCATCACCAAAATCGGTCAGCCCGAGGGCTCGCATCAGCTTGCCGAAGTGCGAGCCATTCTCGAGCCCGAGATCGCCGCCCTGGCCGCAGTTCGAATCCAGGAGCCGGAACTGGCCACCATGCGCGAGGCCGTCGCCGTCATGGACCGCGCCGGCAGCGATCCTGACGCTTACATCGAGGCTGATCTCGACTTTCATCTGGCGCTGGCCGAAGCCGCCGCCAACCCCATCATTCTTTCCCTGATCGATTCCATCGTTGGACTTCTCCGCGAACAGCGCTTGAGAATTTTTAAAGTTCCCGGAGGTCCCGAGCGCGGGCAGGTTCATCACAAACGAATTCTCGATGCAGTAGAACGCCACGATGCGGAAAAAGCCCGGGATGCCATGCGTGCGCATCTCGGCCAGATTCGCGAAGACAGTCAGGCCCCACCGTCCAAACGCACGCCTGTCAAACATTAACGCTCAGAAAGCGCTTTGAAAGGGCGCGGCTTCAGCCGCGCCGTTAAGAACGAAACGCCGTTAATAGCGAAACAATGAACCGCGGCTTTGGCCGCCGAGGAAAAAAGGAAAGATGGCGAAGTTAGGATTCATCGGCCTGGGAGTCATGGGCAGCCACATGGTCGACCGCTTGCTCAGCAAGGGTCACTCCGTCACGGGCTACAATCGCACCCGAAGCAAGTCCGAGTGGCTGGTCAAAAAGGGGATGCACTGGGCAGACTGCCCGCGCGCCGTCGCCAGCGCCGCTGACTACACTTTCGCCATGGTCACCAACTCGGCGGCGATTCAGGCCGTCAGCGAAGGTCCCGACGGTCTGCTGGCCGGCTTAACTACCGGGAAAATTTTCATCGACATGAGCACCGTGAGTCCTGCGGTGAGCCGCGCCACGGCCGCGAAAGTGCGCGCCCTCGGCGCCGACATGGTCGACTCCCCGGTCTCCGGCAGTGTCATCACGCTGCAACAAGGCAAACTCTCGGTGATGGTCGGCGGACGCAAAGAGACCTTCGACAAGATTCAGCCTCTGCTGCTCGATATCGGACCCAAAGTTACCTACGTCGGCGATAACGGGCTCGCGCTCTCCATGAAGATTGCCATCAACCTGAGTCTCGCCGTGCAGATGCTGGCCTTTTCCGAAGGTGTGCTGCTGGCCGAAAAAAGCGGCATCGCGCGGGAAGTCGCCGTCGACGTGCTGACTCACTCAGCCGTCGCTTCGCCCATGATTCAGTACCGCGGTCCCTTCGTCCTGCAACAGCCGGAAGAAGCCTGGTTCGACGTGAACATGATGCAAAAAGATATGGTCCTTGCCATGGACCTCGGTCGCCAGCTCGATGTGCCTCTGCCCACCACTGCGGTAAGCAACGAATTTCTGACAGCCGCTCGCGGCATGGGTTGGACGAAATACGATTTCGCCTGCATGTTCGACGTGCTGGCCGGCATGTCCGGCGTAAGCACCGCCGTGACCAGCGGAGGACCGAAGAAGTGACCACGGCCACCTCCAAGCCGCACGCGCGTCCAGAGGCCGCTACAGAAGATAAATGGCTGCACGCCTATCGCCAGATGGTGCGCATCCGGCTCTTCGAAGAGCAGGTCAATGAACTCTACACGCGCGCTCTAATGCCGGGACTGGCGCATCTCTACAGCGGCCAGGAAGCCGTCGCGGTTGGAATCTGCGAAGCGCTGAACATCGACGACTACATCACCAGCACCCATCGCGGCCACGGACACTGCCTCGCTAAAGGTGCGTCTCCTGATCGCATGTTCGCCGAACTGCTGGGCAAGGAAGCCGGCTATTGTCGCGGCAAAGGCGGATCGATGCACATTGCCGATCCCGCCACCGGCAACCTCGGCGCGAACGCCATCGTAGGCGGCAGCGTGGGTATTGCTACCGGGGCGGCCTTCGCCGCCAAACGCCTGGGTAATGGACGCGTCGCCGTCTGCTTCTTCGGCGAAGGCGCGCTTGGCCAGGGCTCGCTCTATGAAGTGATGAACTTGGCGCAACTCTGGAAGCTGCCCGTTATTTATGTATGCGAAAATAATATGTACAACGAGTACACGCACTTCTCCGAAACCACTGCCGGAACCATTCTCGGGCGCGCCGCAGCCTTCGGTATTGAAGGGGCATCAGTCGATGGCCAGGATGTTCGGGCCGTCAACGAAGTCGCCACCCGCCTCGTCGAGCGCGCTCGCAGCGGGAACGGTCCCGCCTTCCTGCAGGCCGACACCTACCGTTATAGCGGCCATCACGTCGGCGACATCAACCGTGAATACTACCGCTCCAAGCAGGAAGAGCAGCACTGGAAGACCGAACGCGATCCCATTAAGCTGCATGTGCGCTGGCTGATGACTCTGGGCCAGGCGGCCGCGACCGCCCTCGAACAAATTACCACCGAAGCTCGCGCCGAGATGGAAGCGGCGGTGAAGTTCGCCATCGCCGCGCCTTATCCGAGCGTCGATCAGGTGGAGCAGGATGTTTATGCGTAGGTTCTATGCCTGAGCGGGAACTCACATTCGCGCAAGCTGTCCGCGAGGCGCTGGCCGAAGAAATGCGCCGCGACTCGCGCGTCTGCATTTTCGGCGAAGACGTCGCCGAAGCCGGCACTCCATTTAAGGTGCTCTCCGGCCTGGTCGAAGAATTTGGCGCTGAGCGCGTACTCGATACTCCCATCTCCGAAGCTGGCTTCACCGGAGTAGGAGTCGGCGCTGCCATGGCTGGTCTGCGACCGGTCGTCGACATTATGTTCGGCGACTTCCTCACCCTCACCATGGATCAAATGGTGAACCAGGCCGCGAAAGCCCATTACATGTCCGGTGGCCACTGGCGCGTTCCCATGGTCATGCGGACCACGCTGGGCGCGACGCGGCGCTCGGCCGCCCAGCATTCGCAGTCGCTGCACGCCTGGTTCAGCCACGTTCCCGGATTAAAAGTTGTTCTGCCATCGACTCCGTACGACGCAAAAGGATTGTTGAAGACCGCTATTCGCGATGAAAATCCCGTTGTCTTCTTTGAAGACAAGATGATGTACAAGCTGAAAGGCCCCGTACCCGAAGAGGATTACACAATCCCTCTCGGCGTTGCCGATGTCAAGCGAGTGGGCGAAGACATCACGCTGGTCGCGACCAGCAGCATGGTGCAGGTCGCATTGGGCGCGGCGAATGTGTTGGAGAAAGAAGGCATTAGCGCGGAGGTGGTCGATCCGCGCACTACCTGGCCGCTCGACGAAAAAACCATCATCGACTCAGCCAGGAAAACGTCGCGCGTCATCGTGCTCGACGAAGGCTACGGCCGCTACGGAGTAACGGCCGAACTGGCAGCGGTAATCGCCGAAGGCGCATTCTATGATCTGGACGCGCCGGTGAAACGCATGGGCGCAATGCACGTCCCGATTCCGTTTTCGCCGCCGCTGGAGGATGTGACCGTGCCGACGGAAGAAACGGTAACCGAAGCCGCGCGTTCGATGTGCAAGAAGTTGTAGACGTGCTCGCCACGTCTTTGGGGCGAGTACGTCACCTTTAACGTAGAGAGGCAGGTGAGCACTGTCTCTATGGATTGAGAAGATTGAGAGATTTGGAAGATTGAGCTAAAAGCTAAAGGCTAAGAGCTAAAAGCTGGGGGTTGTTATGGCACTCAAAACACACGGAACCATGGCCGTCGACTGGGAGAATCGAATCGACTTCGATCGCCTCCGCCGCGAGCGTCTGCAGAAAGCGAAAGACTTGCTCAAGCAATCCTCGATGGGCGCGCTGCTCTGCTTCGACATGAACAATGTGCGATATCTTACATCGACGCACATCGGCACCTGGGCGCAGGACAAAGCCAACCGCTTCACGCTCCTCCCGCAGAACGACGAGCCCATCCTTTGGGACTTCGGATCCGCCGCGAGGCACCATCAACTGAACTGCCCCTGGCTCGATGGCCGCTCGCACTCCGGAATCTCCATGCTGCGCGGCGCCATGACGCCGGAGATGGGCCGCGCCGAAAACGTGGCCAGGAAAATTCGCATCGAGCTCGAAATGCGCGGCCTGCACAAAGATCCTGTCGGCATCGACATCGTTGAACTGCCGGTTCTGTTTGCGCTGCAAAAGGAAGGCATTGACGTGGTCGACGGGCAGGCGCTCATGTCGGAGGCCCGCGTCATCAAAACGCAGGACGAAATTTCCCTGCTCAACACCTCTGCCATGATGGTCGACGCCGCCTACGACGAACTCTACCGCGCCATGAAGCCCGGCCTTCGCGAGAACGAGGCGGTTGGTCTCGTAAGTAAAGTTCTCTACGATCTGGGCTCCGAATACGTCGAAGCTGTGAATGCAATTTCCGGCGAGCGCTGCAATCCCCACCCACACGTTTTTTCAGATCGCGTGCTGCGCCCCGGCGATCCCGTCTACTACGACATTCTGCATTCCTACATGGGATATCGCACCTGCTATTACCGCTGCTTTACCGTCGGCTATGCGTCGCACGCCATGGTCGATGCCTACAAGCGCTGCCGCGATTACCTCGACGCGGCGATTGAGTTGGTTCGCCCCGGCCGTACCACTGCGGAGATTGCCGCCGTCTGGCCGAAAGCGCAGGACTTTGGTTTCAAGAATGAAGAAGACGCGTTTGCCCTGCAGTACGGCCACGGCATCGGCCTCGCCATTTGGGAGAAGCCGGTCATCAGCCGATTGGTGTCGTTCGAGCATCCGGTAGAAATCAAACCCGGCATGGTGTTTGCCCTCGAAACTTTCTGGCCGTCCACCGACGGCTGGAGCGCCGCCCGCATCGAAGAAGAGATCGTGGTGACTCCGACGGGACACGAGGTCATCACCAGGTTCCCCGCCGAGCAACTTCTGGTCGCAGGCGCGCACTATTTCACCGTGAACGGCCCGCTACCGACCACCAGAGAATCCGACGCTTCGCCCAGCGAACGAGTTGTCGAAATGATCGAAGCCAGCGCAAAGACGGAGGGCGTAGGAGTCTCCAGATAGACGGAGGATTAAGCAGTGGCTAATTACATAAGAGGCTATTGGTGGCTTGCCGTCGCAGGGGTCCGCGCTTTCGTGATTGAATCGAGTTGAGACGCTAAGTCTCACTTCTGGCTACGTCAGCTCATTACGCTGACCGTTGGTTTTGCTCTTGGAGCAATCTATGTTGTGATTCGAAAGCGAGCACTGCGGTCCCGTAGGGACGCGTGACAATAGCCCGCCAGTTTCACTGGCGGGTCGTCGTGAACGAAGTGCAACCGCGCCCCGGAGGGGCGCTTGAAGTATCCGACTGCACCGCTCACTATGGCCTTCAGCGTTGTAATGCCCGCCCTCGAGATGGCGCAGGAAACCGGCAAGCTCATCGCCTGGCGAAAACAGGAAGGCGACCGCGTCACCAAAGGTGAGCCGCTCCTCGAAATCGAGACCGACAAGGCCGTCGTCGAAGTTGAAGCTCCGGCCGACGGCATCCTCGCCGGCATCAAGGCTTCAGCCGGAGACGACATTCCTGTCGGCCAAACCATCGCCTGGATCGTCGCTCCCGGCGAAGCCCCACCAGCCGAGACCGAATCCGCGCCAGCCGCACGTGCCGGTTCGCGCGCCGCAACTCAAGCCCATGTTACTGCTGCTCCAACCACATCCGCACCCGCACCATCATCGACCGCGAGAATTTCTCCCAAGGCACGCCGCCTCGCCAAAGAGTTGGGAGTCGACCTCTCTGCCGTCCGGGGCTCGGGCGCCGACGGAGAAGTTCTTGCCTCCGATGTTCAAGCTGCGGCTACAACGCCTGCTGCTGCTGAAAAAAAATCCGCCAGCCTCGAAATCCCCACCTCGCTTGGCCGCATCACGGCCGAACGCACTACCCAAAGTTGGACCACCGTCCCGCACTTCTTCGTGACCCGCGACCTCGACGCCGGCGCTCTCAACGAATTTCGCAAACGCATCGTCGCAGAAATCGAGCGTACTCACAATGTGCGCGTCACGCACACCGATATCCTGGTCGCGCTCACCGCGCGCGTCTTAATGAAACATCCGCGCCTCAATGCCAGTTGGACTGCCGAAGGCGTTCGCCTTCACGCTCACGTGAATATGGGAGTGGCCATCGCGGTCGACGATGGCGTTGTAGCCGCTGTCATTCCCAACGCTCACACTTCAACCCTTGCCGAAATCGCCACCCAGCGCCGCGACGTTTCCGAACACGCCCGCGCCGGCAAGTTGCGCCCCGCCGACATCGCCGACGCAACCTTCACCATCAGCAATCTGGGCATGTATCAGGTGGACCAATTCAGCGCTATCATCACTCCGCCCCAGGCCGCAATTCTCGCCGTTGGCGGAATTGCAGATCGCGTCGTCGCGATCGAAGGCAGAGTGCAAGTGCGACCGACTATGACTGTCACCGTCTCGTGCGATCATCGCGTCGCCGACGGCGCCCGCGCGGCCTCATTCCTACGCGAATTGCACGAGGCCGTAAGTGATCCCGAAAAATACCTTGCTAATTGATCTCGCTCCGTTTCACAACCAACCCTCAGCCCTAATAACGACACTAAGCCTGAGACTAAGTTAGGAGGCTAACGTGCTCTGGACAATCTTCGTGGTGCTTTTGATTTTGTGGCTCCTGGGGTTCAGCCTGCATGTTGCTGGAGGCTTGATCCATCTGCTGCTCGTCGTGGCCCTGGTGGTTCTCGTCATCAACCTGCTCAGCGGACGGCGAGCGGTCTAATCCTTTCCGACCGCCAACAAACCACGCAAATACCTTGGCGATGGCGTCTTCCGGCTGTCGCCAAGACTTTCCCATTGCGACTTTTCCCGCTATTGCATGGCTGCTCTAGAAGCATTACGGTAATCGAGTGACCTTCCCCCGCCGCAGTGGAATCCTTCTTCATGTCTCCTCTTTGCCGGCTGCCCACGGCGTCGGCGATCTTGGAGATTCCGCTTTCGAGTTCATCGAATTCCTGGCCGGGTCAGGGCAGAAAATCTGGCAGGTCTTGCCGCTGAATCCCACTGGCTACGGCGACTCTCCTTATCAATGTTTCTCGGCGTTTGCCGGAAACCCGTTGTTCATAGATCTGGAAGCTCTCCGCAAAGAAGGGCTTCTTTCAGCATCTGATTTGTCCCACGCACCAAATTTCCCGGTAGAGCAAGTGGAGTATGACCGGGTGACCGCCTTCAAAGAGAAACTTCTTCACAAGGCTGCTGCCGCGTTTTTTGCCGGCACCACAGAGACCGACCGACATGATTTCGATATCTTCTGCGAGAAGCGCAGGGAATGGCTGGAAGACTATGCGCTCTTCATGGCATCCAAGAAAGTCCATAAAGACGTCGCCTGGGTCCATTGGGAGGCGGGAATACGCCAACGGGACCCGGATGTTCTGAACAAATGGCGGAGTGAATTATCGTCCGAATTGGAGTATCACCGGTTTACCCAGTTCCAATTCTTTCGGCAATGGGAAAAGGTCAGAGATCGCTGTCGCCATCACGGCATCAGCGTCATGGGCGACATTCCCATTTATGTCGCGCATGACAGCGCTGACGTGTGGGCTCATCCGGAGTTGTTTCGCCTGGACGACCGAGGCCAGCCCACGGCCGTCGCGGGCGTTCCGCCCGATTATTTCAGCGCGACCGGTCAGCTTTGGGGCAACCCTCTTTATCGCTGGAATATTTCCGCCGCCTCCGGTCATCGTTGGTGGATTGATCGTTGCCGGGCATCCCTTGAAATGTTTGATCTTGTGAGACTGGATCACTTTCGAGGTTTCGAAGCGTTCTGGGAGGTTCCCGCTACGGCTTCGACAGCCGCCGAAGGAAAATGGGTAAAGGGCCCCGGCGCAGAGTTTTTTCGTGTTCTGAAAACTGAACTGAAGGAACTACCATTTATCGCGGAAAATCTGGGCGTGATCACCCCTGGAGTAGAAGCTCTTCTAAAGGAATTTGGGTTTCCGGGTATGAGCCTGCTCCAGTTTGCTTTTGGAAACGATCCCCAAGGTCCCAGCTTCCGCCCTCACAACTATTCTCGGGAACTCGTCGCGTACACCGGCGTGCACGACAATGACACCACGGTTGGGTGGTGGACAAGTGCTGGCTTGGAGGAAAGTACCAGAACTGCCGAAGACATTCGCAAGGAGCGCGATTTCACTCGCGCGTATCTTGGCTTTCAAAATCGGGGCTTTCAGAATCTGAGCTCTAAGAATCTGGGCTCTAAGAATGAAGAGATCAATTGGATTTTCATTCGCACCGTCTTGGCTTCCGTAGCCAATACCGCGATGGTTCCGTTGCAAGACGTATTAGGCCTGGGCAGCGAAGCTCGAATGAATCTGCCCGGCACTGTCAGCGGAAACTGGAGGTGGCGCTATAAGGCGGATAGTCTCACGAAGGAAGTTCGCGAAAGACTGTTGGCTCTAACCCATCTGTACGATCGTTGAGCTTGTGCATCTGGCTTTTCATCACGACGCCATGCGTGCAGCCGAATCTGCTATAAGGGCGAAAGTTCATCTTCGTCCTGATCCTTCTTAACACGAACAAACTTTTCTTCCAGGAAGCGCCGTGCCAGATCCCTGCCTCCGATCCCAAATGCTATAGCCAAGCCAAGCATAAGGGCCCCGAAAGCGATTCCAAAGGCCACCACCATGGTCTGTTCCGCCAAACCTAGTTCTTCGAACACCACGGAGAGCACAAAAACCACGATGATGCTGCGGACGGCGAGGCTGAGGAGTCGGGGGGATGGCACATTCGCATTCACCGCCGCCAGCAAAGCAGCGCGAGCGAAAAAGCCGGCCGCAAGCAAGCCGAAAAACAGGATCAGCACCGCCGCGAACAAACGTGGCAGAAACAGAAAAAATCTCGCGGTCTGCTCCTGCAGACCCAGGATACCCAGAACGCTCACCCCCAACAGAAGAAAGCCGAGCCACGCGAGCCAGAAGGCGAACCGGCTCAACACCTCCGTCGCTGAGGGCAGCGCAGCTTTGCTAAGCAGCTGCGAAGCCCCGGCATTTTCCGCCAGCCGGTCGAACTTAACCAGCCGGAGGATGCTGCGCAAAACTACTTGGATCACGTAGGCGATCAGCCATCCCGCGAGCGCGATCACGAGCATTACGATGAGCCGAGGAAGGTAGTGGGCAAACCCCCTGGCGAGGTCCTGCACTGCCTGGCTGAGTTCACTGATAATCATTTCCCGCATATAAGCCTCACTCTTTACTCTCTTAGGTCTTTACTCTTTCAATCCTTACTCTTTACTCTTTCGATTTCCACATCTCGAGCAGATACGGTTTCAAGCGCTCGAACTCGAGGCATAATCCTTCGATGTTATTCGCGACATCTTTCGCGGATCCGTTGCGGTTCTCGACCACAAATGTGAACACTCTCCCTCGAAAAAGAGGTGCGAGCGCTTGAATAATGTGATCCCGGTTAATCACAGATTTTCGATACGCCGCAGCAAACTCATAAACCGTCTTGACCCACAATTCCGCGGAGTAACGAAACTTCTCTTCGCCCAAGCCAGCGATTCCCTTCAGCTCCGCCAGCGTGGAAGGCGCGAGAATCGACTGAAAGACGGATTCCAATTCTGCTACGCCGCTCACAAACATCTCTCGCAAACGTTTCCGATTGATGCGCAAAGGATCCAGGAGTAACTCCACGTCATCCCCAGTGGTCGGCACATCCTGAGAACCGGACATTGTGCTCCACACATCGAAGTCGGGCTCTAACGCGGAGAACAAGACGCCGACGGATTGCCGCAATGCCGGGACAAGATCGGCGCCGCGGCGTTCGACAGGATCCTTCGTTCCAAGAAACGTCTGACAAATGCGGAATTTGCCGGTGACGGCCGCCAGCGTCAGACGGAGCTCCGTTCCGTTTTCATCCGCTCCATTGCTCCATTGATTCTGACCAAGAAAGTGACTTCCCAGACGCCCAGAGAATCCGAACTCCGGCATGTAGGCTTCGCGGATCCTCACGCCGTAGAGTGCGCGCACCATCGGATACAGCAGGTTCGTGGTCAATAACCCATCAAACTTGTGTCTGCGGTAAGTGGGAGAGACGAGATCGAAGCTATCGTAATAAACAGGTCGGATGAGACTGGAGATCCATTCCGGGCTGATGTTTTCGGAGTCGGGAGAGATCATAATGCATGCCTTGGCTCGAAGTAATTCTGCCGCTGACAGAATCGTGCGCAACGCGACTCCGCTGTGCGGCGTGTTGGCGTATTGCGTGCTGATTGCGTGTAGCGTCCGAAGAGCGTGCAGACTGGAGGCTGGATGCGCATCACTGATGGAAAGTTCGGTGATCAATTCCCGGGTGCCGTCGCGTGACCCTCCGTCGGCGTTGATGATGACCGCCCGCTCACGGGGAAAACTGCGAAGGATGCCGTCTCGAATGGTGCGGACAATTGCGCCAGCACTTTTCGCATTATTATGAGTGGGCAGGCCCACAAGAATGTCGGCCTCGCCAACATCAATGAGTTGGCGGAGAAAATCATCGGTAAGAAAGTTCCCATCTTCCACGTCAGGTTTCCGTCGGGTCTTGCTAGGTCTCGGGCAAGCGACAGTCCTTCATTGTTCGCGTTGCCTAGACTCGTCGCAGGCGAAACCAGTACGCCTGGTAAGGCCCCAGCGTTAGCAGATATGGCAGGTCGCGCACGCGGGGAAAAAGATTGTTGCCGAACATCTCGATCAGGACATTTCCTTTGTAACGCCCCAAATCCAGTTCAACCGCTTGAGCTGCGCTCGAAAGATTGTTGACGATGAGGACCGTCTCATTGCCGAGCCGCCGCCAGTACGCCAGTATTCTGTGATTGGCCGGATAGAGAAACTCAATCGATCCCCTGCCGAACACCGCCGAGGATTTCCGGACCGCAATGAGTCGCCGCATCCAATGAAACAGAGAATGTTCGCTCTCTCTTTGAGCCACGACATTTACCGCGGGATACCCGTATACCGGATCGTGAATAATCGGAGCATACAGCCTTTCCGGCTCCGCCGTGGAAAACCCGGCGTTCCATCCTCCGCTCCACTGCATGGGAGTCCTAACTCCGTTGCGATCGCCGAGGCTAATGTTGTCACCCATTCCAATTTCGTCCCCGTAATAAATGATCGGCGTGCCCGGCAGCGACATCAGCAGCGAGTTCATCAACTCGATTCGCCGTCGGTCATTATTTAACAACGGAGCGAGTCTCCTTCGAATTCCCAGGTTCAACCGCATGGTTTTGTTCTGGGCATACATGTCGTACATGTAGTCGCGCTCCATGTCGGTGACCATTTCCAGGGTCAGTTCGTCATGGTTGCGCAGAAACAGCGACCACTGGCAGGAGGCCGGAATTTCAGGAGTTTGCTGCAGAATTTCCGTGATGGGCTTCCGATCCTCGAGTTTAAGACCCATGAACATCCGAGGCATCAGGGGAAAATGAAAAGCCATGTGAAATTCGTCGGCGTCTCCGAAATAAGGTCGAAGGTCCGCAGGCCACTGGTTGGCCTCCGCCAATAGCATCCGCCCGGGAAAGTGTTCGTCCAACCTTCGCCGCAAATCCTTGAGAATCGCGTGAGTCTCCGGCAGGTTCTCGCAATTGGTACCCTCGCGTTCGACCAGATACGGCACTGCATCAAGCCGAAAACCATCTACGCCCATCTCCAGCCAGTACTTCATCACATCCCACATCTGCTCCCGCACTTCAGGATTGTCATAGTTGAGATCGGGCTGGTGACTGAAAAAGCGATGCCAGTAAAAGGATTTCGAGGTCGGATCCCAGGCCCAGTTTGACTTCTCAGTATCCAGAAAAATGATTCTGGTTTCCTTATACCGGGTATCACTATCACTCCAGACGTACCAGTCGCGCCGGGGATTGTTCTGCGAACTTCGCGCCTCTTGAAACCACGGATGCTGATCGGAGGTATGGTTCAGCACCATCTCAATGATGACCCGAATGCCGCGCTGATGGGCCGAATCCAGGACCTTGCGGAAATCCTCCATCGTGCCGTAGCTGGGATGGACGGAACGATAGTCCGCAATGTCGTAGCCGTCGTCGCGCAGAGGCGAGGGGAAAAACGGCATCAGCCATATCGCGCTGACTCCCAGTTCCTGCAGGTAATCAAGCCTCTGTTCAAGCCCCAGGAAATCACCAATCCCATCTCCGTCGCTGTCCTGGAATGTGCGGACATGAACCTGATATATGATCGCGTCCTTGTACCAAAGCGCATCTTTACTTGAGTTCAACCAATTTGAATTCAAAGAATTTGAGTTCAACCACTTTCTCCCGGCGACACCCCACATTTCCTGGCAGGGCCGCCTCCAAAGGCAGTTTAAATGAAGTGAGGCGTTCAGCCCCCGGCTCCCGCTCGATCGGAAAAATACAGGAAGTCAGATGCGGTACGAACTTGAAGCTTGCAGGAGAATCTGTGGCAAGCTGCGCGCCAGTTCCTGTTAATGTCTTGGGGCCATCAAGGCCCTCGCCTCCGTGGGACACGCCGCTCCTTTGCCAGCCCATTCCTGGATTTTTCCCAAGAAATCGTTCTGAGGCATGAGGACTGGAGTCCGGCCCTCACCGGGAGACCAGGCCCACAGCACAAGTGGCGTGTGCATATGCTCCACAATCTGCTCAGGCGTGCGGTGCCCGTTCTTCTGCGGATCTTTTAACACTTCACAGAGTTGATGATCCGTTAACCCCTCCCAGATCATCGGAATTGTGGGAGATGGCAGATGCCAGCCGGGCGCCCCCGGAGGCATGTGCACGCCCTCCAGATTGTGATCCTGATGACAAGTGGTGCATCGGACAGCATTCACGCCCTGTCCGCCCGGTCCGCGGTGAATCCGCATCGTATGCCGATGGCTGTCGTTACCCTGCCGGGGAAAGTCTCCACTCGAGTGGCAATTCATGCAGCGAGGGTGGCGAAGCACCGGGACAGCGGCTTGGAAAGCAGCAGCGGCGCCGGCATCGTCGCTATGTTCTCCCGCTTGAGCGGCCACAACCTGGGAAATCAGCAAGACGAGAACATAGAAAGCGGCGGTTGTAACCAGAAAACGCGCAATGGCTCTTCGACTCATGATTACGCTCGGTCGCTTCCGCGGGTACTATCGAGTAGCGCAGCTCGTACGCGCTGGGGAGTAAACGGCAAATCGCGCAGACGGGCGCCGGTTGCGTCGAAGATAGCATTTCCGACTGCGGCAGGAGTGATTGTGATGGCAGTCTCTCCCGCCCCGGTTGCGGCCACATCGGCTGGCGTCACGAACACTGTCTCTACTGCGGGCATCTCGTAATCAAGGTGCAGGCTGTTATACGTCTCCCAATCGACAGAAGTTATACGCTTGTTGTCCCATGTGACTTCTTCCACCAGCGCGCGGCTCATACCCTGAAGAACGCCACCTTCAATCTGATTTCGCAGGCCATCGGGGTTGGAGATCGGACCACAGTCCAACGCGACTACCAAACGCCGCGGGCGGACCATTCCAGTTTCCGGATCTACGTCAACATCGGCAACCATCGCGGCATAACCATTGTCTCCTTCATATCCAACGCAGGCGATGCCACGTCCGCTAACCGTCTTCGTCCGAGAGAAAGCCCTCTCTGCTAACGAGCGGGGCTGCCAGTTCGCTGCCTGAGCGGCAGCCTTCAGAACACCAATGATTCGCGGGTCTTGCAAATGCATCAGCCTGAAGGCCACGGGATCGGCCTTGGCGTGCGCACAGAGTTCGTCCATGAAGCATTCGTTGGCGAATGTATTCTGAATTCGGAGCGGCGATCGCAGCGGCCCGGTGAAAAACGGAGAACGCACGGTATGGGTCAGCGCCCGTTCGCTCCGGATGGTTCCTCCACCGCTGCATTTGCCGCCGATACATCCCGCGAAGTAGGAGGGCACGGTGTTGCTCTGGTTTCGCAACTTGCCTGTGGGCGGCTTGGCCGGGCGCGCCTCGACGGCCTCGGGTTCATACCCTAACAACATTCCGGTAATCACATTCCCCGGCTGATCGTAGCCTGGTCGATTGCCCAGCGAAGCGACCCAATCCTCCCGATCCCACGCCACGATACGTCCGTCGTGGGCAAGGGCGGCACGCTGCTCCACCACACACGCGGACCCCAGGTTCTCCCACATCATTTCGTCCTGGCGTGAGAACTGAAGGCGAACCGGTCTTCCCACCGCATGAGAAAGAATAGCCGCATCAAAGGACACGGCATCGGCTCCATTGAGCCCATAGCAACCCGACCCTCTTACATAAATCACACGAACTTTTTCCATAGGCATGCTCAAAAGCTTTGCCACGATGCTTCGAGTTGGATAAGCCGATTGCGTCGCCGACCACACGCTTGCACTCTCTGCCGTGACGTCAGCTACCGCGCACGATGCTCCCACGGACCCGTGCATCTGGTAGGGATACGTGTACCTGGCTCGGATGACACTGTCCGCGGCCGCTAGCCGCGACTCAAGATCTTCAGAGTCAACGCTTAGCACGTCGCGAGCAGGCTGCCTCCGAAGGTAGTCAAAGAAACTCTTCTGCGGCGGGAGCTCAGGGCCGGCATTCCAGTGGACCGCCAACTGGCGGGCGGCTAATCCGGCCTGGTACTGGGTTTCGGCGACGACACCAACGAAGCCCTTGCGGACGACGACCT
>Ga0302324_100014717_pt1 | contig 15745 bp, 11 predicted proteins | sample Palsa_T0_1_FD_201949 | JGI IMG/M metagenome (GOLD analysis project Ga0302324, IMG submission 201949) | Peat permafrost microbial communities from Stordalen Mire near Abisko, Sweden - Palsa_T0_1 | ecosystem: Environmental > Terrestrial > Soil > Palsa > Peat permafrost | place: Sweden: Abisko...
GGGACTACCGGACTTCCCTGGAGCTGATTAAGAAATTTGTGGATGCCAAGTCCCTGGCTGGCTGCGCGGTCATGGAAAATAACCAGGCCTTTGGTTATGCGTTTTACGTCATGGAAGAGCACAAGGGGCTTCTCGGCGGGCTGTATGTCTCTCCGAATCGTCCGCAGTTGGAAGCTGCGCAGAAACTTTTGGGGCTCACGCTGGAAACTTTGCGCGCCATTCCGCGAATCGAACGCATCGAGGCTCAGTTGGTCCCTTTCGGTTGCCCGTTCGATCAGGCCCTCGCCGAGCAGGGCTTTCGCCTCTATCCCCGGCAGTTCATGCTCCTCGAATTCGGCCGCCCGCCGGAAGCCCCAGATGCCGCCAAGAGCGGCGCGGAAGGGGCCGTTGCGGCGTTAACGCCGGGCCTGTCGCTGGAGCGTTGGGACGATCGCTACTTCGCACCGTGCGCGCGGCTGATTCAGCTCGCTTATGCGAACCACATGGATGGCGAAATCAACGACCAATATCGCAGCGAGTCCGGGGCTCTCAAGTTTCTGAAGAACATCATCATTCTGCCGGGTTGCGGTCAGTTCCAGGCGCACGCCTCGTTTGTGCTGCGCGCGCCGCACAGCCACGAGTTGCTGGGCGTTGTGCTGACGTCGGCGGTGGCCCCCGGCGTGGGCCACATCACGCAGATCTGCGTGATGCCCGGCTACCAGGGGCATGGACTGGGGAGGCGCCTGATCGAAGCCACCATCGCGGCCCTGCGCAAACGGAATTTTACGGCGCTTTCGCTCACCGTCACTTCCGCCAACCTAAAAGCCGTGCGCCTCTATGAAGAGATCGGGTTCCAGCGCATCAAGACGTTCACTGCGGGAGTCTGGCTGCCCGCCGGCCGCCGCGGAGCCGATTACGCTACTTCCGGGACCGGTCGCGCAGCAGGCCCTTCAACTCCACCATGAACTCTTTCACGTCCTTGAAATCCAGGTACACCGAAGCAAAACGCACGTAGGCCACCTTGTCCAGTTTTTTCAGGCGCGACATCAGCATCTCGCCGACCTCCGCCGTGGTTTTCTCCCGCTCCGGCGCGTCATGCACGAAGCGCTCCACTTCGTCCACCAGCGCTTCCAGTTTCGGCGTGGCCACCGGACGTTTCTCGCACGATTTCAGAAGCCCTTGCAGGATTTTTTGCCGGTCAAACCGCTCCCGCCGGCCGTCCTTCTTGATGACCATGTAGGGAATTTCGTCGATGCGTTCATACGTGGTGAAGCGCCGGCTGCACTTCAGGCATTCGCGCCGCCGCCGGATCAAGTCCCCGGTGCGCCCCTCCCGGGAATCGATCACCTTGTCGTCGGCAAAGGAACAGAAGGGACACTTCACTTCGCGGAATCTCCCCGGCCTTGCGGGACGCGCAGGCCCGCCGCGTCGCTGGTTTCGCAGACATGCGCGCCCAGGACTTCCGCTTGCGCCTCGTCCCGCGCCAGACGGCGCAGTTCGCCCATGGAAAGGCCCTCGTGGATCAGCAGCGGGAGGCCCACCAGGGTCGAACTCGCAAACGTAATGAGCCACAGCAGGAACGCCATGGCCGCCGCGGGTTCCTGTTCTACTCCAAAGATCGATGTCAGGGCAATGAAACTCGCAACCTGCGCGCCCCCGCCCACCCCCGGAAGTTGCAGCGTTGAGCCCACCAGGGTCACCGCCAGCAGCAGCATGGCTCCCGGGAAATTCATGCTGGAAAGCGTGAATTCGCTCGCGAATGCCTGTGAAATCCACAGATAGGCCAGCGCCACCAGAGCCCAATGTGCCGCGGAATAAAAGGTCGCCGCCAGCAGGTCGGAGGGCGTGCGAATGGCCTGCAATCCTTCGCTGAACCCGGTTACCACCGTGGTGATGCGCCGCTTCCAGCCGGTTTTTCCGTGCCATTGTTTCATGCGCCGGTCCAGGATGCCGGCGCCGTGCAGCCGGAAATAGACCATCACCGCGACGATTCCCCCCAGCATTCCCAGCAGCAGCCATCCGCCGGGTCGCGCATGATCCAGCCAGTCCGTGTTCGCGCCCGCGTCGGATAGCTTTCGCGTGAACACCAGCAGGCTCAGGGTTGCCAGTCCCACTGCCGATGCGAAATCGAAAATGCGTTCGATGGCCCAAATGCCGAACATGCTGGCAACCGGGAGGCGGCACTTGCGGGCCAGCAGCAGAGGGCGCACGGCTTCCCCCGGCCGACCCAACACAAAGATCGCCGCGAATCCCATGATCGTGCCCTTGAATACCTCTGTGAATTGCGGACGGCCCAGGTGGCGGCAGAAGCGCTTCCAGCGAAGCGCGCGAATCCCATAGCAGCCGTAGATGGCCACCACCGCAAGCAGCAGCAGCCAGGGGTTGGCCTGCCCGACGGCATGCGTGAACTTGCGCCAGGTAAAATCGCCGAGGTGGATTCTGTGACGGGAAAAATAAGCGAGCGCGGCCAGTGCCGCCAGCACTAAAACATATAGAAGAACTCTACGCCACGCTCCGCGCATCCGACGGCGAGCGTAACCGCTGCAAAGACAGGGTGTCAAGGAAGGAGCCGCCGGGCACTTGTCGTATCCGTCGCGTGCGCGCGACCCCTCAGCGCTCCACCAGCCCTTCCAGGGATGCAAAAAACTGCGGATAGGAGATGCCCACGCAGCCGGCGTTGCGGATCACCGAAGGCCCCTGCGCCCCCAGTGCGGCCACCGCCAGGGCCATGGCCATGCGATGATCGTCGTGGGGATCGAGTTCGGCCCCATGCAACCGGCCGGCCTCGCGCCCTGCGATGCGCAAACCGTCGGGGCGTTCTTCGATGGTGGCTCCCATGCGCCGCAGATTTTCGGCCAGCACGGCGATGCGGTCGCTTTCCTTGACGCGCAATTCGCCGGCGTTGCGGATCTCCACCCCGCCCTCGGTATACGGCCCCAGCGCGGCGATCATCGGCAGCTCGTCGATCAATTGCGCCACGCTCTCGCCTTCGATTACTCCTCCGGAGAGCGGCGCATGGCGCACCGAGACATCGCCCATCAGCTCCCCCGATTCCGAGTGTACGGAAACAATGTTTATGGGCATGCCCCAGCCGGTAAACACGTCGAGAACGGCCGAGCGTGTAGGATTCAGCCCCACGTTGTGAACCAATATCTGCGACTCCGCCAGCACCATGGCCGCCCCCAGAAAAAACACCGCGGACGAAAGATCGCCGGGAACGATCAGATGGCGCGGTTGCAGGTGCGCGCCGCCGGTAATCCGCAGTGTGCGCCCGATTCGCTGCAGGTTGGCGCCAAATTCGACGAGCGCCACCTCGGTATGGTCGCGCGTGCGCACAGGTTCCTCCACCGAGGTTTGCCCCTGCGCGAACAAGCCGGCGAGCAGAACCGCTGACTTTACCTGCGCGCTGGGTACCGGGAGCGTGTACTGAATCGGCCGCAGCGTCGAGCCGTGAATCGCCAGCGGCGCAAAATTGGAGTCGCGAGCCCGGATATGCGCCCCCATGCTTTCGAGCGGCTCCATGACCCGTCGCATGGGCCGCCGCCGCAGCGAGGCGTCTCCCGTGATGGTTGTGTCAAAGCTTTGCCCCGCCAGCACGCCGGCGAGCAGGCGCATGGTCGTGCCGGAGTTGCCGGCGCCCAGCGCGCGGCGGGGCCGGCGCAGCCCCCCCAATCCCGCGCCCGTGATCGCCACCCGCCCGCTCCCGTTGGCTTCGCGTTCGATCTTTGCCCCAAGCTGTGCCAGGCAATCCAGTGTGCTGCGGCAGTCCGCGGCGGCTGAGTAACCTTCGATTTCGCTGCGCCCCTCGGCCAGCGCGGCCAGCACCGCATAGCGATGGGAGATGGACTTATCGCCGGGAACTTCGACCGTTCCCGATATCGTCCGCGCCGGCGTGATGGTTTTTTTTTCCACCCGTGAATTCTAGCACGCGTTCCGAAAGCCACGACCCCATCGCGGGCCCATCACGAGCCCATCATGAGCTTTGAGAGCCCCGGAACGTGAGGCCAGCCCGCGCCCCCAACGAAACCTCCGAAAACTCCCCGGGAAACTTTCCGGCCCCAGTGGACGTACAATTAGAAAGAGGAAGGAGAATGAACGTGCATACCCATAGAACTTTCGCGCTCCTCACCTTGGCCGTTCTGGCGGCCTCGGCTTGGAGCCCGGCCGCGCCGCGCCGCCCTCAGCAAGCCACCACCCCGACCTCCCAGGGACACGACCATGATATGCCCCCCGGAATGAACATGCCTCCAGGGATGAATATGGGGCCGACGGAAGAGAACCACACCGAATCCGACGCCATGTCGGCGATGCAGGCCATGCATCACGGCCTTATGGACGAATCGCACATGCGCATGACGCCGCCGCGTCCGGCCACGCCGCAAGACATTGCCCGCGCCGATCAGCTTGCCGCGACCCTCAAGGAATCCATTGCGCGCTACAAGGATTATCGCGTGGCCCTTGCCGACGGGTACCGCATCTTTGCCCCGAACTTGCCGCAGCCGATGTATCACTTCACCAACTATTGGAACGGTTTCCTCGAAGCCATCACCTTTGATCCCGCGCGCCCCACTTCGCTGCTCTACGTCAAGACCAAGGATGGGTACGAACTGATCGGAGCCATGTACACCGCCCCCAAAACCGACACCCTCGAGCAGCTCAATGAACGTGTGCCGCTCAGCGTGGCCAGTTGGCACGCCCATACCAACCTTTGCCTGCCCAAAGCCGCCGCCATGGCCAACGCCGACTGGAAAAAATTCGGCCTCGCCGGTTCCATCGCCACCCCGGAAGCCTGCGCGCAAGCGGGTGGAAGATTCTATCCGCAGATTTTTGGCTGGATGGTCCACGTCTACCCGTTCGAAAATTCCAGGGATAAGATATTCGCCCATTAGCGGCGGACACGGAATGGATTCCGCGCATCATAGCGAGTATGATGGACATAGTCGCTGCAGGGCAGATGTTTAAGAATCGTTTTGGTGTAACCGCCCACAGCCCAGCTCGCATGCGTAACACTCTTGTGTTTGTGCGCCGTTTTTTGCTCCTGGCCGCCGTTTTGGCCTGCGTCGCGATTTCCCTGCCCGCGTCCGATTTACCCGAGATTCTCCCTCTGGACCAGGTCAAACCTGGAATGGTCGGAGAGGGCCGCACCATTTTTGCGGGCGACCAGGTCGAAACATTTGACCTGGTGGTCATCGGGATATTGCCGAATCTCCTGGGCCCCAGGCAGTCCATTATTCTCGTGCAACTGAAGGGCGATAAGGTCGAACACACTGGCGTGGTCGCCGGTATGAGCGGCAGTCCCATATACATCGGTGGCAAACTGGTGGGCGCGCTCTCCCTGAAATTCGGTGTGTTCACCAAGGAACCGCTGGCCGGAGTTACCCCGATTGCCGACATGCTCTCGCTGCCCACCGGAAATCCATTGCCCGTGGCCGGCCCGCTTGGTGTGAATATGCCCCCCACAGGCGTGAATGCCGCCAATGCGGGCGGTGCCTCTTCCGCAGTGCAGATGGCTGCGGCGTCCCAGCGCTATCTGCTTCCCACCAATTGGACCCAGCTTGCGGGCGTGCCTGGAAATGCTTACCTGGAGCCCATCGGTTCGCCGCTGATTTTCTCGGGATTTGCTCCCGCGACCATCCGCCAGTACGGGGGAGAGTGGGCCTCCTATGGAATGGTGGCTGCGCCCGGCGGAGCTGTTGCTCCGCAGCCTGACGATGCCAAAATCGTGGCCGGCGACATGGTCAGCATGGTGTTCGTGCAAGGCGACCTTTCCATCAGCTCCGCCTGCACGGTCACCGCGATCACCGAAAACCGCGTCTATATGTGCGGCCACCCCGTTTTCGGTTTTGGCGCCACGCAGATGCCCATGGCCCGGGGTCGTGTGCTGACCACGCTGGCCTCGGACTACGAGTCCACAAAGATCGTCAATGCCGGCGGCGTCATTGGAACGATCACACAGGACCGCACCACGGCGGTGATGGGCCGCATGGGTGTCGCGCCCGCCATGATCCCGGTGGAGTTGTCGGTAGTCACCCCCGACGGCGAAAAGCAGTTTCACATGGAAATGATTTCCGATCCCAAACTGACGCCCACCCTGATCGGCCTGGTGGCCTTCAACGGTCTGACCCAAAACACGGTTTACGGCGAAGGAAGCACGTTGCGGCTCACCGGTAGCATCGACATCGCCGGGCATTCTCCGGTGAACTTGCAAAATATGTATGCGCCCACCGATCTTTTCGTGCCCGACGGCACCATGGTGGCCACCGGCGTCCAAACGGTTTTCGCCAGGATTTTTTCCAATCCTTACGAAACACCGAAAATCAATTCCGTAAAGCTGCGAATCGAGAGCTTGCCGGAACGCCGCATCGCCCGCATCGAAGACGCTTGGGCGGAAACCACCGAAGCCTCCCCCGGCCAGGCCGTCAACATCAAGGTCATGTTGCGGCCGTATCGCGGGGCTCCGGAGATTCGCGAAGTGCCGATCACCATTCCCCCGCAAGCCACTCGCGGCACCACCCTGCGCGTGCAAGTGAGCGACTCGGACTCGCTGAATCGGTTGACCTCGCAATTTGAAGCACAGGGGCGCCTGGGCAGCCTCGAACAGTTGATTTCGCTGCTCAATCGCGAGCGCAGCAACAACCAGTTGTATGTAACTCTGCTCAAGCCTACGCCCACCCTGTTGCTGGATGACAAGGAGATGCCCGACGCCCCGCCGTCGGAACTGAACATCCTCGATCAGCGGCCGATTCCGGGTAATTCCGTGCTGTTGCACGAGTCTACGGCCGGGGAATGGTCCGTGCCGATGGATGAGATCATCGCCGGTTCCGCATCTGTTTTCATCGGGATCAAATAATCGGCAGATTCGCATCTGTTCCGTGTCGCCACGCGCATGCCATGGGCATGCCGCGGTAAATGAGCGTGGCGAAGGTCGCCCTGAGGAGGGCCATGCGTAAACGGAAGTCGCCTCTGAATTTCCACTGTTCCTTCGCCGGCGGCGTTCTGGCCCTTGCGCTCGCCGTCCTGTCGCTCGCGGTTTTGCCGGCCATTGCCGAGCACACGCGGTTCTGGCGGGAATCCGAATACGCCGATTTCGAGCCGGGCACGGCCCACGGCATTGCTTTGCGCAGCGACGGCAAGCTCACGCTGGCGCCAAAGTTTTCTCCCTTTGCCGACCCCAACCTTGGATACCTGTGGGCCCTGCGCATGGATTCCAAAGGCAATGTTTACGCCGCCGGCGGGTCCAACGCCAAAGTGTTGCGCTTCGATTCCGCGGGAAAAGCCGCCACTGTCTTTGAATCCGACGAACTCGCCGCGCAAACACTCGTCCTGGACAAGAACGACAATTTATATGTAGGCACTTCGCCCGACGGCAAGGTCTACAAGGTAACCCGCGACGGCCAGAAGTCGGTCTTCTTCGATCCCAAGACCAAGTACATCTGGGATCTCGCGCTGGGCGCCGATGGCACCCTCTACGTGGCCACCGGAGACACCGGGAAAATTTTCGCGGTTCTGCCCAACGGGAAGAGTGAAGAGTTTTATTCCGGTGATGAGACGCACATCCGCGCTCTGGCCCTCGATGGCAAGGGGAATCTGCTGGCGGGCACCGAACCCAACGGTCTGGTCCTGCGAATTCCCATCGCCGCCCCCGCCGCAACCGCTCCAGCCGGCGGCCGCCAGGCCTATGTCCTCTATGAAACGTCGCGAGAGGAAGTCACCGCTCTGGCCATGGATCCGGCAGGAAACCTCTACGTCGCCGGCATCGGCGACAAGACCCGCGGCTCGACCGGGCAATCGCTCTTACAACAGCAGCCACAACAGTCGGTGATAACCAGTGGACCGCAGAGTTCCACCATTGTCATAGGAGGTGCGTCGGCCCAGCCATTGCCGCTGGCGGCCTCCATCCCGCTCGCCACGGTGACCACGTCTTCGGTGTACCGCATCGCGCCTGACGGGTCGCCCGACGAGATATGGTCCTCACGCCAAACCGCGGTGTATGCGCTAAGCCTCTCCCCCGATGGGGGCGTGCTGCTGGGAATTGGTAACCAGGGCGGCGTGCTCAAGTTGGAAACCAACGGCGTTTTCTCCCGCCTGGCAAAGACGGAATCCGCCCAGGTCACTGGCCTGCTGCGCGCGCCAGACGGAAAGGTCTATATCGCCACGGCCAACCCCGGCAAGATTTTCACGCTGGGGCCGGAGCTTGAAACCCAGGGCAGCTTTGAGTCCCAGACCTTCGACGCGCGCATCTTCTCCCGCTGGGGGCGCCTGACCTGGTGGGCCGATAACGCCGCCGGCGCCAACTCCAGCGTGGAACTGTATGTCCGCGCCGGAAACACCTCCAACCCGGAAAAAAATTGGAGTCCCTGGTTTGGGCCCTACCGCGATGCCAAAGGAGCGGAGGTCCAGTGCCCGCCGTCGCGCTTCGCGCAATGGAAAGTCGTGCTGCAGGGCGGCCAGGTTCCCGCTCCGGAACTTTCCTGGGTGAGTCTGGCGTATCTGCCGAAAAATATTGCGCCGGAAATTGACTCCATCGCTCTGCAGGATCCGGGAATTCGCATTCCGGAGCCCGGCGCGCAGGCCCAGGGCGTATCTCCGATGCCCGTGCAGTTGCGTCTCCCCGCGGAAATCTCGTTTTCACCGGACGCCATGCCGCCGCGTTCGACATCGTCGGACTCTTTGCGCTTCACACCGTCGCCCCAGGGTTACGTGCAGAAGGGTTTTCAGGCCGTTCTGTGGGACGCCGAAGACGCCAATGACGACGATCTGCGATATTCGATCTACTTTCGCGGCGAGGGTGAGAAGGATTGGAAGCTGCTCAAGGACAAACTGGATCAAAAGTATTATTCCTGGGATACCACGTCCATGCCCGACGGCGCCTACACCCTGAAAATCGTGGCCTCCGACGCCGAATCCAATCCCGCCGGCGCGGCTTTGCAGGGCCAACGGGAAAGCGATCGCTTCGTCGTGGATAACACCCCGCCCGACATTCTCGAAATCGCCGCGCAACCCACGGCCGCGGGAGGAGATCCATCCGTTACCGTGCGCTTGCGGGCCAGGGACGCCACCAGCGCCATTGTCCGCGCCCAATATAGTTTGGACGCCGGCTCCTGGACGCTGGCGTTGCCGGTGGGCGATCTCAGCGACTCTCCCGAGGAGCAATACGCCATTGCCCTCCGCGATATCGCGCCCGGCGAACACACCGTCACCGTGCGCGTCTACGATCAGTTCGAAAATCTGGCCACCGCAAAAGTGACCTTCCAGGCCCCCGCGGGCAATACCCAGCCGCGCAAACGCTAGAAGCGCAATCTGCCGCCCCCGCCGCGCCCCGCCACAAATAATCTGCAATTCAGCTGGTCCAGCGATCCTTCGTAGCCAGCGCCTCCATCCGCTCGATGCGCAATCCCACGCCCGTTTTGCCGGGCGCTATATTCGGCTGTACGTGCACCACGCGAGCCACGCAACGGACTTCCGCTGGCAAGCCTCCGGTTATTTCCGCGGGCAGGGTCATAAAGACCTCGACCTTGGCATCCACTTGGAGGGCAATCGGCGCGGAGAAGAAGAGTCCGCCTGGCGACAAATTCAAGGTTTCCGCAAGCCGTTCCCCCACCGGCGGCTTGACGATTGGACGGAATCGCAGGGGAACACACAGGTTGATGCGTTCTTCCGAACGGCGCTTGCTCTGATCCATCAGACCTCCTCACGCCCTAAACCTGACGGGCGTGGGTTGCAGGATTCGGAAGGGTGTTGAGATTGTAAACCTGAAGAGAGCCCGCGGCTGGGATTTCTCTCGGCCGGCAAAAAAGCAGTTAACAGCCGGCGACAAAAAAGACACCCGGTGTAACCCGCGATACGGCGTGTATTCACCTTTGCAATCAAACGCGATAGTATCGGGGCCGATTCGTCCCCGTCTTGGTGGAAGTTGTCCTCATTCCGAAGGAGGAGTGTCATGCAAATGTGGAAAGCCGTCCGGCTTGTCGTGGTTTGCACGGCCATGCTCTTGCCAGCGGCCGCGCTTGCCGGCGGAAAATACGATGGCGATTGGACCACCCACCTCGCTTGCGAAGCGCACGGGGAGACCCCCGCTTACAAATGGGAGTTTCCCAGCACCATCAAGGACAGCAACTTTCACGGGCAGCACGGCGAAGAGGGTGGGCCCGGCTACCTCGTGATCGAAGGCAAAATTGCCGACGACGGCAGCGCCAAGCTCACGGCCAAAGGCAAAGTCGTCGAGAACCATGCGCATGGAGTCTTCGCCCTGAAGGGCAACAACTACGACTACGACATCAAGGCCCAATTCGATGCGACCAGGGGCGCCGGCTCCAGAGACGAAGGCGCCGGCATCTTGGGACGCTCCTGCACCTTCGAGTTTGTAAAGCAGACCGGCGCGGCCCCGGCCGCGGATTCCACGGCGGCCCCGGCTGCGTCCCAGGATGCTCCACACTAGATTCGGGAAGTCTTCTCGATTAGCGGGATCCGCGCCTCCCGCGAGCGCTTGCTCGCTCGCACGGGGCGCGATTGCGCATCTGTTTGCGCGGTTGGGACGATTTCGAATCAGCCCACTGCCGGAAAACGCGTCCGGTCAATCCTCGGTTGGCTTCCAATCGTCAGGCGGGAACGAGATGCGCCAAAAGGCGGGATTGGGAGCGGAAAACTCCACCGGGATCAGGAAACTCTGCTGGCTTTCGACGGGCGTTCGGGTCACGCGGCAGGCTTGGCTTTCATGAGTATGGTTGTTGCGCATCTCCAATTTGCTGCCGGTGGGGAAGGCGCGGTTGCACATCAGCATGGCCCCATGATCGTTCACGGAGACGGTGAAAGCCGGCAAATCAACGTCCTGGCCGTCCATGGTCGTCCGCAGCGTTACCGCCATGCGGATCATGACGCGCTGGCTGCGGCGGCGGCTTTCGCCAAGCAGAACCTTCGCGCCGCCCGTATCTCGTGAAAACGGCTCTTTCACAGCTCAAGTCCCCAGAAGTCGTGCGGGGGTTGAATGAGCTTGATGCCCAATTCCCAGCCCTCCGGCTGTTCGACGCCTTTCGAAACCACCATGGCGGAAATGATCTCCTCGGTGGCCCTGTTGAGAATCCGCAGCGGCTGTTCCAGCGCCAGATTCCTCTGCAACACCACCATGCAGCCGTTGGGGCTGACCACCCGCGTGAAGGCCTCCTCGCGCAGCACCCCGCCGGCGGAGTCCTTCCATTCAATGACCACCGGGACGCGCGAATTCATCCGCACGCCGCTCCGTTTTTCCTGAATGAACGGGCGCTTTGGCTCGCGGGGGAAACCTGCCGGGCTTGTGGCGGACTTGATAAGCATAGTGGCGCTCAGCTTACTCAACTTCGATCCTAGAGTGGTGCCAGGGGGGCGTCAATAGTACGGGCGGACAGGGCTGAAGGCCTTCAGGCGGCGTCCGGAGGGGCCTGAGCGCCTTGAGGATAGAGCGAAAGCCTGGCTTGGCTCCCCTCGGTTTTCTTATCCAACCAGTAGGATCCGTGGGAGGAAGCCCGCAAAAAATCTCCTTGACAGGACATGAGCGATTGGCTTATCTATGACCCCATATTGGGTGTGTGTTTCCGAACTCTTCGTCCTTAGAAACTAAATAGACCACGGTAATTCGGGGCCCCTGCACGGATGAGAACGGCATTGCTCGGATCGAGGAGAACATAAATTATGCATGTAAATAGGGGTGTGTTTTTCAAGTGGGGAGTTGTGAGTTTTGTTGTGGCGGCCTTGCTGGTTGGCTTTTCCGGCGCGGCGCTTGCCCAGGAAACTACCGGCACGTTGACCGGCACGGTGACCGACCAAAAGGGTCTGGCCATGACCGGCGTAAGCGTGTTGGTCCATAGCGAAGATACCGGCGTGGATCAAGTGCCGGTCATGACCGGAGAATCCGGTGTCTATACGGTGCCCTTGCTTCAGGTCGGCACCTACGACGTGACTGCCAGCCAGGCCGGTTTCGGCTCTGTGGATCACAAGGGCGTCACTCTTCAAGTCGGACAGACGGTTCGCGTCGACTTCCAGATGTCGGTAGCCGCCACGCAAACCCTGGTGACCGTCACCACCGAAGTTCCCACGCTGGAAACCGAAAAAACCGAACAGTCGCAGAACGTCAGCGAAACTTTGGTCAGCAATCTTCCGGTGAGTTCGCGCCGCTGGGAACAGTTCGCGCTGCTCACCCCCGGCTCCGCGCCTGACGGCACCAACGGGTCGGTCAGCTTTCATGGCATCAATTCCATGTACAACAACAATTCCGTGGACGGCGCCAACAACAACACCGCCTACGACCAGACCACGCGCGGCGGTTATAACGCGGGTTACGTTTACAGCTCGGACTCCATCCGCGAGTTCCAGGTAGCTTCGGGCTCTTACAACGCCGAGTTGGGTCAGGCGGCCGGCGCTTCCGTCAACGCCATTACCAAGTCCGGCACCAGCGCATTCCACGGCGACGCCTTCTACGCCGGGCGCTCGCCGGACTTCAATGCTTACGACGAGGTCAGCAAGGCTTCCGGAACTCCCACCCAGAACATCAAGCAGCAGGATCAGTTTGGCGGGTCCTTCGGCGGTCCGATTATCAAGGACAAGCTGTTCTTTTACGGCAACGTCGACGTCTTCAAACGCGTCGATCCCATCAGCGTCCCGGATACCGCGGCGGTACAGGTTCAGAACATGATCTGCCCCCAGGGCGGCGTCTCCGCCACGGCCGGCGGCCCCGCGTTAACCGCGGCGCAAATCCAGCCGATGTGTACCGCGGCCGAAAACTACCTGAATGCTCATGACCTGGGTGTTTTCCCCCAGGAACTATCGCAATTCGTTGAGCTCGCCAAGTTCGACTATCAGATCAATGCCTCCAATCACTTCAATGTCGTCGGCGATTATCGGGACTACCGGCTGCCGATTCCCAACACCCTGACCAACAACACCACCACCAGCGTCCTGCAGGACCGCTTTGTGATCGCCACTTTGAACACCGTCATCGGCTCTAACAAAGTGAACGAATTTCGTTACCAGTTCGGCCGGGATAACAACATCGGCACCCGAAACCAGTCGCTGGGCGCCCCCGGCGTCACCCTCGGATTTGTCACCTATGGCAACGAGGACGGCAGTGGCTTTACCGCCGAGAACCGCAATCAGTTCACCGACAATTTCACCATCAGCAGGGGAGTACACACCATCAAGTTCGGTGTGGATATCAACGTCCTGCAGGATGACGTCCGGGGTTCCACCAACTCCCTCGGACCGTACACCTACAGCGGCGTGTCACTCCCGACTTTGGGCGGCGTGCCCAATCTCGGCTGCTCGCCCTCCACGTACAATTCCGCGCAGGCCAACGCCAACGAGATTTTCTGCGACTGGATCGTTGACCTGTACGGCCTGAGCAGCACCTTGGGCGACACCAATCCCACCGGTCAGCACTACAGTAACTTCAACCAGTTCCATGACCTGGTTGAAAACGGGCCTCCGGCTTCGTTTGCCTACAACATGCCCACGCAGGACTATGCCGGCTATATACAGGACACCTGGAAGGCGCGTCCCAACGTCACCGTGAATTACGGCTTGCGTTACGACTTGCAGAACTTCCCGCACCTGCCCAACAGCCCGCTGGAACTCTGCCAGACGATTAACCCCTCGGAATGCGTCAACGGGACAGCCACCGATGTGCCTATCCTCGATTACTTCACGCAGTCCTATCCCGACGACTACGGCGGAATTCAGCCGCGGCTGGGCGTCGCCTGGAACCTTCGCAAGAACACCGTGGTGCGAATCGGCGGCGGTCTGTTCGTCGCCAAAACCGACCTCCACAACCTGAAGAACGTCTTCTCCGGAGTCGGCGAAGCCACCACCAAGTGCACAACCCCGCTTTCCGCCACAACTTGCCCGTCCACGGCGCTGACCTTCCCCGATCTGTTGTTCGAGCAACAGGATGTTCCCCCGGGAACCCTGCCTCTGGCGGGCGCCGTGCAACCCACGGTGTTGTTCCCGCAAGGGTCTGCTGCTCTGAACAACGTTGCTCTCCAGTACCCCAATCCGAAGTTTGGATTCCGCGGCGCCGATCCCACTCTCAAGCGTCCCCGGGCTACCGAGGCGGAACTCGCTGTCGAGCAGCAATTGCCCGGCAACTTCAATCTTTCGGTCACTTATGCCTTCACCCGCGGGAATGACCTGCCTCGCGGGCAAGACGGAAACCTCACCACCAACTTCGATCCCAATGTCTGCAGCACCGCTGCCGTCACCGCAGGTTCCACTACCGGACAGACGTGCGGCGTGAATATTTCCAAAGTCTATAATGTGTTGAACGCCAATGGCAGCGTGAACGAGACCATATCCGTGCCCCTGTTCTGGCAGCGGCTCAATCCCGCCACTGGCCCGATCGGCACCAACCGTTCCGATGTCAACAGCATGTACAACGGTTTGATCGTCACCCTGCGCAAGCCCGCCACCCATGGTTTCGAAATCCTGGCCAACTACACCTTCAGCAGGGCCGAGGATGATGGCGAACAGGGTTCCAACAACGGAGCCAACGGAACCGGACTGAACGGGCAGGTCGGAGAGTACGCCCTCAATCCATACAACACGAAACTGGAACAGGGCCTTTCCACCACCGATGTTCCCAACCGCTTCACCGCCAGCGTCGTTTACACCCCTCCCTACACCAAGAACCTCAACAACAAAATGGAGCGGGAAGTGCTCGACGGATGGAGCATCGCCGGAACTCTGATCGCTTCCAACGGCACGCACTTCGAGGAACAGATGGGATCGGCCAGCACCACCGCTCCTATCTACAGCACCGCCGCTGGCGATCCGCTCTTCGCTCCCGGTGGCACGGTGGCCCTGACGGGTTCGGCCGCGACGTTCACCCCGCTCAACGGCGGTATGACCGGCGCCACGCTGAACAGCCCGGGCAGCCCCTATGCCGGACGCGCCTATTTCGTCGGGCGCAACAGCGCTGAGTTGCCTAACCTCTACGATGTGGACCTGCGCGTGACCAAGAACATCGCCATCAAGGAACGCTACCGCATTGAATTCCGTGCGGAAGCCTTCAACCTGTTCAACACCACGTTGATTCAGGCGGAAAACCTCACCGCCTTTAACTACCTGGCGCCTGGAAAAACTTCGGGGGCAATCACCTGCGGTGGAACCCAAACCTGCATCATTCCCAATAGCGGAGCGGGCGGGTTTGGAACACCTCTGGTGACCTCGGCCTCCTCGGGCCAGTTGGGCAACCGGCAACTCCAGGCGGCCCTCCGCTTCGACTTCTAACTCCCGCCTGCGCGAAGCAGGCTGGACCAACGTAACTCAACCAAAGGCGGCGTCCCGAACTCGGGACGCCGCCTTTTGCTTTTGTAACGCGCCCGCCAGGGCGCGCTCACTTCGTCCCCGCGCCGCCTGCCGTCGATCCGCAGGGGGAAGCCCGTAAAGAATCTCCTTGACAGGGCATGACCATCTGGCTAACTATGCCTTCATATTGGGTGTTTAATTCCGAACTCTTCGTCCATTAGAAACTAAATAAGTTGCGGCATTACGGGCCCCTGCACGAATAAGAACGGCATTGCCTGGAGTGACGGCATTGCCTGGAGTGAGGAGACCATAATTATGCACGCGCATCGGGGTGTGTTTTTAAGGTGGGGTGTGGTGAGTTTGGCTGTGCTTGTGCTGTTCGCCGGGTTTGTGGGTTCGGCTCTTGCACAGGAGGCCACTGGAGCGCTAACCGGAACGGTCACCGACCAGAAGGGTCTGGCCATGACGGGGGTCAGTGTGGTTGCGCATAGCGAAG
>Ga0302324_100014719_pt1 | contig 15741 bp, 14 predicted proteins | sample Palsa_T0_1_FD_201949 | JGI IMG/M metagenome (GOLD analysis project Ga0302324, IMG submission 201949) | Peat permafrost microbial communities from Stordalen Mire near Abisko, Sweden - Palsa_T0_1 | ecosystem: Environmental > Terrestrial > Soil > Palsa > Peat permafrost | place: Sweden: Abisko...
AACTAACGGCCGCCAATTTCATTTTGGCCGGAGCCACTGCCCTGGGCATTGGATCGGAGTTGATTCCTAAAGAGGCCCTGTTGCGACGGCAAGAAGCGTGGATCGGCGAGCTTGCCCGCAGGTTCACAGGTATCGTGCGCGATGCGCGCTCCCAACTGCGCGCCGGACAAGCTGCTGCATCCAGGCCCTAGCGAGCCTGCGTGAAACCACCACCATAAATCCAAAACCACGAGTGGGTGGCTCCGGTCTCGCCTTTGAGACCTGGGGGTCATGCAGAGGAACCCCAATCCTGGGGCTTTCTAGCGCCCCCACCGGCGCAGGAGCCATGGAACGCTGCCTGCGTTATAGATGATTATGATACCAAGCCCAATCAATATCACCGGGGCCAAGAGATGCGCATAACGCCGAAGTGGCGCTCCTAGCCTCGGATGCCTTACCATCCAATGCGCAACTATGCACCACAGGGCTGTCATTGCCACAAATACCGCAGCGATCACCGCGATCTCCCTGCCGGAGCGGACGGCAAATGAAGGGACATAGATACCGATGTTGTCTCCGCAATTGCCCAGGGTCACCAGCGCAACGGTTTGCATGTTTCCATAGTTGGCAGTTCTGCTCCGACTTACAGGATCATCTGGGTTCAAGGGATGATGGCGCAGTTCGACGAGTTTCTTCAAGCCGATCAGGATCGGAAATATCCCCAGAAAACCAAGATAAGCACCGGGAATCACCACGGAGAGCAGAGATGCGGCCACACTAACCACAAACAAAACAGCGAGCCCCGCATACTGCCCGACGACAACATCGCGCACGCTGAACCTGGGATCTGCAAAGAACCCGACCAACACCACAAGATCGTCCGCATTGGTTGAGACAAATAGAGTGATGGCCAGGCCGAGAAGCGCAATGACGGATTCCATCGATTGAAAACCTTGCCGCCAAGAATCCTTGTTAGCCTCTCATGCTGCGGTGATCATACGATATCAAAACGCTTCGCAGAACCGGTACCCAACATAGGCGTCAGTCAGAAGATATTTCGGATTGGCAGGATCGTCTTCAATCTTCTTGCGGATTTGACTCATGAACGTGCGTAGATACTCGAGTTCGCCCTGATATTCGCTCCCCCAGACAAATTTCAGCAGGCGTTCATGGGGAACCGGCCGGCCCGAATGACACATGAGAAACCGCAGTAGATCGAATTGCTTCGGGGTTAAATGGACCGGCCGGCCAGACTTCAGGACCAGGCGGCGCGTAGGATGAAGCTCGATGTCGCCAATCGCAATCACATCGTCCGCTTTCTGCTCGGGCATCTGAGCTCGCCGGATTGTTGCCCGTAGTCGCGCCATGAGTTCCTTCACGCTAAAGGGCTTGGTAATGTAGTCATCGGCGCCGGCATCCAAAGCCTCGACTTTGCCGTCCTCGGAATCACTCACGGAAATCACCAGGATCGGTAGGCGGGGTGCGATTTGGCGAATTCTGCAGCATGTTTCGAGACCCCCGATGCCGGGCATCTTCAGATCCAGCAGGATGGCATCGAAGCGGGATGTTCTCACCAGCGAGAGAGCTTCCTCGCCGCGCGCCGCCTCGGCGCTCTCAAAGCCCAGGCCGGTCAGAGTGCTGCGCAGGCCCCGCCGAATCGAGGCCTCGTCGTCGACGATCAGAATCTTATAAGTGGATACGGTCAATTGCCTCTCCTCTTGAGCCGAGAATGGAAAGAAAGAATGTGGTCCCCTCTTGTTCATCGCTGATGACCCATACGTGACCGTTGTGGACTTCGGCAGCCTTTTTGGCGATGGAGAGCCCGATCCCTGTTCCTGGCGCCTGATTTTTCGTCTCTGGACAGCGATAAAAGCGGTCGAAGATGCGCTCGCGGTCTTGTTGCCGGATGAGAGGACCTTGGTTGTGAACCGCGATCAGGACTTCCGAAGCGCTTTCTTGTGCCGAGATCCTGATGCTGGACCCCGGCGTCGAGTATTTTGCCGCATTGTCGACAAATTGAGTCACGATGCCTGCTAGCAGCTCGCGATCTCCGCGCGCCACTAAGGATTTGTCGGCGATCGAGATCTGCAGGGAATGATCTCCCAGCTTGCCTGACTGCTCGGCTGCTACCTCCTCAATCAGATCGGCAATAGTGATCACCTCGTTATTGAGGCCGACCTGCCCAGCCTCAAGGCGCGCAGTCTGCAATAACCGGCCCGTCAGGTCATTCAGCAGAATTGCCTGCTCATCAATCAGCGCAGCAAGATCCGCGTGAGCCGGCTTCAAATCACCCAGCTCGATAAGGCCCGAACTGGCTGTTCGAATCGCCGTTAGCGGCGTTTTGAACGCATGTGCCAGTCCATCCAGAACCGTGGTGCGAAGCTGCTCGCTCTGGTGCGCAGCCGCTGCTTTCGTCTCGCTGGCAAATGAGCGGTACCGGTCGAACGTGATGGAAACCAGCGAGGCAATGGCGTCGACGGTCAATGGATGCAACCCGCCTCCGATCAACAGGGCGCCTATCGGCGCCGTGCCTAAAAGCAATACACGCCGGGATAAGCCCACATCTTTGTAATCCTGATTGACCTCGAAATAACATGTGTTCCTTGCCATCTCTTTGGCATCGAAGGAGAACGTCCCATAAGCGTCGATGGTATCGAGGTCAGAATCGAAGATCGCGCTTGCGTCTACGTCAAAGATTTCCTTGATAAGAAGTAAGATCTGCGACCCCGGAGGCCGTTGCAAGTCGAGCTGCTGGGTTCTCCGGCTTAGCTCGTAGAGCTTCCCCATACTGCGCCGCTGCGCGTCCGCGTCCCGTGCATTCCGCTGCTCTCTTGCGGAGAGGCGGCTTACCAGCAGCGCACAAAACTCGAAAACGATCAGCGATAAATATCCTTGCGTATCGGCGACGTCAAAGCTGTACGCCGGAGGAATGAAGAAGTAGCACTCACACAGCACTGCCGCGGCGGAAAGCACAGTTGCTTGCCAGAATCCCCAGTAAAGGGCGACCAGAACAATCAACAGGAAAAATAGAGGCAAGACAATAGCAAGATTACCGTGCAGCAATAGGGCGCAGCCTGTCACCACCCCAAGACCGAGAATTCCCATTACGGATCGCGTCAGGAAGCTGAAAAGGGCGAAGAGGCGCTCCGTCCCTTTCCTGTTGAGTGCCCAGGCAAAGGCCATGATTCGACGACACGGCGAAAGGAGCTCGCCTTTCCTCTCGTTAAGATTCCTTCTTCAATTGGCCTGGAGTGCAACGAGCTTAACCCAAGATTGATAAAGAAGCCATAAAGATCATGTCGCATTGTGATCAAGGCGTAGGGTCCAGCCACTACACCCAACCAGCCGTAACTTCATGCCATCTTTAGGTCAGCCACGCAATCTTTAGGCCATCTTTATAAGATCTTTATGCGCACTTGCGTTTACTCGTCGAAGCACGGCCATGATTTTGCCTTCATTTTCGGAGCTGGCAATGCGGCGTCGTATAGCCGTGAGCGAGATTCACGAGTGAATAAACCGCAGGCCCACGTGCACCAAGCTGAGGAGAATGACCTTGCAACTGAGAAAGCAACGGTATCTGCCCATACCTTTGTTGTTCCTCCTGTTGAGCACCACCCCCTGCTTTGCGGCAGGTGGGTCCGGCGACCAGGTCGTCAATCCGGATGAATCCTCGGTCGATGCGCCCTATGCGGCTTCACTTGATATGGCGCTGGGCGTCGGTGTTGACTCGGAGGCTTCTTCCCAGGCGCCCGCCGCTGCGCCCGTGTCTGCCGCCCCTGCGCCCGCACAGAAGCGAGGCTTCTTTACACGCCTGGGCCACGCCTACCTGGATGATTGGACGGTCGACTCCAATGGTGCTCCACCTGCCCCCGAACCCGTGCGGCGAGGAACCCCGGCCCCCTTGAACTCGCCACCCTTTCCCGGAGCAGACTGGCCGATCGGCGGAACGGTGGTGATCGGCGCACCCGATTACGGCACTTACATGCTGATGGAGGCCATCAACCAGAACAAGACTCGATTTAAGATGTACGGCTGGTTCGATTTCGGCGGCAACGCCAGCACCTCCAACAAGGGCAGGTACGCCAACAACGAAACGGCCTATGACGTAATTCCGAACTCCATTCAACTCGACCAGGTGGCGCTCTACTTCGAACGTTTGCCAGATACGGTTCAAACCGATCACATCGATTGGGGCTTCCGGTTTACCAGCCTCTACGGGCTCGACTACCGCTACACGACGGCCAAGGGCATTTTCAGCCAGCAGTTGCTCAGCAGCAACAACGTCTACGGATACGACCCCGTAATGTATTATCTGGACCTCTATGAGCCACATGTAGCGCGAGGCATGGATATCCGGGTCGGGCGCTACATTTCGCTTCCTGACATCGAGGCTCAGTTAGCGCCCAATAACTATACTTACAGCCACTCCATTACCTACACGTACGATTGCTACACGCAAAACGGAATTAACACCACCACCAAGCTGAGCGATCATTGGACCGTCCAGGCAGGGGTCTCAGGCGGTTGCGAATCGGCTCCGTGGATTTCCAACGCCAAGCTTACCGGCAATGCCTGTGCCGCCTATACCTGGAACGACGGGGGCGACAATCTGTATGCGTGTGCTAACTCCATCAATTCGGGAAAATACGCGTACAACAATCTGGCCGCCTATTATCTGACCTACTATCGGAAGATCAATGCAACCTGGCACACCGATACCGAGACCTGGTATCAGTATGAAAAAGATGTGCCAAACCTATGTTACGGGCTGAGCCCGTGCATCAGCTATGGATCCAACGCCAACATCGGAGCCAATGCCGGGGAAATTACCAGCCCTTCGCTGATCGTCGGAGCCAATGGGGCGCAGTGCAATCCGCTGGCAACCCATTGTTTCGCGCCCGACTACGCCATCGTGAACTACATTGAGCATGAATTCAACAATCATCACAGCTCGTTGACCATTCGCAATGAGTACGTCGACGACCTTAAGGGCCAACGCACAGGGAGCAAGACCCGCTACAGCGAGCATCTCGTGGGATTCAACTTCTGGCTGGGAAGTACAGTCACCTTCCGTCCCGAGCTGCGCTTTGAGCACTCCTACGATGTGCCCGCGTACGACTCGCCCTCCGTCGACGGAGTCAGCGGTGCGCCGACCAAAAAGAGCCAGCTAACGCTGGCGGCCGACGTTATCTACCATTTCTAGTGGCCTGTCGCAGTGAATTCGTTAGTACACCGCAGCCGATGAGAGCGCAGCCCTCCCCTTTGTCATCCCGAGCGAAGCCGAGGGATCTGCAGTTCGCTTGATCAGAAGCAAATGCTTAGGTTTTCTCTGCGACAGGCCACTAGGCCCGGGGAATGCAAGCCAACAGAGAAAGAACCCTGGAGAAGCGTCTTGATCTTCATGCTTTCTTTGTGGGTAGTCGTCTAGCATCCATCCTTACAGCGAGTGTATTAGCTGCATGCCGGCCCCCAAATCTGTATTCCGTCAACTTCAGGGTGAGCAGGAGGAGCGGATTTATGCAATTTCACGGCGGCCATGCTGCCCTGCTGCTTATCCTGAGTTTGTCCGCCACCGGCATCCTTGCTCAGGCGCCGGGATCTGCAGCCCAGACCGCACCCGGCCCAGCCCAGGAACCACCGGGCACAAGCACCGATCTTTTTGTGATGCTCGGATCTGATTTTGACCGGCCCGGCCTTCTCCCTCGGTCGAACTACAACATCGGCATCGGTCACACCTTCGGCTTCCTGAAGAAAGATCCATTTGGCGACGAGCTGACCTTCGGTTATACCTACGAGAACAGCGGCACTCACGGGTTCTTTTACACCGGCCTTGGTGAGCACACAGAATCCGCCGGAGTGATGAAGAACTTTTCTCTGCCTAAGACAACGGTCGTGAGCGGCTACACCTGGATCCAGAGCGGCATTACCAGCTATACAGGCCTTGCCCGGGTGCTCAACCGGCTGGACAGCGGCGTCTCCCTAGGGGCCATCGTTCACCTCAGCCGACGCAATTCCATCTGGATACAGGAGAGCTACAGCAAGGTGGTGACGGTTCCCTGGTACACGACAACCAGCGTTGGCTATACCTACAGCTGGTAAAAATCTCAACGCTTATATTTTTCTTTTGGTTTAAGAGGGTCCATGTTTCACTAGACATTCAATCGCCCAAAAAAACAGGAGGAAAAGGATGGCGGAAAATTCTACCGGTCAGATGAAGTCCACCCTCGGGCTGACGAGCCTAACCAGCAACGCGATGGCGCTCATCGCTCCGGGCGCCTTTTTGTGGCTCACCTTTGCCATCCAGGTGAACACCGGGGTCACCGGGCCTGCTATGTGGATGGGCGTCTTGATCGCGCTGCTGCTATGTTTGGCCACAGCCGTCTGTTATGCGGAGATGGCCAAGCTCTTTCCCGGGACCGGTAGCTCTTACTATTTCGCGGAACAGGCATTCCTCAACCGCGAAAAGGCATGGCGGTATGCCAGACTTTCGAAATTCATCGTGGGTTGGGCCTCCCATCTTTATTACTGGATCTATCCGGGTGTCATGGTGGGCACAACCGGCATCGTGTGCGGATACCTGGCGGGCACGTTGTGGCCGAACTTCATGAGCGCCTCCAATCCCGGGCCGGCATTCATGATGGCGGTGGCGATCGTGTTTTCTTTTGCCGTGGCCTATATTGCCCATCGCGGTGTTTCCGGCTCTACTGTCGTCAACCTCACCATCAATGCGATCCAGATCACGGCGCTGGTGATCTTCTCCGTCTTTGCCCTCAACTATCGCTTACATCATCCACCCGGCTCCGTGGCCTACCAGTTCGATTCCACTTCCGGCGAAGCTTACACCTACGAGTTCAAGACGACCTCGACGATGGTGAATGGCGTGGCCACCGATACCGTCGTGCGCGACGCGGGCGGGGTGCCGCTGCCTAAACTGGACGACGCGGGCAAGTCTGTTCCCTACCACGTCAGCTACCCCACGCACGACGCCGGCGGCGTCTTCCTCACTCACCCCGACGCCTGGTCGGTGATCAAAGCGCACAACTTCAACTGGATCTTCATCCAGGCTACGGTCGCCATTCTTATCCTGGTCGGGTTTGAATCCGTCACCGCCATGAGCGGCGAGGCTAAAAACGCCAAGCGAGACGTGCCTATCGCGGTGATTGTTTCCCTGCTGGTTCAGGGGGTGATTTGTTACTTTCTCGAGTACTTTGCCGCCAACTATTTTCTCAACAGTGGGTACACCATGCAGAACGCCGGCGCCTCAGCAGCTCCCCTCGGCGACATGATGGTGATTCTCGGGGATGCCGTTTTCGGCGCCGGCCATGGCAGGACCTTCATGCTGTGCGAGGCGGCCTCGGTGCTGCTGGCGCTCATCGGCACCACCCTATCCTGCATGAACACCGGGGCGCGCATCACCTACGCCATGGGAAAAGACCAGGAAGCTCCCAGCCAGCTTGGTCTGCTGCATCCCAAAAATCTAACCCCCCATCGCGCCATCTGGACGCTGGCGGTTATCTCCGCGATCTTCGGCTGTCTCGCCGTCTGCATGGTCTTCGGCGATGCAGGCGCTATTCCCGATGCGGCGATTCAGGCCCTTCCGCATGGTTTCTGGTCGAGCTTCGGATACAGCACGCATGACAAGATGGCGGCCCTTCCCAATTCTCTGCTGACCATAACCCTGGCATCGAACTTTGGCACATTTGTGCTCTATGCGCTCAGCTGCGCGTTGTGCATGGTCGCCTATCACAAACATCCCAATTTCAGCTTCATCCGCCATTTGGCCATCCCTATTTTCGGCCTGGTGGCCAACCTGGCTTGCATGATCTTCTATCTTGTAGGCCCGGCGCTCGGCTACGGCACCACGCGGGAACCGTTGTTAGCCCTGGGCATCGCAATCGTCTGGGGCTTATATGGGGGAGTCTTCTTCTTCCGCGGCAGCAAGAAGACGGGGCGAAAGATTTTGATGGACACCCGCACCGGCACGGCTTGAACGATGGCGAGGGCAGCTAAGGTATAACAATGCCTGTAGCTTATGTTGGACCTCGAATTCGCTCAAGTATCCGATCCAGGACCCGTCCGTGAAGGGAATGAGGATTGCCTCGGTCACTATCCGCCTGCGACACCCGCTGAGGTTCGCACCCGAGGGTGGCTCTTTGCCTTGGCAGACGGCGTAGGCGGACACGCGCAGGGCGAAGTTGCGTCGCGGCTGGCGGTAGACAGCGTTTTGGATGGATTTCGCAAGGCGCCCCCAGCGGCACAATTGCCTTCGCTGCTGCCGCGGCTGGTCCATGGCGCCAATGGGCAGGTCTATGCCGCCGCAACCGCTTCAGGAAAGGTTATAGGTGGCATGGCGACTACGCTGGTTCTGTGCGCACTGCGCTTCGACCAGGCGGTCATCAGCCACGTAGGAGACTCGCGCTGTTATCTCATACGGGACGGACGCGCAACTCCGCTCACCCGGGATCACACCCTGGCTGCCGACCAGGAGGATTTTGGAGTGCTTTCCTCCGAGGAGGCAGCAGAAGCGCCCACCCGTCACGTACTCAGCCGCGCCGTAGGGGCTGACCTGGTGGTAGCGCCCGAAACCACGCAGATCCAGGTAAACCCTGAGGATGTGCTGATGCTTTGCTCCGACGGTTTGCATGGTCCCTTGCCGGCCGCCGAGATTGCTTACGTCGTCACCCAGCGCAAGGATCTGCAGGCCGCCGCCGAAAGGCTGGTAGCCATTGCGAATGAGCGGGACGGCAGTGATAATGTCAGCGTCCAGCTGATCCGCATTCATAGTGTCGAACGCATGGGGATGTACCGCGGCAGACCATACAAACTCCGTTGACGAAATGACACAACCGGAAGCCGGCGACGTAATCGACCATTACCACCTCGACGAGGTGGTTGCGCGCAGCGGCATGGCCACCATCTATCGCGCAACCGACCAGCGCACCGGCCAGCAAGTCGCCATCAAGATACCCCATCCTGAAGTGGAGAGCGACCCGGCGCTGTACGATCGCTTTCGCCGCGAAGAAGATATCGGCCGGCGGCTCGATCATCCTGGCGTGATGAAAGTATGCCCCAAAGAAGATCACAGCCAGCTCTACATGGTGATGGAGTGGGCTGACGGAAAACTGCTGCGGCGGCTTTTGCAGCAGGAGAAGAAGCTGCCGCTGGACCAGGTGATCGATATCATTCTGCAGATTTGCGATGTGCTGCAGTACGTGCACAGCCATGGCGTAGTGCATCGCGATCTGAAACCGGAAAACATAATGATCGACGACCAGGGCCGCATCAAGCTCATCGACTTCGGCATTGCGGCCAGTGCCGGATCGCGGCGGCTGACCTTTGCAAATTTCTCCAAGACCATGGGAACGCCAGATTACATATCTCCTGAACAGGTCAAGGGAAAACGAGGAGATGTGCGCAGCGACATTTACGCCCTGGGCGTGATGCTGTACGAGATGGCGACCGGCGCGATGCCCTTTACCGGGCCCAGTCCTTTTGCCGTGATGAACAGCCGGCTCATCAATTACCCGATACCACCCCGCGAGCTCAATCCCGAGATCTCTCCGCAACTGCAGGAGATTGTCTATCGTGCCCTGGAGAAGGAGCCAAAGAATCGCTATGCCAGCATTCGCGAACTGGCATGGGACCTGCAGCACCCCGAAACCGTCGGTGTGGCCGATCGACGTGAGTTGCACGACTGGAAAAAACAGAAGATTGCCAAGTCACGCAAGGTCTGGTTGTACATCGGGCTGGCATTGCTGCCGCTGGTCATCTTCGCTCTGATGCTGCTGCTGGCGCACCGCTGGTGAGCCACAACAGGTCCCTTGTCGAAAACATTTCCACGAGGGATCTGCAGTTCAATCTTTCGGGTGCAATGAATTTGTCATCCCGACCGGAGCGCGGAGCGCGTAGTGGAGAGCCTGGCCTGAGCGAAGTCGAACGGCGACCTGCTGTTCGCCCGACCAGCAACCACTCTTCATGGGAGCGACGCCCTCCCCTTTGTCATCCCGAGCGCAGCCGAGGGATCTGCAGTTCTGCGGACCATTCGTGGAAATGTTTACGCTAGCGGTCCACAAACTCATCATTGTGGATCACGAACTCGGGATAGGCGCCTGCTCCCAGCTCATGCAGGTCCATACCCAACCGCTCGCCTTCCCGGCCGCTGCGCTGCGGCGACACCCGGTCCAGCAGCCAGTTCAGGCCATAGCTCATGGGCAGCACGACCCCCAGCAAGGTTGCCACCCCCACCACCTGCGCCAGCATTTGTCCGCGGACAAAGAAGCCCACGGCCAACAAGCCCCAGATTCCCGCGACTGCATGGACCGAGATCGCGCCGCCGGGATCGTCAACCGCCATCCGCAATTCAAGCAGCTCCACGGCCCCCGTCACCAGGCCGCCGGCAATGAGCCCGACCCCGATCGCCAACCACGGGCTGACAAAGGCGCACACCGCACTGCTGGCCACCAGGCCGCTCACCCATCCATTCGCGGAAAGTGAAGCATCTGGCTTACCAAATCGAATGCGGGTAATGACTAATGCGGCCAGGCAGGCCGAGGCTGCGCAAAGCACGGTGTCGATGGCAATCAGGGCGGTCTGCGCGGGCGCCGCACCGGCAAAAAGAATGGCGCCGGCGGCATTGAGAGCGATCCATCCAGGCACGATCAGAAAGGCGCCAAACAGGACGTACACAATGTTGTGCCCGGGAATCGCCGGCGCGATCCCCTCTTCCGCGTATTTTCCGCGGCGCGGGCCAATGATCCACACAATGCTCAGCGCGGTAAGGCCCCCGACCACCTGCACCGTGCTGGCGCCGCCGGCGTCGAGAAAGCCGCGGCCCAGGCCGTAGTTGCTTCCCAGTTGTGCCAACCATCCTCCGCCCCATACCCAGTGGGCAAACAGAGGATAGGTCCACCCCGCCAACAGTGCCGTCGAGAAGCAGCTGGCGCTCATCCGCCATCGATCGGCGCCGGCGCTCAGTGGGATCAGCGCCGCCATCCCCACGGCGAAGACCTGAAGCAGGACCTGCAGAGCCGCCCAGGGAGCACCCGCAGCTACCCCCCGCAAGCATAACGGGGCACGGCCCAGCCAGTCCCAGGGTCTGCCCGCAATCGTGATCGTATGCACCGGGCCGCCGGCTACGCCTTCCCAACAGAAGCCAAGGATGCAATAAGCCAGCGCAGCCACCGCGATCGCGGCCATCGAGGCCAGCATGGAGTGGGCCGCGCTCCGGGTCCTTCCCAGCCCTGTATTCATCAGCACCAGCCCCGCCGGCGCCAGCGGCACCACGGCTACCAGGACCGTGCAGGCCAGCAAAGACAGGTCGTACGTCACTTCGCCTCCCTCGGGCGGTTAGCGACGCCACGAAAGGCCAGGACGAGCCCGAGCAATTCCACTCCCAAACCAGCCAGCACAAACAGGCTCCGCGTCCCACTCCCGGCAAAGAGCGCGACCGCAGAGACAACAATTCCCCACCCTGCCAGCAGCAGCAGCATGCCCGCAAGCTTCATCGACGATTCCCTACCTGAATGAATGCAAGCATAATCGCAACCCGCCCACCCGCATACCGCAAAAGCAAAGGCTGTTACCATCATGGTTTCCCGGGTTTCAAACCTTCTTGCCAAGGAGCATGATGCGGTGAATGGCTTTCTGGATAGTGTAGTCGCCAATCGTGCGGGCGCCTTTGCCTTGCTCGTGCTCGCAGCCTTTCTGGAGGCCTTCGGAGACTCCCTTTTTCAAAGCGCCATGTATCGCTCGGAAGGCGCGGCCCGCGTGCTTTTTTTCGTCTGCGGCGCGGTCGTGCTCGCACTTTATGGGTTCACGGTCAATAGCCCCCCGTGGGATTTTGGTAAGCTGCTAGGTATATATGTTGTGCTGTTTTTCCTGGTAGCCCAGGTGCTGGCCAAGGTCCGATTCCACCAGTCGCCCACCGTGCCCATATACGTGGGTGGGGCGCTGATTACCACCGGGGGCATCATCATCGCATTCTGGCGAGGCTAGATCGGGCCCACTCATCTTGATGGTTTCTTTACGCTGTTTGCGGTACAAACAATCTGCCGGGAAGAAAATTCCCTGAGGAGAATCATGTCAGACGCACTTCGCAACTTTATTGAGATTCCCTATGCCGAGCTCGAAGAGCGCAACCTGGCGGCAAAGGATCAACGCAAGCGCCACGTTCCGGCGGAGACTATCCGCGAAGAACGGCTGAAATACCTGGGCGACGAAAAGCACATCAAGGCCGTCACCGTGGTCTTCAGCGACCTTGAAGGCCGCCTGCACATGCTGGACTACGACAAGAAGTTCATCATCAAGAGCGACGACAACCTGACCTTCGATGGCAGTTCCATTCGCGGTTTCACCGCGCAGAGAGAGAGCGACCTGCGCCTCGGCATCGACTGGGGATCTTTCTATTGGGTGCCTTCCGACTTCTTCGGGCCGGGCAAGGTGTTGGTCTTTGGCGAAGTGATCGCCAAGGACGGAAAACCGTATCCGGCGGATATTCGCGGGGTGCTCAAGGGCTACGCCAACGGGCTTTACGAGCAGAAGGGCTACACGCTGAATGCCGCTAACGAGATTGAAGGGTTTCTCTTCAAGGGTAACGACGCGGAGCGCCACTACCACGAGACGCAAAGCTTCGAGTACGTTAACACCGGCGGCTACTATCACTCGCTTCCCGGAGACCCGCTACGCACCTTCATCGACACCAGCGCTGAAGTGCAGCGAGCCATGGGCTTCGAAAACGAAAAGGATCACCCCGAGGTTGCTCCTTCTCAATTCGAAATCAACTACAGCTACAGCGATGTGGTGACCGCCGCTGACCAGATCCAGCTTTACAAGCTCATCTGCCGCCAGGTGGCCAATAAAATGGGGCTGACTGCTTCGTTCCTGCCCAAGCCCGTCGTCGGGGTTAATGGCAGCGGCATGCACACCAACGTCTCCATCAGCGAGCAAGGTAAGAACCTGTTCTGGGATGCCAAGGGTGAAGAGATGCTCAGCAAAATGGGCTGGGAGTTCATCGACCGCATCCTCACCCACGGCAACGACATCTGCGTCCTGCTCAATGCCAGCGTGAACGCCTATCGCCGTCTCGATCCTCACTTTGAAGCGCCGAACCAGCTGATGGCTTCCGCCACCGATCGCGGCTCCATGGTGCGCATCCCTATCGGCAACGATAGAAGTATGCGGGTGGAAGTACGTTCGGTCAGCCCTGATGCCAATCCTTACCTGGTCCTCTACTCGGTGTTCCGGACAGGCATCGAGGGAGAGACCGCGAGCATCGACAATCTTCGCCAGGCAAAGCGCTTCTTGCCCGACAACATCTACACCGCGCTCGAGAACTTCCAGGCAGCAAAGTGGACTGACACGCTGCTTGGGTCCGACGTCAAGGAGCGCTACGCCGATCTCAAGAAAGCTTCGGCGGACCGTTGCCCTCGGCTGCTAGGCACCTTTGTCAAAGCACCCGAGGTGCAGTACCATCACGATGTCTACAACCAGTACCTCTGGAATAAGTTTTAAGCCGTTTGGAGTGGGGACAGAGGTAACGTCTCCACTCCACCCTCCCCCCTTCAGGACTTTCCCGCGATGAGCCTGGTCAGTTCTTCCTGCTCGCCGGCCGTCAGGTCGATCAGCGGAGGACGCACTGGGCCCGCCGGCCGGCCAACCGCTTTCATGCCTGCTTTCACAATGGAGACGGCATATCCTTTACGGCGGTTTCGAATTTGGATGTAGGGCAGCACAAACTCCCGCAAGCCGCCGAAGACAGCGGCATGATCTCGCCGCCGCACCGCGGCATAGAATTCCAGCGCAAAGCGGGGCAGAAAATTGAAGATGGCGGAGGAGTATGTGGTGACGCCCAGCTCCAGATACGGAAGGGCGAACGTCTCCGCGGTGGGCAGGCCGCCGATATAAGTCAGCCGGTCGCCCATCCTGGCGTAGATCCGGGTCATGCGCTCGATATCGCCCACACCATCCTTGAAGCCGACCAGGTTCGGGCAGCGATCGCACAGTTGCGCGAGCGTGCCATCATCGAGCACTGCGTTGTCGCGGTTGTACATGATTACCCCGAGCCGGGTCGAAGCGCAGACTGCCTCCACGTGGGCAGCCAGGCCGGACTGCTCCGCGCCCACCAGGTAGGGCGGTAGGAGCAGGATGCCATCCGCGCCGGCATCCTCCGCAGCCTTGGCGAACTCCTTGGCCATGGCTGTGCCGTAACCGCAGCCTGCGATCACAGGCACCTGCCCCGCCGTTTGCGCAACGCCGGCCCGGACGACTGCGCAAAACTCCGCGGGGGTGAGCGAGAAAAATTCGCCCGTGCCACCCGCCACAAATAAGCCGGCGGGCTGGTGCGACAGCAGCCATGCGATGTGCGCCTGGTATGGCTTGGGTTCCCATTCCAACTGCGCGTTGAAGTGGGTGACGGGAAAGGAAAGCAGGCCTCCGCCAATCCCCTTCGCCATCTCCGCGGGGCTCATCTTCATCGTCCTTCTCCTTCGACTGACTGGATGAGCGCGCGAATGTAACCGTAACAGAAAGCAAAGGATTGCAGACTACCGGGATCGTTCGCCGCCAGCGGCACATGATCCGGCATCAGCATGTAGGGGTAGCCTATTTCCTTGTATACCTGGATTGCTTTCACAAAATTGACATCGCCTTCATCGGGATACACCTCCACGAAGTCGTTCCGATGGCCGCGAATGTTGCGGAAGTGCACGTTGAAGATCTTGTTGCGGGAACCGAAATAGCGGATGACGTCGTAGATTTCCTCGCCCGGATTCTGCAGCATTTCAGACACCGTGCCCTGGCAGAAATTCAGACCATGGTAGGGACTCTCCTGAATGGTGATGAACTTCTTCAGGCCATCGACTGTGCCCAGCACCCGGTTCACGCCCTGGTAACCTTCAGGCGGCATGCCGGGGTCATGGGGATGACAGGCCATGCGGATCTTGTATTCGTTGGCAACCGGGATCACCCGGTCGAGGAAGTACTCGATGCGTTCCCAGAACATATCGGCGTCGACGCGCCCCGCGCGGGTGAGCGGAGTTTCGGGGTGCGCCTCTGAGAGTTTCCAGGTACTGTTCATCGCGTCGCCTCGTCCCGGTGTGCGGCCGCTGCGCACCACGCCCAGGATGCTCATGTTGTATTTAATCGAGGGGATGCCTGCCTGGGCGCAATTCCTGATCAGGGTTTGTATGGCTTCGATATCCCTGTCGCGTTCCGGGCTTTGCGCCAGCATGATCGCCGGATGCTTCTCTCGATCGATGTAACTTGACTCCAGAAATGGCGGCGCCGTGCAGTCGATGCTGATGCCACAGGTCGCTGCAAGGTCGACCATGCGCTTAAGTTCGTCGACGGTGGCATAGGTGCGGTCACCTTCGATCTGTGGGTAGCCGCAGATGTTTCGCACGCTGTAGCGCGCCAGGTATCTCAAATGGGTTTCGTTGGTGGGAGCAGTCTGGTCCCCGAGCTTCATGACCGCTCGTTTCCCAGGGGCCTGGGTCGTGGCAGTGTGAGCAGAGGTCGCGGCCAGTAACCCCGCCGCACCGGTTGAAGTTATGAATTCTCTTCGATTCATGGTGTGCTGTACCCCGTCAATGAGTGTAGAGCACCGCCCGTACGGAGGGCCTTAAGCCATTCAGAGCTTTAACAGCATGAACAGCCCTCACCCTGAAGTCCAGCCCCGAAGGGGCGACCTGAAAGTAGCCCAGGACGACAGTCCTGGGTATCATCTTCCCAAATGCAGAAGTCCCGAAGGGACGGCTGAATCCGCCA
>Ga0302324_100014720_pt1 | contig 15741 bp, 17 predicted proteins | sample Palsa_T0_1_FD_201949 | JGI IMG/M metagenome (GOLD analysis project Ga0302324, IMG submission 201949) | Peat permafrost microbial communities from Stordalen Mire near Abisko, Sweden - Palsa_T0_1 | ecosystem: Environmental > Terrestrial > Soil > Palsa > Peat permafrost | place: Sweden: Abisko...
CGCCGGCAAGGCCCGCATTCGCCGGGCACTGCCCTGCTGCGCCGAACTCGACCCCTGCGGCCGGATCGTGGCGCCGTTCCAAGTGCGGTGCCGGCGGTGTACCCTGTTCCCTGCAGCATGAATGTCTCATCATCGCGATCAAACAAGCGGCCGGCAAAGCAGGGAGGGAGATGATGTCGTATCGAAGCTCGACCGGGGCGTTCGCACTGGCCGCCGCGCTGGTGCTGACGATCGGCGCCGCGCGGGCCGCCGACGGTCCGCAGTACCCGGACTGGAAGGGCGCGTGGGCGCGATTCGTCGTTCCCGGGCTCGGCGGCCAGCCGTCATTCGACCAGACCAAGCCGTGGGGGCGTGGACAGCAGGCTCCGCTGACCGCGGAATATCAGAAGGTCCTGGAGGACAGCATTGCCGACCAGGCCCAGGGCGGCGAGGGCAATTACATCGACCACGCCCGGTGTCTCGCCGCCGGCATGCCGCTCATGATGATCGCATTCCGGCCGCTGGAATTCGTCGTCACGCCGGATACGACCTATATCCTGATCGGCAGCGAGGATCATTATCGCCGTATCTTCACCGACGGACGCGACTGGCCCGAGGAGATCGAGCCGACCTATGCGGGCTACTCGATCGGCAAATGGACCGATGAGGACGGCGACGGCCGCTACGACATGCTCGAAGTCGAAACCCGCGGTTTCAAAGGTCGCCGCGCCTACGACGCGACGGGCCTGCCGCTGCATTACGACAATCAGTCGGTGTTCAAGGAGCGCATCCACCTCGACAAGGCCGATTCCAATCTCATGCATGACGAGATCACCGTGATCGACCACGCCTTGACCCGCCCCTGGACCGTCGACAAGAAATACGTTCGCAGCCGGGACCGCAACAGGCAGTGGCCCGAATTCATTTGCGAGAACAACTCGCAGATTTTCGTCGGCGACGAGCACTATTTCCTCTCGGCCGACGGACTGCTGATGCCGACCCGGAGGGATCAGCCGCCGCCCGACCCGAGATATTTCAAACAAACCGGGAAGTGACGGCGGCGTCGATCGTCGCCGCGGTTTGCGCGACGGCGAAGATGCCTTCGTTTCATCGAGGGTATGCTTGCTGAAGGCAAACGGGCCGCGCTCATTTGGAGCGCGACCCGTGGGCGTCGTCGGAGATGCAATCGGCCGCCGGCCGACGCGATCGGATTACCGAACCTGGATCTTCACCAGCTTGGATGGCGGGCGATAGGCCGGGACCCACACGGTCGGACGCGGGGCCGCGGTGTCGACTTTCAGGTCGCGCACCTCGTAATTCGACGGCGTCATGTATTCCGTCGATTGCCCGGTGTTCATGTCGATGCGGTACAGGCGGCTGCTGCTGAAGTCGTGCGTCCACACGATCTGGTTCTTATCATCGGCGCTGGCGGAATAGGGCTCCGCGTAAGGCGCCGTATAGGGCTTGGTCCCGGGCACCAGCGGATATTCCTTCATGAGCTTCTTATCCGGATCGAACATCATGAGCTGGCCGGCGTAGAACTCGCCGGCCCACAGGCGATCCTGACCGTCGATCTGCCCGCGCCGCGGACCGGACATGGGCGTCGGCGTCAGGTACTCGGCATATTGGACGGTCCTGGGATCGAAGATGCCGATCTTGCCTTCGGTCCAGATGTAGAGACTGGTCCGGCCCTTGGAGTCGGTGTCGGTGTCGTAGATTCCCCTGTTCTTGGGAAGCTGGAAGGTCGTCCGCTTGAGCTCTTCGCTGTTGGTGTCGATCTTGGCGAGGTCGCCGTTCCTCTGCAGATTCCAGACATTGCCCTCCGGATCCAGGCCGAACATGGCGCGGCCGGCCGACCAGCCCGTGAACCGGCTCGTCTCCGGATCGTATTTGACGGTCCCGCCATCCATCCCGACGATGACGTTACCCTGGCGATCGAATTGCAGTTCGTGCGCGCCGCCGCCGGGAGCGCCCGGACGGGTGTCGCCGTCGCCGGTCATGTTGCGGGCATCGCGTCCCGCTCCTTTCGGCAGCGGGAAAGGTAACTCCTTGCCTTCGCCGGTCTTGATGTCGATGCGCCCGAGGACGTAGGAGAAGTGATCGGTGTAATAGGCGTATTTGTCGTTCATGATGACGTCGTGCGGCCACACGAACCGGCGGTCGCCGCGCAGCATGTAGAGTTCGCGCGCGCCGCCTCTGGGAATCGCGTATTCGGTCACGACGATATTGGTAGAGGCCGCATCGGTCGGCCGCGGGCGTTGCTTGAACGGGATGTCGTCGGAGGACTCGGGTCCGCGGATCGAGGTCAGGTATTCGGCCAAAGGCTCGATGAACTGCTTCTGGCCGAACGCATAGGTCCCTGGCGTCTCGCGCTCGGCGGCACGGCCCGCCATTTTCTTGACGACCGCGACCCACTCTTCCTTGGTTCGCCCGGCCTGCAGCGCCCATTGCAGCGTGTGACAATTGCTGCATTGCGAGAACAAGGTCTTCTGGTGGTCGGTGCCGGGAAGGCCGGCGATGATCTCGGAGGCGGTCGCGTCTTCATAGGCGAGCGGTTTTGATTTCAGCGTGAAGTCGATTTTCGCGGCCTTGCCTTCCGAAACAGCGACGGGCTGGGCGGTGCGCTCGAAATCCGGCAGCTCCACCCCGACCGAATAGGAGCCGGGCGTGAGGTCCGACCAGGCCGGGAACGAATATTCCCCCTTGGCGTCGGTGTAGACGGCCACCGTGACGGCGCTGTTGTCGCGATGGGCCTTGATCGGAATCCCGGCCAATGCCTCGCCGGTCGAAGAGACGACCTTGCCGGTGAGAAGCGGCGCACCATCCGCGGCGAGCGCGGTGCCGGGCGACACGAAGGCATAGGCGGCGGCCATGACGACCGCCGTGAATGCCGTTCCGAGGTAGAGACTGGCTTTCATCGTGGTGACCTTTCTCCGAAGAGGCGGGGGTGCGGGGGGACGCTGGTCGAGCTTGCGATTACTGCCGTTGGAAACGAGCGATGATACGCTTTCCATGGAGCGCTTCAAGCAGCGCAGCCGGCGGGCAGGTGGAAAAATGCGCGTCGCCGTCGCGCCAAGAAATGCTTCTCGCTCAGCGGCAAAAACGCATGGAAATGTAGCCCGGATGGAGCGCCAGCGAAATCCGGGACGGCGCCGCGGTGATGCGGAGACGCCGTCCCCGGATTACGCGACGGCGAAGACGCCGCCGCTCCATCCAGGCTACGCTCTGCACGATGCCGCATCGCGGCGAAACTGCGCGAGCTTCGGATCGATGAGCGTCACTGGACAACGCCGTCCCGCCTGAGTAACGCTCGTGCCATGGACGAGACAGAGTTCAGCGTGCGCGAGATCCTGGCCGGCCAGGCGCCGAAGGACGTGCCAGTTACGGTCAAGGGCTGGGTGCGCACCCGGCGGGATTCGAAAGCGGGCATTTCGTTCGTGCACGTGTCGGACGGATCGTCGTTCCATCCGGTGCAGGTGGTCGCGCCGAACACGCTGCCCAATTACGCCGACGAAGTTTTGAAGCTCACCGCGGGTTGCGCGGTGGAGGCGACCGGGACGATCGTGCCGTCGCCGGCGAAGGGCCAGCCGTTCGAGATGCAGGCGAGCGCGATCAAGGTGATCGGCTGGGTGGAGGACCCGGATACGTATCCGATCCAGCCCAAGCCGCACTCGCTGGAGTTTCTGCGCGAGGTGGCGCATCTGCGGCCTCGCACCAACGTGATCGGAGCGGCGACCAGGGTGCGCCACACGCTGGCGAAGGCGATCCACCGGTTCTTCGACGACAACGGCTTCTTCTGGGTCAATACGCCGATCATCACCGCGTCCGACGCGGAGGGCGCGGGACAGCTGTTCCGGGTGTCGACGCTGGAACTCGCCAACCTGCCGCGCACGGCGCAGGGAAAGATAGATTTCGCCAAGGACTTCTTCGGCCGCGAGACCTTCCTGACGGTGTCGGGGCAGCTCAACGTGGAGGCGTACTGCCTCGCGCTCACCAAGGTCTACACGTTCGGGCCGACTTTCCGCGCCGAGAACTCCAATACCAGCCGCCACCTCGCCGAGTTCTGGATGATCGAGCCGGAGATCGCCTTCGCCGACCTTTCGGACGACGCGACGCTGGCGGAACGGCTGCTGAAGTTCACCTTCGAGACGCTGCTCAGTGAAAGGCAGGAAGACCTCGCCTTCTTCGACGAGCGGATCGAGAAGGGGCTGGTGGCGAAGCTCGCAGGGATCGTCGGCTCGGAATTCGTGCGCATGGATTACGGCGAGGCGATCGCGGTGCTCGAGAAGGCGAAGGAGAAGTTCGAGTTTCCGGTCAAATGGGGCATCGACCTGCAGTCCGAACATGAGCGCTACCTCACCGAGAAGTACGCCAAGAAGCCGGTGATCGTGATGAACTACCCCAAGGACATCAAGGCGTTCTACATGCGCGTCAACGACGACGGCCGGACGGTGGCGGCGATGGACGTGCTGGCGCCGGGAATCGGCGAGATCATCGGCGGCAGCCAGCGCGAGGAGCGCCTCGAGGTGCTGGACGCGCGCATGGCGGAGCGCGGCATCGACAAGGAGCACTACGCCTGGTACCGCGACCTGCGCCGCTACGGCACGGTGCCGCACGCCGGCTTCGGCCTCGGCTTCGAACGCACGCTCGCCTACGTCACCGGCCTCGCCAATGTGCGCGACGCGATCCCGTTCCCGCGAACGCCGGGGCATGCGGGGTATTGAGGCGTAGTCGCGTTTTGCGATCGGCCGCCGGCGCGTGCCCGGGCCATGCGGTTGCCCGGATGGAGTGCACACTCGATCCGGGCTACACTACGCCGACACCCGCCTAATTTCCTCCGGGCTTCTTGTGCACTGCATCAAGCTCGATTATCTGATGCCCTCGTTTCCTCTTTTCAGCGCGCAAAACCATGAATGTTCAGAATGATCCAGGCTCTTGGGCGGTGCAGAAATTCGGCGTCGGCCAGCCGGTGCCGCGCACCGAGGATCCGAAGCTGGTGCGCGGCCAGGGCAATTATTCCGACGACCTGAGCCTTCCCGGCCAGGCCTATGCGGCGATCGTGCGGTCGAGCCATGCCCACGGCGTGCTCAAGGGCATCGACACCGCCGCCGCGCTGGCGATGCCGGGCGTGCTCGCCGTCTATACCGGCGCCGACCTGCAGGCGGCCGGTTACGGCGGCCTCAAATGCGTGCCGCCGATGAAAAACCGCGACGGCACCCCGATGAAGAAGCCGCCGCGGCCGGCGCTCGCGGTCGACAAGGTCCGTTTCGTCGGCGATCCCGTCGCCTGCGTGATCGCGCAGACCGCGATCCAGGCCAAGGAGGCGGCCGAAGCCGTCACCCTCGACATCGAGCCGCTGCCGGCCGTGACCCGCGCCAGCGAGGCCGTGAAGCCCGGCGCACCCCTGTTGTTCGACGACGTCCCCAACAACGTGGCGCTCGACTATCACTACGGCGACACCGAGAAGGTCAATGCCGCCTTCGCCAAGGCCGCCCATGTGACGAAGCTCGAACTCCTCAACAACCGGCTCGTGGTCAACGCCATGGAGCCGCGCGCGGCCATCGCCGCCTATGATCCCGACAGCGAGCGCTTCACCTTCCATGTGGGGTGCCAGGGCGTGTTCGGCCTGCGCGGCCAGCTCGCCGAAATCCTCAACATCCCGCCCGCCAGGCTGCGCGTTCTCACCGGCAATGTCGGCGGCTCCTTCGGCATGAAGGCGCAGGCCTATCCCGAATACGTCTGCCTGCTGCACGGAGCGCGCCTGCTCGGGCGGCCGATAAAATGGACCGACGAACGCTCGTCGAGCTTTCTCTCCGACAGCCACGGCCGCGACCATGAGAAGGTCGCCGAACTCGCGCTCGACACCGACGGCCGCTTCCTCGCGATTCGCCTGACCGGCACCGGCAACATGGGCGCTTATCTCGGCGCGGTGGCGCCGCTGCCGGCGACCCTCAACGCGGTCAAGAACATGGTCAGCGTCTATCGCACGCCGCTGATCGAGGTCTCGACCCAGTGCGTGTTCACCAACACCAGCATGGTCACCGCCTATCGCGGCGCCGGCCGGCCCGAAGGCAATTATTTCATGGAGCGGCTCATCGACAATGCCGCGCGCGAGATGAGTATCGACCGCCTGGAGCTGCGTCGCCGCAATCAGCTCAAGCCGAAGGAAATCCCCTACGCCGCCGCCTCGGACCAGACCTATGACAGCGGCGACTTCCCGGCCGTGTTCAAGCACGCGCTGGAACTGGCGGACTGGAAAGGCTTTTCCAAGCGCAAGCGCGACAGCAAGAAGCGCGGCAAGCTGCGCGGCATCGCGGTCGGCAGCTATCTCGAAGTGACCGCGCCGCCCAACCGGGAGATGGGCGGCATCCGCTTCGAAGCCGACGGCACCGTGACCTTCATCACCGGCACGCTCGACTACGGCCAGGGCCACGCGACGCCATTCGCGCAGGTCCTGGCGAGCCGGCTCGGCATCCCGTTCGACCGCATCCGCCTGCTGCAGGGCGACAGCGACGAGCTCATCACCGGCGGCGGCACCGGCGGTTCGCGCTCGGCGGCGGCGAGCAGCATGGCGATGGTCGAGGCGGTCGCCAAGGTGGTCGAGTTGGGCAAGCAGGTCGCATCCCACCTGTTGGAGGCGGCGGTCGCTGACATCGAATTCGCCGCGGGACGCTTCACCATCGCCGGCACCGACCGTTCCATCGGGGTGCTGGAACTGGCGGAGAAGCTGCGCGCCGGGCCGAAACTGCCCGAGGGCACGCCGGCGTCCCTCGACGTGAAGCTCGCCAGCGAGCCGGTTCCCTCCGCGTTTCCCAACGGCTGCCATGTGGCCGAAGTCGAGGTCGATCCCGACACCGGCGTCATCGAGGTGGTGAAATATTCCTCGGCCAACGATTTCGGCACCGTCATCAACCCGATGCTGGTCGAGGGCCAGATGCATGGCGGCCTGGTGCAGGGCATCGGCCAGGCGCTGATGGAAAACACCGTCTATGACGCGGATGGCCAGCCCATCACCGGCTCCTTCATGGACTACGCCATGCCGCGGGCCTCCGACGTGCCGAGCTTCGTCACCGAACACCATCCGGTGCCGGCGAAGACCAATCCGCTCGGCGTCAAGGGCTGCGGCGAAGCCGGCTGCGCCGGGGCGCTGGTCTCGGTGATGAATGCGATCGTCGACGCGCTGTCGGAATACGGCGTGCGCCATATCGACATGCCGGCGACGCCGGAGCGGGTCTGGCAGGCGATCCGGCACGCCCAGGCCGTGCCGGCGTCCTAGAACACTTTTCGGACCAAGATCATGCTCAAAATGAAAGGAGCATGATCCCGAAAAGTTGCAGATTTTTCGGACCAAGATCATGATCAAAATGAAAGAGATTTGCGTGCCCAGATGGCTGTGATCGCGATCTTCAAGTACCAGATCAAGCCGGGACGGCTGAAGGATTTCTTTGGCAAGCTCGCCGAGGCCGCCGACCCCAAATTCGCCAGCCCGACCATGCCGAAGTCGGTGCGGGCGTTCCGCTCCACCGTGCCGGGTCCCGACACCGGCATCGTGCTGATGCTCGAATACCCGGACATGGCCGCCTATGGCGCCCGCACCGCCTTCGAGACTGCCAACGCCGAATGGCAGCGCCTGTTCGAGCCGGCGGCGAACGCGCCGGAGACGCTGGTCTCGGTGGAGCTGCTGACGGAGGTGTCGCCCGGCTTGGGCGAAGCCGATACGGTGGAGCGGGTGGCGTTCGGGTTCCGGCCGGGGTAAGGACAGCGGGCGTCACATTTGCGGAAAAGTGCCCGGGGGTGGACCGTCACCCTGAGGCGTGAGCGAAGCAAGCCTCGAGGGGCGACGGCCCCGGCCGTGCCACGGGCACACTTGCTTGCACCGCCTCGGCCGTCGTCCTTCGAGGCTCGCGCGAAGAGGCGCGAGCACCTCAGGATGACGGATCAGAGGCCGCGCTCAGAGGCCGTGGCGCCGACGCGCAAAATGCTGCCGCAACGGGCTCTTGTCCTGCTCTTCCACAAGCTCGACGACGTGCAGGACATCGGCCTGCCGTTCCGGCGGCCGGCTCAGCACCTGATCGAGGATCGCTTTACCTGGTCTCTGGTCATTTCCGGGGTGCCTTAATTTTTCTGCAGTTGGCATCCAACGGTGCTGTTCAAGCACTGCAGAATGTACGACATTCATCACCGGGATGGCGGACTATTATTCGATAATAGCCAAGGCCGTGGGCGCGCTCGATCCGAACACCGGCGACGCGCGCCGGCGGTTGTATGACCGCGCCCGCGGCGCCCTTCTCGGGGAAATGCGCAACATCGAGCTGGCGCTGGACCAGGCGGACATCCTGGCCGCCCGGATGTCGCTCGAAGAGGCGATCGGAAAGGTCGAAACGGAAGCCCAGCGCGTCGAGCAAGCCCGGCAGACGCCGGCGACGCCCGGCGGCGCCGACCCGGCGGCCGCGCGCCGGCCTGAAACGCCGGCCGGCGGGCAAGGCCGCGGTCCCCTCACGAGGCTGTGGGCCCACATGTTCGGCCGCAGCGGCGACCGCGCCGAGCGCGTCGAGCCGCGCGTGGACCCCGGCGATGCGCCCGGCCGTTACCAGGGCGAGCCGCATCCCGGGAAGGGCCGCGACACCTGGATGACCGAGCTCCTCGCCCGCGCCTCGCGCGAGGAGGGCGACGACGATGAGGCGGTGGCGCCGCGGCGGGAGATCAGGCGGGGCCGGTAGCGCGCCGCTGGACCGCATCCTCACACCATCCCCACCCCGGCTTCCCACATGACCGAAGGGGTGTCCTAATTTTGCCCACACGATGTCTTAGGCTGACTTCGGCCTGACCCTAGGCGCGGACGATCTTTGATGCACCGGGGTCGCTCCCCGAATGTGCGGTCAAATAGCAGCCCATTGTCAGGCCGAGGGGCCGGGGGTCGCTCCCCCGGCTTCCTTTGAACCGGCAGAGATCGCGCGGGAAGACGCCTGAGGTGCGGCGCTCGAAACCTCGGACCCACGCCCGAACCGGCGAATGGAAGACCGGCAGCGTGGCGCAATTGCCAGCGCGGATTCGAGGCCGCTTATTTTTGCTCGGCTGTGTTGCGTCGATGCGACGCCGGGTGGGCCCGGTGGTGGAGTGTTCTCCACCTCGAATCCCCCGACGGAAAGTCTGGATTGAACTCGTTGCCGCGCTCGTAATAAATGTCCCCTGCATAGGGCGGGATCATCTTGGATTGTCGCTGCTCGAACGCGCGGGCACGATGGTGGGCGCCGGGATCGTTGGGATCGTTCGGATCCTGCTGGGCGAATGCCGGTGCCGCAAAGACGGTGCCGAGAGCGACGATGACCGGAGCGACGATGACCGGAGCGACGATGGCGAGAAGCTTTTTCATGGACATTCCCATTCGACGATTTTGGGCCGGTTTGAACGGCTTCGCTGTAAATGGGACGATCGGGCGTGTTTCACATTAGACGAAGATCGCAGGCGGCACCGCGATCCCGCATGGCCGCGATGCATGCGCGGCAAACTCCGCCGGTCCGGCCACGGCAACGGTCGACAGAGTTCAGGCGGTCGCGGACCGCGACCGCCTGAAAACGATCACCCGTTCGTGAGCCACCGACCGCTCACGCCGTTTTACTTCTGGGTGACATGCCGTGCCGCCGGGTGCTTTCGATGGACTGTCTTCCACCGGTCGCCTCCGAGTTGGAAGTCCGGGTTGGCGTTGTTGTTACGCTGGTAAGTCGTTTGCTGCCGTTGCGGCGCACGATCTTGCGCAAAGGCCGGTGCAGCGATGACGGTCGCGAGAGCCGCGACGGCAAGAAGCTTTTTCATGGATATTCTCCCGGTTACGGCGGCGCCATTGCCGCTCGAACGCAACGCCGCCCGATTGAAGCGTCAGGCGAAGTGCGACGCCATGAACTGGAGCTAATTGCCGCGCGGCACATCGCAACTACACCTTGGTGTAGGTAGAACGAGGCAGGTATGTCGCGTGCCGGCGCGGCTGTGAACCTCGCGCTGGAAAAATCTCACGTGGGCATTCTTCATCCGCGCAGTTACGCTGGCCGCACGGCTGGCGACGCATCGATCAGGCACGATCCGGACGCCGACACTTACGGTTACCGTGCCCGGTACCTCAAGGCGATTACGGACGTATCAAAGAACCCGCGCCATGGGCGACCCGCTTCACGGTTATACGGCGCAAGTTTCTGAGGACAAATTTTGGTGCCCAGGGGCGGAATCGAACCACCGACACCGTGATTTTCAGTCACGTGCTCTACCAACTGAGCTACCTGGGCGCCGGGCTCGCGATGCGAGGCCGTAAGGCGAGCGCGGCGGGTTATAGAGGCTCGGCCGGGCGCTGTCCACAACGCCGGGCCGGCGCGGCGGAGGGCCGGCACGGGCGCCGGCGCGGGGCGTCAGGTTTCCCCGGTGTCGCGGGCGGGGCCGGGATCGGCCGGGGGATCGTCGGGATCCTCCTCCTCGGCGGGGACCGCGTAGACCCCGGACAGCCAGCGGTGGAGGTCGACGTCGGCGCAGCGCCTGGAGCAGAACGGGCTCAGGCCCTCGGCCTGCGGTTTGCCGCAGATGACGCAGGGCCTCGCCGGGGGGTGGGCGGTGGACATGGCCTGGATGTAGGCATGCCCGGTGGGCATTGCGACCGCGGGCGCGCCGCGCTCTGCGTGGTTTCGCCCCGCCCTGCCGCGGCGATGTCGCGGCGGCGGCGCCCACGGATTCCTCGAAGCCGGGCCGGCATGCGGGCCGCCGGAGCGGGCATCGCCGATCCCGGCTCCCCGTTGCCGCGGTTTTCATATAGAAATGTGACATCGACGCCACACGGCACAGGCGTCCCACAGCGTGCCCAACATCCTGCCGCCGCCTCCGCCGGCCCCGTAAGGACAGACCATGTCGATGGACAACGGAAAAACGATCCGGCGCGTCCTGCAGTTCAGGTTCACCCTTCCGACCACCGAGCCGACCCAGTTCCTGACGTTCATCAGGGCGGCGGAGCCCTATTACGAACTGTTCGGCGGTAAACAGGTGCGCCTCCTGCAGAACGTCGACCAGCCCGGCCAGTTCATCCAGATCATCGATTACGAGGTGCACGAGTCGCTGGAGACCAACCGCCAGCAACTGGCCGGCGACCCCCGGCTGCAGGCCTTCCTGCAGGGCTGGCGGGCGCTGTTCCCCGGCACCGTCGAGGTCGACATATTCCGCGTGGTCGACACCTGAGACTGGAATATTTACGCGGTCATTCCGGGTTCGCCGGGGAGCGGCGCCCTGGAATGACTGTGCGGGGAGACGCCCGCACCCGCGCTCACGCCGTCGCGGTCCACCCGAGCGTGGTCGGGAATCCCTCGCCGGCCAAGAGCGCCACGGTCTCGTAGAGCGGCAGCCCCACCACATTGCTGTAGGAGCCGACCAGCTTGACGATGAAGGCGCCGGCGAGCCCCTGGGCGGCATAGCCGCCGGCCTTGCCGCGCCATTCGCCGGAGCCGAGATAGGCCTCGAGCTCGGCGGTCGACAGGCGCTTGAAGCGCACCCGCGTCTCCACCACGCGCTGGCGGAATTTCCGCTTGGGCGTCACCAGGCAGAGCGCGGTGTAGACCTTGTGGTTGCGCCCCGACAGCAGCCGCAGGCACTGGGCCGCCTCGTCGATCAGCTCGGTCTTGGGCAGGATGCGGCGGCCGACCGCGACGATGGTGTCGGCGGCGAGGATATAGGCGCCATAGACCTCATCGCCGGCGCCGATGCCGGCGAGCGCCGTCTCGGCCTTGGCACGGGCGAGACGGTTGGCGCAGACGCGCGGCAGCTCGCCCCGCTTCGGGGTCTCGTCGATGTCGGCCGGGCGCAGCTCGTCGGGCTCGATGCCGGCCTGGTTGATCAGGCTGACGCGGCGCGGCGAGCCGGAGGCGAGAACGAACTTGGGACGGCCGATCATGGTGGGGTCACGGGTTGGCGCGCAATTTGCGCGGACGGGCGGCGCCCATCATGGAAAGCAAATCGTGCGGTCGTCGGTGGGATCGAGACCAGGGCGCGGAAACTAGCGGAAGCGCGGGCGAATCTCAACCACGGGGATGGCGGGGACTCCCTCTGCTTGAAAAGGGGAGGGTTGGGGAGGGGATCGCGGGAGGCGAGCGCGGCATATGAGGCGAGTCAGCGAGCCCCCTCCCCGACCCTCCCCCGCTCGCGGGGGAGGGAGTTTTCGCGCGCTACTCGTTGCCGGCGGCGGGGGTGCCGAATCGCTGTCGGATCCGGCGCATCAGCTGGTCGCGGACGTCGCGGTAGGCGTCGAGCCGCTGCTCGCGGTTGCCTTCGGCGATGGTGGGATCGGCGGTCGGCCAGTATTCGACGTCGAGGGCCAGCGTGCGGGTGAGGCCGAGCGCCTTGTGGTGGGCCTCCGGCGCCAGGGTGACGATGAGATCGAAGTTGAGGCCTTCATAGTCCTCGATCTCCTCGAAGGTCGCGGGGCGGTGCTTGGCGATGTCGAGCCCGATCTCTTCCATGGCCGCCACCGCGAACGGATCGAGCTCGCCCTTGCGCACGCCGGCCGAACCCACATAGGCGGAGCGGCCGAACAAATGCCTGAACAGCGCCGCCGCCATGGGCGAGCGCACCGAATTGAGCCCGCAGGCGAACAGCACGGCCTGCGGACGCTCCCCGGCCACCACCTCACCCTTTCCAATGCAGTACGGTGAGGAGGGTGAACAGCCGGCGCGCGGTGTCGAAATCGATCGCGACCTTGTCCTTGAGCCGTTCCTGCAGCAGCTCGGAGCCCTCGTTGTGGAGGGCGCGCCGGCCCATGTCGATCGCCTCGATGTGGCTCGGCGTCGCCGCGCGGATCGCCTGGTAGTAGCTCTCGCAAACGAGAAAGTAGTCCTTGACCAGGCGCCGGAACGGCGACAGCGACAGATGGTGCGCGATCACGGGATCGCCGCCCTCGGTGCGGATGTCGAACACCAGGCGGTTCTCCACCACCTGGAGCATGAGGCAGTAGGGTCCACCGTCATGGCCGACCGGGGCGAAGGAATTCTCCTCGATGAGATCGTAGATGGCGATGGAGCGCTCGTGCTCGATGTCGCGGGAGGGCGCGCCCATGGTGGCTTCGTCGAGCGTGAGCTTGACGAGGCGCTTGGTGCCGGGCGGGGGCGCAGCCGGCGTCATCGCCGGTTGAGCCGGATCGCCACCGAGCGGGCATGGGCGGCAAGCCCTTCCGCCTCACCCAGCGCGATGGCCGCGGGGCCGAGATGCGCCAGCTGCTCCGGCCCGCATTTGAGGATCGAGGTGCGCTTCATGAAGTCCAGCACGCCGAGGCCGGAGGAGAACCGCGCCGAGCGCGCGGTCGGCAGCACGTGGTTCGCGCCCGCCACATAGTCGCCGATCGCCTCGGGGGTATAGGCGCCGAGGAAGATCGCGCCGGTGTTGCGGATGCGCGCGGCGAGGCCTTCGGCGTCGTCGGCGACGATCTCGAGATGCTCCGGCGCGATTCGATCGACGAGCGGCACCGCGCTCGCGAGGTCGGGGACCAGGATCACGGCGCCGAATTCGCGCCACGAGGCGCGCGCCACTTCGGCCCGCGGCAGGGTGGTGAGCTGGGCTTCGACGGCCGCTTCGACTTGGGCCGCGAGCGCGGCATCGTCGGTGACCAGGATCGATTGGGCGGCGGTGTCGTGTTCGGCCTGGGCGAGCAGATCGGCAGCGATCCAGTCGGCATTGGCGCCGCTGCCGGCCAGGATCAGCACTTCCGAAGGCCCCGCGATCATGTCAATGCCGACCTTGCCGAACACCAGGCGCTTGGCCGCCGCCACATAGGCGTTGCCGGGTCCCACGATCTTGTCCACGGGGGCGATGGTCGCGGTGCCGTAGGCGAGCGCCGCCACCGCCTGGGCGCCGCCGACGCGGTAGATCTCGTCGATGCCCGCGAGCTTCGCGGCGGCCAGCACCAGCGGGTTGAGCTTGCCGTCCGGGGCCGGGACCACCATGACGAGGCGCGGCACCCCCGCGACCTTCGCCGGGACGGCATTCATCAGCACCGAGGACGGATAGGCGGCGGTGCCGCCGGGCACGTAGAGGCCCGCCGCCGTGATTGCGGTCCAGCGCGAACCGAGTTCGACGCCGAGCGCATCGGTGTAGCGGTCGTCGCGGGGGAGCTGGCGGCGGTGATAGGCCTCGATGCGGTCGCGGGCGAAGGCAAGCGCGTCGCGGGCGCGGGGCTCGCAGGCGCCGATCGCGCGGTCGACGTCGTCAGGGGTGACGCGCAGGCCGCCGGCATCCACATCGGTGCGGTCGAATTTCCGCGTGAACTCCACCAGCGCGGCATCGCCGCGGGCGATCACCTGCGCGATGACGCCGCGCACCACCTGCTCCACGTCCGCCGCGGCTTCCCGCTTGGCGGCGAGAAACACGCCGAAGCGCGCGGCGAAATCGTCGGCGCGGCTGTCGAGACGGATGGGCATGGCGGACCTTCGAAGCGGCGCGGAACACGCCTTGCGCTCAATGGCGCGCGGCGGCGCCGGCGTCAACCCGCCGTTCTCGTCCGTCTACCGGGGGATCAGGCCTGACGCAGGCTCGGCGCGCTCACCTTTTCGGCGACGACCATGTCATCGGCATGGGCGGGGCAGCAGGTGGTGGTCCAGATCGGGCCTAGATCGGCCAGCTCGCATTCGAGGCATTCGACCTCGATCCGCAGCGCCGCGCCGCCGGAAAACGTCAGCGTGACGGCGCCCGCCGGGGAATCCGTCTCCTCGAACGACACCGCCAGCAGGTTGAGCATCGCCTTCTTGTCGCTGCAGTCGATATTCCGGCACTTGATGGAATTGACGCGGTCGAACCGCAGCGCGGTGCTGCGGCGCTGCAACTCCGGCGGAACCGACTGGGCGCCCTCCCAATCGAATCTCGCCAGCCCGATCACCAGCCGCTTTTCGCCGGGTCGCCAGCGGATGTCGCCGACGCTGACCACCGCGTCCTGTAGGTGGGCCGAAACGACCTCGATATCATCCGAGTCGAGTGCCACGAGCTTGAGGAGCTCCATCCGATTTTCTCCCCTCGAAATGTTGTTCTCGAACGTAGTTAGGTGGATTTCCAGAGACTGCAAGACGAAAGTTGTACAGAATTTGTTCCTAGACTGAGTTTGAAGCCTGCACCTCGCGGCTTCGTGGGGCACCTCAGCCCGCGCGCATCGGCGGCGCGTTCAAAGGCTGCCCCGCAGGGCCACCGCGCAGCGGCGCGGAGCCCTGCGGGAAGGCGACAGCGAAACGCAAAAGCCCGAACACCATCACGGCGGGCATTCCGTCATGCCGGCGAACACACGCCACCGCCGGTCCGGGGTTCCGGGCAAGCCCGGAAGTCGCTATCGTCGCACCGGTCGGGGTTCATCGGGAATCTCGGGTCGTACGATTGGAGATGCCCATGGGACGGTTGGGGATGGCGTTTGTTGTTGTTCTTGCCTGCGCGGTGCCGGCGTCGGCGGCCGATCTGCCCGCCCGCAAGGCCGGGCTGTGGGAGATGACCACGACCGCGAACGGACGCACCATGCCGATCAAACAATGTATCGACGCCGCAACCGATCAGGCCATGCAGGCGAACACCAGCCAGTCCTCCCAGCGAACGTGCTCGAAGCGCGACATAAAGAAATCCGGCGATACGACGACGGTCGATTCGGTGTGCACCGCGGCCGGAAAGACCCTGACGCACCACATGGTCATCACGGGCAGTTTCGACAGCGGCTACACGATGTCGATCACGACCGAGGGCGACGGCATTCCGGTCGCAAGGAACATCACC
>Ga0302324_100014721_pt1 | contig 15741 bp, 13 predicted proteins | sample Palsa_T0_1_FD_201949 | JGI IMG/M metagenome (GOLD analysis project Ga0302324, IMG submission 201949) | Peat permafrost microbial communities from Stordalen Mire near Abisko, Sweden - Palsa_T0_1 | ecosystem: Environmental > Terrestrial > Soil > Palsa > Peat permafrost | place: Sweden: Abisko...
ATCGTGCCGGCCACATATTCACCCGACTCACTCATCAACAACGAGCTGGGGTTCAAGACGCTGTGGTTCGGCCACCGCTTGGAGCTCAATGGCGCCGTCTATCAGGAGCAATGGAAGAACGCGCAAGTCAGTTTTTTCGATCCGCAAAGTGGCCTGGGTAACATCATCATCCTGGCCAATGGGCCGAACTATCAAGTGCGAGGAGGGGAGCTGCAGATCGTCGCTCGAGTCACCGACGGGCTGACGGTTCAGGGAGCGACGTCGTACAACGAGAGCAAGCAGACCAACTCGCCCTACCTGGTCAACAACAATCCGGCGAGCCCCGGTTTTGGACAACCGATCACCTCGATCCCCAATCCATATGGACTCGTCGGCAGCCCGCTCGCAAATTCGCCGCTGCTCCAGTGGAATCTGCGGCTCCGGGACGAGATCCCGCTCGGGGACTACAAGGCGTTCTGGCAACTCGGAGCACAGCACATAGGCTCATCGATTTCAGCGTCGGGATACGTCGCGAGCTATGTCCAGCCAAGCTATACGACGTACGATGCCGCGGTCGGCGTTGCCAAGGATGCGTGGAACGTGCAATTGTTCGGCCAAAATCTGACCAACGTCAATGAGAGCACGACCACGAGCAGCGCACAATTTGTCGAGACAGAGACGGTGACCCGCCCGAGAATAGCGGGCATCAAATTCGGTTGTAGATTTTAGCCCGCGATTCCTCGTCCTGGCACCGCGTCGCCAGTTCTCACGGACTCGCTTTCTGCGGCATCGTAAGTGGGGAGCTGTAGATGAAATATGGCGCCGCCGCCCGGGGCATTCTCGGCTCTGATAGTGCCGCCGTGTGCCTCGACGATCGTACGCGCGATCGACAGGCCGAGTCCCATGCCCGTGCGTTTCGTGCTGAAGAACGAATCGAAGAGCTTCGATAAGTCACCGTCCGCGAGGCCTGATCCTCTGTCCCTGACCGAAACCGAGTGGGTTCCTACAAAAGACTCAACCCGAACATCAATCGTGCGCCGCTCGAGCGGCGCGTCGGCCGACGCGTCCATTGCGTTCATGATCAGATTGATCAAGACCTGCTGGATTTGCGTCTCGTCGCCGAGAATGCGGGCGGGTGCTGGCGCCGGTCGAAGCGCGAGTGTCATGCCGCGCCGCTTGAGTTCCGGCCGCAGGAACACCTCGACGTCGGTCAGCGCTGCATTTAGATCGAGCGGTTGCCGCCGCGCTTCGTGCCGGGCCAGTAAAGTGCGCAACCGCTTGATGACTTGGCTGGCGCGCAGAGTGTCATTACGGATGCGGCCCACGAGGCGTAACAGGTCTTCGCGCCGATCGCCTCCCGCCTGGAGAATGAGTTCCGCGGTGTCGGCGTTGGTTTGCGCCGCGCCGAGCGGTTGATTGATCTCATGGGCGATGGCCGCGGTGAGTTCGCCCGCGACGGCGAGGCGTGATGCGTGCGCGAGCTCGGTATGCTGTTTCTGCAGGGCAATCTCCGCCGTGCGTCGGCGCCGCCGTTCCAGCAATAAAGAGACGACCAACCCGCTCAGGAGCAGAATGATAGTCACGGCGCCCACGACGGCGCCGCGGTACGCTTGCCAGAGCGTCGGAGGCCGGAAACTCACGATCGCGTCGGGCGGAATAAGCTCGGGATCTATCCCCCAGCGCTTAATCTGACGCCAATCCACTTCGAGCGAGGACGGATTCGACTCCGGCATACGCCGCCAATCGGGCTGACCACTGAACAAGCGCTCCAGGATCTCTCCGTATTGTCTGCCGGTCCCCTCGTAGTTCAGCATGCGGCCGCCCACCACGCCGCTACCCAGTGCGAGGTTCGCGGCCGAATATACCGGCGCGGAGGACGCGGCCACAACGAGGGCGATGGCATCGCCCGGCACATAAAACCGTCCCTCGCGGTCTCGGTGAAAGCCCATCGTGAGCACCACTGAGTCACTGCCGAGCTCTCGCAGGCGCTTTTGCAGCTCCGATGGGGGCAGCCCGATCAGATACTCGACCTGTACGTGCCCCAGAATAGGAGCGATTTGGGGACTTATCACCGGCTTCCAATCATCTTGTATCGATGCGCCGGTCACGATGACTAAGTGTGTTGCGCGAGGATGCCATTTAAGCGCCAGCGCGACGGTGCCGGCAAAGTCCCACACTATCGGCACGCCGACGACATCCGGCGGAAGTGGCGGCATCGATTGGAGTGCCAACGGTGTCACGCCAAGGTGTAGAACGGGTACTCGGGGAAATAGCTGATCACGGTGTCGCAGTATGAACTCCAGCGCAGCATCACCGCCGGCAACCACCGCATCGATTGGGTGATCGGCATACTTGTCATGCAAATAGGTGGTAACGGTGACCTCGTAGCGGTCGCCACCGAAGCGGGGCTCGTCCAAAAATTCTGAGAAAATCTCCACGGGCTGCGCGGGGTTCGCGTCGAGCACTTGACGCAGTCCTGATTCCACGGCGATGCCGTACCCGGATAATCGATTACTGGTATGGACAACCAACACGTGCTTCGCATCGGCCGCCAGCGCCAAGTGAACCAGTAAAAGTGCCGGAACCGCAATCAGGCAGCGCGACACGCTTGTTCGCCTCATTGGGCGACCTCGGGGGTAATTCCCTCCGTGCAAAAGCCTCGATCTTCGGCGGGGTCGAGACTGCGGTCCGCAATGAGTTGCTGTTGGGTGACTTTGGTGATTTTTAATGATCATCCGTGCAGTCGCGCCCCAGCGCCGAGTTGCAAGGTAGCAACGAAGGGTGGAATCGCGTGCGGCTCTCAGCAAAAGAATTGTCGACGCCGTCGCTTGATAGCTGCTTCCGCTGCGCAGGCTCGCCCGTGAGGGTAACGAATTGAGGCTGCGTCGCGGCCGCATCCCTCGACTTCTCGATCAGCGCCTGCAGCTCCGGTGCCAACGTCGTCAGCAGCAAAACGGCCAATGAGCTGGTGAAGTGATAGCTCGCCGCTTGTGCCCCGGGCACGAAAGCAGTGACAGTGCCGTACAGGCGGTCGCCCAGAAAGAACACGAACGTCGCGGTCCGGTCAACCGGGTGGGTATCGATGAGTTGGTGTCCGGCCCCGAACGATTCGTAGCGGTTATCGCCGGTTCCCGTCTTGCCGCCGATCGGAAGCGGCTTCCCGTCCGCTCCGAAGAAGACGCCGCGCGCCCTGATTGCGGTCCCGGTATCGACGACGCCGGCGAGGGCCCGACGCAGTGTCGCGGCGACCTCCGTGGACATCACCCGCGTCGGCACTTCGGGTCGATAGGTCATTTCCGTCTCGTAGGGGGTATCGGGAGCGAAACGCACGCCTTCAAGATCGGTAGTCGGTTGCTTCACGCCGTCGTTGAGGATGATCCCCATGAGTGTCGCGAGTGCATCCGGGCGATCCCCGGAGCTGCCGATCACGGTTGCCAACGATGGAACCAGGTGAGCGAACGGATAGCCTTGTTGCTTCCAGTCCTGCAAAAGATGGTCGAATGCATCCTGCTCGATCAGTTCCCGGATGCGTACATTTTGCTGATGGGTTTTCTCGGACTTCAGGAGCCAGGCATATGCCTGTTGTCGCTGATCGGCGCTCGCTGCGATGACCTGCGACCGCGTCACGTGCGGATGGTGAGATAGATAGGTCACGAGCCAAAGCTCGAGCGGATTGACACCGGCAAGGTAGCCGAGGTCATTCAAAGAGAATCTGTTCGGAGCGAATTGGGCATACAGCTCTCGGACGGCGTTTGTCGGGGGCGCCTCGTGCACATAGCGAGCGATGAAATCCTGCATCTGCGCGACGGAGTCCTCGGGCCGCACACTACGAAAGATCACGGCGAGCCGGCGCGGCAATGGCTGCACGCTGCCGGCAAGCTGCTCGAGCGCATCATCCGGCGACAGCCTCGCGTACTTGAGATAGAAATGATTCAGGTAGACAGTGCCTTCCTGATCGGCGAAACGAAGCAGGAGATCCCTGCGCGCCGACCTATCGGCGCCGTGCACTCCCTCGAGCGCGCCCAAGTTGGCCTCGTAGTGATGTATGACGTCACGCATCAACCGCACAAAGGCCAGGTTGATCGAGCGCTCGAAGGCCTGTTCGACCGTCGGAATTTCACTGTCTTCGAAAGGCTCGAAATTATGAAAGATGTGAATGCCGCCGCCAGTGAAAAATTCCTCGAGCGGGCTGGCAGAATAGCGCCGCTTCATCGCGGCATCCAGCATCGGTTGCAGCTCGCGATGCTCCGGCGGCACGCCCGCCAGGTAGTCCGCCGCCCATCGCCGAAGCGGGTCATCGCTCGTCGTGGCAAGCTGCCGCAGCGCGGGGACCGAGAACTTTGATAATTCGCGATACTGGCCGTCCATGATGCCCAGATAGGTCGCGAGTGTTCTCAGCTTGGCGGTTGAGCCGAGGATCAGCTTGGCCCCCGAGTTCAAGTCAAACGGCTGCTCCATGCTGTCAGCGTGAACGCGGATCATATTGCGGTCGTTGCCGCGCTCATAGAGAACAACGCTCCAGGCAATGTTGCCGGGATCCTCGTCGCCCAAGAGCTTGTCGCCCTTCAAACCCAGCGCACTGACCTCCGCCGGATCCTTCAGCCGCTCCAGAAGCGCCGCCACCCCGCTTTGAGTCGACCCATCGATGCTGACATCGGCCGAGAGATCCATCCGGTCGAGGCTGTAGACCTGCGGCAGCTCGAGCATTCTCATCAGCTCCGTCCGCGCCGCATCGACCGCTTTGCGCTCGACGAATGAGTGTGCGGTCGGTGCCGGGGGTGCCGGCGTGAAGCGGACCCGGCGCATCAGCGCGGCGTCGCGCGTTGCGGAATCGATCACGCCGGCCGATGCCAGAGCGCGCAGATAGCTGTCAGTGAGGCGCTCGAGATCATCTCGCCCGGCGTTCAAATAATAGGAGGGCCGGCGCTGAGCTATCAGCAGGCTGAGTGCCTCTTTATAGACCTGCGCGCGGCGCCCGGTCTCGGCGTCAGAGGCCGGATGTGAGAGGAGTTGGTTTACCTCGGCCAGATCGACACCGAACCACGCGGACATCGCATCGCCCAAACCGATCACCTCTCCATACCCCGGCCTGGAGCCCAAAGGGGTCGAATCGAGGTAAGCCGTGACGATCTCCCTTTGGGCAGTCGTCGTCTCGAAACCGTCCAGATAAGCGCGCGCAGTCGCCGTCACGATCTGGCGCATTTTCTCGGTAACGTTTTCCGTGCGCCCATCGGGCGAATGCCGATATTTCTCGATCTGCGTCGCCAGCGTACTGGCTCCTCCGTGCCTCAGGCGGGGATTGACGATCCCACCAAGCCGTCCGGCCGCCGCCCAGGCGAAGCGACGCCATTCCAAGGCGGGGTTTCGATAGGGATCCTTCGGATCGAGAAGCTCACGGTCTTCAATAAACCGTAACGTATCGATCAGCAGCGGGGGGATTTCCTCGAAGTGCCGGTAAACTGCAGAAGGATAAGATGCGGCCTCGAGCGTGCGGCCCGCACTGTCCTTCAGCATCAGGCCTGCCTGAGACTTTTCGTGGTAAACGGCGTAGCCAACCGCATCGGTGAAGCGCAGCAGAGCAGAAGACTGAACCGCTTGCCTGACGATCTCGAAATTGCGCGCCTTCAGCCGCTGAATCAGGGACGGCATGTCAGCGTAGCCGAGTCGGCGATCGTAGGGTCCCGCACGAGGGAAGAGCACAGCCGGGCTCGCCCCCGGCTTGATCTCGAATCTCAAGTCGGCAACAGCACGATGGAAAAATAGCGAATTCAGGCGTGTGTTGCTGAGCAGCAGCAGGATAAGGCCGAATCCCAGGAGCAAGCTCAAGGTCCAAGGCATCCAGCGCCTGATCCTGGCTCTACGCGGTCGCGTTGGAGCTGCGATCCGATCGGACTCCGCCGGAATCGCGACTGGACCGCTTGCATCGTTGTAAAACTGCACTGACACTTGCGACCCCAAACGAATCAGCGGCCCACACGCGCACTGGAGCTGTGGGTATCGCGCCCCTGGGAGCTGAATTCCCTCATCTTGTTGCCTACCAACAACGCGCCGTACCGTCGAGATTGCCCGCGATCGTTGCGCTTCCGGCACATTCGCATCGGGCCTTCACGTCGTGACGGCTTGGCTCCGAGCATATCGCAAGATTCAGGGCACCCCGCGCTCCGCAGCGTCGGACGAAGGTCCAATTGTCCTCAGTGTCTGACGAGGTGACTACGGCTCGTCTCGGCGGTCGCCGCGGGTCACGATGTCGACGTGATCAGGTAGAGTAACAGCCGTGAGATGTCTGGCGTGAGGAGTGGTATCGAGAGGGCTGGTCGTTGGAGGGTTCATATGAGAGATCAAGAGATACGTGCGGCACTGGATCGACATTGGACCGCATCCGACGCCAACGATTTTGAAAGGGAGCACGACATCTATCTCGAGGATGCCGTGCTGGAATATCCTCAGTCAGGCGAGCGAATCCGCGGTCGGCGGAATATACAGATCACGCGCACCAATCAGCCGAGCGAAAAGCGCTTCACTGTGCGCCGAGTGATTGGCAGCGGCGATCTCTGGATCACCGAGTACATTCTGAGCTATGACGGCAAGCCCTCCTATACCGTGAGCATCATGGAATTCAACGGCGACAAGGTTGCACGAGAGACGCAGTACTTTGCGGATCCGTTCGAGGCCAGCGCATGGCGCGCCCGGTGGGTCGAACGGATTGGGGAAGGGGGAGCCGCAACGATTCAGACGCGATAGTTGCAGTGCTGAGACTTGGTTCTCTGTACAGAATCGGGGGCTAAGCGCAACGTAGACTGCGAGGTAATCGATTTGTCATAATCGCGGGTTATGAAGGGAGGTTGGGAGAGACAGGGAGTTGGACAAATGACCATCCTATTGTCGTATGTACTTTTGTCGTTAGCGGCAAGCGGCGCTCTTCTCTGGGTGCTCGTGCATCGTGGAAAGGCGGATCACGACGACAGTCGGCAACATTGGGATTCGATGTGATTGGCAGCGCGCCCGCCTTCTTAATCGCACGACATTAAAATCGCTCGTTAGTGTGGCCTGCCGCCGGATCGCGTGATTAACGGGCGGCGCGCCAACGCGCGGTTGAGCGCCATTGCATGGTTTTGCAAAGCCACAGGGTCGAATCAATGAAAGCGCACTTTGCGAGCCTGGCGAGATACAACAAGTGGGCGAACGACCGACTCTACGGCATGGCAAGCGCGCTGCCGGATGAGGCATATCGCAGGCATGTGGGGGCCTATTTCGGGAGCCTCCATGGCACGCTAAACCATCTTCTGACCGCCGATCGAATCTGGATGCGACGAATAACCGGATCGGGAGATCACGCCAGGGAACTCAACGCGATCGCATACGATGATTTAGGATCGCTGCGCGCGGCGCGGCAGACGGAAGACGACCGGATCATCGATGTGGTCGACAAGTTCGATGAGGCAGCATTCGAGACAATGTGGGACTACCGGACGTTGAACGGCACACCGCAAACGCAGCCTCTTCGCGAGATTCTCGCGCACTTATTCAACCACCAGGCCCATCATCGAGGCCAGGCCCACGCGATCCTGACGATCTTGGGAGTCTCGGAGCCAGAACCCTTGGATCTCCTAATCATGCTCAGGACCGAGCGAGGTTAGGACGCCGTTCACCCCATTCGAGATCGAGGGTCCGAGGGTCAGCGTCGGCTGAGTCTTCGCGCGGGGTGCTGCTCATGCGGCTCATGATCTGCGGGGCGGAGGTGGCCTACCTTTGCCTTTCCACTGCGGTTTTCTGCCCGTCTGCAATGAGTTCGGCCAACAATAATCTCGCCGTGGCTTTCGCATTCGTTTTTGGGTCGAGTACCGACATCGATACTTCTCGGTCCTTGTATCGGACGGCTACGGAATTGGGTGTGGAGCGCCATCGACCCGCATGAATGACGCGCCCACGCGAGCAAGTGAGAATCTGAAATCCGCCGTTTTGTTCGTGCATACGCCATCCGTCCCCTCGGTGTAGACAAAGAAGCGGCCGCTCGCGCGGCCGATAAGTTCGTTGGGGGAGGGATATTCAGGGAGCCCGCAACGATGCTGGGGTTACTCTAGTCAAGGTCGCGGTCACGAGGAATGGCGGGTTGTCGCATCGAGGCGCGGGAGACCAAAAACATTTGGTGTAGGAGAATGCGAACGAGTTTCGACTCGCCACCCCGAGAGCGAAAAGTCCCCGTCGTTACGCGACGGGGCCCGGATGTCGCGCCTACTTCTTCTTTGTCCGTCGGCGGGCTGCTCTAGGCTCCCGGTTCGAATCGCGATGTCGAGAAATTTCGTTGAGGAACTCCGCAATGGATGGCGTTCCGAACGCACAGGGTCGCTTCCGCGATTCCGGTAAGCCTGTTACCGGCCTCTCTAGGCTCCACTTGTCTAGGCTCCACTTGTCCACGCGTCTAGTTGCTCCCCGCTTGGGTGTCATTCGCGACACGGAAAGCCGAAGGCTGTACGTAGCGCGTATTCTTCCGGCTCCACTCGCCCGCGACAGGCACCGACTCGCACGAATAATCAGCGGCCTGATTCTGGCCGGCGGTCGTTTGCGCTAACCGGCATTGCTCGATGCTTTCGAACGCACCGACAGGTGTGGTATCGCCGCTGTGAGCGTGCATCAACAATACGAAGATAATTGACTTCATGTCCGCTAACCCCTCCATCTAGATCTGACGAGCGAACGACGCGAATTCGGGTTCATTAAGTAACATCGGTCGAAACCCTGTAAAACAAGCCGTTTGCTCAAGCCAATGTGGCGTCCAGTACTGCACCGCCATCATCTCCTAGTTGAGCGGTAGGTCTCCACTTTGGCTTTACATAGGACCAGTTGTTGCCGCCTGTTCTCACTGTCAGCATTGGCCTACGGATGGAACAAGTGGCCGCTGCGCGGCCGGTTTGGCGCTACGTGCGTTGTGCGGCTTCGAGAATTAGGCCGGTAATCTCGTCCGGATGGGAGATCAGCGAAAGATGGCTTGCATTCACTTCGATGGTCTTGGCGCCCATGCGCTTGGCCATATAGCGTTCAAGGTCCGGATTGATCGTGCGGTCTTCGGTCGAGACGGCGTAGAAACTCGGCTTCGACCGCCAGGCCGCCTGAGTGGTCCTGCCCGTTAGTAGAGCTTTCTGAAACGGTTCCTGGACCGCATAGAGCACCTTGGCCTTCGCTTCAGGCAGGTCGCCTGCGAAATCTCGCAAGAACGCCGCTTCGCTGAGGCGACCTTCGTCGCCGTCGAAAATGATGCCGGCGGAGGCCGGCGGCGTGGGAAATCGTTTGGCCAACGCCGTGTAATCCTCGCCCGCATCGGGCGCTCGTGCCGCCACATAGACGAGTGCCGAAACATTCGGATGCATACCTGCTTCGGTGACGATCATCCCCGAAAATGAATGCCCGACTAGAACTGTCGGGCCGTCCTGCCGCGCCAGCACACGCTGTGCCGAGGCAATCGCTTCAGGCAGCGTCGTCAGGGGGTTCTGCACGGACGTGGCATTGATCCCCGCCGACTGCAATCGTGCGATCACCTCGGACCAACATGATCCGTCGGCGAAGAGTCCATGCACGAGGACGACGTTGCGCGCCTTGATCGGAGCAGCCGTAGCAGCGATCCGCCGGGTGGATGCCAACGAAGCGGCCGCTCCCGCAACGAGGGCCGCCGAAACATTACGTCTATTGATGATCATGGGATTCCTCCTTTACGAAATATTTCTCATCGCGCCGCCCCGCCGGCCGGCTCATCTCTGCAGTGCGCCATGGTGTCCTCGAGGTCGATGCGAGAAATTGTCCCGGCGTGATAATCCGTCAGCCAAATTGACCCGTACCCAATGCCGAGAGAGTCTCCGCCACGCCCCACCCATTGGCATAGGGGTGCAGCCGTTGCGCCATCGACCAACGAGAGCGGAACCTTCGCGACCGTCGCCCAGATCATGCCGCCGCCGAAGCTGATATCGCCGCCCTTGCCGGGTATTCCCAAGGCAGTGGTGTTTGTGGCTTGCTTCGTGCGGGCATCAATACGCGTCACTGATCCATCGCCCTGGTTGAGTGTCCAGACGGCCCCGCCTCCGGCCGTGAGGAAGCGGGGAGCGGGACCTGTTGGGACTGTTGCGAGGATCTTGCCTGTGGCGGCGTCCACACTTGTGACCTCTGACCCGTCGGCCTGTGTTACCCAAATCTGACCATCATTGTAGAGAGGATTGTACGAACCAGCCGGTAGGCGAGTGATCTGGCGAACGATTCCCGTAGTGGGATCGATGCGGGCCAGAGAGCCTTGCTTGTCGATCATCAGCCAGACGCTCTCGGGACTCGCAGCGACACCACCCTCCGCAGCCGCGGGACCTGCTTTGAAGACAGCGACAAGCCGATTGGATTTTAGATCGATTTTGGCCAGAAGCGGGACGGCGCCGCAAAGCGGAACCCAAAGGTGATCGGATCCAACCGCGAGCCCGGCGCAAGGCTCTCCCGGCAAGTGCACACTCGCCACCTGCTTGTTGGTCGTCGGATCGATTCTATGCACGGCGAATGGACCGGTGCTTCCGACCCAGACAGCATTCGGACTGATCGCGACCCAGTCAGCGGTTTTCCCCAGATGAATCACCGCCGTTCGTTTGAGTTCGCCGATTGATTTACGCGCGATCGAATTGACAGCGTCCGCGGCACCACCGCGCGCAGCCCAGAGGAGAACCAGGACTGCGAGCGTCGTTCGAGCGGCACAGAAAAGATGCATCATTCTCAACACCTATGCACGCAAGTGTGCGGCACTTGACAGACATAACGGTAAAACCGCGGCAGCAAACAGGTCCGAAGCCATCGCAAAGCTCTGGAGCCTGTTGCGGTGCTCGTCGGTGAGATGGTTTATCCCGGCGAGGGCATATAGCGCAGCAACAGATGCCACATACGTTCGACAGCTCCTGGCCGGTCGTGGCGCGGCGAAATAATCCCCTGGTATACGTCAGAGAGCAGACTTCTTAGAATCTATTACCAAATCCCACGCATTGAGGAAACAGGCAATGAACAACCAAGACATTGCGGATCGATTCGCGATTACGGACCAAATATACCGGTATTGCCGCTCGGTTGACCGCTTGGATGTGCAGCTTGGGCACGGAGTCTTCCACGCCGACAGCTATGCCGATTTCGGATCTTATAAAGGCAGTGGTAGGGGTTGGATTGATTTCATCTGTCAGGAGCATCTCAAATTTCTGCACCATTCGCATCAGGTCACGAACATCATCATCGAGACCGCCGGCGCCCGGGCCGGCAGCGAGTCCTACGTCACGGCAACCCTTCGATCCCGGGAAGGAGCGCAGGTGTTCCAGCGCCAGTTCTGGGCGCGCTATGTCGACGCGTGGTCACACCGCGATGGTCTTTGGGCAATCGATAAGCGGGAATGCGTGATCGATTTTGACTCGGTCAGTGAAGTGACTTCCATCAACGAATACACTCGTGGCAGACGCGACGCGAGCGACCCGTCTTACGGCGTGCTGCAGGGTGTGAAATGATGAACGCCAAGTCCTCCGTTTCTCTCTCCTCAAAGAAATACGGCCCCTGGGCCGTGATTGCCGGCGGTTCCGAAGGAATGGGTGCCTTCGATGCAAGATCGTTTTCAGCAGCTCGCGACAACGGATCGACGCGGGGCCACTGAAACGAATGGCGCTTTGGTGATGGGGAACACCGGCGGAATCGGACAAAAGAAGCAGTGATCACGTCGGGCCCGCTAGAAAGGCTTCGGTGCTCCATGGCCCCCCGACTGAATCGGTAGGTCCTCCCCCTTGATTTTCTGATCCCACCGGCAGAGTCACTCCTTTCGGAGCGTCTTGGCAAGATCATCGAGAAACTTGTTCGGCGGCTTATCCTTGGCCGTAAAGATGTACACCACGCGAAGCGTCCAGGTGGGAGCCACGAAGTGGCCCACAGCAAGGTTGAACACGCCTGCTGAGGAGGCGACTCGCGGACATATCCAGCGCTTTTCGGCGACGCCGTGAGACCACTGCTTGGTGTTCAACTGCGGATCGACACATCCTGTCTTTTCGGCGTTCGGAGCCTCGACGGGTGGACATGCCTGATCCGAGTTCAGAGCGCAGAACTCCGCCATGACGAGCGGCGGCGCGTTGGGCGTGCCTGAAGGAGAGGCGGTCAATCGCTCCGCTCCATCCATCTGGACCTTCCAGTCCTTGGGAAGCTCAAAGCCGATCGACCCCAGCTTCGTTTCTCGAGTGGAGGCGGTCATTGACGTGAGAAGCAGTGCCAGTCCGGCCGCTGCCAACGGAGGAGACAAACGCGACGCGGTTGCCACGTTAGCGGAACCGTATGCGAACGACTCGCGCGAAGCGGACTCGCGAAGCGACCGGCGATTTATCTTGACCATCGATTCCTCCCGAGATCCAGAGCCGCCACATAGCCATCATATCGTCTCCCCCGAGGCTCAACGAACTCGCACGCCCTCGATCGCGCTCATCGCGCTATACATCGCCGGTGTGATCTCGGTCCCTGTATCCCGGGTCTGCAGGCTGACGACGAAGTGGCCGACCAGCACACAATAGATGATGCCGACCGCCGGCTGGCCCGAGTTGGACGCAGTCCAGTGCACCCGCGCGGCCGGCAGTCCGGCGAGCGAGACCTGCTCAAACTCACCAAATTCGAAGTTCTCGAGAGAGTGCCCAACACCGCGGACAAATTCCAGGAGATAGTGGCTCGCGCCCTCAACGCGCTGCGCGCGGGTTATTCCATCGAGTGAGGTACCCACGTCGATGGCCGAGACTTGTAGCAGTGTGCCGCCGCCAGGGACTGGTTGTCGCTCGATCCACGCGATCGTCACACCGCCGTTCTCGTCATCCCGGGTCGGCCCCTCGAATCCCTTCGGGACCGAGATCACGAGCGGTCCTGCCTCCGCGGAAAAGGAAGACTCGCACGGGTACAGCAACGCGATTGCAATCAATAAAGACCAAACTGACCTGGACACGATGCCCGCCATATCCTGGATTGAAGCTCCAGAGTGTACCGCTTGCGCTTCCAGGCCCCTACCGTTCCCCCGCAACGCGGTGGGCGCTGCGCGCTTCTTTTCAAGCACCGTTCCGTTTAGGATGAGTCCCCCTGAAGGGGCGGAACGCTGCCGAGGATGCCGACTTTGAAAAGCGCTCGACCACCCGCGAATAATGTCGCGGCCGCAGGCGTGCCAACCGAATGGGCGAAGCCCGATGCCAACATCGCCGGGCGTTTGCGTTTTGAATCCTTCCTTCTCGAGCTGTCCGCTTTTTTTGCGAAGGCATCGACAGACGGCATTGAGCGAGCCGTAGACCTTTGGCTCGAAAAACTAGCCCGATTCACGGGCATCGATCGGGTCGCTCTCTGGGAATGTGACACGGCCGTCGACCAGATGCACCTTCGCCACCTCTACTCCGCGCCCGATTTTCCGGTGCTTCCAACCAGAGTCTCCACCGCCGATTTTCCCTGGCTTATCAATGAGTTTCGGCACGGCCGCGTTGCATGTTGGGAAAGGATTCCGGAGGATGCGCCGGAGAGCGCTTCTATAGAGCGGGCGTATATGACGAAGATCGGGGCCAAAAGCGCGCTCGGCATCCCCGTGGAGGCGGGAACGACGACCTTCGTGCTGATCTTTATGTGCATCCGCGGACCACGAAAATGGCCGAAAAATCTCGTTCGTAGACTGCAGCTCGTTGCCGAAATATTCGCGAGCGCAGTAGGTCGGCACCGCATCGAACGCTCGTTGTCGGCTAGTGAATCGAAGACCAGAGCGATCCTGAGGGCGTTTCCGGACCTCATATTCGTTCTGAGCCGGGACGGCATTTTCCTTGAAAGCCACTGTGCGAACCCCGCCGACTTGCTGATGCCCCCCGAGGATTTCACGGGCCGCGTGATGGAGGATGTCCTTCCCGCCGAGATGGCCAAACTTTTCAGGGGGGCGTTCAAGCGTGCCGCAGAGACCCGCGGAGTCATCGAGGTCGATTACGTGTTGACGATCGCCGGAGAAGAACGTCATTTCGAGGCGCGATCGGTACGACGCGACGACGATGCAATGGTCACCGTGGTACGCAACGTCACGGAACGGCATCAGGCGGCAAGGAAATTGCGCGACAGTGAGCAGCAATTTCGCGTGGCCTTTACGCACTCATCAATCGGTATGGCGCTCGTCTCTCTTAACGGCCGATTTCTGCAGGTCAACGCCGCGTTGTGCCGGATTCTCGGCTACTCCGATAGTGAGCTCTTGGCGACCAACTTCCAGGCCTTGACTCATCCCGAGGACCTGGAGCCCGACCTTGCCCTCGTGCGTCGGGCCATCGCCGGCGAGATCTCGCATTTTGAGATGGAGAAACGCTATATCCACAAAGACGGCCGGGAGGTCTGGGCTCTTCTGACCGGAGCCCTCGTCAGAGGGATTTCCGATGAGCCGCTCTATTTCGTTTCCCAAGTACACGACATCAGCGAGCGCAGGCAGTCTCAGATCGAGATCGAACGAGCACGTATCGAGCTGTCGCACATGAGCCGGGTCGCGCTCGTGGGTGAGTTGACTACTTCACTGGCGCATGAGCTCTTGCAACCCATCACGGCTATTCAGTGCAACGCCGCAGCCGGGCTGCACGAACGCGCGGTGGACACAGCGCCGGAGATGCGGGCGTTGCTCGAGGACATCGCCGATAGCGGACGGCGTGCGGGAGACATTATCAAGAACGTCCGCGGGATGCTCAAAAAGGACAGCCCGCCGCATAAGGCCGTTGATCTGAATCGACTGGTTCAGGACGTGGCGCACGTCGTGCGCTTCGATCTGCTCGTGCACCGGGTCAATCTTCAGCTCAATCTGGACTCAGCCGACACCGAGCTCGAAGGAAACCCGGTCGAGTTACAACAAGTGCTTCTGAATCTCATGCTCAACGCAACGGAAGCCATGAGCTCGATCCCCGTTGCCGACCGACAATTGGTCATCACCACGGCGGTGCGCGCAGATGCCGTCGAGCTGACCGTGCGAGATAACGGGGTCGGAGCCTCGCCTGAAGTCCTCGAGCATATTTTCGAGCCCTTCGTGACAACCAAGGCAAGCGGCGTGGGGGTGGGTCTATCGATTTGTTCGCAAATCGTACGCGCGCACAAAGGGCGGCTATCGGCGGAGAATAATCCGGACCGAGGTATGACTTTTCGTTGCGTATTGCCGCGTGGATGACCGGAGCCGGCGCCGCCCAAATCTGCAACTCATCCGGCGATCGCCGCCTTGATCGCAACAACGAGATGATCCTGTAAGTCACACTTGACAAGGCAGGCAGCCGCTCCGTTGCCAAGGCACTCTTCTCGAATCCCGGGGTGATCGTAGGCGGTCATGATGATGATCGGTAAATGGATCCCCGTGAGCATCAAGAGCCGCTGCACGTCGCCGCCGGTGAGGCCCGGCATTTGGAAATCCATGACCACGCAGTCAGGTCGCTGTCCGTCGAGCGAGTCGATAAATGCCTGGCCGGAAGCGAACGTGATCACCTCGAGACCAGAAGCCCGTAACAATCGCGACAGCGCGCGCCGGATCGCATCGTCGTCATCGACGACGGCAATTAGGGGGGCTTCGGTCACGAGGGGTCCTTAGGCTGAACGTGCGCCACAGAATAGCGATTGGCGTTAGAAACTGATGTGATCGATATCTCTTGGAAATGGCGCTGGCCCTAAGCAAGCGGCGAACGCTTCCGGCGGTCGCACGCCTATTGTGCGCGGCGGCGCGGCCTCTCGTCAGCCATATTCCGCCGGGGTGATAAGCGC